>Ga0068870_10000758_pt1 | contig 12428 bp, 8 predicted proteins | sample KBSMisM62_FD_66599 | JGI IMG/M metagenome (GOLD analysis project Ga0068870, IMG submission 66599) | Miscanthus rhizosphere microbial communities from Kellogg Biological Station, Michigan, USA - KBS Miscanthus M6-2 | ecosystem: Host-associated > Plants > Roots > Rhizosphere > Soil ...
CTGTCCTACATCATGTGCAAGGCGATGAACCGCTCGTTCTTCAGCGTGATTCTCGGCGGCTTCGGCAGCGCGGAAGGCACCGCGTCCGCTGAGACACAGCAGAAGACGGTCAAATCGGGATCGCCGGAGGACGTGGCATTCCTGCTGGGGAACGCTGAAAGCGTGATCATCATCCCGGGCTACGGCCTGGCAGTGGCGCGCGCCCAGCACGCCGTCAAGGAAATGGCTCACAAGCTTGCGGCGAAGGGCGTCAACGTTCGATATGCCATTCATCCGGTCGCCGGCCGCATGCCCGGACACATGAACGTCCTGCTCGCCGAGGCCGAGGTGCCGTACGAAGAGGTCCAGGAAATGGACGAGATCAACGGCGACTTCGGCAGCACGGATATCGCGTTCGTGCTCGGCGCCAACGATGTCGTCAACCCGCTCGCCGAGCAGCCCGGCAGCCCGATCTTCGGCATGCCGATCCTCGAGGCGCACAAAGCGCACACCGTGATCGTCAACAAGCGATCGATGGCGTCCGGTTATGCCGGCATCGACAACCCGCTGTTCTACATGGACCGTACGATGATGGTTTTCGGCGACGCCAAGAAGGTGGTCGAGGACATCGTCAAGGCGATCGAGTAGTTCCTCGAGGAGGGCGCCGTGGACGCGAAGTTCGATGCCGCGATCAGCGCGATCAAGTCTGGTGACGTGGACCGACTTCGCGCACTGGTCCAGGGCGATACCACGCTCGCGACGTCTCGATCATCCACCAGCCATCCGACGTTGCTGCAGTGCCTGGTCCTCGATGCGAAGGACAACCCGAAGCAACTCGACATGGCCGCCATCCTGATTGACGCTGGCGCGGACATCAATGGACCACTCTGTGCCGCCGCCAGTCGTAACAACGTCGCGGCTACCGCATTGCTGCTGGACCGCGGCGCGGCGGTCGACGGCACCGGTGGCTGGTCCCCTTTGGAAGAGGCGTTGTATTGGAATAGTCAGGGCACGATTGACTTGCTCCTGCGGCGTGGCGCCACGATTCACAATTTGCGCATCGCAGCCGGACTCGGCCGCACAGACCTGATCGAGACTTTCTTTGCCAGCGACGGCGGCCTTCGGCCAGAAGCTGGTTCTGTCAATTGGCCGTGGGGCGATCTGACAGTCATCGAAGGCTCGAACTTCGATCGACGCGGCAAAGACACGCTGGCCGCGAAGTTCTCCTCCTTCGCACAGGATCGGCAGGGCATCATCGACAACGCATTCGTCTTCGCCTGCATGCACGGCCACATCGAAGCGGCCACATTGCTGATTGCGAAGGGCGCCCGGCTCGACGCGATCCCCGGAGGCTTTGACTACTCAGGCTCGGCATTACACTACGCGGCGCTCAACGGCCATCGAGCGATGGTCCTGTTTCTCGTCGCTCACGGCGCTGATACACAAATCAAGGATACGAAGGTTGGCCAGACGCCTGCGAGCTGGGCGGACTACGGCGGGCATCCTGAAATCAGGGACCTCCTCCGGCCACAATCAGCTTGAGCCATGGCGCATCCGACATTGGGGCTTTGCACTCACGTGCACGCTCCTCGCACATGCCTTAAGAACGACTGAAGTGGTCATTTCTAAGTCATTTCACGGGCGGACCCCACGACGGAACCCACTCGAAGTGGCGTATTTCTCGTCAGCTGAGGCGGCCCGGGAATTGCGTCGTTCTCGCGGGGAGAACCATGGCGCGGATACTCGCTGTCGAACCGGACGCGGAAAGAAGTGTAATTCTCAGGAGACTCGCCGAGCAGTCGTTGAACCACGAGATCGTGATCGTTCGATCGGCCGACGAAGCAATCAACAGGATGGTCGATACCGAACCTGATGTCATTCTGACATCGGGCCTGCTTGCCCCTGGCGAGGACGAGCACATCGCCGCGCACTTGCGACTGTCGCCCACCCTCGATCACTTGCCCGTGCTGACAATCCCGCCCGTGGTCGCGCAGACTGCGCCGGAGCAGAAGCGGAGCCTGCTGACCTGGCTGCTGCCACGCTTCCGGCGTCGGCGGCACCACTGGCCTGCGTACGATTTCAGCGCTGTTGCCGCGCGCATCGAGGATGCGCTCGAGCAATCGAAGGTCGATGCGGAGCGCTCCGAGCCCGAACGCCCTGCTCGACTCATACTTCTCGAAGCCAAACGTCCGCTCCTCCTGCAAGCCGGGAGAGACCCAGACATCCCGCCACAAACGACTCTGGTTCGCCTCGACGCAGAGCTTCGAGCCTTCGCAGATCCTGGTGTGCGCGCTTGGTTGGACCGAGCGCATCGATGGGACAGCCGTGAGTTGCCGTGGTTGAACAATCTGAAGCTGACCTGGGGGCCCGAACTTCGCGTGGTCAATATCTCGACGAGCGGTCTCCTCGTGGAATCCGGAATTCGCTTCACGCTCGGTAATCGCGAGGAATTTCAGTTCGAGATCGATGAGCACGAGCTCATTGTCAGGGCCAGGGTTGTTCGATCTGATGTCGCGAGCGTGGGTAACCCTGGAGTGAAGTACACCACCGCAGCTGTCTTCGACACCCCGTTTGAGAACCTGGAGCGTCCGAGCCTCGTGTCCGCGGCGCCCCTTCGCACGCAGAATCGGCTGACGCGCACGACAAGACCTACATCAACACGCGAATGACATCCGAACGCGTGATGATGAACGTCTTGTCGGTCTTGAAGTCGCGAATCAGGACGGCCGGATTTCCCGGCGTGATCATCGTGGCCAGCAGTTCGACCGGCGTGGAGATATCGACGAATGGGAAGGCCGGCTGCATGATGGCCTCGACCGGCTCCTTCTTCACGCTGAGGCTCCGCACGATCTCCTCGTAGAGATGGGTCTCGTTCAAAGAGCCGATAATGCGGCCTTCCTTGGTGATGGACACCTGCGAGAAGTCATGCAGGCTCATCAGCCTGGCTGCTTCCTCGACGGAGTGGGCGGCCTCCACGGTGAAGAGCTCGCCTGAGACCCCGGTGGCAACGAGATCCCGCGCCGTGGTGCCGGTGACTTCGAGGAATCCCTTCGCGCCCATCCACTCGTCGTTGTACATCTTCCCCATGTAGCGCGAACCGTGGTCGTGAAAGACCACCACGACGACGTCGCCCTTCCTGAAATGCTCGGCGAGCTGAATCACACCCGCCATCGCCGCGCCTGCCGAATTGCCGGCGAAGATGCCCTCTTCGCGCGCCAGCCGCCGCGTCATGATCGCGGCGTCCTTGTCGGTCACCTTCTCGAAGTGATCGATGATGTTGAAGTCGACGTTGCCCGGAATGAAGTCCTCGCCGATGCCCTCCGTGATGTACGGGTAAATCTCGTTCTTGTCGAAGATCCCCGTCTCCTTGTATTTCTTGAACACCGACCCGTAGGTATCGATCCCCCACACCTTGATCCTCGGATTGCGCTCCTTCAGGTAGCGCCCGATACCGCTGATCGTGCCGCCGGTCCCCACGCCAACGACCAGGTGCGTCACGGAACCGCTGGTCTGATCCCAGATCTCAGGGGCAGTCTGCTCGTAATGCGCGGCGGTATTCGAGGGGTTGTCGTACTGGTTCGCCTTCCACGCGCCGGGGATTTCCCGTTGCAGGCGTGAAGACACCGAGTAGTACGAGCGCGGATCCTCCGGATCGACGTCCGTCGGGCACACGATCACTTCGGCGCCAAACGCCTTCAGCGCATCGATCTTCTCTTTCGACTGCTTGTCCGTCGTCGTGAAGATGCAGCGATATCCCTTGATTGCAGCCACGATGGCCAGCCCCATGCCGGTGTTCCCCGACGTGCCCTCGACGATCGTGCCCCCAGGCTTGAGCTGCCCCGAGCGTTCGGCGTCCTCGATCATCCGCAAGGCGATGCGGTCCTTGATCGAGTTTCCGGGATTGAACGTCTCGAGCTTGACGAAGACCGACGCCTCGGTGACTCCGCGGGTGATCGCGTTGACGCGAACCATCGGCGTGTTGCCGATGGCATCGAGAATCGTGCTGCAGATCTTGGCGCCGGCAGGTTGTCCCACGCTGTTGATTGTAGCCGGTCGTCAGCGGCTCGCCTGCTCCGCCTGCCACAGGTGTCGATGTTGATGGCGTGGAAGGATCGACAGAGCCGAGAAGATGTTGTAGCGAACGCTGGCGTTGAAGGGAGAGACCATTTTGACGCGGTCGATCGGCAACCCGTCGGCCTCACGCGTGACAGCGATCTGCTCCACCTGGAGACGATCGAACTCGGCCATGATCTCCTCGGCGGAGCGATCGCTCGATGGAACGAAGGCCGGTATCGTCTTCGACTTGAACCGACCGGGACTGCTGATGCTGCGCCACAGCAGCCATCCCACCAGGTCTCGCCGATAGCTGGCCGGCGCCGCACGTCTGTTGCGCCGCGCATCCTCGAGTCCCTGCCGCAGCAACGGAAGCATTCCAGTTGCAGTCAGGTTCAGATGTGCCACGCACTCTCCCGGAGACCAGCTTTCCGGCGACGGACGGCGGGCCCATCGCTCAGGAGTCAGCGCGCGGTGCAGGTTCCGCAGTCTGGTCGATGCCGAGTTGAACTCGCTGACGATCTCGTCGAGCTGAGGATGCACGTGGCGATCAGTGAGTCATGGCGTACAGGATCGCGTTGATCCCAACCGCATACCCGCGAGGCGAGAACTGGTAGAAATAGCGGGGATCCTCTCCTTCTCTCTCCCACGCGTCCGAAATATCGGTGTTGTGCGTCATCAACACCATGATGTTGCCGTGCTTGTCGAAGATGGCGCGAAAGTGCGGCTCGGCGCTGTCTGCGCCACGCTCGGATGTCTCGTGCGGGTTGCCACGCCACGCCTGAATCGAGGGTATCTGCGGGAACTCCTTGATCTCGAACTGCGTGCGGTAGATTGGGTGCGATGGCGTCAGATCCTGGATCGGATACTCTTCCGGCGGCAACACGCGGCCGATCTCCCTGACCCAATCGGCCCACGCGTATGTACCCCAGAAGTCGTCGACCCACACGAAGCCTCCCTTCATGAGGTACGCGCGCAGCGCCTCGACCTCGCGCGGATTGAACGTCGCCGTCCCAACGTCCTCCATGTGCAGGTACGGACACTGGAACAGCGCATCGTCGGTCAGGCGAACGGTGATGAATTCCGGCCGGCCGTCGGAACCGAACTTGACCCTCGTTCTCGTGAGCTCGGATAGGCGGATCGAGAAATTGAGATCGGCATCCGGGTAGTCGGTCGACCAACCCTGGCCGCCGGCTTCACCGCGTGTGCTGGTGTAGATACCCCGGCAAAAGTTGAACCCCTGACCGAATGTGTCCGCTTTGGGAAAACGTGGAGGAAAGCGGCTGCGGAAGCCGAAGCCGAACCCGCGGCCGAATTGCGCGGCCGCCGCGCTCGCGAGGCACAACACGAGCGCGACAGCCACGAGTGTCCGAAATCTCACCGCGGTGCTTGACCGAGAGACCGGTAGTACTGCTCGACGAGCTTGCGGAACGACTCCGGCACCTCGTCGGATCCTGACAGCACTATAGCACCGGTGTTCGCGTCGAGCTGACGACGCAAGCCGAACTCGAAGCGCTTGAGGCTGTCGGCCACGAATGCCTGCAGACGGGCCAGTTCTTCAACGTTCTGATAGACGCGGTCGTCCTGCAGCTGTCGCAGCGCGTTGACGATTTCATCGAGCTCGCGCGGATCGATTTTTTCGCCGCGCAACACTCCGCGCAGGTCCTGCGCCTCACCGGCGTATTGACGGGCCTCGTTGCGAAGCTGGCGGATGTCCTCGGGAGTCAGGCGGACGTTGCCACCCTCCCACCAGCCACCCCACGTGGCTCCGCCTCTCCACGCGCCGCCCCTATCGTAGCCGCCAGCCGCGTAACGGCCACCGCCATCGCGCGCATCACCACCGCGCTGGCCGCCGCCATTGCCGGCCTGCTGGCCGCCATCCTGGCCGTTGCCGCCCTGCTGGCCTTCACCCTGCTGGCCTTCGCCCTGTTGGCCCTGACCTTGTTGACCCTGGCCCTGCTGACCTTTGCTGGCCTGCTGACCTTCGGAGCCCTGACGCCCGTTCTGATCGCGCGTCGCCCGCTCTCGCGTCCGCTCCTGCAGTGATTCGGCCGCGCGGGCGAGACGTTCGGCGCGACGCTGCGCGTCCTCACGTTTATCTCCCGGTGCCCCCTGCCCAAGCGCGGCCTGCGCCTCATTGAGACGCTGGCGCATCTCGTCGATCCCGCGCGAGATGTCGCCTTCCGCCGCATTCGCTTGCTGGTTCGACCCGCGGCTCACGAGCGCTTTGGAGTAGCGCACGGCGTCACGCAGCCGGTTGTCGCGAATCGCGCCTGCGGCCTCTGCCATCTTGCGCGAAGCCGGGCGCTCTTCGCGACTGGCATCGCGGGCAGCCTCGTCGAGATCGGCTTCGAGCTTACCGAGCTTCTGTTCGAGCTGATCCTTCTTCCCGTTGATCTGGCCAGCAGCCTGCGCGCGAGCCGAGGGATTGGCTGCTAGCTGACGGACCTGATCGGCAATTTCCTGCTGCTGGCGCGCGATGTCTTCCGCGTCACGTCGCGCATCGGCAATGTCTCGTTCGGCGCGCTGCGTCAACGAGCGCTGCAACCGTTTTTCGGTTTCCCGCAACCGCTCGAGAGCCGCCTGTGCCTGAGCCTGAGAGTTTGCATCGCCACCGGCCGCCGCGCGCCGCATGGCATCAGCAGCTTCGCGAGCCTGACGCGCCGCTTCCTGCAGCTCGGGCCGCTGCTCTTCACGAGCGAGTCGCTCCAGCCGCCGCGCCGCTTCTTCTGCCTGTTCTGCGAGCGCACGCTGCTGCGCGCTGCCACCACCGCCACCGCCCTGACCTTGCAGGGCGCGCCGTCGTTGACGCTCGGCTTCCTGTTCCTGGCGACGCGCCAGTTCCTTCAGCTTCTCGAGCAGCTCGTCCACTTCGCGATCGTTCTGCTGTTCCGACGCCTGGTTGGCCGTCTCATAGCGATTGGCCATCTGGTCGAGCTCCTGCTCGAAGATCTCGGCCAGCTCCTGCTGCATCGCGCCGCCGCCACCACCGCCGCCGCCACCCTGCTGACGGTTCACGCTGATCTGCGTCTCGTACTCTTCTTCGGCCTTCTGGAGGACCTGGAGCGCCTTATTCTCGGGTTGCAGCGCCTGATCCGGCGTCGCGGCGCTCAACTTCCCTTCGGCATCCTTCATCGCTGAAACAGCCTGTGGAAGAAGTTCCGCAATCTTCGCGAACGCGGGGTCGCGCTCGACGAGCTGACTGTTCATGCGCGTGAGAAGCCCCTCGACCTGTTCGCGCAACCGCTGCTGTGAGAGCGACACGACTGTCGAGTTCTCGCGCAGCTTGGCCGCATTGACTTTCGGCTTGTCACGCTGCACGTTGAACGTCGCGGAGATGATCTGCCGCTGCTGCTCGGAGAGCGCCTCGACCTGTCCGGCGCCACCGCCACCGCCACCACCACCGCCGCCGCCCTGCGACTGCGCCTGCTTGAAGTCTTTCTTGAACGGCCGGATGCGCAGGAAATACAGATTGCTCGACGCCGTCTTCGCGCCGCTCGTGTCGTTGTCCGAGGCACGCGCGTAGTACGACACGGAGTCACCGGTCTCGACGCCGAGTTCCTCGAGATAGAACGTGTGACCGGCCGTCACCTCCGGCAATCGCGATGTCCCCGAGAACAGTTTCACGACTTTCTCGGGACCGCCGTTGACTGAGTAAACCAGCTCGAGATTGCGGATGCCGAAATCGTCCTGCGCTGCCGCTTCGACAAACACCTCTTCGATCGAGGATACCGATGTATCGCGGCCCGGCCGGTTGAACGACACCGAGGGCGCCTGATCGTCGAGCACATCGATCGTGTACTGCGGCGAAGCGACGACCATCTCACCCGCCGGCGCCTTGAGCTCCACGCGATACGAGCCGTCGCGCTCGGCTTTGAACGACGCCGTCAGCGAACCGTCGGCCTGCGGGGTCAACTCGATCGAGTCTTTCTCGTTCAGCGTGATCCGCCCACCTGGCGTCTTCATCGTCGGGAAGATGTGCAGCAGGACATCGGTGCCCCGCAGCACGGCGATGTCGCCGCCATCCTCGATCTTCTGCGGCTCGAGCGCTGTGTACGCCGGGAAGTGATACTCGATCTCCAGCCGCTGGACGTAGGGCACGTCGACGACCTGCAGCGTATGGATCGGCGACTGGACACCGTCAGCCACAACCTGGTACCAAGTCGGGGTATTCACATCGAATACCGCCCCTTCGTACTTCCCGTCGTCGTTGCGCGCCAGCGGCACCGGCTCGAACTCGCCGGTGGGCGTGCGGCGCACCATCAGAACGACGTCTTCGGAGGCAAAGCCGATCAGAGCGGCGGTAATCGTCTGATCCGCGCCTTTCGGAACCGTCGCGTTTCCGGGTGTCACTTCGATCCGGTACGGCGAGGCGGCCTGGACACTCGCGACGCGCAGCATCGCGGACAACGCATGGCGCAGGAACGCAGGTCCGACTGCGACGACTAGTACGGCGAACACGGCGACTGCACCGAGCGCGGCGGCGTTCCGCTGTAACGGCTGCATCTCGACGCGATGCGCGGCGTTGAGGCGTGCGCACACTTCGAGCGCTTGTTCGATCACGCGCTTCACGAGGTCAGCGGACTCGGACTCGTTGCCTGTTCGACTCGATTCCACCGCGCTCAACAGCGTGGCCTGAAGTGTGGGCTCGTGTTCCTCCAGGTATAGCGCCACCTGTTCATCGGTGACACGCTGACGCAACGGGCGAACGAGGAACCAGTAAACGGAGCCAATGACGGTGAGCGCCAGCGAGACACGGGCCAGCACGATGGACACCGGGCTGAACCGGTCCCACTGCATCAGGCCGGCCGCGACGAGGAAGAAAACCAGCAACACGCCGAGGACGCGAACCACGCCGCGAAGCGCGAGCTTCATACGCCACCGGCGGCGTACTTCCGCAATGATGCCGATGAGATCCGTCGGCACAGAAGCACGTCGCAGATACTCGAGCATGAGGGGCCTCCAGGCTGGCTCGTTACCGGTTGCTCGTAGTTTACGCCTTCGCCATACGGTTGGACAGGACAGTATCCAGGCCGAGCAACACGATGCCCAGCACCATCAGATACCACCACAACCGCTGATTTTTCTCCCGGGCATCCGGGGTCAACGGGACTGCGCTCGGCGTACCGGCAGACTCCGGGTCACCGCCCACCGCAGCTGCCCGGATTTCGTTGGGATCCATTGGCGTCAGGTCCGCCTCGGCCGGATCGACGTTCGCGGCCACGATCGCATCGGCCTGGTTCGCGTCGCCCCGCACCTCGTAGAAGCCCTGTTCCGTCAGTTCGAGAACGTCTGTTCCCTCGTCGTCGAGCGGGAGCCGGCGCCCGGACGGCGTCAGCACCACGCGCTGATTCGCATTGCCCCGAGCCGCGACGGCGGAGGTATTGAACACCTGGCCTACGGTCAGCCAGGGCTGCGGCTCCGCATATCCCGCCAGGTGCCGAATCGACTGGTGGATGAACGGAAGGAACACGGGTTTGGTCGGCAGGTCACTCCAGGACACGTCGAGCGTCGATCCCCACAGCAGCACGCGGCCACGTCCCACGTGGCGTTCGAGCATGGCTGGCGTCCCGGCGTCGAAGCGCGCGAGCACCTGCGCGCCCATCGCCGCCGTCAGGTTGCGATAGCCGTAGACAGGAATGGCGGAAAAGTCTCCACTGCGTGGTGCGCGGAACGGCTCGAACACCGGGTGGCCGTACTCAAGCCCGCCGACGCGTGCAGCGTCGCCGCGCGTGCGATCGACCGGCTGCCCGACCGTCGCGGGAAGCGTGTCCACATCCTGCGGCCATCGTGCGCGCGGCCCGGTTGCCACGAACATCCCGCCACCTTGCTCGACGTAACGCGCGAGCCGCTTGGCAAGCGGATCGCCGACCTCGATATCGTTCAACACGACGACGGCGCTGCGCCGGAGATCTTCGTCCGACACCGCATCGGGCTGACGGAACACCGTCTCAAACTTCGGTGCGTTACCGATGGATAGGACTCGGGTGAGATAGAGCGCGGACGATGCATTGCCGCGATCCACAACAGTGATGTGGACGGGCTCGATCGGTGAGACCACGAAGTTGAACGTGTTGTCCGCCGCGAGCGCGTCCTCGGACAAGCGCACACTCGCGCGCGTGTTGCGGCCGCTCACCGTGAACGGGTCGAACACGACCGATGCGCTGCTGCCAGCTTCGACGGCGACGGGCTTGGTGCCAACCATAAGCCCGCCGACCTCGAGGGTCATCGAGCCACCTGATACTTTCTGCTCGGTTCGATTGGTGATGCCCGCGGTTACGACGATGCGCTGCTGATCGGAAAAGGACGAGCGCGTGAACGTCACGCCCGTCACGCTGAGATTCGGCTTGTCCACCGAATCCTGAATGGCGACCGGAGTCAGCGTTGTACCTTCGGGCAGCTTGGCGCCTTCCTCACCGCGCCACCCATTGCGTTGAAAGTCGCTGATGATCACGACCTCACGCTTCGGCAGCGTTGATTCCGCCAGGATGCTCCCGGCGACCTTCAGGGCCGGGGAGAACCTCGTCGCCGAGGGACTGGGAGCCGCGGAATCGACAGTGGCCTGCAGACGGGACCGCTCGGACGTCGAACGCATCTGGATATCAGCACCAGACCCAAACAGTACGACCGAACCGCGATCCGACGCGTTGATCTTGCTGATCTGATCACGAGCCGCTGCTTGGGCTCGCGCCCAGCGATCGGCGTACCCCATGCTGTAGCTGGTGTCGACCAGGATGACCACTTCACGCGCCGAGGCCCCTCCAGCGGGAACGTCGGCTCGATTGAGAAGCGGCCGCGTGAACGCCAGGACGATCAGCGCAAGCGCCGCCATCCGGACCATCAACAGCAGCCAATTCTGGATCTTGCGGCGCCGCACGGACTGATACGGAATCCGTCGCACGAACATCAGCGACGGGAAGCGGATGATCTGCTTCTTCTCGCGCTGCGTCAGGTGCAGCAACACGGGAATGGCGAGCCCCGCGAGGGCGGCGAAGAACAGGGGTGCGAGAAAACTCACCGAATCCTCATCATCTTGGACCGGCTGCCCAGATACTTATACAGCGCGTGGTCCAGCGGCTTCGACGTGTCGAGCATCGTGTAGTCGACGCGCACGCCGGCAAAACTCCTTGTCAACGCGTCGATGTGCGCGCGCACGAGCGATCGATATTCCTCCCGGAACGCCTCGGGAACGACGGGCATCTGCTCACCGCTCTCGAGGTCCTCGAACGGCTGCGCATCGCTGAAGCCGAACTCCAGCTCAGTCGGGTCGAGGATGTGGAACGCGATGAGATCCTGCCCGCGGAACCGCAATGGCGACACCGCATCCAGGATCGCCTCCGGATCATCATAAAAGTCCGAGACGATCACCAGCACCCCGCGGCGGCCGAAGTGCTCAGCCAGCTTGTGCAGCGGACCTTTGAGGTTGCCCGGCCGCCCCGGCTTCAGCCGATCCAGGACGTGCAGCACCGTTTCCATGTGCTTGGCCGACGGCGGCACGTGTTCGACGATCTGATCATCGAACGCCACGAAGCCGACGCGATCGCGCTGGTGATGCACGAGATTGGTGAGACACGCCGTCAGAATGCGCGCGTACTCGAACTTCGTGATGCCGCGGCTGCCGTAGTCCATCGACTTCGACACGTCCATCAGCACCGAGAAGTTCATGTTGGTTTCGGCCTCGTACTCCTTGATGTAGTAGCGGTCCGTGCGCGCCCACAGCCTCCAGTCCATCCGGCGGATGTCGTCGCCGGGGACATACCCCCGATGCTCCGCGAAATCGACGGACGCGCCGAAGTACGGCGCCTTGTGCAGGCCGTTGATGAAGCCGTCCGCCACCGCGCGCGAGACCAGCTCGAGATTCCCGATGCGCGCGAGCACAGCGGGATCCATGAAGCGGGCGCCGGGGATTGCGTGAACTTCGGCTGCCATTACATACCCGATCGCGGAAGCGGCACCGACTCGAGCAGACGGTCGACGATGGCATCGGTCGTGACGCCTTCCGACTGCGCGTGGAAGTTGGTGATGATGCGATGCCGGAGCACCGGGTGCGCGAGGTCACGGATGTCGTCGAAGCTGACGTGATACCGGCCGCTCGTCAACGCGCGCGCCTTTCCACCAAGCACCAGGTACTGCGCAGCGCGCACGCTGGCGCCGAACGCCACCCACTTCTGGATATAGTCCTTCGCGTCGGGATTGTTCTTCGAACGCGTGGCGCGGACGATGTCGAGCGCATGTCGCATGACCGGCTCGGACACCGGTACCCGGCGCACCAGCCGCTGGAACGAGACGAGATCGTCGCCGCTGATCGGCCGCTCCAATTGCGGGTTCTGGATCGCCGTGGTCGTTCTCACGACGCCGAGCTCCTCGTCATAGGGCGGGTGCTCGATGATGATGTG
>Ga0068870_10000762_pt1 | contig 12392 bp, 12 predicted proteins | sample KBSMisM62_FD_66599 | JGI IMG/M metagenome (GOLD analysis project Ga0068870, IMG submission 66599) | Miscanthus rhizosphere microbial communities from Kellogg Biological Station, Michigan, USA - KBS Miscanthus M6-2 | ecosystem: Host-associated > Plants > Roots > Rhizosphere > Soil ...
GAGGGCGAGGTCGACCGCGTCGTGCTCGTCTACAACACGTACGTCTCCGCGCTGACGCAGCGCGTCACCGAGCAGGACGTCCTCCCGATCTCGCCCGACATCCTCGAGACGGACGAGCAGGAACGCGCCGACGACACGCTCCGCGGCGACTTCATCTTCGAGCCCGAGCCGGAGGAGATCCTCGAGCGGCTCCTGCCCGTGTACCTCGAGACGCAGATCTATCGCGCGCTGCTCGAGTCGACCGCCTCGGAGCAGGGCGCGCGCATGACCGCGATGCGGAACGCGTCGAAGAACGCGGCCGAGCTCATCGACACGCTCACGCTGCGGATGAACCGCGCGCGCCAGGCCGAGATCACCCAGGAGATCCTGGAGGTGGTCGGCGGGGCCGAAGCGTTGGTCTAGTCCGTTGGGGTGTTCCCGGCTCAGTCGGCGAACGGGCTCGGGAGCCATGGCGGGTGCGCGAACGCCACTACCGAGAGCGCGAGGAGCGCGACACCGACGACCGGAGTGAGCGCACGGCCGTGCCTCCCGGTCTTCTCGTACACCATCACCGCCGTGAGCGCCGCCATCCACCAGAGCACGGCAACGCCGGCAGCGAACATCACGAGCATCAGTGCCCAGCAGCAGCCGAGGCAGAAGAGGCCGTGTCCGAGCCCGAGCTTGAAGCCGGCCGCCGGCCCGCGGCGGTAGTGGGCGAGCAGGTACGGACCCGGCTGGCGACACTTCGACAGGCATGCGTCCTTCAAGCTCGAGAACTGGAAGGCGCCCGCGAGAGCAAGCGTGCTGCCGGCGATGAGCCACGGCCGGTCGTGGAGCCAAGGCCACGCGTCGACGGTGCGGTGCACGGCGACATCGCCGAGGAAGACCAGCGCGCCGAAGCCCGTCCAGATCGCGACGTAGCCGCCGAGGAAGGCTGCCCGGGCGCGGACGCCGCCCGCGCGCTCACGAGTGACGGCGTCGAACAGTCTGATGAGCGGCAGGCTCGAGGGCAGCATCATCGCGGCGACCATTGCCTGCCAGGCGACGAGGAAGAGGAGGAGGGCGGCCCACAGCGGCGGGCCGCCCTCGATGAGCGCGTCGTGGTGGAGCGAATGCGCCGCACCGGTCAACTCCGCGACGAGCGCGACTCCCCAGGCGACCGCAATCGCCACGAGCACCGCCGTTGGCGTCCGTCCCCGCGTGCGCGGGAGTGAGGAGGCGACTGTCGTCACGCTGCGTACTCGATCTTCCACTCGGACTGGATCGCGTTCTTGCCTTCGTACTCCCACGTCATGCCGTATTGCGGCAACGCGACCCTGCTGATGCGAGCCTTCGCAAGGAACGCAGGCGAGCCGGGGACGGTCGAGAACACGGAGTTCTGCAGGGTTGTGATGCTGCCGTCGGGTCCCCGGTAGGGCTCCATGTCCGTCTCGACGAGCTCCGGAATGCGGAGGCTTCCGGTCCCGTCCACCACCTGGTGGTTGATGGGCACGAACTCGACCCCCTTGACCTCGCCGATGAGAGCCGTCCAGAGGTCCCCGAGCGGCCCTCCGAGCTTGCCCGTGAAGGCGTTGAGGAGGGCATCCCGCTGCTCCTCGCTCCCCCGCTCGTCGACGAGCGCGACGATCTTCCAGTTCCCGGCGAGGACGTTGCCCGGGATGTGGCAGACCAGTACGAGATTGAGGCCTGACACGTCGATGTCGCCGACCTGACCCTGTTCGATGCCGTAGGCGATGATCGCGAAGCACTCGCCGAGATCTGGGTCCTCCCCGATCCAGCACGGGCAGTTGACGTCGCACGAGCACGCCTCGATGAGGGTGCCCTGGAGCGAGTAGACCGTCCCGGTCGCCTCGCCGAGCTCTTGAGCTGTCGTCATCGCGACTCCTTTCGTCGATGCTGTCAGCCGCGTGGCTTGGGTGGCCGCGGCCTTTGACCCTTGCTTTCCTCGAGCAGCGGCGCGATGAGCGCAGCGGCGCGGGCCGCACCGTCCGACTCGACGGGGCGGTAGTCGACCGTGGCACCGATGGTCTCGGCGATCGCGGCGGCGATGCTCTCCGGCGTCTCCTGCTCGAAGTCCATGCACCGTCCGGCGCCGTAGCGGTCGAGCCGGTGGCGGACATGGAAGTTCTGCTCGAAGTGATGGCGAAGCGGGAAGTAGAGGAACGGCCGCTGGTTCGCGGTGAGCTCCATCCCGGTCGTCAGGCCACCCTGCACGACCGCGAGGTCGCAGGCGGCCAGGTGTCGGTACAGCTGATGCACGTACGGACGCACCTCGAGCCCGTCGTGCGCCGGCAACGTCTCCGGATCGATCCGCGGCCCGGCGACGACGATCATGCGCAACCCCGGCACACGCGCCTTTGCGTCCGGGAAGGCGGCGATCACGCGGCGCAGCAGATCGCCGCCGACGCCGGAGCCGCCGACGGTGACGATGCAGACCTGCTCCTCGTCGTGGTAGCCAAGCTCCGCCCGAAGCCGCTCCCGGTCGGCGAACTCGCCTGGATCGAAACCCGTGACGTAGCCCGCGAACGAGTAGTGCTCTTCCGTCCACTCCCGAATCCACGGCAGGTGGGACGCGAACCGTTCGGGGAGGATGTCGTCGGGATTGCCGACGAAGACGGCCTGATCGCGCACGCGCGGGAACCGCGCGATGTGCTCGATCATCTCCTCGTTGTGGTCGCCGGTAAGAAACGTCTCGCGGTCGCCGCCGTCGGGCATCGGCAGCCAGCCCACGAAGTCGGTGAGCCACACGTAGGGCGCACGCTTCTGCTCCGGGTTCTCGTGGAGGTAGTAGTCGAGCTCCCACGCCTCGTCACCGATCCACACGTCGTACTGCTCCTCGCGCACGAGGTCGTGGAAGACCATGAAGTTGGAGAGCAGGATCTCGTCCATCCGCCTGATCGCCTGGAAGCAGTGCAGGTCGTGCTCGGCAGACTCGCTCTCGATGTGGTGCGACTCATTGGCCAGGAAAGCGCTCGCCGGGTGGATGCGTTCGCCGCGCGCCTCGAGCACGGCGGTTACGGGGTGCTGAGCGAGCCAGTCGATCTCGAGATCGGGGTGAAGGGTGCGTAGCTCGTCCGCGATGGCGGCATCGCGCTGCGCGTGGCCGAGACCGATCGGGGAGGAGACGAAGAGCGCACGCTTCCGGCGCGACCTGCCGCGGACCCACGTGCGCGGCGGGGGCGCCGGCTTGACGAAGTCGCGCAGGAGCAGGTTCACCTTGACCGGGTCCCTGGCGTGTGGGAAGTGCCCGCTGCCCTCGAGGATCGCCAGGGCACCGTCTGCGAGCTCCGCGAGCCGTTCACCGGAGGCCCAGGGACGTATGGCGTCGTCGCGTCCGTGAATCACGAGGATCGGGCAGTCGATCCGGGAGAGGAGCGCGCGCACGCCGTCCTCGTCCATGAGCCGCGGCGCCAGCTGCGTCGCGACCAACGTCTCGGGATCCGTCTCGAGACCCCAGCCGACCGCGTCCTCGCGCTGCTTGGTCGAGTGCGGTTCAGTCAGGCACTGCGAGAAGAAGAACTCGAGAAAGTCGTCGTAGCGCTCGACCCAGTAGTGCCGGTTCCACGCTCCCCAGCCGCTGTAGTCCTCACGCGGCTCCGTGAACTCCTGCATCGCATGCGCTCGTTCGGTCACCGGTCCCAACGGAAGCGCGGGCGCGATGAACACCATCCTCTCCACCCGCTCCGGGTGGTTCGCCGCGAGATGCAGGGAGCGTTCGGCGCCGCGCGAGAGCGACACGAGGACGGCGCGATCCGTTCCGGTCGCATCCATGACGGCGATCGTGTCCGCGGCGTACTCCTCCTCGCGGTAGGCGTCCGGCTCGGCTGGGCGGTCGGACCGGCCGTTTCCACGTCCGTCGAGGGTGAGTACCCGGCAGTGCCGCGCGAGGTAGGGGATCTGCATCTTCCAGTGGCGGGAATGGACGATCGACCACGTCGGCATCAGCACGACCGTCGGTTCGCCCTCGCCGTAGACCTCGTAGAAGCTCCGTACGCCCTCGCGCTCGACGTACCCGGAGGCGTCCGGGTAGCGGGCACGGGTTTGCACGGCTACCGGTGAGATCAGCTCGACAGCCATCCGTCGATCCAGTCGAGGAGTGCTCCGTGGCCCGTCTCGATCCCACCGAGGCGCTCGACGATGATTCCGAGGTTGAACGCCATCACGAGGGCGACGAGCGCGTCGAGCGGCATGTCGATGCTCAGTTCGCGATGCGGTTCGGCAAAGGCCTCGGTGAGGACCGAGCGCCACTCCGTGTTCACCGCTGCGAGATGCGCCCGGACCTCGGGGTTGTTCCAGCCGAGCGCCTGGAGTTCGAGCCAGACCTTCTCGTAGCTCGCGTCTTCGCTCACGAGGTAGTCCATCGCCGTTCTCCACTTCTCGGGGAACGGGAGCTCCGACGCGTACAGCTCGCGCTGGCGGGTGATGAGCCGCTCGGTGAACCGCTCGAGCGCCTGCACGAGCAACGCCTCGTTCGAGCCGAAGTAGTAGTGGACGAGCCCGTGGTTGACGCCCGCAGCTTCGGCGAGCTTGCGCGTCGTGATCGCCGCGTAGCCGATCTCCACCAGTAGGTGCTCGGCAGCATCGAGGAGTGCCTGCTCGGTCTCGTGCCCGGGGCGCACCGCTGTCTTAGTCATACGACTTAGTCATTTGACCAAATCCAACGTGTGAAGTCAAGGCCGGAGCGGCCGACGCGACCCACTAACGAAGGCGGTCGTCACGCCGTCAGACAGATATGGCCCGGCTCGTGGCGTTCGTGCTCCTCGCAACTCTCGTCGCGGCTCCTACTGCGCCAGCCGACCCGGAGAGCGCGTCCGCCGGAACGGTCGTCTTCATCCACGAGCAGGAGCCTCCGAGCCTTCGGGGCGCCTGGGTCGACAACAGCCTGCTCGCGACAGGGCTCGTGACGAACAACATCTGGTACGGCGGCCAGATCTACGACAACACCGCGAAGCTCCGCCCGCGGCTGTTCGCCGGCAAGCCGAAGCTCGTCGGGCGGAGCCCGCAGACGGTCACCTTCGAGTTCAAGCCGTCCGCCGTGTGGAGCGACGGCAAGCCCGTCACGTGCGAGGACTGGAAGGCGACGTGGCGCGTCTTCGTGAACCCGCAGTTCAACGTCGCGAGTCGCGAGGGCTGGAAGGACATTCGCTCCGTCACCTGCGCCGGACGAGAGGGCACTGTCGTCTTCTCGCGGCCGTTCGCCGCGTGGGAGTCGCTCGTGTCCGGCGGCGTCTATCCGGCGCACGTCATCCGCGGCCGGAACATGAACCTGATGTTCCAGGACTCGATCCCGGTCTCGAGCGGGCCGTGGAAGTTCCAGAGCTGGCAGAGGGGTGTGCAGCTCACGGTCGTCAGGAACACACGGTTCAAGGCCGGGCCGCCGATGAAGCTGGATCGGGTCGTCTTTCGCTACATCGTCGACACGAACGCTCGCTTCCAGTCGATGAAGGCGGGGGAGGGGCACGTCATGGAGCCGCAGCCGCAGCTTCAGATCGCCGCGCTCGTGAACGATCGCGACTTCAAGGTCCAGCGCGCCCCCGAGTATGCGTTCGAGCACGTCGACATCCAGTTCGGCCCGCGCGGGCACGCCGCTCTCAAGCTGCCGTACGTCCGACAGGCGCTCATGACCGGGATCGACCGCCGTCAGCTCGCGAATGCGCTCTTCAGCACCATCGCGCCCGGGCTGCCGCGTCTCGACAACCTCGTCTTCAAGCCTTTCGAGAAGCCCGGCTACGTCCCGCACTTCAGCCGGTGGGCGTACAACGCTCGGAAGGTCGTCGACACGCTCACCGCGAGAGGGTGCACGGGAGGGCCCGAGGAGCCGAGCGCGGACAACTCGGCGATCTTCTCGTGCCCGGGCGTCGGGAAGCTGTCCTTCCGCTTCTTCACGACGGCCGGGAACCAGCTTCGGACGCTCGCCTTCGAGGTCATCGACCGACAGCTGAAGAGCGTGGGGATCGAGCTCATCCCACGGTTCCAGCCGGCAGGAAACCTCTTCGGCAACACCCTGCCGTCCGGGGACTGGGACCTGATCATGTTCACGTGGGGCGGCGGTCCCGACTCGAAGATCACGAGTAACGGCCTCTACTCCTGCGGCGGCGACCAGAACTACGGCAACTACTGCAACGCGACGTCGACCGCGGCGTTCAACGCGGCGACGCGGGAGTTCGACACGGCGAAGCGCAACGTGCTCCTGAACCGCGGCGACGCCCAGCTCGCGACCGACGTCCCGTCGATCCCTCTGTACGCGCGGCCGAAATTCGTCGTCACCGCCGCCGGCGTCCAGGGCCCGCTCCTCAACGCGACGAGCGAGGGAACGCCCTGGAACGTCTCGGCCTGGCAGCTGAAGTAAGGCCGCGCCGATCGCGTGCAGCCGTGCGCCGTCGCGAGGCTGCTAACAAGATGAGGGTTGCGAGCGTAGAAGGTCATAGCGCGCGGCATGACGAGCCCTGTCCCACATACGACCCCGGCTACCATCGCGCCCGTGGAGCCGGTCGCGACGACCTCGTCCGAGCCCGGGCGCTTCGAGCGCGCCGGTGCGATCTCGGACCGTCTCGTCGACAACATCGAGACCGTCGTCTACGGCAAGCGAAACGAGATCAAGCTCGTCCTGACCGCGCTTGCATGCGATGGTCATGTGCTCCTCGAGGACGTGCCCGGGACGGCCAAGACGGTCCTCGCGCGCGCGATCGCCGGCAGCATCGAGGGGGCGATCCCGCAGCGGATCCAGTGCACGCCCGACCTGCAGCCGACCGACGTCACGGGCCTCTCGGTCTTCGACCAGCAGACGCGGGGGTTCGAGTTCAGGCCCGGGCCGATCTTCGCCAACGTCGTGCTCGTCGACGAGATCAACAGGGCGACGCCGAAGACGCAGTCCGCGCTGCTCGAGGCGATGGCCGAGCGTCAGGTGACGGTCGACGGCGTCACGCGCGAGCTTCCGTATCCGTTCCTGCTGATCGCGACGGAGAACCCGATCGAGTACGAGGGGACCTTCCCGCTGCCCGAGGCGCAGCTCGACCGCTTCTTCCTCCGCACCGCTCTCGGCTACCCGGGCGTGGACGACGAGCTGCGGATCCTTACGGAGCAGCGCTTCGCCCATCCGCTCGGGGACCTCGAGCCCGTCGTCGGTCTCGACGAGGTCCAGGAGCTGCGCGCCGCCGCGCAGCACGTCTACGTCGACGAGGCGCTCCACCGCTGGGTCGTCGAGTTGGTGCGCGCCACGCGCGAGCAGGACTCGGTCGTGATCGGCAGCTCGGTGCGCGGCAGCCTCGCCCTCGAGCGGGCCGCGCGCGCGTGGGCGCTGCTCGACGGTCGCAGCTACGTCGTGCCCGAGGACATCGAGCGCCTCTTCTCGCCGGTCCTCATCCACCGCGTCGTCTTCACCCCGGGCTTCGTGGCGCGCGCGCGCGCGACCGGCTGGGCCGAGGCGATCGAGGAGTTTCGCCGGAGCTGCCTCGAGCTCGCTCCGCAGCCGGGCTCGGAGGAGGACCCGCTGTTCGAAGGCGGTGTCCGGCCCGTCGTAGCGGACGCCGACTAGTCGGCCGCCGTGTCCGGCGCGCGACTCACGTTCCCGCTCGTTCCCCGGCGACGGGTCATCGGGCTGTCGTTCGGGACGATGAAGAGCCTGCGGCGCGGTTCGGGGACGGACGTCGCGGGGTCGCGGCCGTACCGCCCGGGCGACGACATGGACTCGATCGATTGGGCTGCGTCGGCCCGCCTCTCGACGGCGCGCGGCGCGGACGAGTTCGTCGTCCGCGAGCGCTTCGCCGAGGAGGCGCCGAAGATCGTGATCGTCTGCGACCGCCGTCCCGAGATGGCCTGCTACGGGCCGCCGCTCCCGTGGCTCGACAAGCCGAAGGCGATGCGCACCGTCGTCGAGCTCGTGCTCGCGAGCGCGGGTGTCGCAGGCGGGTTCGTCGGCTACCTCGACTACGCAGACGGCGACCCGCACTGGCGCCAGCCCAAGGGAGAGCGAAAGCTGATCGAGCTCCGCGACGAGCGTCTGTGGTCGACCGAGTACGGCGGCCCGCCTGACTGGCTCGAGCGGTCGGTGGAACACCTCGCCTCGCACCGGCGTGCGGTGACTCCGGGCACCTTCGTCTTCGTGCTCTCGGACTTCATCCCCGAGCCGTCTCCGGACACGTGGCTCGCCGCGATCGAGCACCGTTGGGATCTCGTCCCCGTCGTCATCCAGGACCCGACCTGGGAGCAGAGCTTCCCGCGCGTGGACGGAATCGTCGTGCCGATGCGCGACCCGCGGTCGGGACGAATCTCGTCCGCTCGGCTCCGCCGGAAGGAAGTCGAGGCGCGGCGCGAGGAGCACCGCGTCCGCACGGCCGAACTGCTCGAGACGTTCCGCCGGCTCGACATCGACCCTGTGGTCGTCACCTCGAGCGACCGGGGCGACATCCTCGCCGAGTTCCTCCTGTGGACCGACCTGCGCCGCACGAGACGCGTGGTGGGCGCGTGAAGCGCAGGGACCTTCTCCCGGCCGTCGGGCTCGTCGCGGTCGCTCTCGTCACGGCGATCGCAGTCGTCGCCTTCTCGTCGCTCGGCGGCGGAGGCTCGAGCACGTCCCCGTCGCTGGCACCGGACGTCGATCCGGGCTCGGCCGCGCCACCAGGCGGCGCCCTTCCGGCGCCGGGAATCGAGGCGAGTGCGACGCTCGATCCGAGGATCACACTCTTCGGGAACACGATCGTCGCACACGTCGACGTCCTCCTCGACCGCCGCAAAGTCGATCCCGAATCGGTGCGCGTGGCCACCGGATTCCTGCCCTGGGAAGTCGTCGGCCAGCCGAGCCGCTCCCGCCAGGACGCCGGCTCGAACACGCATCTGCGCACGAGCTTCACGCTCCGTTGCACGGGCAGTCCGTGCGCACCGTCGAACACGTCCGGCGCGCTCGAGTTCGACCCGGCGCGTGTGTCGTACGCGGCGGCGGCCGCGAAAGCGGGTGATCGCGAGGCGCTGTCGGCCTCCTGGCCGATCCTCCTCGTCTACTCGCGCTTCGCCGCGGCGAACGCCGATCGAGGCGCGACCGAGGACGGCTCCACACAGACTCTCTGGCGCGCCGACCTCGTTACGTTCCCAGGGGCGACGTACCGGATCGCGCCTGCGGTGCTCCTGCCCGCGCTCGTCGTGCTTGCAGTCCTGCTCGCGGCCGCGAGTGTGGCGCTCGCGCTCGTCGCGATTCCTCGCCGCCGCAAGGAGCCCGAGCCCGAGCCGGAGCCGGAGCCCGAGCCGGTCATCGTCCTCACGCCGCTCGAGCAGGCGCTCGAACTCCTCGAGGACGCCGGCCGCGCGGACGGGACCGAGGATCGCCGGCGCGCGCTCGAGCTCGTGGCGGAGGTGCTCGACCTCGACCACCCCGACCTCGCACGGGCAGCACGCACGCTTGCGTGGTCGGAGGACGATCCGCAGGTCGAGCAGACGAGCGGGCTTGCGACCCGCGTGCGGGGGACGATCGACACGAACGGAAACGGCCGTGGGCACTAGGGCGCGTCTCCGCCGCCTGGTCGGCCCCGCGGCCGCAGTCGACACGCACGACGTGGGTGGCTTCCGCTCGATCGTCCGGCGAACCGGGCTCGTCCGGCTCGTTCTCGCAGGCGGCGCGCTGGCGCTGGTGCTCGCGGCGGCTGCGACGGCGCGAAACCCGCAGACGAGCGAGCAGGCGCTCGTCCCGCCCGACCGCATCGGCGTCGTCGTTCTCGACCTCTCGCTGAGCATCACGGACGACGACTACGTCGCGATCCGACGCACGCTCCGGCGCCTCGTAGCCGAGGACGCGACGATCGGGCTCGCGGTCTTCTCCGACGTCCCCTACGAGCTGCTCCCGCCGGGCACCCCGGCGTCCGAGCTCAGGTCGGTGCTGCGGCTGCTCGTCGCGCCACGTCTCGGCCCAGTCCGGAACCCGTGGACGCAGACGTTCCGCGCGGGGACGCGCATCTCGGCCGCCCTCGAGCTCGCAAGGTCCATGCTCCAGCGGGATCAGATCGCGAAGGGGTCGATCCTGCTCGTCAGCGACCTCGAGACCGCGCCGGACGACATTCCCGCGCTCACCCGAACGATTACGGGCCTGCAACGGGCTGACATCAAGCTCCGCGTCGTCCCGCTCGGCTCGAACAGCGATGCCCGTGCACTCTTCTCAGGGCTCCTCGACAAGGACGCGGTTGCGGCGTTCGCGCAGAGCCCGGATCGCTCCGACCCCGTCACCGCCTCGACGGCGGTCGACACGCCGGTCGTCTTCCTCGTGCTCGGCCTCCTCGTGTTCGGACTCCTCGCCGCGCACGAGCGCTTCTCGGGGCGGATCGCACTCCCGCGCGTCGAGCAGACGGTTGGGGAGGCGCGTCAGTGACTCGGCGCGAGATCGTCGAGCGCGCGCTGGTCGGCGTCGCCGCGCTCGTCTGCCTCTTCCTCGCGCTCGGGCTCGCCCTCCTCGCCCGTGACGTCGCCGCGAGCCGATCGGCGCTGACGCAGGGAGACGTCGAGTACCGGGTGTCTCCGGCGACGACGGGCCTCTGGCGGACCCGGACCGTCGTCCCCTTCGATCTCGCGGTTGCGCTCCTCGGGACCGAGGACGACGTTAGGCTCCGCCGCGCCGTGCGCGCCGTGCAGATCGCGCGGCTCGACGATCCGACCGCGTCAATCTCGGATCCACAGGTCGCGCTCCTGCGCAACGACGCCCAGGCGCGTCTCGACGACATCGTCGCCAACGCGAAGGACCGGAGGCAGCGGTCGCGCGCGGCAGGGCTCCTCGGCGTCGTCGGCCTCGCGCGACTCGTCTCGGAGACACAGGACCGCCTCGCCCTGCTCGGGGCGACGGTGGCGACGTTGCAGCTGGCCGTCGCGCTCGACCCGACGAACGACGAGGCGAAGTACAACCTCGAGTACGCGCTCCAGCGATCCCGTGGCCTCCAGCTCACGGAGGGTGCGGGCGGGCAGAACCCGTCGCCCGGTGGTAGCGGCTCTACGGGCGCCGGCGCCGGCGATGCCGGCTCCGGCTACTAGCCCGAGGCGATGTCGCTGACGATCCTCACGCCGCTCGGAGCGCTCCTCGTGCTCGGCGTCGTCGTTCCGGTCGTCGCACTCCGGCGGATCCGTCGTCGGGCGGGCGAGACTCGCACGACGCTCGGTCTTCCGCAGCCGCGGCGGCGGAGCCTGCTGCTCCCGCTGGCGGGGCTCGCGGTCGGCGGGGTCCTCCTTGCGCTCGCGGCGGCACAGCCCGTCTTCGAGTGGACCCACGATCGCACGGTTCGCACGGACGCAGAGGCGTTCGTCGTCCTCGATGTCTCCCGCTCGATGCTCGCGCAGGACAACCTCGAGTCGCCCCAACGCATCCAGCGGGCCAAGTCGGCAGCCGGCGAGCTCCGACAAGCGCTGCCCGACATCAAGGTCGGCGTCGCGTCGCTTACCGACCGCGTGCTCCCGCACCTCTTCCCGAGCGCCGACGAGAAGGTGTTCGCGGCGACGATCGACCGGTCGGTCGCGATCGAGCGCCCGCCGCCGCGCTCGTCGTTCGTGACCGGGGCGACCTCGCTCAACGCGCTCGCGAGCATCGGAGGGCTCCGCTACTTCTCGCCGACGTCGAAGGCGCGTGTGGTCATCGTGCTCACGGACGGCGAGAGCGACCCGGTGGCGAACGCGCGGCTCGGCGGCCTCTTCAGGCGCGACCCGGCGATCGACCTCGTGTTCGTCCAGTTCTGGGGCGACGACGAGAAGGTGTACTCACGTGGGGCGCCCGAGCCCCAGTACAAGCCGAATGCCGGCGCGCGTGGAATCCTCGACCGGCTCGCCGCGTCGACCCGCGGTGCCGTCTACTCCGAGAACCAGATCGGAGCGGCCGGCCGCAAGGCGCGCGAGTTCCTCGGCTCGGGCCCCACGGCCGTCCAGGGCGAGAAGGCGGGCAAGCTCGTGCTCGCGCCCTACCTCGCGCTCGCTGCGCTCTTTCCGTTCGGGCTCCTCCTGTGGCGGCGCGATCGCTAGAAGTCCTGCGCCCACTCGTCGCGGAACCACGGCTCGACGGCCTCGGGAAAGCCGCTCTCGTCCATGTACGAGATCGCCCGGCTCGCGAGCCAGAGGACCGCGGCGGGGCTTGCGGAGCTGAGCACGGCCCGCACAGCCTCGTCACCGGCCTCGGGACTGCCCCGTTCGCCGGCGCGGGCGCGACGGAGCCGGCAAAGGCTCAGTGTGGCCCGGTCGACGTCGGTTCCGTGCTGCCGGTACCACTCGACGCCGACCGCCTTCTCGAGGAGGTCGGAGGCGTTTTCGGCGAGTCTTCCGGCATCTTCAGCAGCTACGAAATTGCTGCTCTCGCGGCGTTTTTCGCCTGTTCCAGGAATTTGCATCGCCACCTCCTAACCGAATTGGAACTGCGTCGTCACAGAAGTATGATCCTGCACTTGACCATGGCGACGGAG
>Ga0068870_10000763_pt1 | contig 12388 bp, 2 predicted proteins | sample KBSMisM62_FD_66599 | JGI IMG/M metagenome (GOLD analysis project Ga0068870, IMG submission 66599) | Miscanthus rhizosphere microbial communities from Kellogg Biological Station, Michigan, USA - KBS Miscanthus M6-2 | ecosystem: Host-associated > Plants > Roots > Rhizosphere > Soil ...
CGCGCGTCGTTGCCGCTCTCGTTTGCGCAGCAGCGCCTGTGGTTCATCAATCAGTTGGATCCGGACAGTCCGATTTACAACGTCCCGCTCGCAGTTCGCTTGACTGGAAAACTCGACGTGCAAGCGCTCGAAAAAACACTCAGCGAAGTGTTCCGGCGACACGAAGTGCTGCGTACGACGTTTGTAACGGTTGGCGATCAGCCCGTTCAGCACATTGCAGCCGCCAGTCAGATCAAACTCGAGTGTGAAAACCTCAGCGAGTTAACCGAAGTAGAGCGTGAGGCCGAAGTCACTCGGCTCGCGAGCGAAGAAGCGCGCCTGCCGTTTAGTCTCGCGGAAGGTCCGCTGCTGCGCCTGCGCCTGATGCAACTCGACACCCAAGATCATGCATTGCTCCTCACCATGCACCACATCATCGGGGATGCCTGGTCCACCGGTGTCTTAATAAAAGAGGTGGCAACGCTTTACGACGTCTACACGAACGGCGGCGTCTCAACGCTTAAAGAGTTGCCGATTCAGTACGCAGACTACGCCGTCTGGCAACGAGAATATTTGCAAGGCGACATCCTCGAGCGCGAGTTAAGTTACTGGAAACAAAAACTCGACGGCGCTCCGCCTGCAGTTGAACTGCCCTTTGATCGTCCTCGCCCCGCAGTGCAAACGTTTCGCGGCGCGATTTGCAGACGAGCACTGCCTCCGTCGGTTGTGACGCAGCTCAAGGAAGTCGCGCGACAGGAAAAAGCCACGTTGTTCATGGTGCTCCTCGCGGGCTTCAACGCTCTGCTCTATCGCTACACGCATCAGCGAGACATCGTGATCGGCACGCCGATCGCCGGACGCACACGCGCTGAGACCGAACACCTCATCGGCTTTTTCGTCAACACACTCGTGCTTCGCACGCAGGTAGACGAGCACGCGAGCTTCAGCGACCTGGTCGAGTCCGTAAAAGAAACCTGTCTCGGCGCATACGCGCACCAGGAAACGCCGTTCGAAAAACTCGTCGAAGAGCTCAATCCCGAACGCAACCTGAGTCACGCTCCGGTGTTCCAGATCTCGTTCGACCTGCAAAACATGCAGCGCGAAGTTCTCGAGCTCAAAGGTCTGAGCCTGAACCGGTTGAAGATCGAAGACGAAACCACAAAGATCGATCTCAGTCTCAACATCATCGAACGCGAACACGATCTCTTCTTCTTCGCGCATTACAACCGGGAACTGTTCGACCCCGTAACAATCGAGCGGATGATGGAACATTTCCATAACCTGCTGGCGGCGGTCGCAACCAACGCGGAGACAGCGGTCAAAAATCTACCACTCCTCGACGAAGACGAAATCCACCGCATCGTTCGACAGTGGAACGACACGAACCGTGAGTTCCCGCGCGATGCGTGCTTACACGAGTTATTTGAAAGACAGGCTTGTCTCTCGCCGGATTCAATCGCACTCCGGTTTGATGGAAATTCGATTACTTACCGTCAACTAAATCAACGCGCGAATCAGATTGCTCATCATCTCCGCCAACGTGGAGTTGGCGCTGAGACGCTTGTCGGGATTTGCATGGACCGCTCGATCGAAATGATCGAGAGCATTCTCGGCATTCTGAAAGCGGGCGGCGCGTACCTGCCGCTCGACCCGTCGTACCCACTCACGCGCCTGGCCCATATCCTCGACGATGCTGCGGTGGCTTTCCTGATGACGCAGGAAGCTCTGCTGGATCGTTTGCCCGCTCACTGGGGACAGACGATTTGCATCGATGGCGAACGAGCTCAGATCGCGCAAGAGAGCGTCGAAAATCCTCGCGTCAGTGTGACAAACGACAACCTCGCGTACGTCATTTACACGTCCGGCTCGACCGGTCAACCAAAAGGCAGCCTGCTGCAACATCGTGGCGCGTGTAATCTCGCGCAAGCCGAGATCGACATTTTCAGCATCACCAATTCGACGCGCGTGCTTCAGTTTGCTTCGTGTAGCTTCGACGCGTCCGTGTGGGAGATCTTCAGCGCGTTGTGCGCCGGTGCGACGCTTGTTCTTGCAGGGCAGTCGAGTTTGATTCCCGGCCCGCAGATGTTGCGCGTGTTGCGAGACGAAGCGATCACGATGGCGACGCTGCCCCCGCCAGTGCTCGCAGCGTTTCCTGACGAGGAACTTCCTGAGCTGCGGACGCTCGTAGTAGCTGGCGAGAGTTGCCCGTCGGAGATCGTCACACGTTGGGCTGAAGGACGCCGCTTCATCAACGCGTATGGTCCAACCGAGGCGACAGTTTGCGCGTCGCTTTGCGATCGCGTTGACAGCAGCCGCAGCTCTGTTATCGGCGCTCCGATTCACAACACGCAGATCTACATTCTTGACGAACAACTGCAACCGGCGCCGATCGGTGTTTCCGGACAGATGTATCTCGGCGGCGAAGGACTCGCGCGCGGTTACCTGAATCGCGCTGCGCTCACCGCAGAGAAGTTCATACCGCATCCTCACAGTCTGAATGCCGGCGCGCGTGTTTACGGCACGGGCGATCTCGCACGTTATCTCGCCGACGGCCAGATCGAGTTCCTGGGACGTACCGACAATCAAGTGAAGATTCGCGGATTCCGCGTTGAGCCTGGCGAGATTGAAGCAGCGCTCGATGCTCACGAGTCGGTCCAGCAATCGCGAATACGTCTGTACGAAACTGCGAACGGCGATAAGCGACTGGTGGCGTACGTCGTTGCAAATTCGACGGCGCCCACAACGCCGGAGCTGCGTGATTACCTCAAGACAAAGCTGCCCGATTACATGGTCCCGTCTGCGTTCGTGTTTATCGCTTCGTTGCCGCTTTCGCCGAATGGCAAAGTCGATTACAGCCAACTGCCGGCGCCTGAGTTTGACGAAGCCGAGCACGTGACGACGTACGAAGCCCCGCGTACTCCACTCGAGGAAATGTTGACTGGAATCTGGGCGCACGTACTCGAACAGAAGAAGGTCGGCATCCACGACAGCTTCTTCGATCTCGGTGGGCACTCCTTGCTCGCCACACAGGTCGTCTCTCGCGTGCGCGAAGCGTTGCAGGTTGAGCTGCCGCTACGCTCGGTCTTTGAAGGTGCGACTGTCGCGGAAATGGCCGCATTGATCGAAACGAAGCAGAACGACGTGCAAACTCCACCGGTCATCGCGATACCGCGCAGTGGTCCAATGCCGCTGTCGTTCGCACAACAGCGATTGTGGTTCGTGGACCAGTATCAACCCGGAGGAGCGTTCTACAACATTCCCGTGGCCGTGCGTCTTAACGGCCAGATTCAGGTAGACGCGCTCGAGCGTACACTGAAGACAATCGTCGAACGGCACGAAGTGTTGCGCACGTCGTTCATCCAGGTTGACGGCGAGCCATGGCAGGTTATCTCTCGCGATGCAACGATCGAACTCCCCATCACGAGTCTCGAACATCTTCCCCCCGAAGATCGTGAAGCCGAAGCAAAACGGATCGCCGGCAAAGAAGCCACCACACCTTTCGATCTCGCCTCCGGACAGCTGTTGCGCGCCCATTTGCTCCGCCTGAGCGCGGGCGATCACATCCTGCTCTTCAACGTCCATCACATCGTGAGTGACGGTTGGTCCATGAGCATTCTCGTGCGTGAGGTTGCGGCGCTGTATGCATCGTTTGTTAACGGCGAAGACAGGCCATTGCCGGATCTGCCCGTGCAGTACGCAGACTTCGCACACTGGCAACGCGAGTGGCTGCAAGGTGAAGTGCTCGAGTCGCAGCTCCGTTACTGGACCACGCAGCTCGCGGATGCACCGGCTGCGCTCGAGTTGCCGGCCGACCGGCCGCGTCCGGCTACGCAGACATTTCATGGCGCCAGCCGTGCAGTAGTGCTCCCCAGCTCGTTGACAGAATCGCTGCGCGAGGTGAGCAACCGCGAAGGTTGCACGCTTTTCATGACGCTTCTCGCAGCGTTCCAGGTCATGCTGCGCTGCTACTCCGGAACCGATGACGTGGTGGTCGGAACTGACGTCGCGAATCGCAATCGTGGTGAGACTGAAGGACTGATCGGTTTCTTCGTCAATCAACTCGTGATGCGGACGGACCTGTCCGGCGATCCAAGTTTTCGTGAGGTGCTGGCGCGTGTGCGTGAGACAGCGCTTGGTGCTTACGCGCACCAGGATTTGCCGTTCGACAAACTCGTCGAAGTGATCAATCCCGAACGCGATTTGAGCCGAACTCCGCTGTTTCAGGTCAAGCTGCTGCTTCAGAACACGCCGCGCGAAACACTGTCGCTGCCGGATCTGACAGTGAACCGCTTCGAATTCGAGAGTGGGATCGCGCGTTTCGATCTCGTGATGAGTTTGACGGATGGTCCGGCCGGCCTCGTAGCGCAGATCGGATACAACACCGACTTGTTTGAGCGAGCGACGATCGATCGCATGCTCGGTCACTTCCAGTCATTGCTGCAACAGTGCGTCGCAGAACCACAGCTTCGTTTGTCTCAACTTTCACTGTTGACGCCGAATGAGCAAAGGCAGGCGTTAGTCGAGTGGAACCAAACCGAACGAGCTTATCCGGACGACGCTTGCTTGCATGCATTGTTTGAGGCGCAGGCCGCAAGCACGCCGGACGCCGTCGCAGTGATCTTTGAAGACGCGCAGATCAGTTATCGCGAGCTCGAAAGACGGGCAAACCAGTTCGGTCACTACCTGCGCGGGCTCGGTGTTGGACCGGGTGTACTCGCCGGCGTCTGTGTTGAGCGCTCGATTGAAATGATCGTGAGTTTGCTCGGCGTGTTGAAAGCAGGAGGCGCGTACGTGCCGATGGATCCGAACTACCCGCTCGCGCGCCTGGCCCACATCATCGAAGACGCGCAAGTCCCTGTGCTGCTGACGCAGGAACGGCTCGTCGAAAGAATGCCGGCGCACTGGGGACAGATTGTGTGTGTTGACGCAGACGGCGAATTAATCGATCAAGAAAGCAGCGAGCCGGCGCCCGGTCCGGCAACCGCGGACGATCTCGCGTACGTGATCTACACGTCGGGGTCGACGGGCCAGCCGAAGGGCGTGATGGTTTCACATCTCTCCGTTGCCCAGCGCGTGCTCTCGATGATCGACGATTACGGATTGAACGTCGAGTCGAACATGCTGAACTTCGTTTCATTCGGCTTCGACGCGTTCATTGAGGAAATGTTTCCGGTGCTTGCCGCCGGTGGCCGGCTGACGATTGTTCAGGATCCCGGACAAATGGGCGGACGCCAGCTGCTGCGTGAATGTGAGCACCGCGGCGTCAATTCGCTTCACATTCCGCCGGCGTACCTCTACCAAATCATCGAAGAACTCAGTGCCGCAGGTGAACTCACTCCAGGCTGGATCAAACTCTTCATCACTGGCGGCGAAAATGTCTCGACTCAAAAACTATCGACTTGGGCCACGTTGAATCAACACGCGTGCAAATTCATCAACGCGTATGGTCCAACTGAGACGACGATCACCGCGACGTTCTGCGAAGCTCCTCTCGACGCATCATGGCTCGCAGATCTGACGCGACTCCCGGCAGGCCGGCCAAATGCGAACACGAAGATTTACGTTCTACATAAGGACTTTCAACTGTTGCCTGCCGGCATTCCGGGCGAACTGTTCATCGGCGGCGCCGGCGTGGCGTGGGGTTATCGGAACAGTCCCGCCGCAACCGCAGAAAGTTTTGTACCCGATCCGTTTGGACAAGCGGGCGCGCGCCTGTACCGCACCGGCGATTCAGCGCGTTATCTCGTCGATGGCGAGATCGAGATCCATGGACGCAGCGATGGTCAGGTGAAGATTCGTGGCTACCGGATCGAAACAGGTGAAGTGGTTGCCGCGATCGAGAGACACAGTTCAGTTGAGAAAGCGCTCGTGATTGCGCGCTCTGACTCTCGTGGCGACGCGCAACTCGTAGCTTACGTTGTGCCGCGCGCTTCAGCGCTAATCGATAAGGCAGAAGTGAAAAGCTTCATTCGCGGAATGCTGCCGGAATACATGGTCCCAGCTTCGATCGTGACGATCGCCGATCTGCCGCTCACACCGCACGGCAAGATCGATTATCAAAATCTGCCGGCGCCACGCGAAAACGAGTTAGAAGCTGCCACAGACGCGGACCTCCCGCGAACCGAAGTCGAGCGTACGCTCTGCGCCGTTTGGCAATCGGTGATGAACATCGAGCGCGTCGGAGTTAACAGCAACTTTTTCGATATCGGCGGCAGTTCGTTGCTCGCGATCAAAGTCATGGCTCGCGTGCGCGATGTTTTTCACATCGATCTACCTGTGCGTGTGTTGTTTGAGTCACTCACAATTTTGAACTTCGCCCTGGCGATCGAGAAAGAGATGAACGCGGGACGACTCGCAGCTCATTCAACCATCAAGCCCGCGCCGCGCAACGCGCGACTTCCACTCTCATTTGCGCAGCAGCGTTTGTGGTTCATCGATCAACTCGAGCCGGGTTCGCCTTTGTATAACTGCCCTGGCGCAGTTCGTTTGTCGGGTCGCTTGAATCTCGACGTGCTCGAAAAAAGTCTGTCGGAGATCGTCAGGCGCCACGAGATTCTGCGCACAACATTCGCGGCCGAACACGGAGAGCCATACCAGGTCATCAATCCGCCGCAACCTGTAAACGTGCCCGTCATTGACCTCAGCAAATTTACAGCCGATGAACAACAACATGAAATCAAGAAGCTCTCCGCCGGCGAAGCAAGCCGGCCTTTCGATCTCGCTGCCGGACCACTGTTGCGTGTGACGGTGCTCCGCCTCGGTCCGGACGAACACGTCGCTCTCTTCACAATTCATCACATAGCGGGCGACGGGTGGTCCATCATTCTGCTCTTCCGAGAAATGGCCGCGCTTTATGCGGCCTACGCCAACAACCAGCCTTCACCCCTGCTCGAGTTGCCCGTACAGTACGCGGACTATGCAGTCTGGCAGCGAGATTTTTTCAAACAAGACGCGCTCGAGACGGAACTCGATTATTGGAGACGTCAATTGAGCGGAAAGCTGCCGGTGCTCAAATTGCCATTCGCGCGTGACGCGGCGACGCCGACGTATCGTGGAGGGCGGTTCACTTTCAGACTCTCTCCGGAAATGTCGCAGCAACTGAAACATCTGAGCCGTCGTGAGGAATCCACGCTGTTCATGACACTGCTCGCGACGTTCAAGACGCTTCTGTATCGCCATACGCAACTCGAAGACATCATCGTCGGCACTGCGCACGCCAATCGCAATCGCATCGAAATGGAGAGCATGATCGGCTTCTTCATCAACATGCTGGTCCTGCGCACGGACGTTTCGGGCAATCCGACTTTCAGAGAACTGCTGCGACGCGTGCGCGACGTTACGCTCAATGCGTACGCGCACCAGGATGTGCCGTTCGATCGGCTGGTTGAAGAGTTTCACACCGAGAAGCAGGGTGGCCATTCGCCGATCTTTCAAGTTGCGTTTGGTTTGGAGAATCTTTCGCAGATCTCGTTCGAAGATCCCGAGCCGCAGCAAATCTCGGATCTCACGATGACGCCGCAAGCCGCAGAGATGGATATGGTGCGCTACGACCTCACGTTGTGGATCAAAGAAGGTGGCGAGCGACTGTTTGGTTGGTGGAATTACAGCACCGATGTTTTTGATGGCGAGTCGATCACAATGTTGCACGGCCACTTCGAGACGCTACTCGAACATGTCCTCGCGAATCCCGACGCGCATCTGGATGAACTCGAGTTGTTGACTGCCTCCGAAAAAGAAAGAATCGCCGAGCAAGCGAGAAGCAGGGAAGAAACAAGCTATCGTAAGTTCATCGCAGTTAAGCCCCGTCCTGAAAATCTTGTGACAATCCTGTAATCCTGTCAAAACAACATGTTTCGCGCTATTCAACCAACACCTGTTCGTCTATCGCAGCGTTCGCTGGTCCAACTCGATTACCTCGACGGCGCGGTCAAGTTTCCACTCGTCATCCGTCCAGTGGAAGAACATCTGAACCTGCCGGAGTGGGCGGCGACTAACCAACCGTTCGTCGAGAAGCAACTGCTTGAGCACGGCGCGATCCTGTTTCGCAATTTCAGGATCGACGGGGTCGAAGTGTTCGAGGCTTTCGCAAAAGCCATTTCACCGCAACTGCTCGACTACCACGAAAGAGCGGCGCCGCGAACGGAAGTCTCGAGCAAGATCTACACGTCGACTGAATACCCTGCCGAACACGCCATCCCGTTACATCATGAGATGTCGTATTCGCACAACTGGCCCACGAAGATCTGGTTCTACTGCGCTCAACCCGCGACTGTCGCCGGCAACACGCCGATCGCCTCCGACCGCAAAGTCTTCGATTTGATCGACCCGGCTATCAAGACTCGCTTCATGCAGAAAAAAGTGATGTACGTGCGCAACTACGGTGAGGGAGTCGATCTTCCGTGGCAGGAAGCGTTCCAGACCACAGACAGAAGAGTAGTCGAAGAATACTGTGTGAAAGCGCGCACGCAATTCGAATGGCGCGACGGAAATCGCCTGCGCACGCGCCAGGTGCGACAAGCTGTCGCCTCGCATCCCGTCACCGGCGAAGTCGTCTGGTTCAATCACGCGCACATGTTCCACACCTCGAATCTCGATCCTTCAGTGCGCGAATCACTGCTCGCAGAATTCAAAGACGACGAGCTTCCGCGTAACGCGTTCTACGGCGACGGATCGCCGATCGAGTCATCCGTGCTCGAAGAGATTCGCGCGATTTACGAGGGCGCCGCCATCAGCTTCGACTGGCAAAAAGGCGACATCCTGATGCTGGACAACTTTCTTTGTTCGCATGGCCGTGAGCCATTCGCCGGTCCACGAAAGATTCTCGTCGCGATGGCCGAGTTGTTTGTCAACGAAGAGATTTAGGAGTTCATGCGCTATGAATATCAACGGGCACAACTATTATCTGAAGCAGGACGTAAAACTCGAACCACTCTTCAATCGCTGGTACGCGTATCCGTTGCTCATCGCGCCCGCGACCGCGGCCATGAACATCGCCAACTCTCACGTCAAGATCATGAAGTCGTACGTTTCGGCGCCGGAGGTACACGCGGCGGCATGTAAGAATCCGGCGATGCTGGGTGGTCCATTCATCGATTACGACGGCAAGCGCGTCAACGAAATCAAAACGCTGATGGACACTACCGTCAAAGAACAGTCGCACATGATCGAGTTTGCCGGCGCCATCAAGAGCATGAGCGACATACTGACGTCAGAAGCAAGAGGTTATTCGGTCGAGCCGCTTTACGAGAAAGTTCCGGAATGTCTGAAGGGTTTAGTCGAACTGAACTACGATTTAAACAACCAGCCATCGTTCCGATTGATCGAGGGACTGCTTTACAAAACTCGCTATTACAACCCCGCTTCGCAATCGGTGACTGTTTCGCTCCTCGACGGAGACGATCGCGCATTCGCTTACAGCACTCCGCGCATCGGCAGTGAGAATGAGTTACACCTCGATCGTCCTTTCAATGACGAAGGACTCGCGACGTTCGTCAAGATGAGAGAGATTCCGCAAAAGTTTGCGACGATCAAGGAGCAATTGGGAGTTGACGATAAAGACGACGAACTGCTCGCGTCGTTTTTGACTGATAAGGCGCCCGTCAAGCGGCCGGCGTACGACGGTGAGCAAGTGAGAATCAGGTATTTCGGTCATGCGTGCGTTTTGGTCGAGACGAAGGACGTGCGTATTCTGATGGATCCGGTCGTGAGTTACGACATTCAGACAGACTTCCCGCGTTATACCTATCTCGATCTGCCGGATACGATCGATTACGTGCTCGTCACGCACAGTCACGCGGACCATCTGCTGTTCGAGACGCTGCTCCAGTTGCGTCACAAGATCAAGAACGTCGTCGTGCCGCGTAACAGTGGTGCGCTGGAAGATCCGTCGCTCAAGTCGATTCTTCACCACGTCGGGTTCGAGAGCGTGATCGAAGTTAACGACATGGACACGTTCGCGGTGGCGGGCGGGAGCGTAACGGCGCTGCCGTTCCTTGGCGAGCACGCAGATCTGAATATCAGGTCGAAGAGCGGCTACGCGATTCAACTGCTCGGCAAGTCGATCCTGTGCGTCGCCGATTCCAACAATCTTGATTCGAGGATGTACGAGCGTGTTCACGACGTGATCGGGAATGTCGACGTGCTTTTCATTGGAATGGAATGCGACGGCGCGCCGCTGACATGGATTTACGGCTCGTTGTTGACGAAGCCTGTCGATCGAAAGATGGACCAGTCGCGGAGGTTGTCGGGATCGGATTACCAGCGTGCGTGGAACATGGTCCAGCAGCTCAAGTGCAAGCAGGTATACGTTTATGCGATGGGCCAGGAGCCGTGGCTGTGCTTCCTCACGAGCATCAAGTACACGGAGCAGTCGAAGCCGATCGTTGAGTCGAACAAGCTCGTGGCGGCGTGCCGCGAGGCGGGGTTGGAGTCGGAGCGGCTGTACGGATCAAAAGAAATCGTTCTCTAAAGCCAGAAACAGAAGTTAGCCACAAAAAGCACAAAAGTCACAAACCAAGGCAAGCTGACAGATGGGATTTGTTTTGTGTGCTTCTTGTGCCTTTTGTGGCTAGACATGGCCATGGATCAGAACACGTTAGAAGGTTATCGACTGTCGCCGCAGCAAAAGCGTGTGTGGCAGTCAACTGCTTCGCCGGGTGTGGCGCAGTGTCTCATCAGGATTGATGGACCAGCCGCCGCCGAGGAGTTGCGGCGACGTGTGCTGAACGTCGTGAGGCGTCACGAGATCCTGCGAACGTCGTTTCAGAGCCTGCCCGGAATGGGGCTGCCGCTTCAGGTGATTGGCGCGGCGGAAGAAGCGCTGAGTTGGAGCCAAACCGAGATTGCCGGTGATGGCGATGACGCGCTCAGTTGCTTCATGAAAGATGAAGCAGATAACGCCGGCGTTGGTTTGCGCGCGTCATTCATCAAGGGCAGTGAGCGACAGTATTTGTGTCTGACGTTGCCGGCGATGTGCGCAGACAGGCGGACGCTCCGTAACATTGTTACCGAGATCGCGTCCGAGACATCTGCTGAAGAGACTGTGCAGTACGTGCAGTTTTCGGAATGGCAGCATCAACTGCTCGAAGAGCTTCCAGCGAATGCAGCAGAAGAACAGACACAAACATTCGCAAAGCTGACACTTCCTTTTGAGGGCTGCGTCGAAGGTTCTGGCGAGTTCGTCAAGTTGAATGTTGATGCGGCAACGACGGCGGCGATCGTTGAGCTCGCGCGCAAAGAAGGATTCACATTTGAAGATTTCCTGCTCACCTGCTGGCAAATCTTGCTTTGGCGGTTGACGGGCGAAGAGCACGTCCAGGTGCTGAAGCAATTCGACGGACGTAAGTTTCAGGAACTGCACGATTGCTGTGGGCTGATCGATTCCTACTTTCCAGTTTCACTGCGTTGCTCGAAATCTGTGCGTTTCCGGGATGCACTGCGGAAGGTCGATACCGCAATTCGAGAGCTAAAAGACCACCTGGTCCAGCCGGAACTAACCTCCCAAGTTCCTCTAGCAATCGGATTCGTTTTTGAGGAGATTCGAGAAGCAACATCAGGCTTCTTGATTCAACACCTTTACAGCGATTGTGAGCGCTTGAAAGTGGAATTGGCAGCGACGCTTGAAGGCGCTTCGTTGCAACTCACATTTCGTTGTCGTCCGGATCTCTTCGACGCCTCCAACATCAAACGCATCGGCTGTGCGTATCTTTCACTGCTCACCGCCGCTGCGAGTGATCCCCAGGCGCCGATCGGCAAGTTGAATATCGTTTCCGGCGATGACCGGCAGCACGCCTTGATCGAATCGGCTTCCGCGGCTGACTACGCATTCGACTCTTGCATCCACGAATACTTCGAAGCCACAGTCGCACGGACACCCGACGCTGTCGCCGTCACATTCCAAAACGAGCAGCTAACCTTCCGCGAACTGAACGCGCGCGCAAACCAGTTGGCCCATCACTTGCGCCGAAGTGGTGTTGGACCAGAAACACGCGTTGCGCTGATGCTGGAGCGATCGATTGACATGATCGTCGCCGTGCTGGGCGTTCTGAAAGCCGGCGGCGCTTATCTTCCACTCGATCCCGCGTCTCCCGAAGAGCGCTTGCGCTACACGCTGGCCGACGCAGACGCGGCATTGCTCATTACACTGCCGTATCTCGACGAAGCGCGCGAGTCGTTGGCGCTCGAGAGTGACGAGAATCCAATCAATCACACGCACGCCGAGAATCTTGCTTACATCATCTACACGTCAGGCTCAACTGGAAAACCAAAAGGCGTGATGATTCAGCACCGCTCCGTAGTCAATCTTTTCCACGCACTGAATCGCGCGATCTATCACGAGTACGAAATGCCGCGGCGCGTCAGTCTCAATGCCCCACTCGCTTTCGATGCGTCGGTGAAGCAGGTGATTCAA
>Ga0068870_10000776_pt1 | contig 12313 bp, 10 predicted proteins | sample KBSMisM62_FD_66599 | JGI IMG/M metagenome (GOLD analysis project Ga0068870, IMG submission 66599) | Miscanthus rhizosphere microbial communities from Kellogg Biological Station, Michigan, USA - KBS Miscanthus M6-2 | ecosystem: Host-associated > Plants > Roots > Rhizosphere > Soil ...
GAGTATTTCGAACGCGCTCTGAAGCTTGGCCAGGCTGCGGATGATAAGTCCATGATTGCTAACGCCCTGAACAATCTCGGCCTTACTTACCACAGACATCGAGACTATCCGCGGGCCCTTGAGTATTACCAACAAAGCCTGGCATTGAGCGAGCAGTTAAACAATCAGCGCATGACGGCACTCACGCTACACAACATCGGCCGTTCTCACCGCGAACAAGGCGACCGCAAACGGGCCCTGGATTACTACCAGCAAAGTTTAGCGCTACGCGAAAAGTTGGACGATCCGACAGGCATGGCCTACGTTTTGAACCACATCGGCGTCCTTCATTACCTGCAAGGCGACTACACCCGGGCGCTGCAATTCTCAAATCGAGCCATCGATATCGCAACGCGTCTAGTGAACCCCGATCAGCTTTGGAGGGGCTACGAACTTGCCGGACGAGTACATACTTCGTTAAAGCAATTCGATGAGGCTGAGAAAGCCCTTACTAACGCCGTCAACATAATCGAAAAGATGCGTTACCTCGTTGGTGGCGGAGAGTTAGAGCGCCAGAGATTTTTCGAAGATAAATTGTCGCCTTATACGGCAATGGTCGAGTTGGCATTTAATCGCAACCGGCCGGGTGATGCTTTAACTTACAGCGAGCTCGCCAAAGCGAGGGCCTTGCTCGATGTGCTCCGTAACGGACGCATTCCGATCAACAAAGCGATGTCTCTCGAGGAGCAGGAGAGAGAGCGCATGTTAAACGCAGAACTCACTGCGCTTAACGTGCAGATATACGACCAGAGACAGCGTCCTAAACCAAACCTCGATCGCATAGCTGAGTTGGAGCCGCGTCGTGAGCGGGCACGATTGGCCTACGAGGCTTTCTTAACGGGTCTCTACGTCAAACACCCTGAGTTAAAGGTACGACGAGGCGAGGCCACGCCCATCACATCCGCAGAGGCCGCTGCACTATTACCCAATCCTTCCACTGCAATCGTCGAGTTTGTTGTCGCTGAAGACAAGTCTTATCTGATTGTGCTGACCGGCGATCCTAAAAAGACGGCAAGCCCACTGAAGATTACACTGTACTCACTCGAGATCACGTCAAATCAATTGTCTGAACGAGTCAACGAATTCCGCCGTATGCTGGCCGAACGCGATTTGCGTTATCAGGACGCAGCACGTCAACTCTACGATCTGCTCCTCAAGCCTGCCGAGGAACAATTGCGCGGCAGGAAAACACTTTGCGTCGTCCCCGATCGGGCACTTTGGGAATTGCCATTTCAGGCGTTGCAGCCAAGAGCGGGCGTCCACTTGATCGAAGACTACACGGTCTTCTACACACCATCGTTGAGCGTGATGCGAGAGGTAACGAAACAGCGGAGCTCTGCACGACGAAACGATCCACCGATCGGTGTAGTAAAAGTTGTGGACCGACCAGGGTCATTGCCACACCCGCTTAAAACACTGCTGGCCCTTGGTAATCCGCACTTAAATGCTCCGCATCGTGAAGCAACATTTAGAGGAGTTGATTCCGAAATGGGGTTCGGTCCTCTCCCTGAAGCTGAGAAAGAAGTCAAAACTCTCGCGCGACTCTATGGCGCTGCTAATAGTCAAGTATTTATTGGAGCCGAGGCGCGCGAAACAGTTGTAAAAACTGAAGCCCCGAAAGCCGAAGTGCTTCACTTCGCAACGCATGGCCTACTCGACAATCGCAACCCAATGTTTTCGTATCTGGTTCTGGCCCAGACAGAAGAGGATCCGAATGAGGACGGTTTATTGGAAGCTCGTGAAATCATCAACATGGATCTGCGTGCGAAGTTGGCCGTGCTTTCGGCCTGTCAGACGGCGCGTGGGTGGGTGGGAGCGGGAGAAGGCGTGATCGGTATGTCATGGGCTCTATTCGTGGCCGGTGTTCCGACAACAGTGGCGAGTCAATGGAAAGTGGATTCGGCGAGCACCACGAGTTTGATGATCGACTTCCATCGCCGCCTAACGATGCGACGTGCAAACCCAAAGTTAAAGGAAGCGAAGGCGGAGGCGCTGCGACAGGCGGCATTGGAATTGTTACGAAGTGAACGCTACCGGCATCCGTTCTATTGGGCCGGATTCGTCATGATAGGTGACGGCTGGTAAGCAAAGCTTTGCCTCAAAGGTCGAGGATCATTCCTGGAGAGGTTAGCGGCGGAGGATGGACCGGATACTCGCTAACAATTCTGCGACCGCAGTGGAATTCGGGTTTGCCAGTGCCAGCGCCTGAAATTCACGCTCAGATTCCTCGATCAACCCGTGTTTCCAATAGAAAACTCCCATTGCAAGATGCGAGCTTCCTGCAGATGCTTTCAGCTTTGCCAGAGCGACTATGGCACGCTGGTCTAAAATTCTGAAGCGTGCCTCGCGCAACGGAGGCTTTGGTGAAACAATTGTCTTGCCATCCTTCAAAGCGCTGATTTGCCATGAATAGGTAACACCGCGCTGCAGCGAGTCTGGTGTGGTCCACTCCGTAGCAACGATTGGACCACTGCTGCTAACTTCACGAAACTTCGCGTCGTGAATGGTCACAATATAATGTTGTGCGCCCTCTAACGCGCGCCAGCGAAACTTCGGTCGATCAGTTTCAATTACAACATCCATTGGCTCCAACGGTGCAAACGTGTTTTGCTTCTCGAGTTCACCTCGCAAAATTCCTGCGCCCGTGGACCATCCTGTTAAGGCCGGCGAATCACGAAGCCGGCGAGTAACCAGGGCTCGCTCGACACTCTCTTTCAAATCCGGCGGCAGCTCGTTGAGTCCCTCCAGCTGGCCGCGCTGGTTTACTAAGATCTGCCCGCCTGCATCATTGAGCGTGATGAGAGGTTCCTCGCGCGGCAGCGTTGGTAGATTCGATTGATTGGAGGGTGAGTTCTGTGGGCCAGTCGATGCCGGAGGCGGCTGCTGTTTTTCAACAGCTTGTCTTTGCTTTTCAGATTCTGATGGGCCAGTTGTCGCCCGTTCAACCGGTCGAACCGCCCGATATGTGGTCCACAATAAGATTGCCGCTAGAATGAAGACTGCTATAACTACGGCCGTCGCCAATGCAGGATTCGACACTAATGGCCATCGGGGCAGCCATTGTTTCCACCGCGATGATGTGACGGTGTCGTCGCCAGTGATAACAACAGCGGGCTGCTGCTTAAACGCAAGTAGATCTCTTAAGTCGTCAGCACATTTGGAACACTCGGCGACGTGACTATCGATAATCTCGCGATCGATATCGTTCGCCTTGCCATCAACGTATGGTTCCAGGTGTTCATCGTAATCGAGATGAAAGGGCCGTTCATCAGACTGGAACGATGGGCTGAGGGTGAGGTTCGTAACACCAGGCAGAATACCAGTCAGACGTTTATGGCACACATCGCACGACGCGAGGTGTCCGTCCACCGCGAGTAATTCGTCTGTGTCCAGTGTGCGCCCGCTGTAACCTGCAAGCTGACTCTGTGAAAGATGTTCCGACATCATCGTACTTTGGCTTTCGCGATCACGGCGCTCATCCGCCGTTCCAGTCGTTCCCGCGCACATTTTCGTAAGTTAATTACTTGCTGCCGCGTGGCGCCGAGCAAGCCAGCGATCGTTGCATCATCGAGCGGTAGCTTATTCCATAGTCTGAGAAACTCTACGAGCGGGAATTCTATTGCCTTCGCAATCTGTTCAATCGTCGCCGTGCGAGTGTATGGCAGAAGGCTAACCAGTTCCTGTCCGCGGGCATCTTTGAAGTTAAGCAATAACGCAAGGCGTTGGCGACATGGTAGCTCGCACACTTCCTGCCAAAGTAACGCCAGGATGTGTCGCTGTTCGAGCATAATCTCGAAATCGAGATTGGGGGCGGCGAGTTGCATCCTGGTGTCGAGTGGCTCATCAGGCTGGTCTTTCTCATGACAGATTTCTGCCACGATGTTCACCAGATCATCGAGTTTAAGGGGGCTCCCACACGACTGAAAGAGCGCATTCAAGAGCTTGGAGAGTTGCACGCGATCGATGCCAACGTTTGCCAGACCGACGATTTGAATCCACTCGACAGGGTCTTGCCGAATTTTTTCGAAAGGTCTTTGAGGCGAAGGCGCATCCTTGTGACGCCATTCCGCGAACCCGCAGATCAAACCGGATGCCTCGTTGGTCCAGAGCGCGAACGTTGCATCGTGCGACAAGAGATAGCGCAACCGGTTTTTAAGCCGGGACCGACGGGGATATTTCTGGCGCAGATAAAGATTGCAGGCGTTATAAGCCGTAGCGGCTATGTAACCGCGAAAATCTGTGACGACTCCCTGGCCGCGGTCGCTTCTGATGTGGCGCAGTCGCAAGAGCAGGTTGGTGATGATGTCGTTGAACAGGTCACCGGCGTCCTGAGTTGATGCTGCGCTGTTGTTGTTAATGTGAAAACGCAGGCTGGAACCGAGAATCTCGCTAACGATCGGCACTGCGTGCTCATCGATGAGAGTAGCGAGCCAGAGGTCAGCCTGCTCTTCGTCTGTTGCCTCGATAAACTGGAGTAAGAGATGGTCCATCGAGGCGCTTCGCGTTTGGGAGTTGCGTCGCGAAGCATCTTTTGAAGTGATAGCGGCGCTCGTGATGAACCTCCCTGCATGGCGCGGTGAAACGAGGTTCGAGATCGTTTCTCCGTAGCTGAGTTTGAAGATATACAGCAGAACTAAGTTTCCCTGCAACGTCGTAACAGCGCGTTGTGAGACAAATACTCAACCTGATCACCATTTCATCGCGACCGTCCGATGCACGAAGCGCGGCTTTTACGCTGGATGATGGTCTGACAAGCTTTGCACGAAAAGACTCCTATCAGACTTCTTCTCTGTGTCTCTGTGGTTAATGAATTCTTCGTAAAAACAACCACAGAGACACAGAGGCACAGAGGTTGGACAGAGAAATCAGACTTTTCACACTTTGAAGCGCAAATGCTTCGGTCTTTCCCAGCGCAACCCGGTCCAAGTCAGGTCTATACAGGTAACGAGTCGGATTGACTGCTGCTCGTCTATTAGCTACTGTCCTGTTGTTTTCAGTTATCGGGCCGGTCCTCAGGGCCAGCTATATCTAGCTGCTTCCCGCGCCGGCCTTCAGCCAAAGCACCATTTCGATCCTGGCATGCTGAAGGTAGCGTGTGGACTACACATCTCGCAGGTCGATGGATTCAGATATCGAACAGAATCCAGGAGGTTGATTCAATGGAGACTCGATCAAAGTGGGAGCGAAGCCTAAAGGATTTGGAAGACGAGTTCCGTCGCCTCCTGCAGGCCATGAACTTGATCGTCGACTTAGACCGGCAGATGTTCCTCAGGTCATTTGATTTAAACAACCTATTAACCGAAATGATAACGGGCCTGAAGGAGTTAACAAAAGCGAATCATGCCCAGATTCTGCTCAGACGAGGATCAATGCTGGAAATCGTCCATAGCACACAGGAAGAAGACAAGGGAAAGCAATTTCGAATTGATAAATGTTTCTGCGGTATGGCTGTTGAAGATCGTAAGACTGTAGCATCAGGTGACGTGGAGAATGAGTACCCCGACCGATATCAGTGGGTCCTCGGAAAGAACCAGGAGAATCGCATGGCCAGCGAAGTTGCCGTGCCAATCCGGACGCCACCGCCGGAACAGGTTATAGCTGGTGTCTTGAACATCGAATCTCCCGATAAGAATGCGTTCTCAGAAAATGAGATTGAAATGGTCGAGAAGTTTGCTCAGCAAGCTTCGGTCGCAATTCATAATGTGCGTGTTCATGATGGATTAGTTTTGACACTCGATCTGGCCGAGCTCGTTCATTTGGGGCGGCTGGAACCTAATGAGGGATTGCGAAAGACTCTCGAGAAACTTGCCGCCTTCTTCGAGGACGATGTAATCGTTCAGTATTTAACTTTTGACAAAGACGCAAATACGCTAACTATCAAATCCAGTAATGCTGCTGACACTGAGGGACTTCGTCTTCTCGTTGAGGAATCGTTCTCAGGTCTGGTTATAAAAGAGAGAAAGGTAATTCGTTCGAACGATGTAATAGCTGAGCATCCGCAAATTTTTAAAGATACCGTCCGCGATGCCGGAGGACGATCGACACAATCGGAGTTAGCAGCTCCAATCCTTCTTCAGGATCGAGACATCATCGGCGTTCTTAATATAGAGAGTGCGCAAAAAGGCGCCTTCACCGTGCATGATGAATACGTTTTATCGCAGATCTCGAAATACGCCGGTCTCTGGGAGCGCCTTGAACATCAGTTGAAGCGGACCCTTGCGCTCGGGAAAATGGCAACCGTGGGTGATGTGGCCGGGAATATGATACATGTCTTAAAGAATGAGACCGCACGACTGGGAAGTACTCTCAAACGACTCCAGGAAAAGCGTGACGCTGCCGATCCGCCGCTTCCAATCGACGACGAGATCGAAGGAATCCGATCAGTCTCGGCGGCGATCATAGCTCGTGCAGATCAGCTAAAACAGAGATACGAGCGGGCAAGGCGGGAACCGCAACCGACTGACGTGAATTCCCTGGTGCGAAGAGTGGTAGCAGAGATCGTGACGCGACCGGACATAGAAGTGGATTTCGATGACCTGGATGAACATATGCCGAAGTTGATGATTTCACCCGGGTTTGAGGATGTGGTTTGGAATATCATCAGTAATGCACAAGCAGCAATTCCTGAAGAGCAGGAAGGCCGCATTAAGATTGCCACCAAAGTCTTATTCGGAAAATATACAAACCAGATGGAGGGGTTTCAGATTGTATTCACGGATAATGGGATAGGTATGTCGGAAGAGAAACAGGACGAAATCGGCAAACTGGGTTTCTCGTCCAAGGAGGGAGAAGGTAGCGGCTACGGCATGTGGTGGCTCGACACTTTCGTCGAACGATGGCAAGGGAAAAAGACGTTGCACAGCGAAGTGGGAAAGGGCACTGAGATTAGTCTCTGGTTTCCGTTGACTCCGGAAGGCGTAGCTATTGGTTTGGAGGGAGGGCAGGTTTAATGACAGCAGTGGTTCCAAAATCAGGTTTGAGGAAGAAGAGCATCCTAATTGTAGAGGACAACTATAATGTGCAGACATTGTTGGCGGAGCTGGCACGAACGCTCGGTTTTGACGTTACTACTGCTGCCTCCCGCCGTGAAGCGACGCGCGTGATCGATCTACAAGCGTTTGATATTGCTATCGTGGATATGAGGCTTGTAGAAAGCGATACACGGAATCGAGACGGCATCGCAATTCTCAAGTACCTCCGTGATAAGAATGAAGGTACAAAATCCATTTTCCTCACCGGCTATGGTGAATTTTCTGATGCGATAGAAGCTGCGTACGAAGTGAAGGCCTTCTACGTAATGGAGAAGGGTCCTCAGATGGAAGAGAAGTATCGGAGCACCTTGTTAAAGGCCGCGAATACAGAGCCGCAGGACAAATACAAATCGTCTGTAAGTATTTGGTCGGGTACGGATGATCCCGTGCAATGGGGCACTCGGATGAGTGCTGTTCTTAAGCCGTCGGGTGGAATACAGGTCCTCAATGACCTTCTGGACGAGCTCGCCAAAACCCTTCACCCACTGTTTCGCCGGGCAACTGACAATGGACTCCAAAAGACGGATGACGCATCTCTCATCGCCGGACTCTACTGGAGCCGCGGCGTTGGAGGCCCTGTGATTGTTGCGATTTCGCGAGAGCAGTTACCGTCGCCGATTCCCATCTCCAATCAATGGCCAAAAGAATTGCGTCCAATCGATCCGCCACTCTATGAAGCGAGTAAAAAGAACTTGAGCGCAGCGATTATCAAATGTGACGGGGTGGATAACACCGAATTTGACGTCGCTTGTACTTACCTGGAGTGAGTCCGGTGTCGAAATCAGAGCAGCCCTTAATCGCCTTCCTGGCCCACAGTTTTTCATCAGGCGATAAAGCTTTAGTGTCGATCGTATCGAAGTTAATCAAGCGAACCGGGATGAAAGTGTTGACTGGTGAGCGGCCCGAGGCCAAAACTGTCGGTCAAAAAGTCAGACGTCGAATTGATTCAGCGGATCTGTTTATAGGTCTTCTAACCCAGCGGCACAGTATTCGGGACGGCGAGTTGTGGACAACAAGCCCGTGGGTAGTCGAAGAAAAGGGCTATTCCATTGGCCAAAAACCCGCACGACCAATAATTCTATTGATCGAAAATGGCATTTTAGTTCCCAGTGAAACGGGCGGCTTGGAGGGAGACCTGGAGTTTATCGAATTTCGCCGCCACGAGTTTGAGCTTGCCAAAGAACGGCTTCGCGAGGTACTCGCATCGGAGACTGCACGAATCCGTTCCCGCAAAAAATCTCGGAGCTCTCGTTAGCACTCCAGACTCTACAACTCGTCATCCCCTGACGACTCCGGCTGATACAGGATCTCCTCAACTTTGAGCTTACGCACACCTGATGGTACAGGCCACTCGATAGTGTCGCCTTGCCTGTAACCGAGGATCGCGGTACCAATCGGCGCCAGCACAGAAATCTTTCCTTCCGCAGAGTCTGCCTCTGTCGGAAACACGAGTGAGTAGGTGTTACTTTCCCCGCTCACTAAGTCTTTCAAACGCACTTTCGAGCGCATCGTGACTACGTCCGCGGGGATGTCTTTTCGATCGACAATCTCTGCTCGATCAAGCTCTGCTTCCAACTTGTTCAAGTATTCTCTATCGCCGCCGTTGCGCTCACGTGTACGATCGATCAATCCGCTAAGACGGTCATAGTCGAGTTCTGTTATGTAGATCGTTGTTGCCTTTTTTGATCTTCGTTTCATTTCACTGACTCCAAAAATTTCTTCGTATAGATGATTTACTACTCACGCGTTGTGCCGTTTACGCAACTTTGCTCAGCTCATGCAATCGGTTCCCACTCTCAACACTGTTCAGGGAAAGACGCGAGCGTCCGTTGAGTGTGTTCACTGACGGTGAATAGTCCCTGGCTCGTATAACCCTGACCGAACAGTGCGCTCGATTTGCGACCGCGGCAGAGGTGCTGCCGAAGAGCAAGCGACTTAAGCCGCGTCGTTCGTTCGTACCGAGAACAATGAGATCCGCTTCCCAATGCTTCGCCCGCGCCATAATTTGCCGAGCGGCGGAACCAGCGATGACTTCCGCTGAGATTTCGACAGCCGCTCCATTCAACACTTGAACAGCATTTCCGATAGCGCGATGTGCGTGGTCAGTGCCACTGTCGCCAGTCACGCCAAGCTCCTCGAGCGAATAGATCATCGGGTTGACGGCACTCACCACTCTGACCTCAGTGTTTTCCGGCCAACTCGTTTCCGCAATCGCGTGGGCTGCGGCTATCGATGCCACCGAACCATCAGTCGCCAGCAATATTCTGAAGCCACGATCTGCTGCGATCGCATCCGCTTTCTCACGAGCCCGAACGACCTCGACGGAACAGGGCGCACTCTCGACAACTGATTTCGCTACACTCCCGAGTAACCGGTTTCGAAAGTCTTTACGGTTGTGTGCGCGTATGAGAATCAAATCTGCCGGCCATTTCCGCGCCGCAAATGAGATCAAGAATTCGGGATTTCCACGCATGATCACCACTCGCCCGGCAATTCCGATCTTTCGAAGCCCTTCCACTGCCAAAGCAGAAATCTGTTCGCCACGTCTGTTCATCTCGCGTCGTATCGCAGAAACTCCGTAGCCTTCTTCGCGCCAGGCTTTCAACGGGACCTCACCGTCGGCGACGACCGAAAGCACTTGCGCTTCCGTTCCGGACGGCCACGAACGCGCACTCATTTCATTGATTAAAATTTCCAAAGTGGTAATCGAATCTACGGCAACTAAAACTTTCATCCTTATTTCCTCAACCTGCTCGGATAGCAAAAACCCTCCTCCAACTACCATCACAACTCGTCAAAGCGTACAGCCGTAACTTCCATTACCAGGTGCGCTCGATCCGAGTCTTTATCAATGCCGTCGAGGAGAATGCGTGTGCTGATGGCCTCACCCGACTCGAGTATCTTTTGTCGACGCGGTATCACGACTACTGTCCGTTCGCGCACGCTCGAGTTTTCCCTGTTTAGAATCGCGCCGCGCAATTCCAGACCACTGATGGTCCGGCCGGTGTTATTTCGGACCGTTGCTGTCATCGCGACGGCGAGAGTGTTGAATGGGTGCACCTTCTCAGTACCCACCAATTCCTCGATCGCAATGTGCCGGCGAAATTCTTCAAACTCCGGTTGACCCGGTTGCAACGCTCCTTCGAGCCGCGGTTCCGTATAAGAAGCGACACCCGACTGTGTCATTGCGACGTAATACAAACCCACCGCGGAGATCGCGAGCAGCGCAGTAATGACAGTGGCTAGAATTAGAATTGGCCAACGCAGTTCGGGCTCCGCAATCAAAGTTGGACCACGATAAGCAATCATTTGTAATCTCCTGCTTTTATTAATCCTCGCGAGGTTGTGTTAATCGATGCTCTTCCGTGCCCGCGGAAAACGTGATCGTGAAACTGTGTCCACAATCCTTGCAGACATATCGATCGTTTTCGCGGGCTCCTACCACTAACCGCACTTCCGAACACTGCGGGCATTGCACGAGCCATCGTCTAAGAACGTCAAACCATCTTTCTCCTGGTTTCTTTCCGATCGTTGTTTCCGGCAGAACGATGTGTTGATTCTCCGATACGGCCATTCCTCATGTACTCCCCTCATGTCCTCGCTTCTTACGGTTCATAGATTAGAGGGGGACGCTGGTTGGAAATAGCGTGTTAACACCTGACGGCGAGGGTATTTACACGTAGGAAGGATTAGGATGAGTAGTTTAGCGTGAGGTTAGTCTGATCGACGTTCTCGGACGTGCAGTGCCAGTTCGACGCGGTTGCTCAAATTCTTCTTGTCGAGAATGCGGCTAATGTGACCCTCGACAGTTCTTAAACTGAGCTTCAACTGCGCGGCGATCTCCTTATTTGAGAGTCCACGCGCGACTGCTTCCGCAACGCGCCACTCTGCGTCTGTCAACTCTTCATCGCGTACGAGGTCTATCTCAGCGGCTTCTTGATCTCCAAACATCCGCGCAAGATCGGAATGAGTACGCTGCACTCTATCGAGAATGCTCTTCACGATGGCCACCAACTCTTCGGGTTCGAAAGGTTTTGTGACGTACGCGTCCACACCTGTACGAAATCCCGCGATGCGATCCGCCGTTTCGTCTTTGGCCGTGAGGAAGACGATGGGTACGAGACGCGTGCGTGGTGCGGCGCGCAGATTACGCACGAGGGCGTAGCCATCCATGCCAGGCATGCGAATGTCACTGATGATCAGATCGGGAAGAGATTCTGCAACACGAATCATCGCTTCACTTCCGCGACGTGCCGTCTGCACCTCATAACCTTCGGCGCGCAGCGTTTCTGATACTGCAAGCAAGAGACTGGGATCGTCATCAACTACCAACAACTGTTTTGCCATTGTCCCGCTCCTCAATACTTCCTTTATTGCAGCCTCCGTCACGCCACACCGGTAAGTGCAACCTGAATATGCTGCCTCGCCCAACTTCGCTCTCGACGGTGATGCGCCCTCCCATCTGCTCCATCACGTTTCTAGCGAGATACAAGCCGAGACCGACTCCCGAAACATCGGCGTCTTCTAAAAGCTCATCAGCAGTGGTCGCATTACGCATAGCATCGGAATGGCGCGCTGGACGCCCGCGATGAAACTTGTCGAAGAGGATCGGCATGTCTTCCGGCGGTATGCCTCGGCCGTTATCTGCCACGCTTATGGCTATCTGACCATCCTGTTGAAGTGCAGATAAAACAATGCGTCCACCATCCGGCGTGTACTTGATCGCGTTCTCGACTACGTTTGACAGAACACGACGAAGCTCTTTCGCATCAGCGCAAACTGGCGGGACTTCCACGTCGGGATCGAATCGAAGATCGTGCCTTCTCTTTTCGGCCGATCGCGTTTCAGATTTGACGACGGAGGAGATCACTTCCTGCACGTCAACTCGTTCATGAGTAACGCGCAGCACACCGCCTTCGATACGGGAAAGATCGAGCAGGTTGAGAACAAAATCAATTTGACGATCACACTCGACTGAGATCGTTTCGATGTACTCACGTCTCTTCGTCTCGTCCAGTCCTTCGCGCATTAAAAGCCGTGTCAACGCTTTGATTGTAGTCAAAGGAGTACGCAGCTCGTGCGAGACTGTCGAGACGAACTCCGATTTGAGTCGATCGAGCTCGGCGTACCTCTCTTCTCTTTTCTGTAGACGCTCTGCCATGGCATTGAAGTTCGTGCCCAGGCGTGAGATCTCATCCCGTCCTTCCGCTGGCGCACGCGCAGAGAAGTTTCCGCTGCCAAAC
>Ga0068870_10000780_pt1 | contig 12293 bp, 9 predicted proteins | sample KBSMisM62_FD_66599 | JGI IMG/M metagenome (GOLD analysis project Ga0068870, IMG submission 66599) | Miscanthus rhizosphere microbial communities from Kellogg Biological Station, Michigan, USA - KBS Miscanthus M6-2 | ecosystem: Host-associated > Plants > Roots > Rhizosphere > Soil ...
AAAAGTGGACCGAGGTACGCTGGAAAACCCGACGCTGGTCGCATTCCGTGAAGCGCAAACACCATCACTGTCTCCGCTCTACTCGAGCTGATCAGTTCGCCGATTTGTTCGTCGATCGCGCGGTGCACATCCGTGAGCAATGGTTCGAACGATGCGCCGTTGCGCTCCAGTTCATCGTAAACCGAATGATCAGGCGCGATCGTATGCCAAAGCTGGTGACCTGCGTGATGAATCTCCGGAAAGACGACCACTGACAACTCCGGATTTGTTTCAGAGATTAGGCGACGCGCCAGCGATCCTCTCAATCGTGCTCCCTCGCAACACGCGCCCGCGAGATCTTCGATATCGTTTTTGCTATCTGGCGTGACTGTCACAAATCTATTTGACGACAGAGGATGCGGCGGCGATTCGCGCACCGCCGCACGAATCTCGTCAGGACCAACTCGAAGGCCCGCGGCGGTCGAGTCGTGGGCCCACCATTCGCACACTTCAAACCCTCGCGTGATTCCCACTGGCGGCGCGAAAGGAACATCGAACACGCCAACGGAAACTCCCTGTTGGGCCAGTGAGTGCCAGAACGGAGTTAAATGATGACCTTCATAGCGGCGCAGACCCATCGTCCGCGGCAGCCATTTCCACTCGCTGTAGATCCCGTGGACCGCCGGATCCTGGCCGGTCAAAAAGGTGGGCCACACCGTTCCGCTACCGATCAAGGACGGCGAACGCAGTTCCACCCATTTCCCCTCGACGAGTAACGATGCGAGCGCGGGCAATTCGTTTTGTTCGATTAGTCGCCGCACCAATGTTGACTCAGCGGCATCAATGCCGATCGCGAGCACCGATGAATTTTTATTGGTGGGCAACGAGCAACTCCTGTGGATTCACTTTTCTTTCTTCCGTTGCGGATCGAACACACGCTTCCAGGATTGCGACGGTTTCCAAGTTGTCGCGGCCGCTGACTTCCGGTTGTTCGCCGTTAACCAACGCACGCTCTAACTGGTCGAGCAGCACTCGTTCTTCAGTCTTCTTTCTCGGTCCGCGACGGACCAGCCGCGGTAACTTGCCGTTCTCCCAAAATATCAACCAACGTTGGAAGACGTGCAGCGTGCCGCGCTCACCGATGAAGCGCGCATAGAATTCCTGACCACCTTCGAAAAGCGTGTGGCCGGTCGATTCGTACGTTGCTGAATAGGAAACGCGCGTGTCGTTTGCAGTCGCGAGCAGCAACTGCAACGACGCTCCGCGAGGAAGACGACCCCATGGCTGCGTAAAAGTTTCAGCACTGACACTCGTAACTTTCGAGCCAAGCACGTATCGAATGGCATCCAGATGATGAACACTCATGCCCCAAAGCACACTGTTCTGAAGCCTTGCGAGTGAATCGGGTATGGAGTGAAACGGACGGTAGTAGTGACAAACGACCATTCCGACTCTTCCGAGTAAACCTTCGTCAATGAGTCGCTTGATCGTTCGAAAGGAGCGAAGGTAGCGATAGTTCTGTGCTACCAGGAGCGGCGTTCTGTTTGTCTCGGCGAGTGCAACGAGCCGCACGGCGTCGCCCAGTTGGAGTGTGAATGGTTTTTCGACGAGCACTGCGAGTTTGCGATCGAGCGCTGCCTGGCAAGTTGTCGCATGACAATCCGCAGGAGTCACAACGATCAGGGCCTGAGAACGAGTGACATCCAACGCCGTTCCCAGATTCGTGAAACACTGATCGGCAGGAATTCCAAATCGTGCTGATGCTTGCCGCAACGCAGCAGTATCGATATCAGCACACGCGACCAGCTCGAATGCGGGCGCAGCTCTGAGCTCGCGTACCCAGTCCTGACCGCGCGCGCCCATACCGGCGACGGCTATTCTGATCGCCATTCGTAAGGTTTCCCGTCCTTGATTTTTAAGCCTGCGATCAGGTCGCGCATTCTGATCGAACCACGAAGAACAGCTTTCAGTGTCGACGGGCTAATGTGTCCCCACAAAGCGGAAGTGAACATCATCAAACTACTGGAGTCCCACTTGAAAGATTTCCGCATCGGTTCGAGCAACATCGGTGCTTCGCCAGCCCAGAGTCTCATCGCGCCGAGCATGTAGAGCGCTGACAACGAATCGCCGTTGCTTGAATGGTTCTCGCTGACAGCGCGCAGGCCATTGAAGAGCGTCGCATTGTTTGCATGATAACGATAACTGTAGAGAACGTCGGGCAGTGTCACGATCCGGCCGTGCGCTGCCATTCTCGAAAACAGTTCCTGGTCTTCGGCGCCGATCGCGTTTTCATCATAGCCGCCGACCTTGTCGAACAGTTCGCGGCGAAACATTGCCGAGCCATGAGGAAATGGAATGTAACGAGAACGACGCACGATTCGCCAGCGGTCGCGCGGACGCACTTCACGACCCGTCGCATCAATTCCATTGCAAAGCGTGCCGACAACAGCAACCTCGGGACGGTTCTGAAGGACATCCCACTGCCGTCGCAGTCGATCCGGATGAGCAACGTCGTCGGCGTCCATGCGCGCGACAATGGGAGCACGCGCCTTCGCAACGACGGCGTTTGAGCTGCCGGACAATCCAAGCCGGTTCTTACTCTCGTGAACCTGTATGCGTTGGTCGCGAGCTGCCCACTCACGTGCCCGTTCGAGCGATTTGTCAGTGGAAGCGTCGTCGAGAATAACAAACTCAAAATCGCTCAGAGTTTGTCCGAGAATGCTGCTCATGCTGTCGTCGAGAAAATCGAATGCGTTGTAGACTGGCATTACAACGCTGATGAGAGGAGTAGTCGACGAATTCATACGGGATAAGAGGCCGCTAGTTTATCCGTAGAGCAGCAATCTGACCAACACTATCGTCGTTAGTATCACGAGCACTGCCAGCAAACCTCGCAGCAGCTTCCACGAGATGCCGGGAATTATTTTGTTGAGAGCGATCGTGCGATTCACGCACGCGAATGCGTAAGCGATCACTCCTGCCCACGCAACGCCCGGAAGTCCGGATGTCGAGATCAATGGGTACAATGCAGCAAAAAAAACGACAGCGTCAAGAGTTCTGACAGTCGCGACCTCTCTCGGTTTGTTGGTGCTCCAGAAGACGGTGGAAGTGAGCAGCGTTAGACCGCGTAGTGGAATGACCAGCGCCAAAATACGGAGGACCGATCCCGCACTGGTCCAGCGAGCGCCAAACAGTACTTGAACGACTTCATCAGCGGAAAAGAAGAGCGGCACTGCGATCGTCAGCATGATCAGCACCGTGAGATTGAATGATTTCGTGAAGGCCGGCTCAAGCATCGCCGGATCTTGCGAATTGATCTCAGCGTATGCCGGCAGGAGCACGGCACTGACAGAGAAGATCACGACGATGATCGGCGCGCTGGCAATGTTGAAAGCGAGCGAATAATTGCCGAGTGCGGCAGTGCCGAGTAAACGCCCGACCATAATGTTGTCAGCCGTGTTGGCAACGTAAGAGGCAACGGCGAAGACAATTGCGAACTTTCCAAAATGCGCTGCTTTCGCCAAAGCAACTCGCTCGAACTTCACACGAGGCCGGTACGAATGGAAAACATAAGACAAGGCCGTTCCGATCGTCGCGGCCAGCAGCATGCCTAGCACGAGTGCCCACACGTTTCGAAGAACGGCGGCGAGCGCGATCGTTAACACCACTCCGCCAACGTTCGTGGTCAAGTCGAACCAGAAGACTCGTCTGAAATTGATCTCTTTTTGCAGAAGCACGAGTCCGATGTTTTGAAAACCTTGCACGAGATTTGCGCACGCGAGAATGGGAATGATGATTTTGAGGTCTGACTGCCTGTAGAACTGCGCCATTGGAAACGCGGAGAGTGATACAACCAGAGCGACGATGATCCTTCGAATCAATTCGGCGGACCACACCGTGTCCAGGTGGGCCTCCAGCTCAGCTCGCGTCTGGAATTGATTGGCGATGATTGTGCGGTCTAGTCCGATCGTGGTCAGCGCGTCAGCCGCGGTCACGACGGTCAAAGCCATGGCAAACAGGCCGAAATCCTCGGGCGCCAAAATTCGCGCCAGGGTTACCGAGCGCAGAAATCCGATGAATTGCCCGAGCAGTGATGAAGAAACGTTCCAACTGATGCCGGAACGCACTCTCGTTACGAGCGGTAAGGTCGTTGCCATTTATCCGAGTTGCAATTTTTATCACAACACGGATGGCGGCGCGCGTTATATCCAGCCGGTGGTATTGGTTCAGTTTGAAAGAATACGCCGAAGGCGTTGGCTAATTCGAGCCCAGGGTTGGCGGAACGCGACAACCCTGGGTCGCGCAATATAAGACGGATTAACGCTGAAAGCGTTAGGCATGTGCGATATTAACCCTTTCAGGGTTGATTCAAGCGTTTTGTCTTACTCCCAGGGTTGTCGCTGTGCTCCAACCCTGGGCTCGAATTAGCCAACGCCTTCGGCGTATTTTTCCAAGCTGAACCGCGCTAGTTCAGTTTTCGCTTGTATTCTTCCAGCGTGCATTCGACTTTTTGCAGTTGACGCTCAGGAGCGGATGAGCCTGGTTCAATTTCAACTCCGGCGACGCTGCAATCATGGCGGACAAGCATTCGCAGGATCAGCAGCTTTGACACAACCGCTGAGCCACTTGGTACCATCCGCCGCCGCGACGGTGACGTCGTTAATCTCAGCTTTCGTGATCTCTGCGAGACTGCTCTTCTTGTTGATTTCGCCGGTAAGCCAACTGTAAAAAACCACTTTCATCTCCACTTCTTCACCAGGCGAGATGGTTTTGCCCACCGTCGGCCCACAGCCGTAACAGAAGGTAACCAGTGGACCACCCGGCATAACCTGCGGAAGAAACAAGTTCATTTGCACCTTCGAAACCGTGACGTTTGAAACGTTCTTTATTTTGACGGTAAGTTTCTCGATCCAGTTATCATCGGCGGTAAAGCTCTGTCCAAGCTTCACTGACTTTCCATCGACGACAACGCCGGTGATTTCCAGTACGTCGATTTGTGAAACTGCTTGCGTTCCCTTTACCGGTATTGTGTTCTTGTCCGAGATGGGTGGTTGATGCCACTCGACGATCCGGCTCTTGTCTTGCGATAAGGCGGATGTGGCGGGAAGTAGTAACAGCGCCAGCAGTCCAATGACGAATCGCGCAGTTTTATGAGGTTGAGCCAAGCCGCCTCCTTTGTGCTTTTTGTGGCTCTCATAATTAAACAATTGACAAGGTGAGTGCAATCAGCTACGAAGAGGCCACAAAAATTGCCTTTAGATCTCACGCCAACTAAATGGAGGACACTTATGGCAGCCGAGACCAGATTTCTCGACAACGACATTATCCGCGTTCCAGCTTTCAAGCCTAACGCTTCGGGCAAGCCCACGGGCGACAAACTCAAAACAATCGTTCTCTTCTGGGGAGACCAGGTGAGAATCACCGGCAAGCAGGGTGACCAGCACGTTGCCGAATTTCAGCAACGTGAGTGGAGTGAAGATGACGGAGAATACAGATTCGTAAAGTACGCCGGCCTGCTGCCGAAGAAAACGATCTTCAGAGACGATTCAGTGCTTAAGGTTAGGTTTGTCGACATCGGACAGGGCGACGGCGCGATGGTCGAGACTCCCGGCGGACAGCTCCTCTTTATCGACGGCGGTGAAGAAGAACACATGCGGCGCTACGTGAACGTCGCCTTCTCACACGTTCTGAAAACCAAGCCGCTTCATTGCGGGGCTGTCATCGTCACGCACGGTGACGCCGATCACTTCATGGGTTTGACTCGCCTTCTCAGCTCGACTCGAAATTCGAAGGGCGACCCGATGATTACTGCCGATCGCGTTTTTCACAACGGCCTCGTGAAGTTCGCTAGTTCGGGCGTGGAGGCGTTTGGCAAAACGGTGAAGGCCGACGGTAAAACCTATGCGGTCGATCTCGAAGACGATCTCACGAAACTTCCGGACAGCCGCATGAACACGAAGTTTCAGGCATGGAAGGCTGCTCTGCTCAATCTCAAAAACAAAGCCGGCAAGAAGCCAAAAATCGAACGCCTGGAGTTTGGCGACAGCGCAAAGTTCGACTTTCTCGACGACGAAGGCATCGACGTGCAAGTGCTTGGTCCAATCACCGAAACAGTGAAGGGTAAACCGGCGTTACGTTTCCTCAAGACACCCGGATCGTCCAGCCTTTCGGCTTCACACACCGTTAACGGTCACTCGATCGTTTTGAAACTGACGTATGGAAACGTGCGGTTCCTGTTCGGCGCTGATCTGAACGAGGAGTCAGAGGAGTCGTTGTTGGAACGCACGCGCACAGACAACGTCTCGCTGGCGGCGGAAGTTTTGAAAGTTCCACACCACGGATCGGCAGATTTTAGTCCACGCATTCTGGAGGCAATCAGGCCAGTGGTGAGCGTTGTCTCTTCCGGTGATGAGAATTCGGCGAAGGAGTACATTCACCCGCGCTCAGGCTTGATGGGCGCGCTCGGAAAATATTCGCGCGCGACGGTTGATAAGCCTCTTGTTTACGTGACCGAGATGGTGGCCTTTTTCAAGCGTTACCCGGGCCGCAACAAAGTCACGTCGTTCACCAAGAGCGGCAAGGACGGAAAACAGATGTACGCGGGGTACAACGCGTATTCGAAATCGGCGTTTGGAATTGTTCACGTACGCACCGACGGCAAACGCGTCCTGGTCGCAACACACAGCGGCAAGGAAGATCAAAAGGAGAGCTACGTGTTCCACGTCGACGAACGCGGCGACATCAAGTTCGAAGAAAAGGTGAACCAGGTTTAGCCGGCGCGCGTCAAAAAATAAATCCAGTACACAGATTGCACAAATAATTTGTGTACTGGTTTACTTTCAGTTTTTGCCAGGGAGGTAACTGCGATAGACGTAATCGCTGTTCTTGACCATCGTGTGACATGCCTGGCAATTTTCCAACTTCCCGCGAGCCTGCACTTCTTTTCCGGCGCCGTCCGTGACCATGTATTCCCAGTCGCCGTTCGCGGCATTGTAGCCAGGCTCGTGTTTGATCATGACTGTTAAGAGCTCGGGCGACTCGCTGTCTTTACTCGCCAACTTTTCTTTCACGATCACTGAGCCCATCGGAAACTCCGGTTTCTTCGCGTACATCGCTTTCGAGCCGGTGTCGTTGACGTAGACGGTAATGTAGTTGAATTTGTGAGGATTTTCTTTCTCCAGCACGCGTCGTTTCACCGGCAGAGGCATCGCACACATCATGGCAACTCTCGGTTCCATGATCACCGGCTCGGGATTGACGCGCGTCCATTGCCGGTAACCTTTGATTGCTTCGTTCTCGGTTGCTTCGGTGGTTGCGACGCTCGCGTTGAGAGGCTTAACGGTCTCGGCGGGAACTGACATACACGCGGGCATCAGTGCCAGCAACAGGACCAACAAGAGTGGTTTCATAGCCTTCACCTCGTCACTTCAGAGCTCTAACCCTTGTCCGCTACGCACAAATAAAATACCCTTCCCGCGATGGCCCGGCAAGAAACAAGACCCCGTAAGAGTCTCATCGCGATTGGCGTTGCGTGTTTGATGCTATTCACGCCATCCGTGTCGCTCGCGTGGGGACCCGAGGCACACAAAATCATCGCCTACATCGCGTTCGACGAGCTCAAGCCGACCGCTAAACGGAGAGTCGCAGAGTTACTGTTATCGCCAAGGGCGCCTCAGAGCATTGTGGGACAGGCTTTCGTCGATGCTTCGACCTGGGCCGACGACATCAGAGTGCTGAGGCCTCAATTCAACTCGGAGCATTTCATAGATCGGCCGTTTCCCGGCAACGCCGCGCCACCACAGCCGAACCTGCTCACTGCCCTGAATAAGAATTTGACATTACTGCGAACGAGTCCTGACAAGAATGTCAGACTGGAAGCATTGAAGTTCATCATCCACTACGTAGGCGACATCCATCAACCACTTCATTGCTCAACCAGGATTAGCTCGCAGTATCCAAAAGGAGACGCGGGTGGGAATCTCTTTCAGATTATGGTTGCTGACGCTGGTGGGAAACCGAGAACCATCTCCCTTCACAGCTATTGGGACAAAGGTCTCGATAATTTTTCACTGTCTACTTTTACTGTCCCCCAAGCCGCGGATGACGCCGAAAGAGCTTATTCGAAACGCGACCCTACCACACCGGATTTCACGTTCAATTTCCAGGGTTGGGGAGATGAGAGTTTCAAACTCGCGCAGGACGCTTATGTTGGAGTTGAAGAGGGCAAAAGGGTGAGTGTGGTTTACAGGAGTAAGGGAATTGCAACTATGAAGGTACAACTTGCCAGGGCGGGTTATCGATTGGGAGCTTTATTGAATGCGATTTGGCCCTAAGGCGGACGTCATTAATTTCTCACCCAGCTACCTTGTCTCACACTTTGAGTGTTCGTAAGGAACTTTTAAGTCACACTGGACGCGCCTTAGATCATCGTTTATTTGTTTAATTTTCTGCCGCGTGAAATCTATTTCCTGTTTTGCTTGTAGAGCGACGTACCGGTCAAGCAGGTTGCAGTACTGTGTTAGAGCCGCGCGGAGTTGATCCTGGCGATTGCATGGGTCGCGTTCATCAGGCACGTAGAAATAGGCTTCGTTGGCCGCTGTGAGATCCCCTTTGATTTGAGTTACTGCTGTCTGTAAGTTCTTCTTCGCCTGCGCTGCCTCCTTCCGGGCTTTCTTCTCGTTGTCTTCGGCTAATTTCGATTTTTCTGTCGCTAAATCCGATTTCGCTACCGCCTCTTTTCTCGCTGTGTCGAGGTCTGCATTTGCCTTCGCGAGTTCATCCGACTTCTTTTGAGCTATTGCTGTTTGACTCTGAGCGAGGAGGTAGTTGGCAATCGCTTCCTGGGAAGCCCTGGTTGCTTTTTCTCGTTGTCTCCATGCCACGACTGCAAATAGCACCGCCGCTACACACATGACCGCAAGCACCGACGCAAATACCCGCAGGCGCCGAGCAGATCTTGCTTGCTCTTCTTCGCGCGCCTTCTCTAAAGCTTTCGACCGTTGCTCGTCGGCTCGACGTTTGTCCATCCGACGATTTCGCCAATCCAGAATCGGCAACGCCATTACGTCATGAAAAATCTCGTAACGCGGTTGCTGCCCGGCCCCTGAAGTAGCGCGCAGAATACGCATGTCCCAGGTGGCAAGCTTTTCCAGAGTTGGCTCGAGTTGGTTTTTCTGCACGCCTGCATACTTGGCAAGGTCTTCAGCAGTATGCGCGATCTTGGCGCCGGACGGCGTAACGAGGTAGTTGAAAACATCTGCCGCAGTATTCTGCTGGTCGAGTGAGAGCGTGTCCATCTTCTCATCCAGGTGCGTGCGGACTATACGTACTGAACCACTCTCATGAGTCTCCTCGTCTGCCAATTTTTCGAGCGTTGCCAGTCTCAGAACAGGCGAACCCGCTTTTTGTTCGTCTTCCCACAAGCGCATCATCACCATTTGCAAAAACGGCGTCTCGATTTGCGCTCCTGTCGTTTCCTTCTTCAGAGTGCCACGCCCTGCGTCACCTAAAATTACCTGTCCGGTCTCGACCTGCTTCAACACCTCTTCAACCAACGCCGGCTCAATGCTGACGGGGTGCCCGTTGGCGAAGGTCCGGTTGTATTGTTCGATTGGTTTCGTGATCGCATCTCGTCCTGCGTCGTAATCGAGATGATGAAGCCGAAGATAGTTACCGAACACATCCGGCATGCGCACTTTGAAGAACGTTAACTTCGAAAACGCATCCTCGCGAAACGACACCAGGAAATTCGCCGGCAGTCCAACGTACTTCACTGCATTCGGAAACTCTTCGGCAAACGTGCCTGGTCCATCTTCATCCTGATGGTAGAGAAAGTACTCTTCAAACTGATCCAGAATAATCAGAAGCTGACCACGAACACGTTTGGACCACTCCAGCAAAGCCTCCGTTAAAGACAGTGAACGGTCAACCGGATCAAACTGCTCGTTCGTCAGCGTACGCCTGACGGTCTCTTCAACCTTTGCCAGCAGGCTTCGCACTGGATCCGAATCGCGCCATTCGTTGAAAATAATGATGACGTATTTTGGTTTGCCGAGACGCTGAAGGTTCTCTTTTGCCAACTGCCGGATATGGTTTTCGACGCCGGCGCGAAGTACAGAACTTTTCCCGACACCGCTCGCACCGTAAAGCAGCGTGAGTCGTTCTGCGAGAAGATTGGCCGTGATGAAATTACGCTCGCGTTCGCGACCGAAGAAAAACTCGGCGTCGTCCGCGTAATAAGGAACGAGACCTTTGTACGGAGGCGTTGGTGCGGGCGACGTACTCACGATGGGCTCCTTATCTTGGAGGCAGGTCTTTGATTCGCTTGTCCAGCTCTGCCACATACTCGCGCAAATTCGCGTCCAGGATTTCAACTCCGCGCGCTTCCCAGAATTTTTGCTCGAGCACGACTGGCTGTTTCTGTATGGCCCACATTCTGTGGTACTGCAAAGCCTGCCTTTGCTGCATCTGAATTCGATTGAGGAACACGCGCAGGTTCCAATCACGCAGGCTGTAACCGAGAAACAGAAAACTGCTGTTGGCAAACTTTGCTTTCAGCGTTGCCGGCACGAGCGCGCTGATGTCAGATCTGGTCAAGTAATCAAGATAGTGATCTTCGGTAATGACGTAGCTGTCTCGAGGGCGCATGGCCCTGCTGACAGTTCGATCAACCGCGCCGTGCACTTTCAGTATCACCGGATTAACCAGATTCTGGGCTGTGTCGAGCTTGATACCGTCATAAGTATTCGGATCCTCAATTGGCTGCGGGCGACCCTGTGCGGTCCAATGCAAAAGCTTGCCGCGCTGCTCGTTTTGATCGCCGACCCAGTAGGTGACGAGGTCGTAAGGCTGTTTGACATCTCTGAAAGCTCGTTCCAGAAGGTCGTCGTAATTGGTGGTGACGATCAGGAGAGATGACGGATAGTTTCTCTCGCGCAGTAATCTCGGCAGGTTGGCGAAGAAACTGTGTAATGCAGTAGAAGGGTAGTCCTTGTCGAAGATTGAGCGGAGACTTTCGTAGAGCCGGCCGAGTGTATGCATCAACGCCACGTATTGCGAGACACGCAAAAGATCGGTGTTGTCGTTCCAGGGATAATCAAACTCCGACGCCAGTGCCCTGGACAACTCTGCTCCGCTTGGCAGGAACTGACTATCACGACACCACGCTTCACCTTCCGGCCGATCACACAAATTGACTCCGGCTCCGAGAAAAGGAATGAGCTCGCCCGCGACAATGGCGTCGATCATCCCGCCGTAATCGTCATCGTTCGGCGCGTTTATTCCTGCACTAACTGGCTGCACATCGAGAATCTCGAGCACTGCCAGGTCTGAGAGGCCGCCAAATTGTGGAGATGGGGTTTGGCCGATCGTGCGCCATGCGCAGACGCGCGCTTTTCGCCTTCCCCCGAGCTCGCCAAACGGAAGATCGACTTCAATCTCGGAATCAGGCGGCGGCGTCGCATCGGTGGGAATTTCAAGCGCCTGCGCGACCACGTGAGCGCAGGTGATAACCCGGTTCCCGGGCACGAGATGACCGAGTCCTGCGATCTCGCCCTTGCGATTAATGAGACGAACAATCGACGAGGTGATGTTATCGCTCATGACATTGGCTCGAAATGCTCGATAGGTACGTGGAACGTCCGAGTGCTCATGGCAACTCGGGGCTGATTCTGAGAATAGCGCGAAGGCGTTTGTCGATTGGCTTATACTCCCGTAGTAAAACTACGTCAACATACCTCGGTAATCTCGGAGTTTGAAATTGGAACCAAACACGCCGAAGACGTTGGTTAATTTTCAGTAGTTTGAAATCGGAAACAAATACGCCGAAGGCGTTGGCTAATTTCAGCCCAGCGGTTGGAGCGTAGCGACAACCCTGGGAAACGACGGAAAAATTTTTATAAAACCCTGACAGGGTTATTCCCGCACACGCCTAACGCTTTCAGCGTTCATCGATCGTTTCACATTTCGCACCCAGGGTTTTCGCTGCGCTCAAACCCTGGGCTGACATTAGCCAACGCCTTCGGCGTATCTGAAACCGCGACCTTAGCCAACGCCTTCGGCGTATCTGAAACCGCGACCCTAGCCAACGCCTCGGCTTACCAAGGCGCGCCAAACAAACGCCTAGCTCAGGATCCGGTTCATGAACTCGCGCACCTTCTCCTGGTAAGAGTTGATCGGGGAACGTTGCATCTCTCCCCTGAACTCATGTTCCAGCGCGAGCAAGCCGAGTTGCTCTCGGAATGCGTCGAAGTTGAGCAGATTGTGTTCGTGCACTTTTTGCGCGAACTCAGCGAGCGTTAGTGGAGCTTTCTTGT
>Ga0068870_10000787_pt1 | contig 12255 bp, 13 predicted proteins | sample KBSMisM62_FD_66599 | JGI IMG/M metagenome (GOLD analysis project Ga0068870, IMG submission 66599) | Miscanthus rhizosphere microbial communities from Kellogg Biological Station, Michigan, USA - KBS Miscanthus M6-2 | ecosystem: Host-associated > Plants > Roots > Rhizosphere > Soil ...
GAGCTCGAGGCGGACTCGCTCGTGCTCGCGCTGGGCCAGGAGACCGATTTGTCGTTCGTCGAGGGCGTCCCGGGCCTCGAGATCGAGGACGGCGTCGTCTCGGTCGACCAGACCATGATGACTGGGTACCCCGGCATCTTCGCCGGCGGCGACATGGTTCCCGCCGAGCGGACCGTCACGGTCGCGGTCGGGCACGGCAAGCAGGCGGCGCGTCACATCGACGGCTGGCTGCGCGGCGCCGAGCATGCGACGCCTCCGGAGCAAGCGCCGGCGGACTTCGAGCTCCTGAACACCTGGTACTACACGGACGCTCCGCGCTCACTGCGACCGCAGCTCGAGCTGGCCCGCCGGCAGTCGACGTTCGAGGAAGTCGTCGGCGCGCTCGACGAGGCGACCGCGCTGTACGAGGCGCGCCGTTGTCTCTCCTGCGGGAACTGCTTCTCGTGTGACAACTGCTACGGCGTCTGCCCCGACAATGCAGTGCTCAAGCTCGGCGGACGGGATGAGCCGTACGCTTTCGACTACGACTACTGCAAGGGGTGCGGGATCTGCGCTGCGGAGTGTCCATGCGGCGCGATCGAGATGGTGCCCGAGGAGATCTGAGAGTCGGGAGTCGCGCTCGAGATCACTCAGAAGCCGAGCCCCACCGGCGCGACCGCCGGGGCTTCCTCGTCGAGGTGCAGCAGGCCGACGGGTCGATCGCGGTGCTCCACGAGCGGGAGGTGACGGATCCCGTATGCGCGCATCAGCCGGGCGGCCGACGCGCGATTCGTATGCGCGTCGAGCGTGACCGGCTCGGCGGTCATCCATTGCCGGGCTCTCGCCTCGCTCGGATGTGCCCGCGCCGCGAACGCATCGATCAGATCGTGCGTCGTCACGATGCCGATCAACCTTCCGTACTCGCAGACGAGGGCTGCGGAGACCTCGTCACGCAGCATGCGCTCGGCGATCTCGCCCAGCGTGTCCTCGGGTGCGACCTCGCACACCGCCAGCGACGAGACCGCGCCGGGGTCGGCGTCTTCGTCCAGCGCGTCGTCCACGGCGGGAGGTCGACCGACCCCCAAGCTCTCGATGACGTGTGGCTCGAGAGACACCTGAACCGCGAGCCCGCCGTCGGGTCGTTCGACATGCGGCTCGGACCCGCCGGCGACCTTCGCGAGGAACGGACCGAGATGCCGGCCTGCGATCTTGGCCGGTGGCCACCAGAGTGGCTCGGTGGCGACCACCGGCGCGTGCTCGGCGGTCCCGTGCAGCTCCCTGCGCAGGAAGCGAGGCTCGGAACCGGTCAAGAGGAGGCCATGGACGACCGGTCGGAATGGCTGCGGCTCGATGTCGGCACCGGCGGTCGCGGCGATCATCTCGGCGGCTGCGAGTGCCTGCTGCGTCGAGAGCCCGCCATGCTTGACCGGAAAGCTCGTGATGTCCCCGGCCGCGTAGACATCCGGAACTCCGTGCACACGACCGTGGTCGTCGACGGGGACGAAACCCTCGATCGTCTGGGGGATGCCGTCGATGGGCGCACCGGCGAGCCGCGGAAGAGCGATGACGCGGTCGACGTCGAGCGGTGCGTCCGGCACGAGCTCGAGCCGCCCGGCCGCGAAGCTTTCCGCGTAGGCGTCCGTGCGCAGCCCTACCCCCCGTGCCGCGAGGAGCTCCCGCACCGCCGCGCTCGCCGGTGGGCCGAAGAGCTGAAGTGGCTCCTTCTCCGGGGTCACGACCCAGAGCTCGACACCGGGTGCAACGTGCGAGCCGGCAAGCAGAGCCAGATCGTAGGCCGGGAGTGGCCACGCCGGGCCCCAGGGCACGACGAACGCCACGCTCCGAACCGCCTCACGAGCGATTTCGTCGAGCACGTGGCGCACGAGGTTGGCATCCGACGGGCCGCGGAACGTGATCGCGCCCTTGACGGCGGGCATCGGCGACGTGCCGCAGGCGATGAGCAGGACGTCGTACTCGAGGTCTCGATTGGTCGACGTGTGAGCAACGTGCCTCCAAGCGTCGATGCCGTTCAAAGCGCCGTGCGTGACAGAGGCCCCCAGCTCGTCGGCGAGCGATGAGAGCGCAAAGCGCACCGCTCCCGTCTCCTCGAACGGGAGCGTGACCGCGAGCGGACGGTACGAGAAGTGCTCGTCCGGCGAGAGGAGCTCGACGTCGACGACGTCGGCGGCCATCTCGGTCAGCGCGATCGCTGCCTCGAGGGCGGCGACGCCGCCGCCGGCGATGAGAACGTGGGTCTTTACGCGATGCATCGGCGCCTCCCATGCCTGACCGTGGGATCGTCGCAGCGCGGCTTGCCCCCCGCCAACGGGGAACACCGGGATCCACGCCACGGGTTTCTACGGAGGGACGTGCGGCGAGCCGGGCGGGGTGAACCGCCGGTGCGGAGAGACCGCACGCACCCATGAGTCCCTCCTTGTGCTCGGAGCCGGTGCTCTCGGGTTGCTCGGCGCGTTCGTCGGAGGCGGCGCCGGGACGGCGGCGTTGTGCGGCTCACGCAATCGGGATCCGTTGTTCACCGCGCGCTGAACCGGTCTTTTTGCTGATGCGTCGACACGCAGTGCCCCGCACCATGTCGATGGAAAGGAGGAGCAAGGATGACCACGCTGATCAAGTGGGCGCCCTTCCAGGACTTCGACGTCATCGATCGCAGGATGCGACGGATGCTCGAGGGCTTCGGGGTCGCGCCCGCGCCGCTTCCCGCCGCGGACCTGTACGAGACGGAGAGGGAGCTGATCGTCGAGCTCGACGTGCCGGGCTACGACGAGAAGGAGCTCGCTCTCGAGGTCACGGACCACACGCTCATCGTGAAGGGCGAGCGCCTGGAGGAGAAGGAGGAGAAGGAGAAGACCTTCTATCTCCACGAGCGACTGGAGAAGCACTTCGAGCGGTCGTTCACGCTGCCGGCGGAAGCCGACGTCGACAAGATGAAGGCGAAGTTCGAGGCCGGCGTCCTCAAGGTGCACGTACCGAAGGTCGAGGCAGCGAAGCCGCGCAAGATCGAGATCGCGGCATAGCATTCCCGGACGACCGGAGTGCCCGGCTCGACGAGCCGGGCACTCCCTCTTCTCCGCGGACGGCCCGCTGCTCGCCGGCGGGAAACCCGCACACCGCTGCGGTGCCGCGCGGATGCTCCGCGGCGCGCTTGCGTCGACAGTGAAGTCATGTACACGCGGGCAGTCCAGGAGGCGGAGACGCGGCTCGTCGAGCTGCGGAACGAGGAGGTGCAGCGCGTTGCGCTGAGCGGTGTCGCCCTTTGCGCCTCCCTCGCCGCCACCGCCGTCTACGAGCCTCTCGTCATCCCGCTATTCGTCGGCGGCGTCGCATTGGGAGCGCTCGGCATCGGTGCGCTCTGGCGCCACTGGGATCTCCTCGACCGACTCGCAGACGAGCGCGATGCGTACAGCATCCCGGCGGTCAGGGCGTACGCGGCGCGCGATGCGCGGATGGATCGCCGTCTCGGCCATGCCGCCCACATCCGGAGCTGGATCGAGCAGCCGTCGCGGCTGGATGCGCGGATCGCCGAGTTCGCGGACGACCTCGAAGCGCTCGCACACGAGCTCGAGGACGACGACCTCGAGCTCGAGCCGGCCCCTGCCATTGCCTGCAGACGCCTCGTCACCGATCCGATGGCGAGCCCGCTACTCAACGAGACGCTGCCCCGCGACGACGTCCGTCGGGCGATCGCGGAAATTCGGGCCGGCTTCCGGCGCTGCGGGGTGTCGACCACCACCTGACCGCGCCGCTCGGAGCCTGCGGGCGCCGCTACGCGACGCCACCCACGACACCCGCGATGTCGAGCGTCGAGATGACACCGACGGGCCGATCCGAGCCGGGCTCGACCACCAGGAGGTGCGACAGTCCTCGCTCGGTCATGACCTCGGCTGCGCGCCGCAAAGTCTCCTGCGGCCCGATCGTGGCAGCCTCGCTCGCCGAGGACGTGCCGGCCGTGCGGTGGACGTGATCCGTCGCCGCGGCGGCCACGACATCCCTATCCGTGACGAGGCCCCAGACGCGCGTGTCGTCGGCAGTGGCGTCGCCGAGTCCCACGACACAGTGAACCCGGTGGGTCGCCATCACCCGGGCGACCGTCGCGAGCGGCGTCTCGAAGAAGCAGGTGAACACGCCGGGGTGCATGACATCCTCGACGTACGCGGAGTCCATCGTAGGACGCGAAGCTACTGATGGCACAGCGGTGGGCATTGGAGCCTCCTTCCGATCGTCTCGAACTCAGGCTCGAACGCATCCTCCGACGCGCCATCCGCGGCGGACGCCATTCGCGCGCGGACAACTACGTACTGCATTCCGGCTTTGCGCCGAACGAGTGCCTCGCGCGCTTCCTCCACGACGAAGACGACGGGAATCGGCGCCCTCAGTGGGTCATCGTGCCCGGCGGGTTGCCGACCTTCAGGAGACCGACCTGACCGAGGTCGACGTGCGCAAACGCATGGCTCACGAAGGGGTAGAGCCCTTCCTTGTCGATCTTCACGTCGAACACCGCTCCGCCGCCGGCGGGCACGCCGACCGTCTGCACACCCCTCTGGAACTGCGACATGTCCCCGTTCACCCACGCCCGATCGAGGATCGTCCCGACCACGTGGAAGTTCGTGTCGAGCGTCGGGCCGGCCGCGACCACGTAGAAGCGGACGGTGTCGCCCGGATCGGCCGTGAGCGGATGGGTGACGTACTGGTTCGCGTAGCCGTTGAACGTGGTCCAGTCGGGCTGCATCTCGCGGGCCTTGGCCATATCCAGCGACGCAGGCTCAACGACGCCGTCGCCGTTCAGGTACCACTCGCTGGCAACGAGAACGTACTCCTCGTCGGCCTTCGGCAAGGGCGTTGCGGGATCGACGACGATCGCGCCGTACATGCCGTTCGCGATGTGCGCGAGGACGGGCTTCGTCCCGCAGTGGTACATGAACACACCGGGGTCACCCGCCTCGAAGCGGAACGTGAACGATTCCCCCGGCTGGACGTCTCTGAACGCGACGTTCGGCGCGATGCGTGCGGCATGGAAGTCGATCGAGTGCGGGATGGCGCCCCCGTTGGTCAGCGTCATCTCGACGGTCTGCCCCTGACGGACGTGGACGATCGGGCCGGGAGCTCCGTGCCCGTCGAAGGCCCACGTGTTGTACTTCACGCCCGGCGCGATCTCGACGACCATGTCCTTGAGCGTCATGTGGACTTTGACGAGGTCGCCCGCGGGAACGGCCGGGAGCGATGCGTCGGTGGCGGCATGCGCCTTGGCGAGCGCCTCTGCGTTCTCGCCCGTGACTCCTGCGTAGCTCTGCAGCGGCAGGCTCACGGCGCCGGAGCCCTGTGCCGAAGGATCGTGCGCTACCGGCGCTGCAGTCGCTGTGGCGTCGACGTCGTCGCGCGCGTCGTCGGCGATCTTGATGAGGACGGCGGCGGCGATGACGAGGACGCCGACGGCGATACCGAGAAAGAGCGCGAGTACCTTGACACCCGCGCCGGAGCCGCCGTCGTGGCGCTTGTACGACGTCGGCCGTGCTGCTGGATACGTAGCCATCGTGCGTTCGTCCTCCTTGGGAGCGTTTCGCCCACGCTAGGCCCGAGCTGAACGCGGCGAATCGGCAGTAAGGGCGGATGCGCTCGCGGCTTATCCGCAAGGCTCGTGCGCCGCTGCGGCTGCCTCAGTCGGTTCGACGACGGAGCGTCGCCGCCCCGAGCGAGATGGCCAGCACGATGCAGGCGCCGACGACCATGACGTCGAAGGCGAATCGCGCGTCGAGCTGATCGTCGGCCGTCCGCGCGAGCGCATCGTAGGCGTACGTGAGCGGCAGGAAAGCCGACACAACCCGCAACCACGTGGCCATCTCCTCGCGAGCCACGAAGAGCCCGCACAGGAGAATCTGCGGGAAGACGACGGCCGGCATGAACTGGACGGCCTGGAACTCCGTCTGCGCGAACGCGCTCACGAAGAGACCGAGCGTGCTGCCGAGCACCGCGTTCGCCACGGCGAGCCCGACGACGAGCCACTTCGGGCCGTCGACCTCGAGCCCGAGAAACCCGAAGGCCAGGACGGAGACGAGCGTCGCCTGCACCACCGCGAGCAACGCGAAGGCGATGCCGTAGCCCGCGAGCAGGTCGACCTTGTGCAGCGGCATCGTCATCAGCCGCTCGAGCGTTCCCGACGTCCGCTCGCGCAGCATCGTGATGGACGTGACCAGAAACATGGTCACGAACGGAAACAGGCCGAGCAGCGGCGTGCCCACCTGCTGGAAGACCGGCGAGTTCCGGCCGAACAGCTGCTGCAGGATGAGCTCGAGCATGCACGGCACCACGAGAGCGAGTGCGAGCGTGCGCGGATCGTGCCGGAGCTGCCCGAGCACCCGGCGCGCAACGGCCAGCGTGACGCTCAGGCTCACCTCGCGGCCTCGACGAGCCGGAGAAAGGCGGCATCCAGGTCGTTCTCGCCTGTTTGCGCACGCAGCTCGCTCGGTGTGGCCTGCGCGAGCAGTCGGCCTTCGCGCAGGAGGAGCAGAGCGTCGCATCGATCCGCCTCGTCCATCACGTGGCTCGAGACGAGCAGGGTCGCACCTTGCGCTGCGAGTCGGTGGAAGAGCTTCCAGAGGTCACGCCGGAGGACCGGATCGAGCCCGACGGTGGGCTCGTCGAGGACGAGCAGCTGCGGCTCGCCGAGCAGTGCTGCGGCGAGCGAGGCACGCGCTTTCTCGCCGCCGGAGAGACTCGCGACGAGCTGATCTGCGTGCTCCTGCAGAGAGACCTCGGCCAGCACGCGGTCGACGGTCGTCGTCGACTGAGCGACGACGCGTGCGAAGAAGGTGAGGTTCTCGCGTACGGTGAGATCCCCGTACACGGACGGCGCCTGGGTCATGTAGCCGAGCTGCGTCCGCAACGCCGGCGCGCCAGCAGAGTGGCCGAGAACCTCGACCGAGCCGCCCGCAACTCTCTGGACGCCCACGACCGCCCGCATCAGTGTCGACTTGCCGCTGCCGCTCGGCCCGAGGAGCCCCGTGACGGAGCCCGCAGCGACGTCACAGGTCAGCCCAGGCAGCACTGGCACGCCTCCTCTGAGGACGCGGAGGTCGTCGATGCGGATCGCCGGCTCGGTCATCGGCGTGTCACGGGGTGCATTCTCGGCCTTTCCGGCGTGGACTGACGTAGGGCGCAGCGAGGCGGAGGACGCGAGTCGCGCGTCCCCCTGCGTCGTCTCCCCGGGAGTTACGTGAAGATGATCTGCCCGCCTGCGGCCTTCTCGTAGAACTCGCCGACGCTGATGATCTCCTCGACCTGGGAGACGAAGTCCTCCATCGTCAGGTCGAACATGTCGACGGTCGCCTTGCAGGCGTAGAGCCGTGCGCCCGAGTCGCCGACGAGCTCGATGAACTCGGGAATCGGCGGGATGTCGATCTTCTCCATCTGGCGCTTCATCATCCTCGTGACGAGCCAGGAAAAGCCCGGGATGGCTCCGATGAGCGTCGGCATGTGCAGGCCCGGGTTCCCGACGGTGGCCACCTTGATCTTCTCGAAGCGGTCCTTGCGGATCGCGTCGAGCCCGAAGAAGGTGAAGAACACGTCGGCCTCGATGCCTTCCATGCGGGCGCCGTTGGCCATGATCAGCCCTGGGTAGATCCCCTCGAGCGAGCCCTTCGAGATGACGATCGAGACCTTCTCGATCGTGGCGGGCTCCGTAAGTGCGAGTTCGTGAGATTCGAGTAGCTCGGTCATCGTGCGCTCCTTCCTAGATGCAGCCCTTCGGCTTCGGGATGCCGCCGATCTTGGCCGCCAGCTTCGCGGGGCCCTTGGGGAAGAGCTGGTACAGCTCCTTGATCGGGACGCCGGACTCCTTGCCGAGCGACCTGATGGAGGGGGCGGTGCCCGTCTCCAGGAAGCGCTCGCGCATGAAGCGCACGACGAGCCAGTGCCGGTCGGTCAGCTCCGGGATCCCATTGGCGCGGGCGATCCCTTGGGCAACCGTCTCGTTCCACTCGTCCGTGCGGAGCAGGAAACCCTCGGCATCGACCTCGACAGGTGCGTCGGCGATGAGTGTCGTGGACATCTGGTGGTCCTCCTTCCTCATGCGTGGATCTTCTTGCCCCCTGTGGGCATGGTCGGCCCGATTCCCGGGATCTCGCGGCCCGGAAGGAGCGCGTGCCAGTACACCCACTGGAACATGAGCTTTCCGAGGTGGTTGAGCCGCGACTCCCGTAGCAGCGGGAGGCCCACGGGACCGGGGAAGTGCCCGGGAAGGGGCTCCGTGTCGTAGTTGAAGTCGATCAGCAGCGCCTTGTCGAAGCCCGTCTCGATGAAGCAGTTCGCGTGGCCGTCGTAGCCACGGTCGAGCTCCTGCCCTGCGAGGAAGCGGACGACGTTCTCGACCAGGATCTCGCCTTCGAAGTGCGTGACCGACCCCGCCTTCGAGGTTGGTAGGTCCGTGGCATCTCCGAGCGCGAAGACGTTCGGCGCAGCGGTCGTTTGCAGCGTCCGCTTGTCGGTTGGCACGAAGCCCAGCGCATCGCCGAGGCCCGGCGAGCGCTCTACGAACGGCGCGCCGCCGTGGAGCGGGACGGTGACCAGCAAGTCGAAGTCGAGCTCGCGGCCGTCGTAGGCGATCAGCTTCCGTCCGCCTCCGTCGACCTCGCCCGCGTTGAACTCCGTCACGAGGTCGACTCCCTTCTCCTCGAGCAGCCTCTCCAGGCGCTGCGATGCGACCGGCTTCGTGAACGCGGCGTCGAGCGGCGTCGCATAGACGAGCTCGATCCGCTCGCGAATCCGGCGCTCGCGAAAGTACCAGTCCGCGAGGAATGCGAACTCGAGCGGTGCGACCGGACACTTGATCGGCATGTCGATCAGGTTCACGACGATGCGCCCGCCGTCGAACCAATCGAGGGCGCGCTGCAGCTGCTCGGCTCCGTCCGGGGTGTAGAAGGTGAACGCCCGCTCGTTCCAGCCCTCGCCGGTCAGCCCCTCCGTTTCTTCCGGCTGGAGGCGCGCGCCCGTCGCCACGACGAGGACGTCGTAGGGCAAGACGCCGCCGTCACCGAGGAGCACTTCGTTGCGCTCGAGTCGAACCGTCTCGACCTCGGCCTCGTGGAAGACGATGCCGTCGCGCAGCTGCTCCCAGCGCGGCCGGACGATCTCCGCGATCCGGCTCAGGCCGAAGGGCACGAAGAGCAGGCCCGGCTGGTAGACGTGCAGGTCGTCTCGGTCGACGACGTAGATCTCCGCCTCGTCGATCTCGAAACGTCGGCGCAGCCGGTTCGCGGTCATCGTCCCGCCGGTTCCGCCGCCGAGGATCACGATCCGCTTCTTCATCCCGTCACCTCCTGGATATCCAGAGCGTCGTCGCTGTACGACGGGGTCGGAACCGGGGCTTCGCGGACGCGCCTGCGGACAACTACGCGGTTGACCGGTTGCGTAGTTGTCCACGGCACCATCCGAACCGTCCCGGATGGCCGCGACCACGGCACGCACGACGATGAAGCCGTGGAGGACACGCCGACACTCGAGCATCCGCTCCCAGACGATCTCGTCGGCCTGATCGCGGAGCGCTTTCATGCGCTGAGCGAGCCGACCCGGATCAAGCTCCTCGACCGGCTCCGTGACGGCGACGCGACCGTGTACGAGCTGACCGAGCTCGTCGGCTCGTCCCAACAGAACATCTCGAAGCACCTCGGCGTCCTGCGTCGGGCAGGCATCGTCCGACGGCGCAAGCTTGGGAACCACGTGCAGTACTCGATCGCCGACGCGGGCGTCTTCGGCCTGTGCGAGACCGTCTGCGGGAGCCTGAGACGGCAGCTCGAGGAGCTCGGCGCCGTCGTCGGGGCTGCGAGGTGAGGTGAGGCGTTGCTCCAGCTCTTCCAGACGGAGTGGTGCCCCGCGTCCCACCGCGTTCGCGAGCGCCTGACTGAGCTCGGTCTCGACTACGTCATCCGCCAGGTTCAGGCCGACAAGAGGAAGCGGTCGGAGCTCGTCGCCGCGACCGGAACCGACACCGTGCCCGTGCTCGTCACCGACGACGGAGCGATCCTCGACGGCGAGGAGCGCATTCTCGCCTACCTCGGCGAACACTTCGTCGAGCCGCGGGGTGCGTGGATGCATCGGGCACGCGCCGAGAAGTCGCGGCGCCGCAATCTGGAGGAGGAGTGTCAATGCTCACCGCTGACTACGCGCTGAGGGCGAAGACGAACGCGTCGTTCGCCGCGGCGGCCGACCGAGTCCGCGAGGAGCTCGCTGCGGAGGGCTTCGGAGTGCTGTGCGAGATCGACGTCCAGGCGACGCTCGAGAAGAAGCTGGGGGTGCAGATCGAGCCCTACCTCATCCTCGGCGCCTGCAATCCGCTCCTCGCGCACCGGGCGCTCGAGGCCGAGCCCGATCTCGGAGTGCTCCTCCCCTGCAACGTCGTGGTCAGCGAGCACGCGGGCAAGACGCGGATCGCCGCGATCGATCCCGAACGGATGCTCTCGATCGTCGGCAACGCCGAGCTCGCGCCCGTCGCCGCGGAAGTCCGAGGGCGCCTTGCGAACGTGGTGCGCCGCGCAGCCGCCTGACCTGTTTCGGGTTTCTGCCCAGGGCGAGTAGGCGGAGTCACCGATGGCAGACGTGCGATCGCGCGCGAGCATGCGGTCGAAAGGAGGAGATGATGGGCACACATGCGTTCGACTCGCGCGGCGAACGTCGCACGGTTGCCTGGCTGGCCATCTCGCCACACTGGCTGTGGCTCGCGGGCGGGCTCGGGCTCGCGTTCCTTGTGCCGTACGTGCTGACGGACGTCCTGGCGGTGAACCGTGACCTCTTCTACGGCCTCTATGCGCTGACCGTCGTCGCCTTGCTCGCGGTGTGGTCGCGCTCGACCGGCTACGACCTCGTCGCCGCGGTCAAGCGGCGCTGGCTCGCAGCGCTCGTGCTCGGTCTCGGCGTGGGGGCGCTCCTGACTGCAATGGTGCTGAGGACGGAGGATGCAACGCCGCGGCCCGACGGGCTCGACCTCGCAGCAGCGATCGCCTGGCGTGGGATCGTCTACGGGATCACGGACGGGCTGCTTCTGTCCGTCTTTCCGATCCTCGTCGTCTTCGCTGCCCTAGCTGGAACGCGGCTCAACCGCCGCCTGGCCGGAAAGGCCGCGATCGGCGCGATCGCGCTGGGCGCGTCGCTGGCCATGACCGCGGTCTACCACGCCGGGTATAGCGACTTCCGCTCCGAGAAGATGACGAAGCCGCTCACGGGGGACGTCCTCTGGAGCTTGCCGACGCTGCTGACGCTGAATCCGATCGGTGCGCCGATCGCGCATGCCAGCCTGCACACGACAGCTGTCCTGCACAGCTACGAGACCGACACGTTCTTGCCGCCGCACAAGTAGTCCGGCGCTCGAGAGAACCAACGCGAGAGGCCCTCTCCGGGGGCTTCTCGTGTTGGTCGGTCTGCGTTCAGTCCGCGTCGTTCGCCCCGTGCGCCAGGCCGTCCTTCGCGACGAACCACGTTCCGAGGCATCCGGGACGACACGCAATCGCGTGCCTGGAACTACTTCCCGCCGCCGTCGAGTTCTGCTCGCAGCCGCGGGTCGAGGAGCGCGCTGAGCGCAGGCGCGACCTGTTCGGCGCCGAACCCTTCGAGCGTCTCGCAGAGCGCATCGTCGCCGACTCCGATCGCCAACACGCCCGCCGCGCGTCCGGCGACGACCCCGGCAGGTGTGCTCGTGAAGGTCACGACGTGCTCCGGCAGCACGTCGAGACGGCGGCAGGCAGCGAGCAGGAGGTCCGGAGCCGGGCGCGATCGCAGACCCTCCTCGCTGATCACCGCGGCGTCGATGTGCTCGTCGACCAACGGCGCGAGCCCGGCCTGCTCGAGGACCGGCAGCGTGCTTGCGCTCTCGTAGACGACCGCGCGCTTGACGCCCGCCCGACGTGCTGCCTCCAGGTAGCGTCGCGCGCCGGGAAGCGCCGTCACGCCTTGCTCCTGCAAGCGCCGCCCGAGCAGCTCGCCCTTTCGTCTCGAAAGACCGTGCGCAGAGTCGGCGTCACTCGGGTCGTCTGGCCGTCCTTCGGGAACCCGGATTCCGCGGCTCCGGAGAAAGGTGTGGACGCCCTCGAGCCTGGACCGCCCCTCGACGTACGCGCGGTAGTCGGCCGCGCGGTCGAACGGGATGAAGTGCCAACCCGTCGTCTCGCCCAGGCGCGCCAGAAAGTCGTCGAACACTTCGCCCCACGCCCAGGCATGCAGGCGGGAGCTGTCGGTGAGAACCCGCTCCACGTCGAAGAGGCAGGCGTGCACCGT
>Ga0068870_10000793_pt1 | contig 12222 bp, 7 predicted proteins | sample KBSMisM62_FD_66599 | JGI IMG/M metagenome (GOLD analysis project Ga0068870, IMG submission 66599) | Miscanthus rhizosphere microbial communities from Kellogg Biological Station, Michigan, USA - KBS Miscanthus M6-2 | ecosystem: Host-associated > Plants > Roots > Rhizosphere > Soil ...
CTATCGCCGCCTATAAATTCACACTGGCCTTCGAGAATTCGATTTCTCACGATTACGTGACGGAAAAGTTCTTTGATCCGCTGATCGCCGGTTCGGTTCCCCTTTACCTGGGTGCCCCGAATATTGACGATTTCGCTCCGGGAGAGAATTGTTTCATCAACGTGGCGCAATTCAAAGGCCCTCGCGAGCTAGCCGAGTACCTGATATTCGCGGCGGACAATCAATTCGAGTACGACTCATATCTGGCCTGGAAGACAAAGGCCCTGAGACAAAGCTTCCTCGACAAAGTGGAGGTTGTGGCTAAGGATTCATTCCTTCGCCTCTCGGAGAAAGTGCGGCAGATGAGCGCTGCGGATCGCGCAGGTGTTGGTTTTGCCACCCGACTGACTTCGACCGTCTCAGCAGTCGTTAAAACCGCGCAGCATCGGCTTGGATTGCGAGAGTAAAAAACACGGTCAACGACTTTAGACACAAGCCCCCGTATTGCATCAACACTAGAGAACAAGCGGCGCACCCTTCCTTTTCAGTGCCACCGCGGCGTGCTGCATGTCGTCGAAACCTAAGCTCCTGTATCTCAGTCCCGTGGTCCCGGCTCTGGCCGGGAACGGCTTGGCGATGCGGGCGGGAATGGTTCTCGAGGCCCTCGCCGAGCATTATTCGATTTCCTTGCTGGTCATTTCGCTATACCCTCCGTTTGCTGCTTGTGTGCCCGCCGTGTTCGAGAGACTTTGCCTGCGCACAGTCGTAACGACTCGAGCTCAGTTCGCCCGCACGAGGGTCTCGTTTCTGCCGCCGTTTCTTAGCAGGCTATTTGGGCGGCGCCCTTACCACGGATCGCGCTTTGACGTAGTACATGTGTTTCGGCTCTCCATGATGCCTTATGCGCGCCCTTTCCTTAATGTCTCTTCCGGCACGCCCGAAGGTCACCTCGACCTTGACGACATTGAATCCGAGACTCACCGCCGTATAGCCGCGCTCTGCCGTTTGAACAAAGATGGGCTACGAGCCACTTACTATGAGATGGAGGCCCGGCGCTATGAGGCTTTGGAGGAAGAAGTGCTTAGGGAATTCGATCGCGTTTACGTCTGCTCCGAAGGCGACAAGGCGATGCTGCACGTCGATTACGGGAGTGATCTGTGCGTCCTGCCCAACGCGGTGCGCCTTCCTGACGCGGTGCGGTGCGACGCGAATGAGGGCATCTTCACTTTCCTGTTCGTTGGAACCCTGGGTTACTATCCGAACGAAGATGCGGTGCAGTATTTCGGAAGCGAGATCCTCCCGCACATTCGTCGCCTCACCCAGTCTGACTTCACAGTGAATATTGTGGGAAAGGGAGCCAGCCCACGGCTCCGCCAGATGGCGGTCGATTACGGCATGCAGATGATCGGCGAGGTCCCGGACATCGCGCCGTGGTATCAGAACTCCACTGCCGTGGTGGTGCCCGTGCGGGCGGGAGGCGGCACACGCATCAAGGTGCTGGAAGCCTTCAGTCATCGTCGCGCGGTTATCAGCACCTCAATCGGCATGGAAGGCATTGACGCCATCGACGACGTACACGTCTTGATCGCAAACACGCCCGAAGTCTTTGCCGCAGGCTGCGTCCGGCTTATGGCTGATCGCGTTTTGCGAGATCGGCTGGCGGAGAATGCGTTTTCGTTGTTCCGCCACTGCTACTCAGCCGAGGCTATAAAAAGAACCATCGCCTCGCTTTTCGTCTCCCCGGTTTAATGCGTCCGGATTACGCTCTCTAGTCCGCCGCGACGTTTTTAGTATCGTTGCGATAAGCCACGATCGTTGTTTCGTCCAAACGAATCAGCGGCAAGGTCTCGCTCAACTCATCCAGGTACTGACGCACGCCTCTGGTTTCCAGATTGCGATAACGGTAATCGTGCCAGAGAAGGAGTCCGCCTTCCTTCAGCATGCGCAACGCTTTCTCCGTATCGTTCTTGACGTAAGAGTATGCGTGCGAGCCGTCAATAAAGATCAGGTCGAATTGTTTCAGATAAGGCGTTTCGTCGAATCGCTTGCTGTCGCCGAATAACTGGGTGATTTTGTGTTCGACCGGAGTCCCCGAATACATGAAACTGTCAAAAGCCGATTCGGCCAGTGCCGTTTGGATCGCCAAAAGGTTATCTTCTCCTGCCGCAAGATAATCCGCATGCTGGTCTTTGCCTAAAGTCAAAGTGACGATTCTCGCTTCGGCCGGAGAATTCTTCGCCCAGAGATAGGTTGTCTTGCCGGAGCAGGTGCCAAATTCAAACAGAGATGTTGCCTGCTTTGCCAGAACCGATAACACCCAGCTCTCGAAGGAACTAGTCCCCCCTCTCACCCAGTATCCAATGAAACTCACTTCGGATTCCGGGTTGAAGCCCGGTTCGGTTCGAGCAAACACCTCGTGAAATTCATCCAGCCTGACTATCGGGATGACCGAGTCAAATGTCCCTTCGCTTACCTTTAGCAGAGAAACATAGTTCTGTCCGAGTTTCCTCAGCCGGGACCGATCGTTCAGCATGCGGCGCACGGCCACGATCAATAAAAGCAGAAGTAACGCGTTAGAAACTAATAGAACAGTTCGCATGCCAGGAAACAATAAAACCAAGTCTGTTTTTGAATCGCTGTGAAGCGGCGGTCGAGCCTGGGCGCCCTGTTAGGTCTTCTCAAGTATGACGCCCTCGTCCTCTTGTCCAAGATTGTGCGTCGCAGTCAAACACCTGACAAATTCCGAAGCGCCTATTTTAATTCGTTAGGCGGCGTCATTCTGCTGTAATAGAACGATCTTTTTCCACCGCGGTATATGACGAAGTCCGAAGACCCCTCTCCGGTTCGTGAACTCGAATACTTTAGCCATCTCGCAGGAGAATGGTGGCTGGGTTAGATCCAAAGGGCGAAAATCACCATCCAAAATATCACGATTATCCGTTGGCCCGTTCGGGTTTACGCAGTTCGTTATGAGCGCAAACTTGTACTGGGCGATTTTCGGTAAGAACGACCTGATTGATTGATACGACCAGTGCTGAAGGACATCCTTGAGGATTATAAGCTCTGCGTCCGGAAGCTCCATAGGCGTCCCGGCCAGAACCTCAAAAGTTATATTGTCTTTGCGATACGTCTTAAGGTTATGCTCAATCAATGAATCGACTATATCTAATCCGAGATATCGAACGCCATCCCAATTAATCAGCCGAGAGAATTGCCAATCGCCGCAGCCGTAATCCACGACACTCTTGATTTGCTTGTCGCGGATAAATCGTTCAAGGAATCTCCTGTAACCCTTTGTGTGCTTGGGCAGAGACCCGTCTCCAGACCCATACCCCCAAATATTCCGCGCGTAGATTTGAGTGAATGCGGCTTTCATGATCATGCGAGCCTTCTAGCGCGCTTGCAAAGAATCCATGCCCCCCACCAGCCGAACGTACTATTGGCGATTATGTTATTCCTACAAAAGCTTATCAAATGCAGCTCAGAAAACCGTATTAGTCGCTATCCTCGCATTTTCTTAAAAATACAACACCAACAGGAGCGCTGTTGCTGCATGATTGCGGGCGTTGGACATTACGCCTCATTAACTGCTGGCAAAATAGGCTGAGCCTTTAGTAGTTTGATTAAAAAAAAGCTCGAACCGCGGTACTACCTGACCTTTGACAAACCAAACTACCTTGCTTAGTACCGTATCGACAGAAGAATCCGCCCAGGGGAGATCTTTGAATGGCAAATACATTCCGCGCTGAATGTGCATGACCACTTCATCCGATTGAACTCCCGTTAAGCTTTGTGCCGAAATGCGCGCGCCATCTTGAAAAGCTTCCGTGATGGATGTTCCTTCGATTTGTTTTCGACTATTCGTCTCATTGAGGACGAATACCGGATGAGCGCGACACATGACAGTAAGAGCCAACATTTGATACTTCTCCGCACTTGTCAATTTGTTGAGAATGTAAAGTGGATGTGAGAAGCGCTTGCCGCCCCTGGCGTTGTCATCGCAATGATCGCCATGAATGATCTAACAGAGCGATTACCCGATGTGGCCGCAAAGCTTCAACAGATTTTAGATGATGGCGAGCGTGACCTTGGTGAGGCTGCGACATTTCCTGATGTGATCCGTAATTCGCAGCCGGAGACAAAGCCATTTCACTTTATCGACATCCCATTTAAGGATGGCGGACCAGCAAACCCAGGGCTGCCACCTGCTCCACATGTTCTTTCACAGATTGAGGAGCGCACTGAGTTTTTCAGGAATGGCGGCGGAACGGCTCAGGAAAATGTTGACGCAGTCAGTTGGTTGATTCACATGTTTGGTGATATTCACCAACCACTTCATTGCATTGTGCATATCAGCTCGCTGCATCCCAATGGTGACCGGGGTGGTAACTCATTCAGGCTCAAAGGTAGTGCTCAGAACTTGCATCACATCTGGGACAGCTCAGTAAGTCCGTTCGGCTCGGCAGATGAGGAAGAGTTGGCAGTTGGGATTGCGCAGGAACACACCAGAGAAATTCTTGTTGCGGATCTTGGAATAACCGAACCTGAAGCATGGGCTCGTGCCAGCTTTAAGCTGGCTAAACAACACGCTTACAAGATTAAGGAGAATCCTCAGAATCTGCCAAAACCATCGACTGCCTATCTGAAGAACATGGAAAAGGTTGGTCGACGCCAGGCTGCTCTCGCCGGGTACCGGCTCGCCGACCGATTAGCAGAGATTCTGCCGTAATAGTAAGACTTTCGCCCATTCTGGGGGATATAGGTTGACGACCGATCCGTTCTCTAAGGACGCTCCCCCAGTATGGTTACGGGAGCCTTGCCCGTGGGTTTGGTATATCCATCTTGCAGTTCTTAAAACTGACACGCAGTACGCCGCTCACCTTTATCGGCTTTGCTGACAATTTTGTGGTCACCTGTTTATTATGGACCACGGGATTAGATTCCCAAGCTGAGGGTTGTGGGTTCGAGTCCCATCACCCGCTCCAGAATTCTTAGAAAAAACGCATTGCGCATTCCCAGTAAAAAACTGTCCCAAGTCCAGTCCCACAAAATATGAGCTTTTAAGTCGTGGTCCACCTGTGGAACACGGAATGCCAAGTGTGCCACTCGGATCCGAAGAACAACGCGGCGATATGTTCACAAGACGCGGGAAACGATCCTTGAGGCCGCAGCGATTATAGATGAGTGGTAGAAAAAAGACAGAGTTCAATTGAACGGCGGATCGAGCGGCGAGGTGGTCCATTGAGCGGCAGAGTAAGGTGTTCTTTCGCGGGTTCGGTTTCGACTTTAGTGGATCGCGGTTGCTTTAGCTTCTCGTTGTGCTAGCGAAAGGCACTGCTGGTGGCTTTTACAACAACTTTTCTTCTACCGATTTGATAATAGCCCAGCTTTGAGTTGTTCAAGAGTCGGGAGACTGTGGAGATATCGACGTCAAGCATATCTGCAACTGCAGCCATTGAGTACTTGGGTACGGTCGGATCAGGAAGGTTTGTTGGTTGTTGCGGTGCTTTTGTGTGTTCTCGGTGTAAAGCTTGGCGAGTTGTTCTTGCTCCTCGGCGCCGTCAACTTTACAGCCAGAGCTGTGGCCACCTGTTCCGAGACTGAGTCTTCTATGGCAAAGATATTGGTGAACTTCTCATCGAATCTCTCAGCCCATAGTGTCGCTCCATCTCGAGTACTTACTAGCTGCACTGTCACACGAATGTACTCGTCCCACTTCTGAATGGTTCCCTCCAGCACCGTGGCCACCTTCAATGCACGGCCGGCAGAAACAGCATCGTCCTTCATTGCATTTCGCACAGAGCTAGTGGGCCTGACGATCACGCGTTTGAGGTTGCTAAGTTTAGTGATGAGGGCGTCGGCTATACCTAGTCCGAGATATTCGTCCTGCGTTTTCGCGCCAAGAGTTTCGAACGGCAACACGGCCATTGATTGTATGTTAGCTAAACGGTGGTTAGTATGCTTTTGAAGAATAATTGGCGCGCTCGCACTCTTGTCTGCTGGAGGCGCTTCATCTGGGCCTTCGCGAACATCGGCTATAAAGCGATAACCTCGCCGCGGAATCGTCTCGATGTATTTCGGGTTCTCGATGGTCTCACCAAGGGCTCGCCGCAGCATGCAAATGTGCTGCGCGAGATTGCCCTCCTCGACAAATTCTTCCGGCCATACCTCTTCCATTAGGACGTCTTTCTCAACAAGATGTCCGCTCCTGAGTATTAGCACCAGCAGCGTGTGCAAGGCCTTTGCAGGCAGGGGCACTACTCGTCCGTCAAGTAGGAGCACCCGCTCCCCTGCATCTAAACAGAAAGGACCGAACCGGTAGAGACGGTCTTCCTGTTTGATAGATCGTTTCATAACTCACGACTAAGTGTTTAGACACTACTCAAAGACTTGTGGCCCGGTAAGATCTATATCCCTATGAGTTTCTGTGAGAGGAGACGTGCCATTGGCGTGACCGTGTTTTGTGAGAAATATTTGCGAGAGAAATACTAGTTCCGAATACCCATTCGCAACGCTCACCCTGATGCTTTCCCGCCAAATTAGACGTTTGATAAGTAGCTAATAACTCAGTGAGAGTTGCCTAAAGATTTGGATGCGCAGTACGAAATATAGTTTCCGAGGCTCGGACATATTTCGGCAACCCGGAGTTAAGTCAACTTTGCTGAGAAACGCCCCAGCCGAGCGAATGTGGGTAGGTAGGGAAGGGGTTCCGGGATCGTCCGGGCACTCTCCGACATCCCCCCTGATTCCTAGTCATAACTTTCTCATTTAGGGTTCGAATGTTGAGCGCCATCCCTGAATCGCAGCCGTGACAGAAGGACTCAGGAACCTCAACGTAAGTAAAGGAGCAGATCATGATCCTCGCTGCCCCGGATCGCCTTTGCGCGCCTCTTACCAGTGTAAGACAGCAAATACATTCCATTGCATTCAGAGTGAATAGGAGATCGAGTTTCTCTCAGTTACTCGTGCTACTGCTTACGTATGCTCTGATTTTGCAATTAGTCCCGCACGTCGTTATAGGCGCGCCAACTCACTTTCTTGAGTCATCACTGGAAAAGCAGGTTCCGGTGAACAAGAATACCGACTTCACATCGCATTCTCTCAAGGCAAAGTCCGATGCCGGGAGTGACGTGGTCTCACCAATATCCGGTGCCGTAGAGGTTTCGTCAGCAACCATTACCGACGCCGTGGTATCACGGCACAAGCCAACTCTCAGTAGCGGACGCATTGAAGGCACACTCCGGGTATTGCTGGGCGAGTCGTTCACGATTAACGGCAGCACTCAGCTTACTTCCGACTTGTATTTGGCGGGGACGCCCACAATTCAATTGAGTGGTGGAGCACTGCATGGCGGAACCGTTATTGAGGGTGGGTCAGCGACGCCCGGAAACTACACAGTGAGCTTGAGCGGCGGCTTCAATCTAGCCGGACGCATTCATAATCGTGTTGACGCAATAGCGCTCCCGGCTGATTTCCCCGGCTCGATTCCTGCGCCGACCGCAACGCGTACTGTGACGGTCCGTTCTCCATCGGATGTAGCCGCGATCGGAAACTGGCAAACGGTGCGCGACCTGAATGTCACAGGCTCCCACCTTTCGCTCGAGGTGCCGCCGGGGAACTACGGCACCTTCACAGTCAATGGTAATAGTCGACTGAATTTCACCGCGGGCACATACAACTTTGCCAACACTTTCAATCTGGACGGCAGCGCGAGTTTGCAGGCGACGGGCCTGGTTACCATCAACGTGGCGGAAGACCTGACCATCAACAGCGGGGCCGTGGTCCTCGGAAGTTACACCGCGCCTGGCGATGTTCACTTAAACGTACTCGGCCCTTCGCTCAAGGTGAATGGGAGCAGCCAGGTTTCGGGAATGGTCCGTGCCTACAACGGCAACGTCGCACTCAACGGTACGTCACAGCTTCGCGGACAGGTGATTGCCGACAGCTTCACCCTAAACGGCGGCAAGGTGGTTGGGGCTGTGTGGCCGGCACAATCGGGCAACGGGCTGACGCCGTTTGGACCAAGGCGTTTTGACCGCACAACGGGATTGCCTAACCAATATCTCGAGCAGTTCGCATTGCCGGCTGGCGTCACTTCACCTTTCACGTTGCGGATACAGAACGGCTCGCCGGCCGGCTCCAACCGTGTCTCCAGTGCAACCGTAAAACTCAACGGCAAGGAAATCCTCATTCAAAGTGATTTAGACCAAAACGTCGCGACTATCGATCGCACCGTTTCCCTCGGCAGCACCAACACGCTTGAAGTTCGTCTGACCAGCAATCCTGGCTCTTACTTGATTATCGATATCGCCGGTGTCACAACTCCGACAGACACCGGACCACCCTCGCTGTCGATTACATCACCTTCAAACAACACCACCACAACGGCTGCTACGATCAATATTAGCGGCACAGCTTCCGACACAGGCACGTCTGCGTCCGGCGTAGCCCACGTTTATGTCAACGGGGTCGAGGCCACACTTAATCCAACCAACTCCACATGGTCCTTCTCGGGTTTCACGCTGTCGATGGGTGCAAACCAAATAACAGTCCGCGCTGTGGATGGAGCAGGAAATGAAACCACGGGGACGATTAACGTCACTCGCGAAGCGCAGAACAACGCCCCTGCAGTGGATGCAGGTGCGGATCAAACTCTCGTGCTGCCTCAGACTGCAGCGTTGCATGGCACAGCTTCCGATGATGGCTTGCCTGCCGGTAGCAGCTTATCGACCACCTGGAGCATTGTCAGCAATCCCGGCTCCGTGGCTTTCACTGCGGTTAATTCGCTGAACACCAGCGCCAGCTTTGGTTCTTCGGGGACCTATGTACTGCGTCTGACAGCCAGCGACGGCGACCTCTCAACCAGCGACGACATTACCATCACGGTTCAGCCGCAGAACCAACCTCCGACGGTGAGCGCTGGACAGAATCAAACTATCGCACTTCCGCGCGCGGCGACTTTGAATGGCACTGTGACGGATGAAGGTCTGCCTGCAGGCAGTACGCTTACCAGTTTGTGGTCCCAAGTCAGCGGCCCGGGAACCACCACTTTTGAAGACGCTTTGTTGACTGAAACAGTTGCCACCTTTTCGGCGCCAGGGACATACGTCTTACGTCTGATGGCAACCGACAGTGATTTGACCGCAAGTAGTGAAGTCACAATCACAGTACATCCTGAGAACCACGCGCCTACCACTAACTCCGGACAGGATCAAACGATCTCGTTGCCTGCCTCGGCTCAACTCAACGGCTCGGCCGCCGACGATGGCTGGCCTTACGGAAGCAGCTTGAGCGTTACCTGGAGCGCAGTAAGTGGACCGGGCGCCGTGGTGTTTGCGAATGCGACTGTCACGGTGACTTCCGCGAGCTTCAGTGCCCCCGGCACGTATGTGCTTCGTCTCACGGCCAGTGATAGCGACTTAACAACCAGCGATGACGTCGTCATCACTGTGACGCCGCCAAACCAGGCGCCGGTCGTTAGTGCCGGGAACAATCAGACCATCACGTTACCCGCGGTGGCGAATCTCGTCGGCACAGTCACGGACGATGGTTTGCCTTTGGGGAGTAGTGTGTCTGCGAGTTGGTCCAAAGTCAGTGGGCCCGGCGACGTGAGTTTCGGGAACGCAAGTCAGCCGCAAACGACAGCACAGTTCAGTGCAGCGGGTGAATACGTCCTGCGTTTGACAGCTACGGATGGAGCGCTGAGCGCTAGCGCTGAGGTAGCGATCACGGTCGTTCCGGAGAACCATGCGCCTACAGCGAACGCAGGTACAGATCAGACGATCACTCTGCCAAACACCTTGAGCCTTAACGGCAGCGTAAGCGATGACGGCCTGCCGGCTGGTGGCACGCTAGCAACAACCTGGAGTAAGGTCAGTGGCGCGGGCACAGTTACGTTCGCTAATCCCACGGTGACGAACACCACGGCAGCGTTCAGTGAAGCCGGTGTCTACGTCCTGCGCTTAGCTGCAACCGATTCAGATCTCTCCAGCAGCGATGATGTAGTGATCACGGTGAACGCTGGCAATCAACCGCCTTCAATTAATGCGGGGCCAGATCAGACCGTTTTCCTGCCTGGCAAAAACGTTGGGTTCTTCCTGAATAACCTGGCCGGCTTTAACACCGCTGCGGGAAATCCGCCGGTGATTGCCGACTTTGACAGTCACGCGCCGGGAATCAACATCACGGGGACAACTCTGTCCGGCGTTACGTTCGACCTTCCCGGAACTCCGGCTCAGAGCGCTCCGCTTGTCGTCACCCGCGCGTCAGACACGTTCACTCCTAACACTTTTTCCGGCGTGATCGATGCCTCGACCAACAAACTCCCGGCCACGAGCGGCGCCAATGTGCTGTCACCCGGCGGTCCGGAGTTAGGACCAGGGTTTAATCCGCTGGTCGAGAATGACGACTTGCGGATCACTTTCGCGCAGCCGGTCTCGGCCGTGGGCTTCGATTTACTCTTCCAGGAGTTGGATTTCTTCTCGGCTGTCCGGGTGACCTTCCTCGACATCAATGGAAATGTCTTGTATGACAACCCAAATCTGCCTGACGGCTCCGGCGCAGGCGGAGGCGCGCCGGGCGGTTCGATCTTTGTGGGCTTTGTATCGACCAGGGCCAACATTGCAACCATCATCATTGATGAATTTGACGGCAACAGTGAATTCCCGGACGCCAATATCGGCTTCGATACCTTCCGGGTACAGCGCCTGATTCCCTCGACCGCGATCGTGAATCTAAGCGGTATCGTCAACGATGACGGTCTGCCGCCCAACAGCACGGTCAGTAGTTCCTGGAGCAAGGTCGGTGGCCCGGGTTCGGTTACATTCGACGAGCCGGCACAGCGACTCACGAAAGCGTCCTTCAGTGATGCCGGTACCTACACGCTTCGGCTGACCGCCACTGACTCGCAACTCAGCGGCAATGACGACATCGTCATCACTGTTAACCAAGGCACGGTGAATTTCCCGCCGACCGTTAACGCGGGCGACGATCAGTCAATAACCTTGCCTGCAAACTCAGTGAACCTGATTGGGTCGGCGACTGATGACGGCAAGCCGGTTGGCAGCACGCTGGCCATTGCCTGGAGCGTCATTGGTGGTCCGGGCAATGTTATGTTTGGCAATGCGGCTTCGCTCTCTACCACCGCGACCTTCGACGTGGCCGGAACCTACGTGCTGCGTCTCACGGCTGGCGATTCACAGTTGAATGCCACCGATGAGCTCGTCGTGACCGTATCTGCCTTCAACCCGAATCAACCGCCGACAGCTAATGCCGGGGCGGATCAAACGGTCTCGCAAGGGCTCGCGAATCTGCAAGGCTCAGTCACGGATGATGGTCTCCCGGCGGCCACGCTCGCCGTTTCCTGGTCCAAAGTTAGCGGACCGGGAGGCGTTACGTTTGGCGATCCAGCCGCAGCCGTAACTTCCGCGACCTTTGCGGCGGCAGGCGTTTACATCCTGCGCTTGACTGCCAGCGACACGGCTTTGACGTCCACCGATGAAGTGCAGATTACGGTTAATGCAACGCCGGTTAATCAACAGCCAACAGCTAACGCCGGACCAGATCAGACTGTTCAGTTAAACGCCAATCTAATCTCTAATGGCGGCAACGAAGATCTTTTGGTCGGTGGCGAGATTTCCGGCTGGACTGAGGTTCAGGGAACAACTTGGACGGCGGGTTCGATAAATATTGCTGGCTTCCCTCCAGCGCAGCGCGGCAACGCTTATTTCTATTCCGGCAATTCGGTCCAGGCCGAATTGCGCCAGGACATAGATCTCTCAGCGTATGCAGCGGGCATCGCTGCCGGCACGCAGCAGTTTGAACTCAAAGCGTACCTGCGTTCGGCGGCAGAGACATTGCCTGATGCTGGGCGTGTGGTCGTGGAATATCGTGACGTTACCAACACGAGCGTAATTGCCACCCTGAGTTCGGGCGATATCACGTCAACAACCGTCTGGCACCTGACTGAAGACGCGCGCGCGGTGCCACCTGGCACGGGCTGGATTCGCTTGCGACTAATCGCGATGCGCAACGCGAACGCCGCTAGTGACGCCAGCAATGATGCGTTCTTTGATTCAGTTAGTTTCAGGCCGATCGGCGCTGCAGCCGTCAAACTCAACGGCGTAGTGACCGACGACGGATTACCATCCGGTAGTAGTCTGACGGCAACGTGGAACGTAGTTAGCGGTCCTGGAGCGGTGACGATTGCAAATCCGAACACAGCAGTCTCCAGCGCGACATTCA
>Ga0068870_10000797_pt1 | contig 12206 bp, 10 predicted proteins | sample KBSMisM62_FD_66599 | JGI IMG/M metagenome (GOLD analysis project Ga0068870, IMG submission 66599) | Miscanthus rhizosphere microbial communities from Kellogg Biological Station, Michigan, USA - KBS Miscanthus M6-2 | ecosystem: Host-associated > Plants > Roots > Rhizosphere > Soil ...
CTTCACCGCCGACACCCGCCCGCCGACCGGGGCCGAGCAGGCGGCGCTCGACGCGATGCCGCCGGTCGAGGACGAGCTGCTCGACCGGCTCGGGCTGGCCGCGGCCGAGGTGCCGGGCAGCCGGCTGCTCGACCGGCTGATGCTGCCCTCGCTGAACGTCCGCGGCCTGCGGGCCGCCGACGTCGGCCCGGCCGCCCGCAACGTCATCCCGGCCTCCGCCACCGCGTCGATCGACATCCGGCTGGCCGCCGGCGACGACCCGCGGCGGATGCTCGACCGGGTCCGCGACCACGTCGCCGAGCAGGGCTACCTGGTGCTGGACCGGGAGCCGACCGACACCGAGCGGCGCGCGCACCCGGCCATCGCCCGCATCGACGCCAGGGTCGGCTACCCGGCCGCGCGGGCCAGGGCCGACCTGCCGATCGTCGGGCACCTGCTGGAGCTGGCCGGGCTCGCGGCCGGTCGGCCGGCGGTCGCACTGCCGACGCTCGGCGGCTCGGTGCCACTGCATCACTTCGAGCAGGCGCTCGGCACGCCGGCCGTGATCATGCCGATCGCCAACCCGGACAACAACCAGCACGCGGCCGACGAGAACCTGCGGCTGGGCAACCTCTGGTACGGCGTTGACCTGTTCGCGCTGCTGCTCACGACGCCCTGGCCCGGCTAGCCCGGCCGGTGTCGCGACGAGGCCCCGCTCCGCGGTCGGAGCGGGGCCGTCGCGGGACGAGTCAGACGGCCTCGATCAGTTCCTTGCTGAACGCCGGGACGTCATCCGGCTTCCGGCTGGTGATGAGCGTGCCACCGCCGTTGGTGTCGACGACGACCTCACGGTCCACCCAGGTGGCGCCGGCGTTGCGAAGATCGGTCTGGAGTGTCGGCCACGACGTCATCGTGCGGCCTTGCAGTACGCCGATCTCGGTCAGGATCCACGGCGCGTGGCAGATGGCCGCGACGGGCTTGCCGGCGTCGAAGAACGCCTTGACGAAGCGCTGCGCGCTCGTGTCGACGCGCAACGCATCGCCGTTGGCCACTCCGCCGGGGAGCACGACGGCGTCGTAGTCGCCCGGGTCGGCGTCGGCCACCGGCCGGTCGACCGGGAACGTGTCCGCCGGGTCGAGGTGGTTGAACGCCTGCACCTTGTCGCCGCTGGTCGCCAACAGCACCGGACGGCCGCCGGCCTTCTCCACCGCCTGCCACGGTCCGGTGAGCTCGGCCTGCTCGATCCCCTCCGGCGACGTGAGGAATGCGATCGTCTTGCCCTGCACCGACATTGCGGACGATTCCTTCCTTCGCTCCGGACGCTCGGATCTCAAGCGCCGGTAGCTGACCCCTACCCAGCGCAGGACACCGCACGCGCGTACGCGGAGCCCGGTCGGGTTCGGCTGATCACCGACGGCCGCGCCGGTCGCTTCGCTCGCCGGGCGCGTGCTAGAGCTTCTCCAGCGGGGCGTAGCGGAGCAGCAGCCACTTGGGGCCGATGTCGGCGCCGAAGTCGATCTGTGCCTGCGCCTTCTCCGCCTCGCCGCGGACGGCGACCACGGTGCCGAGCCCGAACGCGTCGTGGTTGACCTTGTCGCCGAGGTCGAGCACCGGGATCGGCCGGTTGCCGGCGCCGCCCTTGAGCGTGCCGCGGGCCAGCGCGGTCGCCGCCACCCTGGCCTGGGCCGGTGGCTGCCGGCGCGGCTCGGACCGCTCCCAGTCGATCAGCTCCTCCGGCACCTCGTCGAGGAACCGGGACGCCGGGTTGTACGACGGCTGCCCCCAGGCCGACCGGGTCACCGCCCGGGACACGAACAGCCGCCGCCGCGCCCGGGTGATCCCGACGTAGGCGAGCCGCCGCTCCTCCTCCAGCTCCTGCGGGTCGCCGAGGGTGCGCAGGTGCGGGAAGACGCCGTCCTCCATGCCGGTGAGGAACACGACCGGGAACTCGAGGCCCTTGGCGGTGTGCAGCGTCATCAGCGTGACCACGCCGCCGTTGCCGTCCGCGTCGGGGATCGCGTCGGCGTCGGCGACCAGCGCGACCTGCTCGAGGAAGTCCTCCAGGGTGGCGCCGGCGTCGCCGCGGGTCTGCTCGTACTCCCTGGCCACCGAGACCAGCTCCCGGACGTTGTCCACTCTGGACTCGTCCTGCGGGTCGTCGCTGGCCTCCAGCTCGCGCAGGTAGCCGGTGCGGTCGATGACCGCCTCCAGCACCGCCGCCGGCCCGTTGCCCTCGCCGGTGGCCACCCCGCGCAGCTCGGTCATCAGCGCGACGAAGTCCTTGATCGCGGCGGCCGACCGCGGCGCGATCCCGGGCGCCTCGTCGGCCCGCTCCAGCGCGTCGCCGAACGCGATCCGCTCGCGCGCGGCCAGCGCCTCGACGCACGCCTCGGCCCGGTCGCCGATGCCGCGGCGCGGGGTGTTGAGGATCCGGCGCAAGCTGACCACGTCGGTGGTGTTGGCGATCAGCCGCAGGTAAGCCAGCATGTCGCGGACCTCGCGCCGCTCGTAGAAGCGCACCCCGCCGACCACCTTGTAGGGCAGGCCGACCCGGATGAACACCTCCTCGAACACCCGGGACTGCGCGTTGGTCCGGTAGAAGACCGCGACGTCGGCGGGCTGCACGCCCTCGGTGTCGGACAGCCGGTCGATCTCGCCGGCCACCCAGGCGGCCTCGTCGTGCTCGTTGTCCGCGACGTACCCGACGATCTTGTGGCCGGCACCGGCGTCGGACCACAGGTTCTTCGGCTTGCGGTTGGGATTGCGGGAGATCACCGCGTTCGCGGCGGACAGGATCGTCTGGGTGGAGCGGTAGTTCTGCTCCAGCAGGATCGTGGTCGCGTCCGGGTAGTCCCGCTCGAACTCCAGGATGTTGCGGATGCTCGCCCCGCGGAACGCGTAGATCGACTGGTCGGCGTCACCGACGACGGCCAGCTCCGCGGGCGGCGGCTCCCCGCCGGCCGGGCCGACGAGCTCGCGGACCAGCACGTACTGCGCGTGGTTGGTGTCCTGGTATTCGTCGACCAGCACGTGCCGGAACCGCCGCCGCCAGTGCTCGGCGGCCGCCGGGAACGCCTGCAGCAGGCTCACCGTGGTCATGATCAGGTCGTCGAAGTCGAGCGCGTGCGCCTGCCGCAGCCGGGTCTGGTAGGCCGTGTAGGCCTCGGCCAGCACCTTCTCGATCCCGCTGCTCGCCTTGGCGGCCCACTCGTCCGAGTCGACCAGCTCGTTCTTCAGGTTGCTGACCTGGGCCAGCAGGCCGCGGGACGGGTAGCGCTTCGGGTCGAGGTCGAGGTCACGGCAGACCATCGTCATCAGCCGCTGCGAGTCGGCCTGGTCGTAGATCGAGAACGTCGACTTCAGCCCGAGCGTCTTGTGCTCGGCGCGGAGGATCCGCACGCACATCGAGTGGAACGTCGACACCCACATCGCCCGGGCCCGCGGGCCGACCAGCTGGGCGACGCGGTCCTTCATCTCGCCGGCGGCCTTGTTGGTGAACGTGATCGCGAGGATCTCCCCCGGCTGGGCGCCGCGGTGGGCCAGCAGGTGGGCGATCCGGTAGGTCAGCACCCTGGTCTTGCCGGAGCCGGCGCCGGCGACGATGAGCAGCGGCGAGCCGGCGTGCTCGACCGCGGCCCGCTGGGCCGGGTTGAGGTCGTCGAGCAGCCTGTCCGGGTCGACCGCGAGCCGGACGCGACGGGGTCGGCGCGGCTCCGGGGCGGAGTCCCCGGACTCCGTCGGGATCTCCATCTGGCTGCTGCTCATATCCGAACAAGCGTACGACCGGCGCCGACATTTTCGGCGACCGCTTCCGGCGCGCCGAAACCGCTGGTAAAGTCCCCGCTCGTGCAGGCGACGACTCGATTTTTCTATGGGTACCGGTCCCCGGTATCCGTCGCCGTCTGACCCCAGACACCGCAGATACCCCGGGCCCATCGCCCGGGGTTTCGTGTTCTCGGGCGCCGGGCCTGGACCGCCGACCTACCGGAGCCCACAGTGACAAGCATGCTGACCTCGCCCACCGACTCCGCCGACTCCCCGGCCGGGGAAGCGGAGATCATCCCGTTGCTGCGCACCCAGATCGACGCCATCGACGCGGGGATCGCCCGCCTGGTCGCCGAGCGCTCCCGGCTCTCGTCGCGCATCCAGGCCGCCCGCATCGCCTCCGGCGGCGTACGGGTGGAGCTCGGGCGGGAGCGGTTGGTGCTCGAGGGCTACCGGCAGACGCTCGGCGAGGACGGTGTCGCGCTGGGCAGCGCGGTGCTGCGGCTCTGTCGCGGGCCGCTGCCGTCCTGAGCCGTCCGCCTGGGGCGGAATCACCCCGTCCGGTACGGGACCCGGGCGTACCGTCACGGCCATGGGCGATCGTGACGAGATCCTCCGACGACGACGGCAGATCTACGAACAGATGCGGCTGACCGGGCAGAAGCTCGGGCCGCTGCAGCGGTTGCGGATCCGGCGGCGGTTGCGCCAGCTGGTGTCCGCCCCGCCGTACGGGCCACCGGGTGGGTGGCGGGACGGTGAGGAGGGCGGCGCCGGCGTTCGGGAGCCGCGCCGGCCGCTGCCGCGCTCCCCGCAGGGCGCCGCCGAGCTCCCCCGCGACCCGGCCGACCGCTGACCGCCGGCCACTGACGGCCGGCACCGACCGGCACTAGCTGCGGCCCTGGTCGGCCTCGTCGTCGCCGTCCGGGTACGGAAGCAGGCGGAGACGCGCGGGACCGACCCCGCGGGCGGCCGGCTCCTCCGGTGGTTCCTCGACTGCGGGCGGTGCGCCCGGCGCGCCGACCGCGAGCGGCGGCTCCGGCACCGCGGCCGGGAGCGGCGGCACGGGCACCCCAGCCGCCAGCGGCGGCTCGGGCACTCCAGCCGGGGGGCGAGGCTCCGACACCCCGGCCGGAAGCCGAGGCTCCGGCACCCCGCCCGCCGGCCGAGGCTCCGGCACCCCAGCGGCCGGCGGCGGCTCCGGCGGTGCGTCCGGCGCGGCGACCGCGAGCGGCGGCTCGGGGGCCGGCTCCGGCACCTCGGCCGCGGTCAGCTCGTCGTCCTCGGTCCGCAGCCGGGCCGCGCCGACCCCGCGCGGCGGCCCGGCGAGCAGCGCGGCCAGCTCGTCCGCCGGCACCGGCCGCGAGAACAGGTAGCCCTGGGCGGTCGTGCAGCCCAGCGCCCGCAGCAGCGCCCGCTGCGACTCGGACTCGACGCCCTCGGCGACCGTACCGAGCCCGAACGTGTCGGCCAGCCCGACGATCACCCGCACCAGCGCGGTCGACTCGGCGTTGGTCCCCAGCCCCTCCACGAACGACTTGTCGATCTTGAGGACGCTCGCCGGCAGCCGGTGCAGGTACGCCAGCGACGAGTAGCCGGTGCCGAAGTCGTCGATCGCCACCTGCACCCCGAGCGCGGCCAGCGCGGTGAGCCGGCCGATCGTCGCCTCGGCGTCGGCGACCAGCGCGGTCTCGGTCAGCTCCAGGGTCAGGCAGTGCGGCGGCAGGCCGGCGTCGGCCAGCGCGTCGGCGACCGCACCGACCAGGTCGGTGGAGGCGAACCGGTCGGCGGTGACGTTGACACTCACCGTCACCCCCGGCCGCAGCGCCTGCCAGCCGGCCGCGGTCCGGCAGGCCTCCTCCAGCACCCACCCGTCCAGCTCGCCGACCAGTCCGATCTCCTCGGCCAGCGGCACGAACGCGGCCGGCGGCAGCAGCCCGCGGCGCGGATGCTGCCAGCGCACCAGCGCCTCGGCGCCGCGCACGTCCCTCGAGTCGAGGTCGACCACCGGCTGGAAGTGCAGCCGGAGCTCGCCCCGCTCCAGCGCGTGCCGCAGGTCGGCCTCAAGCTCCGCCTTGGCCACCACGGCCCGGCGCATCGCCGGCTCGAACTGGCGTACGCACGCCTTGCCGGCGGACTTCGCCGCGTACATCGCCACGTCGGCGTCCCGCAGCACGTCGCCGGCGTCGCCGCCGACCTGCTCGACCACGCCGATGCTGACCGTGACCCGGACCGTCCGCCCGGAGAACTCCACCGGGGCGCCGAGCGAGTCCAGCAGCCGGTGTGCCGTACGCAGGCCGGCGCCCGGTGCCTCGTCCTCGACCAGGACCGCGAACTCGTCCCCGCCGAGGCGGGCGACGACGTCGTCCGGACCGACCGTGGCGGCCAGCCGCCGGGCCAGCCGGACCAGCAGCCGGTCGCCGGCCTCGTGCCCGAGCGAGTCGTTGACCGCCTTGAACCCGTCCAGGTCGAGCAGCAGCAGGGACAGCCGGCCGCCGCCGCGGGCCATCCGCTGTGCCCGGGCTACCTCCGCGGCGAGCAGGGCACGGTTGCCGAGCCCGGTCAGCGGGTCGGAGTAGGCCATCCGGGTCTCCTCGGCGGCGAACGCGGCGTTGTCCAGGGCGGTGAGCACCTGCCGGGCCAGCAGCAGGACGATCACCGCGACGCTGCCGAGCATCAGTCCGGGACCGCGCAGGCCGGGACCCGCCATGGCGGCGGCGATCAGCGCCACCGCGACCGGCAGGTAGGGCAGCAGCACCCTGGCCCGGACGCCCCGGTCGTCCGGGCCGACGAGCGGGACCGCGCCGCCCGGCGTCGCCGGCGGGCACACCGCCGCGACCGCCATGAGCAGGAACCCCACCGGCCAGATCAGGTCGAGCGGCCCGCCGCCGTGGTATTCCCCCCGGATCAGCAGGCCGACCAGCGTGATCCGGCCGATCGCGCGGACCGCGAGGCCGGCGCAGATCAGCAGCACCGGCACCAGCCAGCGGCCGCGGGCCCTGGCCGCGATGAGCACCACCGCAGCCAGCGTGACCACCGAGGCGACCGAGTACGGCAGGCCGTACTCGCGGGCCATCCGCTCGCCGCCCGGTCCGGCCAGCGCCGGGGCGACGACCAGCGCCCAGCCGGCCAGACCGAGCGCGGTGACGACCATGAGCAGGTCGAGGCCGAGCCGGAGCAGCCCGCCGCGGTCGAGCCGGGGCGAGGGCAGCAGCACCAGCCCGGCCAGCGCCAGCACGCCGGAGCCGAGCATGAGCCCGGCGGTGACCGGGTCGTTGGGGGCCGGCCCGGAGCCCTGCAGCCGGTGCGCGGTCCAGCACAGCTGCCCGAGTGCCCAGACCGCGCAGCTGGCCGCGAGCAGCTGCCAGCCGCGCCGGACCCGCCCGCGGGTGCGCCAGGCCGCGAACCCCGCGGTCACCGCGGCCAGCACCGCGGCGACCAGGCCGGCCACGTCGCCGACCGCGCGGGCGCCGGGCAGCGACCAGACCAGCCAGGCCACCACCGCGGCGAGCCCGGCGCCGGTCACCGCGGCGCCGACGAGGACGGGCAGCGGGAGCCGGGCGGCGCCGCGGGCCGTCGTGGTCCCGCCGATCCGGGACGCGGCCGCCGTCGGGTGCATTGCACGGTCTTAGCGGACCAACGGTCCGGACACCAGCCGGACCAGCGCCGATGGCTGTACCGCCCGGTACGATCCCGCGACGTGACCACCCTCGAGCCGATGGCGCCCGAACGCGTGCTCGCGGTGGTGGCCCATCCCGACGACGTCGACTACGGGTCGGCCGGGACGATCGCGCAGTGGACCTCGCGCGGCGTCGAGGTCGCCTACTGCATCGCCACGTACGGGGACGCCGGCGGCTTCGACGACACACCGCGGGAGCAGATGCCGGCGCTGCGCGAGGCGGAGCAGCGGGCCGCGGCCGCCGCGGTCGGGGTGACCGACGTGACCTTCCTCGGCTACCCGGACGGCCAGCTCGCCGTCACCTACGAGCTGCGCCGGGACATCGCCCGGCAGATCCGCCGGGTCCGCCCGCAGCTGATCCTCACCTCCTCACCGGTGCGCAACTTCCGCCGTGCCGCCGCGTCCCATCCCGACCACCTGGCCATCGGCGAGGCGACGCTGTGCGCGGTCTACCCGGACGCCCGCAACCCGTTCGCGCACCCCGAACTGCTCGCCGACGAGGGCCTGGAGGCCTGGTCGGTGCCGGAGGTGTGGATGACCGGCGGGGTCGAGGCCGACCACTGGGTCGACATCACCGACACCTTCGAGCGGAAGCTGGCCGCGCTGCGGGCGCACGAGAGCCAGACCCGGCACCTCGGCGAGGGGCTGGAGAAGATGGTCCGGGACTGGAACGGGAGCAACGCGGTCGCCGCCGGCCTGCCGCTCGGCCGGCTGGCCGAGGCGTACCAGATCGCGTCCACGGTGTGAGCCGCAGCGGTCCGTCCGGGGTGGGTTGAGCGGTTGGCACTCTGAGGGCTAGAGTGCCAACGGAGAGCGGGGGCACTCCGACCCGGCACCCGCGACGACGGGTCGGCACGTCCGCTCCACAACCTGAACCCACACACGAACCCCAGCTCAGGAGGGGGAGTCAGCTCGTGACGACCGCCACCAAGGTCTCGATCAAGCCGCTCGAGGACCGCATCGTGGTCCAGGCCAACGAGGCGGAGACCACCACCGCGTCCGGCCTGGTCATTCCGGACACCGCCAAGGAGAAGCCGCAGGAGGGCACGGTCGTCGCCGTCGGGCCCGGCCGCTGGGACGAGGACGGCGAGAAGCGCATCCCGCTGGACGTCGCCGTCGGCGACGTCGTTCTCTATTCGAAGTACGGCGGCACCGAGGTCAAGTACTCGGGCGAGGACTACCTGATCCTCTCCGCTCGCGACGTCCTCGCCGTCGTCGAGCGCTGACGCCCGACCCGAGACATCCGCAACCGCCCCGGGGCCCGTACGCAGGCCCCGGGGCGGTGGTGGAGTGAGGACCTGACACATGCCAAAGATCCTTAACTTTGCCGACGCCACCCGGCGGTCGCTGGAGGCCGGCGTCGACCGCCTCGCCGAGACGGTGAAGGTCACGCTCGGCCCGCGCGGCCGCAACGTGGTGCTGGACAAGAAGTTCGGCGCGCCGGTCATCACCAACGACGGCGTGACGATCGCCCGCGAGATCGAGCTGTCCGACCCGTACGAGAACCTGGGCGCCCAGCTGGCCAAGAACGTCGCGACCAAGACCAACGACGTGGCCGGCGACGGCACCACCACCGCGACCGTGCTGGCCCAGGCGCTGGTGCGAGAGGGCATGCGCAACGTGGCCGCGGGCGCGAACCCGTCGGCGCTCAAGCGCGGCATGGACCTCGCCGTGGACGCAGTCGTCACATACCTGGAGTCGATCGCCGGCGACGTCGACACCGAGGAGGCCATCGCGCACGTGGCGACCGTCTCCGGGCAGGACGAGACGATCGGCACGCTGATCGGCCGCGCGGTCAGCAAGATCGGCCGCAAGGGCGTGATCACGGTCGAGGAGTCCAACTCGATGACCACCGAGCTGGTGTTCACCGAGGGGATGCAGTTCGACAAGGGCTACATCTCGCCCTACTTCGTGACCGACCAGGAGAGCATGGAGGCCGTCTTCGACGAGCCGTACGTGCTGCTCACCAACCAGAAGATCGGCAGCCTCGCCGAGCTGCTGCCGCTGCTGGAGAAGGTCATCGAGCAGTCCCGGCCGCTGGTCATCGTGGCCGAGGACGTCGAGGGTGAGGCGCTGTCCACGCTGGTGGTCAACGCGATCCGGAAGACGTTCCCGGCGGTCGCGGTGAAGGCGCCGTTCTTCGGCGACCGGCGCAAGCAGTTCCTGGAGGACCTCGCGATCGTCTCCGGCGGCACGGTGGTGTCGCCCGAGATCGGCCTCAAGCTCGACGAGGTCGGGCTCGAGGTGCTCGGCCGGTTCCGCCGGGCGACCGTCACCAAGGACGACACCACGTTCGTCGACGGGTACGGCTCGGAGAGCGCGATCAACGATCGGATCCGGCTGATCGAGCGCGAGATCGAGGACACCGACTCGGACTGGGACCGGGAGAAGCTGCAGGAGCGGCTGGCCAAGCTCGGCAACGGCGTCGCGGTGGTCAAGGTCGGCGCGGCCACCGAGGTCGAGCTCAAGGAGCGCAAGCACCGGATCGAGGACGCGATCTCGGCCACCCGCGCTGCGGTCGAGGAGGGCGTGCTGCCCGGCGGCGGCTCCGCCCTCGTGCACGCCACCACCGCGATCGACGGGCTCAAGCTGGACGGCGACGAGCTCACCGGCGCGACGATCGTCCGCCGGGCGCTGGACGAGCCGCTGCGGCAGATCGCCGGCAACGCCGGCTTCGAGGGCTCGATCGTGGTGGCGCGGGTCCGCGAGTCGGCCCTGGGCCAGGGCTTCGACGCGGACCGCGGTGACTACGGCGACCTCGCCGAGCGCGGGATCATCGACCCGGTCAAGGTGACCAAGGCGGCACTGGTCAACGCGGCCTCGATCGCGACGATGGTGCTGACGACGGAGAGCGCGGTCGTGGACAAGCCGGACGAGCTGCCGCAGGCCGGTGACTACGACGGCTCCGCGCACGGGCACTCGCACGGCGGGCACGCCGGCCACTCGCACGGCCACCACCACTGAGACACCCGCACGCCACGACGGCGGCCGTCCCCACCCGGGGCGGCCGCCGTTCGCGTGCGACGGCATATCTCCGGCCGGTGGTAGGTGCCGGCGGCGTCCGGTCACCCAGCGCGGGGACGGGCGGACGGGGCGGCCGACACCGGGCCCGTGCCGGCCGGTCGACGGCCTGGCTCGCCGCCAGGAGGCACGGCCTTAGTGCAGGAGGCGGACGCCGATCGTCGCCGCCAGCTCCTCGTCCCGCTCGGACTCCGACATGCCTCCCCAGACCCCGTACGGCTCGCGGGCGGACATCGCGTGCGCGCGGCACGGGTCCACCACCGGGCAGCGGGCGCAGACCTGCTTGGCTGCCTCCTCGCGGGCGACCCTGGACGGGCCCCGCTCCCCCTCCGGGTGGAAGAACAGGCTGCCGTCCTGCCCGCGGCACGCCCCCTTGAGCTGCCACTCCCAGAAGTCGGCGTTCGCCCCGGGAAGCCTACGGATGTCAGCCATACCAATACCCCCGCGTTCCTCCGCGCCATCGGTGAAGGAGGAGGTTCCCCCGACCACACGACCGTACAACCGCGCCGTAGGTTGTTCAAGCCAGGGCCGCCGTCAGCTTGCCGCGCCGTCGGGTGGCCCCGATGATGAGCCCGTGCCCGCGGAACCCGGTGCAAGCTCCGCTCCGGAACCGCCGGAGGGCAGGCTCACCGTGGCCGCGGTGGCCAGACGACTCGGCGTCGCCCCCGCGACCCTGCGCACCTGGGACCGGCGATACGGGCTCGGGCCTACCCTGCATTCCGCGGGTTCACACCGCCGCTACTCGCGCTCCGACATCGCTCGGCTGGAGACGATGCGGCGGCTGGTGCTGGATGGGGTGCCGCCGGCCGACGCGGCCAGGCTGGCGATCGATCACGCCGCACCGCCGGGCGCCGACGACGGCCCACCGCCCGGGCCGTCCGGCCGGCTGAGCCGGAGCGACGGCGCCCGACCCGACGGCGCCCGACCCGACATCGCCCGACCCGACATCGCCCGACCCGACGGCGCCCGACCCGACGGCGCCCGACCCGACGGCGCCCGACCCGACGGCGCCCGACCCGGCGGTCCCGGCGGTCGGGTGCTCGCGCTGCCCGGCGGCAGCGCCGAGTCCCGCGGGTTGGCCCGGGCCGCGATGGCGCTCGACGCCGTGTCGATGCGGGCGGCGGTCGACCGCGCGCTGGCCGAGCACGGGGTGATCCCGACCTGGACCGAGCTGCTCTGCCCGGTGCTGGTCGCGGTCGGCGAGCGGTGGGCGGCCACCGGGGAGGGCGTCGAGGTCGAGCACCTGCTGGCGGAGACGGCGGGCAGCGCGTTGCGGGCGGTCAGCACCGCACCCGAGCCCCGCAACGGGCGGCCGGTGCTGCTGGCCTGCGCGCCGGAGGAGCAGCACAGCCTGCCGCTGTCGGCGCTGGCGGCGGCGCTGGCCGAGCAGGGCATCGGCGCGCGGCTGCTCGGCGGCGGGCTCCCGCTGGCGGCGCTGCGGGCGGCGGTACGCCGCACCGGGCCGGCGGCCCTCATGGTGTGGGCGCACGCGGCCACCTCCGCCGACGCCCGGCTGCTGGACGCGCTGCCGGTGCTGCGCCCGCCGGTGACGGTGCTGGCCGGCGGAGTCGGCTGGATCGGTCGCCCGCTGCCGGCGCGGGTCAGCTACGTGCCCGACCTGGTCTCCGCGGTCGGCCTCGTCAGCCGCGCGGTCGGCGGTTAGGGCGTGTCTCTCAATTGGCGGTGGATGCCGACGGCGTCCAGGCGGCGTCCGGCAAGGCGGAGGAGTGGCCGATACCGGGGTTGTATCGGCCGCGACGACAAC
>Ga0068870_10000806_pt1 | contig 12166 bp, 9 predicted proteins | sample KBSMisM62_FD_66599 | JGI IMG/M metagenome (GOLD analysis project Ga0068870, IMG submission 66599) | Miscanthus rhizosphere microbial communities from Kellogg Biological Station, Michigan, USA - KBS Miscanthus M6-2 | ecosystem: Host-associated > Plants > Roots > Rhizosphere > Soil ...
TCTCCTGACCACTAGGCTCCGTCGGATGGAGCTCGAGGGCAGAACAGCGATCGTCACCGGTGCGTCGAGTGGCATCGGCGCGTCGACCGTGCGCAAGCTTCGCGACGCCGGGGTCCGCGTCGTAGGCGGTGCGAGAAGAGTTGAGCGGATCGACGCCGACGTTGCGCTGTACGTCGACGTGACCGACGAGGAGAGCTCGGCCGCGTTCGTGACGCAGGCGGTCGCGGAGCTCGGCGGTGTCGACATCCTCTTCAACAACGCCGGCCTCGCGCTCGGGCGCTACCCGTTCACGGAGTCGAATCTCGAGGACGAGGCGACCGTGCTGCACACGAACGTCGACGGTGTGCTGCGGATCACGCGCCTCACGCTTCCGCACGTCCGCGACGGCGGCCACATCCTCTTCATGGGCTCGGTCGCAGGGCGGCAGGCGTACCAGAACGCGGCCTCGTACGTCGCGGCGAAGTTCGGGCTGCGCGGCTTCGTGTACGGGCTCCGCGAGGACCTCCTCGGACGCCCGATCCGGATCACGACGGTTGACGCCGGGCTCGTCGCGGGGACGGAGTTCTCGCTCGTCCGCTTCAAGGGCGACGCCGAGAAGGCCGCATCCGTGTACGAGGGAGTCGACCCGATCTCGCCCGACGAGGTGGCCGACTGCATCCTCTTCGCGCTCACGCGACCGCTGCACGTGAACATCGACGAGATCGTGATCAAGGCGCTGCAGCAGTCGAGCGGCGCCCGAATCGTGCGCCGCGGAGAGTAAGTCGTGCTGACGATCCTCGAGGGATCGACGTTCTGCATCTCGGACGACCGCGGCGACATCGCCGGGGAGACGAGCGGGTTCTTCGCGCACGACACGCGCTTCCTCTCACGGTTGGTGATGCGGGTTGCAGGGGCGTCGCCGCTCCTCCTCTCGTCCGGGCGCGTGGAGCACTTCCAGGCCGCCTTCTACCTCCGCAACGGCACCGCGAACGGCCTCCCCCGTGACGCCGTCTCCATCGCACGCGAGCGGTTCGTGAGCACCGGGATGCAGGAGAAGGTCACGTTGCGCAACGAATCCATCGACCGGCTCGACCTCGAGCTCGTCCTCGAGGCGGAGGCGGATTTCGCGGACATCATCTCGGTGAAGCTGCACGACTTCTCGCTCGGAGACCCGGAGCTCGCACAGCCGCTGCCTGCGCCGGCGCCGACCTCTCTCGACGAGTCGGGTCGCCGGCTCTCGATCGAAGATCCCCGCGGAGACCTCGGCACGCAGCTCGTCTTCTCGAAGCCGGGCCGGCTCGACGCGAGCGCGATGACGTTCGCCATCTCGCTCGGGCCGCACGAGCAGTGGCATCTCGACGTCGACGTCCTTCCATGGATCGAGGACGATCTCGCCACCGTCGAGCAGCTCGACGACGAGCGCGAGACGGTCGGCGACGTCGTCGCGGCCTGGACGCTCCGCGTGCCGCGCGTTCGCGGCGGCTGGGAGAGCCTGCGTCGTGCCTTCGACCGCTCGATCGCGGACCTCGCCGCTCTGCGGATGCGGACGGGGGAGTACCGTCGCCCGCTCTTCGCCGCCGGCATGCCGTGGTTCATGACGGTGTTCGGGCGCGACACGGCGATCACGTCGTTGCAGACGCTGGTCCTCGGGCCGGAGATCGCGATGGGCGCCCTCGATGCCCTCACCGAGCTCCAGGCCAAGACGGAGGACCAGACGATCGACGCGGAGCCGGGGAAGATCGTCCACGAGGTGCGGGAGGGGCGCTGTGCCGAGACGTGGTTCCCTCGCTACTACGGCTCGATCGACTCGACGCCGCTCTACCTCGTGCTGCTCGCCGAGACGTGGCGCTGGACGGACGACGCGTCGCTCGCCCGCCGGCTGCGCGAGCCTGCGCTCCTCGCGCTCGAGTGGATCGACCGCTACGGCGACCGCGACGGCGACGGGTTCGTCGAGTACAGCCGGAAGGTCGACTCGGGGCTCGCGAACCAGTCGTGGAAGGACTCGGGAGACTCGCAGCGCTTCCAGGACGGCGGCTTCGCCGAGGCTCCGATCGCCGCGGTCGAGGTGCAGGGCTACGTCTACGACGCGAAGCGTGGTCTCGCCGAGCTCGCACGCGAGGTCTGGCGAGACCAGCCGCTCGCCGAGCGCCTCGAGCGCGAGGTCGACGAGCTTCGCACGCGCTTCGACGAGGCGTTCTGGATCGACGAGCGAGGTGGCTTCTACGCGCTCGCGCTGGACGGGAAGCAGCGGAAGGTCGATGCGCGCAGCTCCAACATGGGCCATCTGCTGTGGAGCGGGATCGTCCCGCAGGAGCGCGTCTCGAAGGTCGTCGACCAGCTGCTCTCAGAGGAGCTGTGGACCGGCTGGGGGATCCGCACGATGGCGAGCGACGCAGCCGCGTTCAATCCGATCAGCTACCACAACGGCACCGTGTGGCCGCACGACACGGCGCTCGCCGCGTGGGGTCTCGCGCGGCACGGTTACACGGCCGAGGCTCGCCGCATCGGGCGGGCGCTCATCGAGGCCGCGGCGCACTTCGACTGGTCGTTACCGGAGGTCTTCGCGGGCTACGCACGCGACGAGACCCCGTTCCCGATCGCGTATCCGACCGCGGCGCGCCCGCAGGCGTGGGCGGCCGGCACGCCGATCCTCCTCGTCCGCGTCCTGCTCGGCATCGAGCCGGACCGGGCGCGACAGCGACTCGTCTCGACGGTGACGGACGAGCTCCCGAGCTGGCTGGATGGTTTGCGGGTCGAGGGGATCAGGGCATTCGGACGGACGTGGACGGTCGGCGTCGAGCGCGGCCATGTAACGATTGCGGAGGGTGTGTAGATGCGCGTAGGTCTGGTGTGTCCGGTGTGGTTCCCTGTGCCGCCCGAGGCGTATGGCGGGACCGAGCGGGTCGTGGCGCTCCTCGCAGACGGCCTCGTCGACGCAGGGCACGACGTCACGCTCTTCGCGTCGGGTGACTCGCAGACGCGCGCGCGGCTCGAGTCCGTGTTCCACACGGCGCCGAGCGAGTGGATCGGGCATACGTACTGGGAGATGCAGCATGCGCTCCACGCGTTTCGGAGGACGGACGAGTTCGACGTCATCCACGACCACACGGGGATGCTCGGGCTCGCCTTCGGCGGCCTCATCGAGACGCCCTTCTGCCACACGGTGCACGGCCCCCTCGACGGACAGCCCGGCCGGCTCTACGAGCAGATCCTCGAGCTCGCGCCGAAGGCGAAGATGATCTCGATCTCGATGAACCAGCGAAAGCCGAGGCCGAGCTTTCCCTGGATCGGGAACTGTCCCAACGCGCTCGACCTCTCGATGTACCCGTTCCGGCGCAAGCCGGGTGGCGACTACCTCGTCTTCCTCGGGCGCATGAGCCCGGACAAGGGCGCCCATCGGGCGCTCGCGGTGGCGCTCGAGACCGGCCTCCCGCTGAAGATCGCCGCCAAGTGTCGCGAGCCGCTCGAGATCCGGTACTTCGACGAGTTCATCCGGCCGCACCTCGGCGGCTCGATCGAGTACGTCGGCGAGGTCGGGCACGCCGACAAGGTCGAGCTCCTGATGGGCGCCCGCGCGCTCATCTCTCCCATCGACTGGGAGGAGCCGTTCGGCCTGATGATGATCGAGGCGATGGCATGCGGCACGCCCGTCATCTCGACCCGGCGCGGCGCCGTGCCCGAGATCGTCGAGCACGGGAAGACGGGGGTCATCGTCGACAACTACCGCGACATGGAGGAGCCCGAGGCCCTCGAGCTCGCCGACTCGCTCGACCCGGTCGTCATCCGCAAGGAGGTCGAGACCCGGTTCTCGCCGGAGGTGATGGTCTCGAACTACATCGCCGCCTACGAGGCGACGATCGAAGCATCCCGCTCCGCGTGAGGCTGCGCTCTCCGTACGACCGCGAGATTCTCTCACTCGCGCTTCCGGCGCTGGGCGCGCTGGCGGCGGAGCCGCTCTACCTCCTCGTCGACACGGCGATCGTGGGGCATCTCGGTCGTCCGCAGCTCGCCGCGCTCGGCATCGCCTTCACGATCCTCGGCGGGACGTTCGCGATCTTCAACTTCCTCCAGTACGGCACGACGGCTCAGGTCGCGCGGGCCGGCGGAGCCGGAGAGGGGGAGACCGCGCGGCGCCTCGGCGTACAGGCGGTCTGGCTCTCGGTTGCCTTCGGTGTCGTCGTCTCCGCCCTGATTGCCGCGCTCGCACCGCAGCTCGTCTCGCTCATGGGCGGCGAGGGCGCTGCGGCGGACTACGCCGTCGAGTACCTGCGGATCGCCGCGGTCGGGTTCCCCGCCGCGTTCCTCGCGCTCGGCGCGCAGGGGTACCTGCGCGGCGTCGCCGACCTGCGCACCCCGCTCGTGATCCTGATCGCGGGGAACGTCGTGAACGTCGTCCTCGAGGTGCTGTTCGTCTACGTCTTCGACTGGGGGATCGCCGGATCGGCGTGGGGGACGGCGATCGCGCAGCTCGGCATGGGAGCGGCCTTCGTCGTCGTCGTGCTGCGCCGGCTGGCGCCGGGCGAGGCGGCGGTGCGGATTGCGCTCGCGCGCCGCGTCCTCTCCCTCGGCAAGTGGATCTTCATCCGGACGACCGCGCTCATGCTCTCGTTCGTCCTCGCAGGCGCGGTCGCGACGCGGTTCGGCGACGCCTCGATCGCCGCGCACCAGGTGGCGTTCCAGCTGTGGATCTTCCTCGCGCTCGTCCTCGACTCGGTCGCGATCGCGGGACAGATCATCGTGGGGCGCGAGCTCGGCGCCGGGCGTCGCGAGGAGGCCTACGGCGCGAGCGAGCGGATGATCTGGCTGTCGGTCGCGCTCGGCGCCGTGTTCGCCGCGCTCATGCTCGTGCTCGCCGGCGTCCTCCCGCGCGTGTTCACGGGCGACGCGACGGTGCTCGACGAGACGGCGCTCCTGTGGCCGATCTTCGCCCTCATGCAGCCGCTGAACGGCGCGGTGTTCGCACTCGACGGAATCCTCATCGGCGCGAGCGACGGGCCGTTCCTCGCGTTGTCGATGGTCGCCGCGTTCGTCTCCTGCGCGGTCGTGCTCGGCGCCGCGCTCGAGGCGGACTGGGGGATCCGCGGCGTGTGGGCGGCGCTCGTCGTCCTCATCGTCGTGCGGCTGAGCTTGATGACGACGCGCTTCCGCCGCGGACGCTGGCTCGTGACCGGCTGGGCGTAGGCGACGAGCAGTAACTGCGACGCGGTCGCGAAGTGACCGCCTTAAGGGATCTTCGCGCGACCGAGATTCGCACTCGCGAATCTCGGTCTGGCGCACAAACTCAGTCCATCCTGTAGGGGACGCTCGCGAGAATGACGCGGGGCTCGAACAGGAGCAGGCGCTTGATGTAGAGCGCGCGCTGGTTGTGGAGCGAGCGCGAGAAGCCGCTGAAGACGAGCTCGGGCATCACGACGACGGCCACTGCATCGGGATCGGCGGTGATCTCGCGGAGGTAGGCAGTCAGCGGATCGCCGATGTCCCGAAACGGGGCCTCCTGGATCTCGAGCGGGACGCGCATGTTCTTCAGTGCCCACTCCGCCCGCAGCCTCTCTGCCTCTTCAGCGTCGGCCGCGAAGAACACGGCGCGCGTGTCGGCGATGTCCAGGGTTTCCGCGTAGTTGGCCGCGCGCATCGTTGCCGCGTGTGCGCCCGAGACCAGGATCCGGCACACCGCCCGGTCGGGGAGTGCGAGCTCGCGATCCTGGGCGAGCACGGGCACGTCCGTCACCACGATTCCAGGCTCGCGGAGGAGGCGCAGCTTCACGGAGAACTCGGGCCGCCTGACCGCGCTTGCGAACGAGCGTCGCTTGAAGAGCTCCGGCACGACCAACGTGACGAAGCTCGACTCACCGCGCGGTAGCGCCCACAGATGCTCGATCACCGCCTCGACCCGGCCGTCCTCGGGCTCCACGATCTCGAGATCGGGGCGCATTCCGGTGAGCTGCCGGAACCGCGGGAGGATCCCCGGGTCGCTGTGGGGGCCGGGAACGTGGATCGCCTCGAAGTCGTCGCCTGCGATCCGGCGTGCGTACCAGACGGCCTCCTGCAGGGCTGCGTCGTACTCCTCGACGTACAGGACGACGCGATTCGTCGCAGGCGGCGCCGCCGCGACCGCCGATACGCCGGCACGGAGTCGGCGGGCGACCTTGCTGTAGTGCTTCCGGATGCCGTAAAAGGAGACGACGAGGAGCGGGATCGCGACGGTCACCGCCCACGCCCCCTGTGCGAACTTCGAATAGATCACGACGATCGCGACGACCCCTGTGGCCACGGCTCCCGTGCCGTTGACGACCGCCCTCCAGCGCCAGCCCGGCTGCTCGCGTCGAAGCCAGTACTTGACCATCCCGGCCTGCGAGATCGTGAACGCCGTGAAGACGCCGATGACGTACAGGTGGATCAGGGCGATGACGTCTGCGTTGAACGCCCAGATCAGCAGCGCTGCGACTCCGGCAAGGACGACAATCCCGTTCGAGTACACGAGCCGGTCGCCGAGATTCACGAACTGGCGCGGGAAGAAGCGGTCGTGAGCCAGCACGGCCGCCAGCCGCGGGAATCCCTGGTACGACGTGTTTGCGGCCAGAATCAGGATCCCGAACGTCAGTGCCTGGACGGCGTAGTAGAGGAACGACGTCGACGACGACGCCGGGAAGACGCCGCGCGCGATCTCCGAAATGACCGAGACGCTCGAGCTCGGCTCCGCGTTCATCGAGACCGCGAGATACGAGACGCCGAGGAAGAGACTTATCGCGATCCCTCCCATCGCGAGGAGGGTCAACGCCGCGTTCCGTCCCTTCGGGCGCCGGAACGCACCGACGCCGTTCGAGATGGCCTCGACACCCGTGAGTGCGGCGCTGCCCGAAGCGAACGCCTGCAGGATCACGAGCACACCGAGGACACCGGCGCCTGCCGCGAGCGGATCCGGGACGGGAGCCTGGGGGCACGAGCCGTCGAGGCACTTCCCGATTCCCGTGGCGACCATCACGAACATGACCGCGACGAAGCCGTACGTCGGAAGCGCGAAGAGCACACCCGACTCGCGGACGCCACGAAGGTTGACGACCGTCAGCAGCACGACGAACGCCATCGAGAGCCCCACCTTGTGCGGCTCGAGCGAGGGCGCCGCCGAGGTGAGAGCGAGCACGCCGGCCGTCACCGACACGGCGACCGTGAGGATGTAGTCGACGAGCAGCGCCGCTCCAGCGACGAGGCTCGGCAGCGTCCCGAGGTTGTCCCTCCCCACGACGTAGGCGCCGCCGCTCGTCTCGTACGCGCGAACCGTCTGCGTGTACGAGAGGACCACGATCGCGAGGACGATCGCGATCGCGATCGAGATCGGGAGCACGTAGCTCAGTGCCGCGATGGAGACGCCGACGAGGACGACCATTGCCGCCTCGGTCGCATACGCGACGGAGGAGAGCGGGTCCGACGCGAAGATCGGCAGCGCGAGCGTCTTCGAGATGAGCGTCTCGTCCAACTCGTGGGTCGCCCGTGGGCGCCCGACGAGGACTCGCTTCGCGACGTCCGCTCGCCGCGTGGTCGGTGGTGGGTGCTCTCTGGTCTCCGTCGGTTGCCTTGCTTCGCGTTGCTCTGGGACGAAGCTAGCGGGCCGACTCCCGCTCGGAGCGGGCTTTAGGGGAATCTTCAGGCCTTGTTAGGTCCCGGGCGTATTCTGGGCTCGTGAGCCCGGTTCGGGCGCAGGGACTGCTTCGCGATTGGCACTGGCTGCAGCGACCGCTGGTCGCCGCGTTGCTCAGCCTCGGGGCGGTGGCGATCGTGAGCGTGGCGGTCTGGGCGCTCGAGCCGATCGCTCCTGTCTTGAGCCTCGGCGTTCTCTACCTCTTCGCCGTCCTGCCTGTCGCCGCGCTTTGGGGTCTGCCGTTCGCGATTCCCGTGTCGATCGTGAGCATGCTCGTCTTCAACTGGCTGTTCCTCCCGCCGACGCACACGCTCCGACTCGAGGACTCGGAGAACTGGGTTGCTCTCGCTGTCTACCTCGTGACGGCGATCAGCGTGAGCACACTCTCGGACCGTGCACGGCGACGAGCCGAGGAGGCGGACGAGCGTCGGCGCGAGGCGGAACGCGCGATGGAGGAGGCGCGAGCCAGCGAGGAACGCCGTCTCCGCGAGGCGGTCGAGGCCGAGGCGCTTCGTCGCAGCGACGCGGTGAAGACAGCCGTGCTGCGCTCGGTCAGCCACGACCTGCGCTCGCCGATCACCGCCATCACGACGGCGAGCGAGGTGCTGCGAGAGCTCGGCGAGTCCCTGTCAGCCGAGCATCGGGACGAGCTGGTGGCTGCGATCCTCGCCCAGGTGCTCCGGCTCGACCGGCTGGTTGCGAATCTCCTCGAGCTCTCGCGACTCGAGGCGGGAGCGGCGACACCGGCGCGTCAGCTGTGGACGGTCGACGGGCTCGTCTCGCGCGCGCTCGACGTGATCGCGACCGACGAAGACCGCGTCGACGTCGAGATACCGCACGACACTCCACCGGTCGAGGTCGATCCCGCGCACGTCGAGCGCGCCATCGTCAACGTGATCGAGAACGCTTTGAAGTTCTCTCCCGCCGACACGCGGGTCTCGCTGCGGGCGACAACGGAGGACGCTGAGGTTCTCGTGCGTGTGACTGACGCCGGCCCCGGCATTCCGGCGCACGAACGGGAGCACGTCTTCGAGCCGTTCGTTCGCGGAAACGCGGCGAACGGCGATCAAGGATCGGGACTCGGACTCGCCATCGCGCGCGGCTTCGTCGGTCTGAACGGCGGGCGGCTGTGGGTCGAGCCGGCGCCCGGCGGCGGATCGGAGTTCGTCATCGCCATTCCGGCCGCCACACTTCCTGCGAACGTGACGGCGTGAGCGGCGCCCGCATCCTCGTCGTCGACGACGAGCCGCAGATCCTGCGCGCGCTGCAGCTCAAGCTCCGCAGTGCGGGGTATGCGGTCGACACCGCGGCGACCGCGGGCGAGGCCCGGATCAAGGCGAGCATGCGCCCGCCGGAGGCAATCATCCTCGACGTGCTCCTCCCGGACGGACGGGGGACTGACGTGTGCCGCGAGCTGCGCAGCTGGAGCGAGGTCCCCATCCTCGTGCTCTCGGCCGTCGGCGAGGAGGAGGAGAAGATCGCGGCCCTCGACGCCGGAGCCGACGACTACGTCACAAAGCCGTTCAGCAGCGACGAGCTGCTCGCGCGGCTGCGTGCTGCGCTACGACGGACGCGCCCCTCGGCGCAGCCCGTCATCGAGATCTGCGATCTCCGGATCGATCTCGAACGGCGGCACGTCACGATGGACGGCCGCGAGGTGACGCTCACCCCGACCGAGTACGACCTGCTCCGACTGCTCGCCGAGAACGAGGGGAAGCTCATGACGCATCCGACTATCCTCCGCGAGATCTGGGGGCCTGCGTATGGGGAGGAGTCGAACTACCTGCACGTCTACGTCTCTCATCTTCGTCGCAAGATCGAGCCCGATCCGGCCCGGCCGCGCTACATCCTGAACCAGGCCGGAGTTGGCTACCGCCTCGTCGATCCGACGGAGCACAGCCGATCTTGAGCCGCCGTTAGGACCCCTCGTCCTACGGTGGCGGTGTGGGTACGACGACGAATCGCAAGCTCGAGGTCGCCCGTGGCTATCGCCGGCTGCTCGTCCCGCTCGACGACCGCCCCGAGTCGTTCGACGCGCTCGACATCGCCTGTCGGCTGGCGGCGGACGACGGCGCCTCGATCACGGCGCTGACCGTTCTCGAGGTTCCGCCGCTCCTTCCGATCGACGCGCACCTGGAGGACGCCGAGCGGGCGGCGCGCCGTCTTCTCGAGCGCGCTGGCGCGACCGGAGACAGCTACGGAGTGAAGGTCGCGACCGAGCTCGTGCGAGCGCGTGACGCAGCGAGCGCCGTCGTCGAGAGGGCAACGTCGGACGGCGCCGAGGTGATCGTGATCGGAGCGCCTCGTGTGACACTGCAGCGGTCGACCGCACACGCGGCATCCGAGTCGGTTCGCGAGCTCATCCGTCGCGCGCCGTGCCGCGTCATGGTGATCTCGCCGCGATCGCAGGCAGCCTGAGGGTCGCCGGCCGCGGATTGCTCCGCGGCCGCTGCGGTTCTATTCCTCGATCGTGGTCGCGCCCGCCAGCGAGCCCGCGCCTGCGTGCTCGACAGCCCAGTCGAGCGCGTAGTCGGCGACCTCCTCCCAGCCGGGTGCCCCGGGGAAGTGCGGTCTGCCCGTGAACTCCTTGAACTCGGTGACAGCGCCCGACCTCTCGTACTTCTCCGCGTTGTGGCGGCTCGCGCTCGCCGGGACGATGTGGTCCTCGTCGAATGCGATGAAGAGCAGCGGAGCGCGATCGTCCCGCTCGAAGTCGACCTCGGTGATGGGATGGCGATGCAGGTTGGCGAACGCGATGTCGAAGAGCACGCTCGCCGCCGCCGGGACGTGGTACCGCTCGAAGATCGCGTTCGACTCGTCCTGGCGCAGCGTGTTCGCGAAGGCGTAGTGGAACTGCTTCTCGTCGAGCGGGATCGCCTTTCCGCGGTTGAAGGGATTCCTGAGCACCGGCGACGACGCCTTGAGCGTCGAGAGCGGCAGGTCGAAGATGCCCTTCACCGTCGCGGAGGCGATGCCGACGGCGGCCGCGCCGAGGCCGCGATCGACGAGCACCTGCGCGATCGCTCCGCCGATCGAGTGCCCGATGATGATCGGCGGCGACTCGAGCCCGCGGACGAACTCGTCGTAGTGGTCGATGACCTCGTCGAGCTCGAGCTCCGCGATCGGCGACGGATCCGCGTTCAACGCCTCGACCTCGACCTCGAGGCCGGGCCAGGCGGGCGCGACGACGGTGTGACCGCGCGCCTCGTAGCGTGTGGCCCAGTGCTCCCAGCTGCGCGGCGTCATCCAGAGGCCGTGGATGAGCACGACCGTCACGGGGGTGGCGGACATGTGACTCCTTCCTCCCGGTTACTGCGGCGCGGCCACGCTACAGGAGCGGTCGTGTCGGTCCCGTAGCCTTGTGGTGTGAACGTCCTCGGCGACGACCTCGAGCCATGCTCGATCGATCCCGTTACGGGGTTCTTCCGCGACGGCTACTGCCACACCGAGGGCGCCGACCTCGGCTTCCACGTCGTCTGCGCGGTGATGACCGAGGAGTTCCTCGAGTTCTCCGTCTCGGCGGGGAACGACCTCGTGACGCCGCAGCCGCAGTGGATGTTTCCGGGGCTCCGCCCGGGCGACCGCTGGTGCGTCGTGGCCGCGCGGTGGCAGGAGGCGCTCGAAGCGGGCGTTGCGCCGCCAGTTGTCCTCGAGGCGACGCACGCGTCGGCGCTCGAGTTCGTCTCGCTCGCCGACCTCGAGGCGCACGCTTTCGAGGACTAGGCGGCGGCCTCCCGCTTCTTGCGCCAGTAGCGCTCGAAGCCGCGGAAGCTGTGCCAGGGCGGGCCTGCGCGCTGGTACTCGTCGGCGAGGTCGGGATCGACCTCCGACACGTCGTGCGCTGCCGCCGCGACGAAGGTCTGCTCGTCCATGCCGTCCTCGACCCACTCGCCCCAGCGGCCGAGCGTCGCCCGTAGCTTCGCAAGGTGCTCCTCCACGTCGTCGAACACACCGAAGTGGATGAGCGCGAGCCGTGCTGGCGTCCGCCGCTCGATCTCGTCGATGGTTCGGTCCCAGGCCTCGAGGTCGAGCTCCGGGGGCGGGCAGGGCGGCATGACGAAGCTCCCGCGTTCGAGACGGACTCCGGCGGCATCGCCGGCGTAGAGAGTGCCGTCCGCCGCCAGGTACGAGACGTGATGCCAGGCGTGGCCGGGGGTCGGAAAGCAATCGAGACCGACGACTCGGTCGCCGACCACCTGGACGTTTCCCTCGGGGACTGGCGCAAGCTCGCCCCACAGCTCGTCGAACGCGTCGCCGTAGAGGCGACGGGCGCTCGCGTCGAGCTTCGACGGGTCGATGAGGTGGGGCGCTCCGATCTCCGAGACGTGCACCTGCAGCCCCGGGTGCTCGCGGACGAGTACGCCCGCCGCCCCGGCGTGGTCGAGGTGGATGTGGGAGAGGAGAAGGTGGCGCAGGTCGGTCAGAGCGAGCCCGCGCTCGACCAGCCCTGCCTTCAAGGTCGGGACGCAGGTCGTCGGCCCGCAGTCGAAGAGGGCGGGGCCGTCGTCCGTCTCCAGCAGGTACGAGGCGACGATGCCCGGTGCCTGGTGG
>Ga0068870_10000810_pt1 | contig 12150 bp, 7 predicted proteins | sample KBSMisM62_FD_66599 | JGI IMG/M metagenome (GOLD analysis project Ga0068870, IMG submission 66599) | Miscanthus rhizosphere microbial communities from Kellogg Biological Station, Michigan, USA - KBS Miscanthus M6-2 | ecosystem: Host-associated > Plants > Roots > Rhizosphere > Soil ...
GCTATCGGCTTCGTGTGCGACGTCCGCGCGTGACGCGTCGCGACGAGCTCTTCTCGCATGTCGGCGTCGCGCACGACGCGCCGCCGGCGACGTATCAGATCGTCCGAGCGCCGGATGGGACGTTCGCGCTCCTCGGAGCCGCCGGCGACACGCTCGTCCGCCGCGTCGCGGCGGGCGGTCGCATCCAGTACGGTGGCGTGACGCTCGACCTCGCACCGGGCGCATCCAGCCTGTCGCCGATGGGCGTGCAGGTGATCTCGGTGGAGGCCGCGGTCGACACGCTCCAGCACGCGATCGAACGAACGCGCCGCAACCGCGAGGCCGACATCGTGGACGTGGAGGTGCGCGATGCCGATCCCGCCCTCGCGCGCGACGCGGCCAACACGCTCGTGCGTCGCTTCATCCAGGGCCGCCAGAGCGTGAAGCAGCTCGAGGCACGGAGCACGGTGGAGTTCCTGCGCTCGCAGATCGACCGTGTCTCGGGACAGCTCTCGGGTGCGGAGCGCCGGCTGCGCGACTTTCGCGAGCATCAGAGCATCGTGAGCCTCCCCGAAGAGGCGAGCTCCGGCGTCACTCGCCGCGCCGAGCTGCAGGCGCAGCGGAATATCCTGGAGGCCGAGCGCCAGGCGCTCGACCGCCTGCTGCGCGCGACCGGTGCGAGCTCGCCGTCAGGGGGCGACATGGCCGCCTACCGCGAGCTGCTGGCGTTTCCGACGCTGCTCCGGAGCGGCATGGCGACCGATCTGCTCACGCCGCTCACCGCGGCGGAGGAGCGCCGGAGCGAGCTGCTGACGCGTCGCACGAACCAGGATCCCGACGTCGTGCTGGTGAACGCCCGCATCGCTCAGCTCCAGCGCGGCATCCGTGCGCTCGTCACAACGTACCTGCAGGGCCTGACGGATCAGGTCGAGGCGCTCGACGCGCTGCTGTCGCAGTCCGACGCCACGCTGCGGACGATTCCCGGCAAGGAGATTCGCCTGGGTGAGCTCGAGCGAAACGCGAAGGGCTCGGAGCAGATCTACTCGATGCTGCAGGCGCGGCTGAAGGAGGCCGAGATCGCCGCGGCTTCGAGCGACCAGACCGTTCGCCTGATCGACGCCGCGGTGTTGCCCCGCAAGCCGGCGAGCCCCAAGCCGCTGGTGAATCTGTCGTTCGCGCTGGTCGCCGGCATGCTCCTCGGCATCTCGGGCGCGTTCCTGCTCGAGCGCGCCGATCGCTCGCTGCACACGCGGCGCGAGCTGCTCGTGGCCACGGGCGTGCCCGTGCTCGGGATCATCCCGCATCTCGAGGTGAACCGGGGAGTGTCCAACCTGCTGGCGAACGTGGCGGGCCGCCTCGGTCCCAGGCTCCTTCCGATGCGCTCGGGCTCGAGCGGCTCGGGATCGCGACATGGAGAGAGGCAGACCGAGTCGCTGTTCGTGTTCACGGAGTCCGTGTCCCGGCTCGCGACCAATCTGACCTTTCTCGCGACGGAGCAGCGTCCCCGCGCGATGCTGGTGACCAGCGCCCTTCCGGGAGACGGCAAGACCACCGTCGCGACCAACCTCGCGCTGGCGATCGCGCGCTCGGGACGCCGGGTGCTCCTGATCGATGCGGATCTCCGCGGCGGACGGATCGCGCGTGCGCTCGCGCTGAAGCGTACCCCCGGACTCGTCGAGGTGCTGAGCGGCACGCTGCACGGTGCCCAGGCCACCCAGGCGTTCACGCGTCTGGCCGCGGGTCACGGGGCGCTGCACGTGATGACGACCGGTGTGGCGACGCCGACCCCCGCAAGGCTGCTCGCGTCCAGTCAGGCCGCCGAGCTGCTCACGTGGGCGCGAGCGGCGTACGACATGGTCATCGTCGACACGCCGCCGGTGACCAGCATCGCCGATGCGACGATCCTCGCGCCACTCAGCGACGGCGTCGTGCTCGTCGCCCGATCGGGCGTGACGCTGCGCGATGCGATCGCATTCGCCGTAGAGCAACTCCACATCGTCCGAGCGCCGGTGCTCGGCGCAGTGTTGAACGATGTCGACCTCAGGAGCGAGGGCGCGTACGATGGCGCATACGAGTACTACGGGCGCTACTCGTCTCCGGCGTTCGCCGCCTCGTGATCCGATGGTGACTCCTCGTCCGCGCACCCACCACCCTGCGTGGGTCCGGAGCGATTCCATCCACGCGTGCGCTCATCGAGCGCAGCGGTCGCCCATACAGGAGAAGTCGTGATGTCCAAGTCCAAGTCCAGCGCGAGAGTCCTCGTCACCGGTGCCGGCGGCTTCATCGGCCATCATCTCGTCACCTACCTGAAGGAGCGCGGCTACTGGGTCCGCGGAGCGGATCTGAAGCATCCCGAGTTCGCGGCGAGCGACGCCGACGAGTTCCTGCTGCTGGATCTGCGGCGCTGGCCCGATTGCCTCGAGGCGACCTCGGATTGCGACGAGGTCTACGCGCTGGCGGCGGACATGGGTGGCATGGGATTCATCTCGTGCCATCACGCGGAGATCCTGCACAACAACCTGCTGATCAGCACGCACACGCTGGACGCCGCCAGGAAGAACGGCGTGAAGCGGTACCTGTACACCTCGTCCGCCTGCATCTACCCGGAGTACCGGCAGACCAGCACCGACGTGACGCCGCTGCGCGAGGAGGACGCGTATCCCGCCGAGCCACAGGACGCCTACGGATGGGAGAAGCTCGTCACGGAGCGACTGTGCATGCACTACCGCGAGCAGTACGGCCTCGAGACGCGCACGGTCCGGTTCCACAACATCTTCGGACCACTCGGCACGTGGGAAGGCGGCCGGGAGAAGGCGCCGGCGGCGATGTGTCGCAAGGTCGCCGTCGCGAAGCTGACCGGCGATCCCGTGGTGGAGATCTGGGGAGATGGAGAGCAGACGCGCTCGTTCTGCTACATCGACGATTGCGTGGAGGGCATCTACCGGCTCATGCGATCGGACCATGCGGATCCGCTCAACCTCGGGCAGGATCGTCTGATCTCGATCAACCAGCTCGCCGACATGGTCGCGGCGGCGGCGGACGTCTCGATCACGAAGCGGCACGTCACCGGGCCGCAGGGCGTCCGCGGTCGCAACTCCGACAATACGCGGCTTCGCGAGGTGCTGGGATGGGAGCCGCAGATCTCGCTGGAGGAGGGGATCGCGCGGACCTACGAATGGATCGAAGGACAGATCCGTGCGCGGGTGGCCACCGATGCCTTCCGCAGCGAGTCGTTCGGCGTCGCGACCGTCTGACGTGGAGATCGGCTTCGTGTCGCCCGCAGCATCCGTCGTTCCCCGCATCGACGTGCTCGGTGTCGAGGTGAGCGCGATCGACATGCCGATCGCGCTCGCGACGATCGACGCGTGGATCGCGGCGCACGAGCGGCGCTACGTGTGTGTGACCGGCGTGCACGGCATCATGGAGAGCCGGAACGACGAGGCGCTGCGGCGCATCCACAACGACGCTGGCCTCGTCACCCCGGACGGGATGCCGCTCGTGTGGCTGGGATGGTGGCAGGGGCAACGAGGCATGGACCGGGTGTACGGGCCCGACCTCGTGCTGGCCTGCTGCGCGCATTCCCAGGCGCGCGGGTATCGGCACTTCTTCTACGGCGGCGGCGACGGCGTCGCGGCGCTGTTGAGTGAACGGCTTCGGGCGCGCTTTCCGGAGCTGCAGGTGGTCGGCACCTACACGCCGCCGTTCCGCCCGCTGTCAGCGCTCGAGGAGACGGAGCTGGCGCGCCAGATCGCCGCCGCCGCACCGGACATCCTGTGGGTCGGACTGAGCACGCCGAAGCAGGAACGGTGGATGGCCGAGCACATCGGTCGGCTGCAGGTCCCCGTGATGATCGGCGTCGGCGCGGCGTTCGACTTCCACGCCGGATTGAAGCGGCAGGCCCCGCGCTGGGTGCAGCGTGCGGGACTCGAGTGGCTGTTTCGGCTCGGCACGGAGCCGCGACGTCTCTGGCGCCGGTACCTGGCGAACAATCCGAGATTCGTGTGGCATGTCGCGCGGCAACTACTGCGGGCGAGCGGGCACCATCGCGCGAGCGCGCCCGCCGTGACGACGTGACGTCGCGTCCGACGGGCTGACGAGGGGCACGATGGACCTACGCTATTCGAGCAGAAGCGTGTCGACCGCGACGTTCGCCGGTGGCGCGCTCGCCATCGGCGCGCTGGCGGCGTCGCGGCCTCAGCTCGCGGGCGTCGTGTCGATCGGCGTCGCGGCGGTGAGCGTGGCGGTCGTGATGGCGGACCGGATGCCACGCGTGTTCATCAGCGCGCTCGGCGCATTGCTCGTCGGCTACGCGTTCTTCGGGCGGAGCTTCGCGTACCTCGGCGTTCCGCCGCTCTACATGGGCGAGATCGTGCTCGCGATCGGCGCACTCGCGCTCCTCGTCGCACCCGGTTCCGGAACGGCGCTTCGGTCGCCCCTGGTGTGGTTGTGGCTCGTGCTCGCCGCCTGGGGCGCCGCGCGAACGCTTCCATACGTGCACGCGTACGGCGTCGACGCGTTCCGCGACGCGGTGCTGTGGGGGTACGGCGCCTACGCGCTGCTCGTCGTGGCGTTCCTCGGGCGATCGGGAAACCTGGCGCTGACGTGCGAGTGGTTCGCACGGTGGCTGCCGTGGTTCACGTGGTGGGCGCCCGTGTCCTGGGCGGTGACGACGCTGGGAGCCGGCCGCGTCCCCGTGTTGCCGGGCACGAACACTCCGGTGGTCGAGTTCAATCCGAGCTGCATGGCGGTGCATCACGCCGGCATCGCGACGTTCCTGCTCCTCGACCTGCACCGCGGGCACGGCGGTACGGCACGGTCGCGCGCGCGCGGCTCGGATCTGCTGCGGTGGACCGTGTGGTTCGTCGGCTTCTGTCTCATCGCATCGTGGACGCGCGGCGGAGCCGTCGCGGCACTCTCGTCGCTCGCCGTCGTGCTCGTTGCGCGGCCCGCGTCGGTGCGCAGAGTCGGGCTGCTCGGCGTGATCGCGCTCGCCGCGACGCTGGCGTTCTTCGCATTCGACATCTCCATCGACACCGGGGGGTATCGCGGAAAGGTCTCGCCGCGCGAGATCGCGGCGAACTTCACCAGCATCATCAGCCCGGACCAGGCGGATGACGCGAAGCGCGACGGGAACAAGTCGTGGCGCCTGGAATGGTGGGACAAGATCCTGGGCTACACGGTGCACGGCAATCTGTTCTGGGTGGGCAAGGGCTTCGGCGTCAACCTGGCCGACGACGACGGCTTCCAGGTCAAGCCGGATCATTCGCTCCGCAGCCCGCACAATGGGCATCTCTCCTACCTCGCCCGTGCCGGGGTTCCGGGCGCGGCGCTCTGGCTGCTGCTCCAGGCCGGCTTCGCCTTCATTCTCATTCAGGCGTACGTGCGTGCCCGCCATGCACGCGACGAGTGGTGGCAACGCGTCGACATCTGGATCCTCGCCTACTGGATGGCCTTCCTGGTCAACGCGACGTTCGACGTGTTCCTCGAGGGTCCACAGGGCGGCATCTGGTTCTGGAGCATCTTCGGCTTCGGCATCGTCGCGGCGGACAAGCAGCGACGACTGTTCGCCATCGCACCTCGGCAGCAGGCGAGAGCGACCGTCGGACTCGCCCGGCTCGGCACCGTGCCATGAAGGCGCTACTGGTGCATAACCACTACCAGCAGTCCGGCGGCGAGGACGCCGTCTTCGCCGCCGAGGGCAGGCTGCTCGAAGCGCACGGCGCGCGCGTGATCCGGTATACGGCGCACAACGACGATGTCGCGGCGTTGGGCCGCATCGCGCTCGCCAGCTCCACGGTCTGGAATCGGCGGCACTATCGCGCGCTGCGCGCCGTGCTGCGGCGCGAGCGTCCGGACGTGATGCACGTCCACAATACGCTGCCGCTGATCTCTCCGGCCGCCTACTACGCGGCGCGCGCGGAAGGAGTGCCGGTGGTGCAGACGCTGCACAATTATCGACTGCTCTGTCCCGGCGCGAACCTCCTGCGCGACGGCAAGGTCTGCGAGGAGTGCGTCGGCAAGCCGCTCCCGTATCCCGGGATGGTGCACCGCTGCTACCGTGGGAGCCTCGCGGCGAGCGGCGCGGTGGTGACCGCGCTCGCCGTGCATCGCGCGCTGGGCACGTGGACCGACCAAGTCGATCTCTTCATCGCGTTGACGGAGTTCGCCAGGCGGAAGCACGTCGAGGGTGGGCTGCCGCACGAGCGCGTCGTGGTGAAGCCCCAATTCGTCGAGTCGGACCCTGGTGCGGGCGACGGCAGCGGTGGCTATGCCTTGTACGTCGGCCGGCTCTCCGAGGAGAAAGGGGTCCGAGTGCTGCTCGCCGCGTGGGCGGCACTCGACGCGCCGATGACGCTCAAGGTCGTGGGAGACGGCCCGCTGTCACCGGCGCGTGACGGAGCGGCCGATCACACCGGCGTCGAGTTTCTCGGGCACCAGCCCCCGGCCGTGGTGCAGGCGCTCATGAAGCGCGCGCGGTTTCTCGTCGTTCCTTCGGTGTGCTACGAAGGGTTTCCCCTCGTGATCGCCGAGGCATTCGCCGTGGGACTGCCGGTGATCACGAGCGACATCGGCTCACCTCCATCGCTCGTCGAGGATGGCGCGACCGGCCTGCACTTCCGGTCCGGCGATCCCCACGCGCTGGCGAGTCGCGTCCGATGGGCGTCGGAGCACGTGGACGAGCTGACGGCGATGCGCGTGCGCGCGCGACGGCAATACGAGGCGCGCTACACGGCGCGTCGCAACTACGACCTGCTGATGCAGGCTTACGAGTCCGCAGCGGCGCACGCGAGGGCACGGACGGCATGACGGCCAAGGTTCGCGACGATCTTCCAGTCGCTCCCGCTGGGGCCCGAATCACGCCGACGCGCGCGCAGTCCCGTGCCGCGAAGGTGCGAGCGGGCGCCGGAGCGTTCGTCGTGGTGGTCGGACCGGACGGCGTGGGCAAGACGAGCGTCGCTCGCGCACTGATCGCCCTGCACGGTGGCTCGACGGCCTACTTCCACTTTCTGCCGTCCATATGGAGGTCGCTCGCCGCGGCGCCGCCGGATATCGAGCCAGCGCCGCCGCCGCACAAGGCAGGGGCGTCCGGATGGCGAGTCGTCGGCTGCGTCCGGCTGGCGAACAGCGCGGCGAAGGCGTGGCTCGCGTACGTCGTGCGAGTTCGGCCGGCCGTGCGGAGCGGAAAGCTGGTGGTGGCTGATCGCTGGATCTACGGCTACGTCGTGCAACCGGCCGCACTGCGGTTCTACGGACCATCGTGGCTGGCCGTCGCGGCACTGCGCTTCCTCCCGCGTCCGCACCTCGTCGTGAACCTCAGCGCTGCTCCACAGGTGATCCGGAGTCGAAAGCAGGAGCTCACGCTGGACGACATCGACCGGGAGCTCGAGGCGTGGTCTCGTTTGCCGGAGCCTCGCACCGTGACGTTCGCGGCGTCCGAGCAGCCGGAGCTCATCGCCCGGCGAATCCTCGACGAGCTTGGACTGTGATCGGGAAGTACAAGAGCTTTCCACCGGGGTGGAAGCATCTGATGATTCCGACGTCCAGTCGGCGCGCCGCACTGGCGGGACTCTCGCTGTACGCCGCGAGCCGAGCGCCCGCGGTGTGGGGGCAGCGCATCGCGTGGGCTGGTGTGGCGCTGTTCGGTCCGCACATCCTGCCGGGACGGGCGAGAACCTGGACGCCGATCGACGCGGACGTGTGGCAGGAGCTCGCGCGCCGCTGGCGCAAGGAGCTCGGTCCCTTCGACGAGGTCGCGGGATACAGGCGGACGCTTTCGTCGCGCGTCGGCTTCGCCGCACTCCTGCTGTGGCGCGGCGCACCGCTGGCATTCGTCAAGCTGCGGCCTGAAGGAGACGCGGGGCACGCGTCGAACGTCGAGGAGCTTGCACTGCGGATGATCGAGGCGAGCTGGCCGCGATCGTTCAGTGCGCCGCGACTCCTGGCGGCCGGTGTCGTCGGGCCGTGGCGATACTTCTGCACGTCGGCGCTGCCGTCGCGCCTTCATCGCGCGCCATCGTCGCCGCCCCTGTCGGAGATCACGGCGGAGATTCAGGCCGGCCTCGCCGCGCTGCCACGACCGACCGGCACGCCGAGCCATTGGCAGGGGATGCACGGTGACTTCACGCCGTGGAACCTCAGACAAAGTGGTCCGCGGATGTTCCTCGTGGACTGGGAGCATGCGGGGTGGGGACCGCCGAATGCCGACGAGATCGGCTATCGACTCGCGGCCGCTCTGATCGGTGTGAGCACTGGAGCCATGCCGTGGTCGCCGACGCCGAATGATCTCGAAGCGATCAGGTTCTGGGCGGCACAGGCGAGCGGGTGGACGGGCAGCAGGCGCGACGATCAGTACGTAGCGAGGGCGCTACGCATGCTCGGAGCGATGGAACGGCAGGTGTCGGCGATGCGCCGCGACGGGCATCACGGTGGCGAATGCGAGCTGATCTCGGCAAGGTAGTGCGCGAAGTGTTCCGGGATCCGGAGCGACGTCTCATGCTGGCGGGACTGCTCGACTCGGGCCTGTCGTCGCTGGCGACGTTCGTGATCGGCGTCTACGCCGCGCACTCGCTCTCGGCGGAGCTGCTCGGCGGATACGCGCTCGCATTCGCCGCGTTCAGCCTGGCGGCGATCATGCCGGACACGGCGATCTTCACGCCGCTCGAGGTGCTCGTCGTCCAGCATCCTCGCGCGGAACGTCTCGGGCTGCTGAGCCACACCATTCGAACCGGCTTCCTCGCGGCGCTGCTGCCTGGGCTGGGCCTGGTGTTGTGGACGCTCGTCGCTCCGTCGGAGCTGCCGCGCGAAGCCGTGCACGCGTTCACCATCACCGCCATCGTGTGCGCGGTCCTCTCGCCCATCCAGGACCACGTACGGCGCATGCTCCACAGCGCGGGCGCATCGTGGCTCGCTGCGGTCGTGGCTGCCGTGCAGCTGCTCATGGCGATCGCGGGAGTCGGCTTCTTCGCCGCGACCGACGTGCCCGGGTGGTGGGCGCCCTTCGGCGTGCTTGGCGCGGCGAACCTCGTGTCGTTGATCGTGGGACTGCTGCTCGTCCGTTTCCGAGCGGACGTCGTCGCGGCGACACCGACCTGGCGCGCGCTCGACCTGCATCGCGCTTCGGGGTGGATGCTGTTCGTCGGACTCATACCAGCCGGCTCGACCTTCCTCGTCTCGGCGCTCGTTGCTTCACTCGCCTCGCCCACCGCGCTGGGCTACGCGGAGACCGCTCGGGTGGTCGCGCAGCCGCTCATCGTGCTGACGCTCGGTCTGTCGGCGACGTTCTCGCCGAAGCTCGTGGCGGCGGCGCAGGCGAGCGACGGAGTGGAGGCGCAGCGGCTTCGTCGCGAGTACCACGGTCTGGTGATCGCCGCGTCGGTACTCTACGTCGCGCTGGTAAGTCGCGCGTGGGCCGGCAACCCGATGTGGTGGATCGTTCCCAAAGCCTACGTCGTTCCCGGGCTGGTCGCGGTGATGCTGCTGAGTGTGTTCGCGCAGTCGCTGGCAATGACCGGCCGGTTCGAGATGCTGGGCGCCAAGGGGGAGAAGGCGCTCATGCTCATCGAGGCCGGGGGCAATGTGATGCGAGCGGCTTTCGGTGGCCTGGCGGGGGTCCTGGGCGCGTTCGCGATCCCATTCGGAGTGCTGGCGCTCAGCGCCGCTCGGGTGATGGGACAGTCGTCAGTGCTGCGCAGGCACTACGCGCAGGCTGGCGGATTCGACGCGCTGCGACGGCGACGGACGTCGTCCCGGGCGTCGAGCGGACAGGTGGCGTCGACGGCATCGCCCGTCATGGAGACGGGCGCATGGGAGGCGACCGCCGGTGAGCGGCCACCCCTGCGCATCGGTGTGGTCGTCGAAGAGGGACCACAGCCGAGCTGGGTCAGCGACACGCTCGATGCATTGCGTGCCCTGCCGTTCTGTCGAGTGTCGTTGGTGATCTGGATACAACCGATCGATGATCGGGCACGACGGCGCCGGAGGCTCCTCGAGCGCGTGCTCTCCGCCGGTCGCCATGCGCTCTACGGGCTGTACAGCGCCATCGACAGACGCGCCTTCAGCGTCGCTCCCGATCCGTTCGCGGCGGTCCACATCGCCGCGTCGGTCGGGGACATTCCCGAGCAGCGCGTTCGGGCGGTGAGGCTTCCTTCCGGCGACCACTACGACGACGAGGATGTGGCGGCCATCGAGCGTGCCCAGCTCGACGTGGTGCTGAACCTGGGAACGCATCCGCTCGGCGACCGGATGCTGGATGTGGCGACGCATGGCGTCTGGTGGTGCGCACAGAGCGCGACGGGCGAACGGTCGATGCTCCCCGGCGTGTGGGAAGTGATGGAGCGGAGGCCCACGACGACGCTCGAAGTGCGGGTGCACGATCGCCGGACCCCTACGGGCCGCGTCATCGATCGCTCGTACCTGCGGACGCAGCGCTTCTCGGCGGCCCGCAATCGCGCGCGTCTCTATCGAAAGTCGATCACGCTGCTGACGCTGCGCCTGCGCGAGCTCCACGAGGTCGGGCGGCCGGCGGAGGCGACGCACGAAGGAAGCGCGTCGGCCACGACGCCGCGCGCTCCGGCGCGGCGCGGTCGTCCGGGGAACATCGACACGCTCACCGCGGTCGTGGGGATCGGCACGTTCGCTCTGCGGCGAGTGCTCCAGCGCGGCCACTGGCCCGGTGGATGGTTCATCGCTTACCGGCGTCACGACGACATCGCCAGCGACGACGCGTTGCGCCTCGTACCCGAACAATTCGCGACGCTCCGTCCGCCGCCCGATCACTTCTGGGCCGATCCGTTCCCCGCGTTCGTCGACGGACGGCACTTCATCTTCTTCGAGGATTACGTCTTCGCCACGGGGAAGGGACACATCGGCGTGACGGAGGTGAGCGCGGACGGGCGCTGTTCGGCGCCGGTGCCGGTGCTGGAGCGCGAATATCATCTGTCGTATCCGTTCGTGTTCGAGTGGGCGGGCGACCACTACATGGTGCCCGAGACGGTCGCCGCCGGCCGGATCGAAGTGTATCGGGCGACGGACTTCCCCTACCGGTGGGAGTTCCACAGCGTCGCACTCGACGGCATCCGCGCCGTCGACCCCACCATCGTCGAGTGGGACGGACGTTGGTGGATGTTCGCCAGCGCCGCACAGGAGCCGGTGGCCGACGCGCTGGACCTGAACGAGCAGCTCCACCTCTTTCACTCGACGAGCCCACTCGGGCCCTGGACACCGCACCGCCGCAATCCCGTGAAGTGGGATGCGCGCGGAAGCCGCCCGGCTGGACGTTTCTTCCAGGTCGACGGCGAGCTGTATCGTCCCGCGCAGGACTGCACCGAGCGGTACGGCGGCTCGATCAGAATCCTGCGAGTCGTGCGTCTCGACCTCGATGAGTACGTGGAGACGGAAGTCGCGACGATCGAGCCCGAATGGAGGCCCGATCTGATCGGAACTCACACGATCAACGTCGTCCCCGGTCTCGCCGTCATCGACGGGCGGCTGAGCTACGCCGCCGCGCGCTGTGCATCGGTGGGGTGATCACCATGAATCCTGCGCGCCGTCCCCTTGCACGTCGGCTCATGCTGGAAGCCGCGAGCGGAGTCGCGCTCGCGCTCACGGGCGGCTGTTCGGAATCCGTCCGGCCTCGGGACCTCTCCGCGCAGCAGCCCGTCGACATGACGGTGACGCTCAAGCCGGGGCAGAGCATCCAGAGCGCGGTGAACGCAAGCCTGGCGGGGACGGTGTTCGTGCTCACGCCGGGCACGTACCTCAATCAGCGCGTCGTGCCTAAGAAGGGCAACGTGTTCTACGGGCAGCCGGGCGCCGTCCTCGACGGCGCGAACACGACGCGCCACGCGTTCGACATCGGCGAGTCGCCGTACCCGGACAGCGTGCGCATCCACGGGCTGAAGATCACGCGGTACATGCCCGATCCGTATCAGGGCGCGATCCGCGCCACTCCCGGCGGTCGCGGTGTCGGACCGCGCGGCTGGGTCGTGGACTCGAACGAGGTGAGCTACAACAAGACCGAGGCGCTTCTCGCCCCGATGAAGGGTCACGTGTTCGGGAACTACATCCACCACAACGGACAGGCGGGCATCGGCGGCAACCCCGACGACGTGCTCATCGAGAACAACGAAGTCGCGTTCAACAATGTGGACAAGTTGTACAGCATGAGCGACG
>Ga0068870_10000818_pt1 | contig 12087 bp, 10 predicted proteins | sample KBSMisM62_FD_66599 | JGI IMG/M metagenome (GOLD analysis project Ga0068870, IMG submission 66599) | Miscanthus rhizosphere microbial communities from Kellogg Biological Station, Michigan, USA - KBS Miscanthus M6-2 | ecosystem: Host-associated > Plants > Roots > Rhizosphere > Soil ...
ACGACAAACCCGTTCGCATCGGCGTCAATGGCGGCTCGCTGAATCAGGAGCTCGTCGTCGCGAAGATGCAAGAGAACACGACGCGCGCGCTCGGCCGGACCTCAGAAGAGATTCTCAACGAGTGCATGGTGATTTCCGGAGTGGACTCGACCGAGCTCGCGCTCGAAACGGGCCTGCGCAAGGATCAGATCATCATCTCGTGCAAGGTGTCGCGTCCGAGAGACCTGCTGGCAATTTATCGCGACCTGGCTCGCAAGACGGAGCAGCCGCTGCATCTCGGACTGACGGAAGCGGGTATGGGCACCAAGGGTCTCGTGTGGTCGGCGTCGGCAATCGGGATCCTGCTCAACGAGGGCATCGGCGACACCATTCGCGTCTCTTTGACACCTCGCCCTGGCGGCGATCGGCGGGAGGAGGTGTACGCCGCGTGTGAGTTGTTGCAGGCACTCGGTCTGCGTGCCTTCGCGCCGAGCGTGACGGCATGTCCAGGCTGCGGCCGCACGACCAGCACGACTTTCCAGGAACTCGCCGAGCGGACACAGGATTACATTCGCTCGCAGATGCCGGAATGGAAGAAGCGCTACGAAGGAGTCGAGACTCTCACGCTCGCGGTCATGGGCTGTGTCGTCAACGGCCCTGGCGAGTCCAAAGCGGCGAATATAGGCATCAGCCTCCCTGGTACAGGCGAAGCCCCCAACTGCCCTGTCTTCATAGACGGTGAACACTTCACGACGCTCCGAGGTACTTACGATGAGCTTGCGGAGGGATTCCGTACGCTCGTCGATAACTACGTAGCGACCCGGTATTCCGCGCGTTCATAACGAAAACGGCATCTCGTCCTGGCAACGATTTCGCAGTTGGAGTCAGCTGAGTCCTTGTTGGGAGAGTCAGCTGATGCGTTTCGTTTGTGCCGCCTTCTCATTGATGTTGTTAACCGCTGGATGCGCGCGAAAGCCACCGGAAGCGCCGCAACCGACGCCAGTGGAGCAACCGCCCGCGCCGGCGAAACCAGCATCGCCGTCGCCTGCTGCGCCAAAAGGCACGCCGGCAAAGCCCGCGGCTCCATCGCCGTCTGCACCGAAGGCAGCGCCCGCTAAACCAGCAGCGCCCGCGAAGCCGGCGCCGCCGTCTTCATCCGCACCAAAGGCGGCGTCACCAGCCGGTCCCACAAATCCTGCGCTGGACCTGGCCGCGCTCAAGGAACGGCTCAAGGCAACCAAAGCCATCGGCCTCATGACGAAGCTCACGTTGAAGAACCAGGTCGACGACCTGCTGGATCGGTTCCGTGGACACTACGCGGGAAAAGACACCGTGACGATGCAGCAGCTTCGTCAGTCGTACGACCTGTTGATGATGAAGGTGCTTTCCCTGCTGCAGGACAAGGACCAGATGCTGGCGTCGGACATCGTGGCCTCGCGCGAAGTGATTTGGGGCTTGCTGGCGGACCCCAAGAAGTTCGCCACTCTCGACGTGTGAACGCTGGAGAACCTATGAAGAGATGCTCTCGGCTATTGGCGTACTCGATGATCGTCAGTCTGCTGGCGGCCGCGCCTTCAATCGCGCAGGACGAGGAGGCGATCAAGAAGGACCTGACGTCGGTGATCGCGCTTCAAGGAATGCCGTGCGGCGAGGTCGTGGCCGTCAAGGTGCAGGCGCAGAACGACTACCTTGCGTCGTGCAAGGACGGGAATCGCTATCACGTCTATGAGAACGACAAAGGCCGCGTAGTGGTTGAGAAGCAGTAGGACAGGTAGGGCGGGTCCTGATTTTTGGACCCGCCGCCATCACTCAGCGGGACGACGAATCGGCTGCGGCCTTCTCCGCCGCGCGCGCAGCGCTCAGCATGTTGAACATCGCGTGATTGCCCTCGTGGCACGCGTATTCGAACATCTCTTCCGGCTGCGTCTTCAGGTTCAGCGCCGCGGTCCATGGCTTCGCGAACGTCGTCGCGTCCTCGACCGTCACTTCGTAGCGAAGATCGTTGGCGCCCACACGAGTGAAGCGCTCGACCAAGTGCAGATCTTTGCCGGAGCCGCGATAGTTCGTCGCGTCGCTGAAATTCCTCGCGTCAACGACGAGCGTGTCACCTTCCCATCGGCCTCGGGAATCACCGTGGTACTGGCGAATGGTCGAGCCGATGTGATCGCGACCGTCGACCGGGATGATGCGAGTCTCGTGGATCATCTCGTAGGTGATGGCGACAAAGCCCGGGCCCTGCACGATCCGGGTGTTCGCGTTGTAGACGGCCGGGAACATCGAGCCCGGGACGCCGCGCGTAATGCAGCGATCGTAGAGCGTGAAATCCTTCGGACCGTTCCATGGGCCGTTGCCGAAGCTGCCACGGACCTGGCGTTGTATCCGAGCGCGCGCATCCGCGGTGATCTCGGGAACTCGTCCATCCGGTGGATCGATCACCATCGACGTCCGTCGAGAGGGGTTGCCTCGTTCCAGCCAGTGCGGCGGCGGCGAGGTGGCCGAACCCACCGCGCCGGCGTTGCTCCGATCGGCGGTCTCGAGATCGAACTCGGCGTTGTCACGCTCGCGCTCCGCGCGAAGGCGGTCGGAAGACTTTGCGAACTCTTCGTCGGTCAACTCCTGCCGCGTGCCGAACTCTTTCGGTCGCTCGAACGGCACCCCGAGTTCGCTCTGACTCGTCCAGCCGCCCTGCAGATCCGGGTCGCCCCACGGCGTGCGCGGAACCGCCGACGAGCCGGCCGCACTGGGCGACGGCGAGGACGATTGAGCGCTTGCGGACAGAGGAATGGCAATGACACTGATGAGAATCGCGGCCACACACATGATCAACCTGGCGCGCATAGGCTGCTCCTTCAAATGCGTCCATGATACTCGGAACCTGGAAGTGCAGCTCGTGTTATCCAGGCTTGGTCGTCTTCGCGTCGCCGGTGATGAGCCGGGCCCCGCGCTGAAACGTGAAGTACGCCACCGCCCACTCGAACAGCACCACCATCCGGTTGCGAAATCCGATGAGCATGAAAATGTGCAGAAACAGCCACGAGAGCCACGCGAGCACCCCAGAGAGCCTGATCCATCCGAGATCGCTGATGGCCGCGCGCCGCCCGACAATCGCCATGCTTCCCAAATCGCGATACACGAAGGGCGTCGTCGGCTGTCCGCGCAGCCGTCGCAGGACGTTCTTCGCGGCGTGACGCGCGCCTTGCATCGCAGTCTGCGCGACGCCCGGCAGAAGCTTCCCTCCCTGGTGCAGAAAGGCCGCCGCATCGCCAACGACGAACACCTCGGGATGACCGGGGATCGAAAGGTCCGGTTCGACAATCACGCGCCCGGCGCGGTCGAGAGGAACGTCCAGCGTCTTGACCAGGGACGATGCCGCCACGCCAGCCGCCCACAGCACCGTCCCGGCGTTCACGCGTTCGGTGCCGGCCATCACGCCTTGCGCATCGACAGCCGTGACCGCAGTGTTCTCACGAACCTCGATACCAAGACGCTGCAGCGAGCTGCGCGCGGCATTGCGAAGTTTCTCGGGAAAGGTCTGAAGAATGGTGGGGCCGGCTTCGAGGAGCAGGATGCGTGCACGTGCGGTGTCGATGGACTGGAACTCGTCGCGTAACGTCTGTCGCGCGATTTCGGCGAGCGTACCCGCCAGCTCGACACCAGTCGGGCCTCCGCCCACGATCACGAACGTGAGCAGCTCGCCCTGGCGCATATCGTTTTCCTCACGTTCGGCGCGCTCGAAGGCGATGAGAATGCGTCGCCGAATCGCGATCGCGTCTTCTAACGTCTTCAGTCCAGGAGCGTTGGGCTCCCAGTCGGAATGGCCGAAGTACGCGTGGCGCGATCCGGTCGCGACGATCAGCCAGTCGTAGTCGAGTGCACCTCCGTCCACCAACTCCACGCGTCGTGCGGTGACATCGATACGGGTCGCATCGGCGAGCAACACCCTGACGTTGCGGTTACGGCGAAGAATCCACCGGATGGGCGCAGCGATGTCGCCTGGCGACAGCGTTGCGGTGGCGACCTGATAGAGCAGCGGCTGGAAGAGGTGATGATTGCGACGATCGATCAGCGTAACGCGGACGTCCGCATTGCGCAGCGCCCGGGCGGCGGAGAGCCCGCCAAAGCCGCCGCCGATGATGACAACGTGAGGTAACACGAGCGAATCCGAGCTATCACTCCGCTGTAGGCCGGGTCCTGCTCTTTGGACCCGGCTGCGCGTCCTACCTGTTTGGACCCGGCTTGCGGTCGCGTGGATCCAGCTTACCGAGGCGGGTCTACAAAGCAAGACCCGCCCTACGGTCGAGAATGTCCTATGCCCAGCGGAAGCCCTGCTTCGATATCGGCAGCGAGCGGATGCGCTTACCTGTTGCCGCAAAGATCGCATTCGACAGCGCAGGAATCGTCGGCGGGAGAGCGGGTTCGCCGAGGCCGGTAGGCGGATTGTCACTAACGGCGAAGTAGACATCGACTTCGGGCGCCTGAGGGATCCGCACGGTCGGGTACTGATGGAAGTTGCTCTGCACGGCCTTGCCGCCCTGGATCGCGATTTCCCATCCCATCAGGTGGCTCATGCCCTCGACGACGGCGCCCTGGCTCTGATTGGTCGCGCTGCTCGGGTTCACGATCTGCCGTCCGACATCGCCCACGACCCACACCTTGTTCACCTTCACGCGGTTGAGCGAATCGACAGTGACTTCAGCGACGTTGGCGAAGTACCCGCGGTGGCTGTACTGGAAGCCGACGCCCATCGCGGTGCCCTTTGGCAGCTGTCGCTTGCCCCACCCTGATCGGTCACGAACAGCCTCGAGCACACCGGCCATGCGTCGGGCATCGAATCCGTTGCCACCCTGCTGCGGTTCGGGCATCGCCGGTCCATTCAGCAACTCCAGGCGAAACGCGATCGGATCCTTGCCCGCGGCAATCGCGACCTCGTCGATGAACGACTGGAAGACGAACGAGAATGCGTTGCTGCGCGGCGCGCGGTGCGCACCGGTCGGGACGCCCAACGCCATGAGCGTCGCCTGGAAGTCGTAGTTCGGGATGAAGCGCGCGGGGAACTCGGCACCGGGGATGTTCGCCGAGTTGGAGAATCCCTGTTCGCCTTTGGAATTGTCTCCGTAGCTGACGAAATGATTGCGCCACGCCACGAGCTTGCCGGACGCATCGACCCCGGCCTTCAGGAAGTGGAAACCTCCCGGCCGATAGTGGTCGTGACGCATGTCGTCTTCACGCGTCCAGAGCACTTTCACCGGAACGCCGATCTGCCTGGTGATGGCCGCGGCCTCACCCATGTAGTCGTTGGTCAGCCGGCGGCCGAATCCACCGCCTGCGCGCTGGATGTGGATCGTGATGGTCGATTCAGGAATTCCGAGCGCGGTCGAGACCAGCTGCCGGCCGTTGGCCGGCGTCTGCGTCGGCGCCCAGATCTCCATCTTCCCGTCGTGCCAGTGCGCGGTGCAGTTCTGCGGCTCGAGCGGCGCATGCGAGATGAACGGATAGTCGTACGCCGCTTCGATCACCTTGGCCGCGCCCTGGAGCGCCTGCTCGGCGTTGCCATCCAGGCGAAGCGGGAAGCCGGGCTTCTGCGTGGAGATCTCTTTCGCGCGGCGCGCGAATCCTTCGCTGCTCTGCTGCGCAGTCGCGCCTTCATTCCACTGCACCTGCAGTTTCTCGCGTGCCGTCTTCGCCTGCCACCAGCTGTCGGCAACAATGGCCACACCCGGCATCAGCCCTCGCAGGTCGTCCGTGCCGGCAACAGCGAACACGTGACGCACGCCGGGCATCGCCTTGATCTGATCGTAATTGGCGCTGACGACCTTGCCACCGTACACCGGACACTTCTCGTACACCGCCCACAGCATTCCCGGCAGCGTGAGGTCGATGCCAAACGTCGGCTGCCCGGTCACGATGCGCGTGTTGTCGACGCCACGCGTGAACGTGCCGATGATCTTGTAGTCGGCTGCCGGCTTTAGCTTCACCGTCTGCATCGCCGGCGGCGTCATCGTCGCCGCCCGGGATGCGAGCTCGCCGTAGGTCATCGTCCGCCCGCTGGCACGATGGGAGACGCGCGCGTCGGCAGCGACGCATTCCGCCGCGGGCACTCTCCACTCCTGCGCGGCGGCGGCCACGAGCATCTCGCGAATCGAAGCGCCAACCTGTCTCAACGGATCCCAGTTGGTGGGGGTGGCTGTACTGCCGCCGGCGTTCTGGCGTCCATATTTCGTCTCATCGAGGTCGGCCTGCTCGATCCGAATACCTGCCCACGGCACGCCGAGCTCATCTGCAAGAATCATCGGCAGCGACGTCTTGATCCCCTGACCGATCTCGGGATTCTTCGACACGATCGTCACGACGTTGTCGAGCGTGATCTTGATGAAGGCGTTCGGGACGAAGGCTTGTCCTGCCCCCTGCGCCACGACCCGCGCGACCGGTTCGAGGTACGCGGCGACCAGCATGCCGCCTCCCGCCAGGGCCGAGACACGCAGAAATGAACGCCGATCGAGCTGGAACGCTGGACTCTTTGTCATCGGGATCCTCGAGGGCTGCAGGCCGTAGGCCGGGTCTAAAGGCCAAGACCCGCCTCATTGTAAGATACGCCGCGCCCTTCGACGAATGCTCAGGGCGTCCTGAGCGAAGTCGAAGGACGTCTCGAGGTTACATGATGATCCGTTGTTTCGCTGTTGTCGCGATCGCCCTGGCGGCCCTCGCGTTGCCTTTCCCTGCATCGGCCCAAAACGATACGTACACCGTACGGCTGGGATGGGTGCCGACGACGGCCGCGGACCGGCCCAACGTCACGGGAAAAGGTTCGGCGACCGCGACGCTGGCCGGACGCAAGCTGACGATCTCAGGGTCCTTTGAAGGATTGGCGGCGCCGGCCACTATCGCCCGACTCCATGGCGGCATTGCCAAAGGCGCTCGTGGCACGGCGATCGGTGACCTCATGGTCACGCAAGCGGCGGCTGGCAAGCTGTCCGGTTCGATCGACCTCACGCCTCAACAGATTGAATCTCTGAAGCAAGGCAAGTTGTACATCCAGCTGCACACGGCCAAAGGCGTTCCTCCGGACGGCAGCACGCTCTGGGGTTGGTTGCTGAAATGAAAGAACCAAAGGTCAAAAGTCAAAGGTCAAAAGTTAAGTCAAAGGTCTAAGGTTTAAGGTCTAAGGTTTAAGGTCTAAGGTTTGAGGTCTAAGGGTCACAGGTCAAGGTCAGAGGACAAGGTACTTACCGAGGTCACGATGATGTTGCGTAAGAGCTCGGCTCATTTGGTGGCGTTTGCGAGTCTCGTCGCGTCGGGGGTTCTGCTCGCCGGCCAACAGCCGGCAGGCGGACCGTACACAGCCGAGCAAGCCACGGCTGGAAAGGCTGCGTACGAAGCGAGCTGCGCTGCGTGTCATGGCTCCGATCTGATGGGCGCGCCTCCGCTCGCAGGCGAGGGATTCATCGGCGGCTGGCGTACGCGTACGACGCGAGACATGTATGGACTCATTCGTACGACGATGCCGGCGGATAACCCCGGCGGGTTGTCCGAGCCGACCTACGCGAACATCGTCGCTTACATCCTTCAGTACAACGGTGTTGCCGCGGGCACGACTCCGCTGACGCCAACGACCGACGTGAGGATTGGCGGACCCGCACCCGCAGCCGCGGCGCCAGCGCGCGGCGCCGCACCTCCCGCGGCGGCTCAAGCGCCGGCTGGACGAGGCGCAGGAGCGCAGGGTGCTGCGGCAGGTGGAGGGCGTGGTCGCGGGCAGGAGCCGCCACCGACAGGGCTCACGGTGAAGGGCGAAGTGAAAAACTTCGCGCGGGTCACCGATGACATGTTGCGCAATCCGGCCCCAGCTGACTGGCCGATGCTGCGCCACGATCAGTTTGCTTCGAGCTACAGCCCGCTCACGCAGATCACACGCGACAACGCGCAGGATCTTCAGCTCCAGTGGATCTGGCCGATGAACGAGGGCGGGACCAATCAACCCTCGCCGCTGGCCTACAACGGCACGATCTTTCTCAACAACACCGGTGGCATCGTGCAGGCGCTCGACGGCAAGACCGGTGATCTCATCTGGGAGCAGCGTCTCGGCGTCAACCTCGCAATGCGCGGCATGACGCTCTATGACGACAAGCTGTTCCTGGCGTTGAGCAACGCGCATCTCGTCGCGCTTAATGCGCGCACCGGAGAAGTAGCCTGGGACGTGGCGATGCCTGATGGCCGCGGCAGCTCCAGCGGTCCGCTCGTGGCGAAAGGGAAAGTCATTCAGGGGATGGGCGGCTGCTCACAGTACGTCGAGCAGAAATGCTTCATCAGCGCCTACGACGCCGAGACCGGCAAACAGTTGTGGCGCTTCAACACGGTGGCGAAGGAAGGCGAGCCCGGGGGCAACACATGGGGCAGCCTCTCGAGCCTGTTCCGCGCCGGCGGTGAGAGCTGGATCACTGGCAGCTACGATCCCGATCTGAACCTGACGTTTTGGGGCACGGCGCAGGCCAAGCCGTGGATGCCAGTCAGCCGCGGGATGTACACGCTCGACAAAGGGCTCTACACCAGCTCGACGCTCGCGCTCGACGTGGATACCGGCAAGCTCGCGTGGTACTTCCAGCACGCTCCCGGTGAGGCGCTCGATCTCGACATCGTCTTCGAGCGCGTGCTCGTCGACAGCGGCGGACAGAACCTGGTGTTCACCATCGGCAAGGACGCGGTGCTGTGGAAGCTCGATCGCAAGACGGGCAAGTACCTCGGGCACAAGGAAGCAACGTTCCAGAACGTCTGGGAGAGCTTCGATCCGAAGACGGGCGAGCCGCGCTACCGCGCTGACATCATCGACCACGAGGTCGGCCAGTGGATCGACGGATGCCCGAGCACGGAAGGCGGGAAGAACTGGCAGGCAATGAGCCATAACCGCGCCACCAACCAACTGATCATTCCGATCAGCCAGAGCTGCATCGCCATCCGCGCGCAAAAAATCGAGCAGGTTGCCGGCGGGGGCAGCGGCGGCGGCGCCGATCGGCGCTTCTACGAAATGCCGGGCACCGACGGCAACATCGGAAAGCTCGCGGCCTTCGACGTCAACAGCCTCAAGGAAATGTGGGCGCTGCAACAGCGCGCGCCGTTCCTGACGTCGGTCCTCTCGACCGCGGGCGGCGTCGCATTCGTCGGCGATCTCGATCGGGAGTTCAAAGCCGTCGACGTCAGAAACGGAAAAGTGCTGTGGCGCACCCGCCTGAGCACATCGGTGCAGGGCTTCCCGATCTCGTTCTCGATCGACGGCCGGCAGTACGTCGCCGTCACCACCGGTCTTGGAGGTGGCAGTCCGCGGCAGGTGCCGTCGACAATCGCTCCGGAGATCCGAGTGCCGACGACTGGCCAGGCGTTGTACGTGTTCGCGCTGCCTGACCGGCGTTAGTTGAGAGCCGTTTTCACAATGACGTAGAGACGGGTCTTCAGACCCGCCTTGCGATCAATGGTCCTGCCCGTGTGACCGTTGACGGGCCGCCAGATAGCGATCCAGTTCCGCCGCATCCTTGAAGACCGCCACGCCGGGGAGCGACTTGATGATCTCGAATACTTCATGAATCTGCGGCTGCATGTGGACAAAGGACGCCTGCCCGCCCCGCTCCTTGAGCGTCTTGCGGGTCAGAGCAAAAACCCGCAGGCCGGCGCTGGTGATGAACGTCAATTGCGCCAGATCGAAGACGATGTCCCTGGTCGGGCTGCCCAGCACCGGCGCGAGTTGCCTCTCCAGTTCGGGAGCCGTGGCCGTGTCGAGACTGCCGGCCAGCGTGATGGTGACCGTACCGGCATCCCGACCACCGGCGCTCTGAATGCTGATGTGAAGTGGCATATTGGTTTTCTGCTAAAGGAAAGTCGAAACACGCTGCTTGGTCAGTCGCAGGACATTCTGGTCGCCCTCACGCCGATAGCGGATCTCGTCGACGTTACGGCGGACCAATTCGAGGCCCCACCCACCTGGCAGGTCATCATCCACCGCCTGCGACTGACGCGGTGCGATATCGGTCGGATCGAACTGTGGCCCGTTGTCTCGCAACTCAACGATAAAGGAATCGTCGCTGCGCTCGAGAAGAAGCTGAAACGTCTTCTGCGCGTCGCGTTTCAAGGCGTGGTTGACTATGTTGCTGCCGCATTCCTCCAACGCCAGCGCCAGGCTGAAGATCGTTTCGTCCGGCGCCCGGTGCGACGCCGCAAATTGCTGCAATGCCTCTACACCACGCATGACCTCATCAGGCGTCGCGCGAAGTACCAGCGTCATGCAGTCGTCGGGATGCACTTTCAGCGTGAGAATCGCGATGTCGTCGGATTGAGGCACGTTGCCAGCGAAGAGGCGGACCTTCTCGAGCACACGTGTGGTGATGGCACGAGCGGACAGGCCCGCACAGGCGCCTGCGTCCGCCAGCAACCGATCGGCGCCATAGCATTCCTCCTGCGAGTTGAACGCCTCGCTCACGCCATCGGAGTAGAGAATGAGGGCATCGCCGGGATTCAACGTCCGCTCCGTGCGCTCGAATTGCACGCCCGTCTCGAAACCGAGTGCGGTGCCGAGATGATCGACCGCCCAGCATGGCGGTCCGGCCGCGGACAACAACACCGGGCGACAATGGCCCGCATTGGCCAAGGTCAGCCGACACGACTTCGGCTCGAGTACGGCACAGAGCAACGTTACGAACATGCCCGTCGGATTGTCGACAGCGAGTTCATCGTTCAGCCGCGCGAGCAGTCGCTCCGGTTCGGCAATGTCGCGAGCCAGCAGTCGCGCCAGGCTGATCGCGCGCGCCATGAACATCGACGCCGGAATGCCCTTACCTGAAACGTCGCCGAGAAACACGACCAAACGTTCCGGCCCGGCGGCGCAGACGCCGTACAGGTCACCGCCGACCTCACGCGCCGGTTCGAGCACGGCACCGAAGCCGACGCCATACGCGTCTTCCAGCGCCGAGAAATCGTGGGGCAACATGCCCATCTGAATGTCACGCGCCACCCGCAGCTCGCTCGCGATCTGCTCCTTGACCGCGTCGTTGTACGCTTTCGCTTTCAACAAGGAGCGCACGCGGGCCTTCACTTCCAGCATGTCGAATGGCTTGGTCAGGTAGTCATTCCCGCCTGCCTCGAAACCGCGCGTCTTGTGTTGAACGTCTTCGAGCGATGAGAGAAACATGATCGGCACGTCGGCCGTTTCCGGCATCTCGCGCAGGCGACGGCACACTTCATAGCCGTCCATGTCGGGCATGACGATGTCGAGCAGGACGAGATCGGGAGGCGCGCGCCGAACCGCCTGCAACGCGGTTTCACCGTTCATCGCGAGACTGAGTTTGTGATCGACCTTCAGGCCCTCGACGAGAATGTCGAGATTGGCCTTGGTATCATCCACCAGCAGCACGCGGCAGTCGGCGAGGCTTTTCATGTCGGTTATGCGTCACCAACAGAATACCTGTCCAGCTGGGTGTGCTGTGAGTTCGATCTTTCAGGCTAATGCGTTTATCAGGATACGCGCGGAGTCGATGGAGTCAGGAGCTAGTCATGAAGATTGAAGAACGACCGGTAGGTTCTGTCGTCGTGCTCGACCTGGCTGGCAGGCTCGTGGCCGGCGAAGGCGTGGGGCAGTTGAAGGACAAGATCAACAGCCTGATCCTCCAGGGTACGCGGCAGATTCTGATGAATCTCGCCGGTGTCTCCTACATCGACAGCAACGGCCTTGGCGAACTGGTCGCCGCGCACACGACTATGGTTCGGAACGAAGGCCAGATCAAGCTGGTGAATCTCACGACGCGAGTCCAGGATTTGCTGGCCATCTGCCGGTTGTCGACCGTATTCGAGACCTTCGACTCGGAAGCCGACGCGCTGCGCAGTTACGAAGGCGTGATCGCAGGCTGAGCGTCAAGGAAGAGGCGGACTGTATCGGCACCGACATCATCTCGCCATCGAGGGTCAGATCTGGCGCCTGCTACCAGGTCATCGACCCGGCTGGAGGCGGCCATAGGCCAAGGAGTTGACGCAGCGTGATGATCTGTCCGAGATGATGGCTGTTGTGCACGGCCGCATGCAGGAGTCCGGACCCGCGTGACTCTTTGGACAGGACGGGATTTGGCACGTCCGGTG
>Ga0068870_10000827_pt1 | contig 12055 bp, 9 predicted proteins | sample KBSMisM62_FD_66599 | JGI IMG/M metagenome (GOLD analysis project Ga0068870, IMG submission 66599) | Miscanthus rhizosphere microbial communities from Kellogg Biological Station, Michigan, USA - KBS Miscanthus M6-2 | ecosystem: Host-associated > Plants > Roots > Rhizosphere > Soil ...
CGCGCGCTACGGAAAATCCGGGAGCTGCGCGACAACCCCGGGCGCGAGCGGCGTGCGCGCGGTGTTGAGCAGCATTGCGACCATCGTGTAGTAGCCCGAAATGCTCACCGCTTCCACGACTGCCTGCTCGCCAAACTTCGACACGGCCCTGGCATAGGTGGAATCGCTGACCGTTCGGTTGTGGAGCAGTTCCTGGATCAGGTCGTACAGGCCCGCCTCGTCTTCCGCCATCTGCCCGGGGCGCCGGCCTTCCGCGATAGCTTTGGCGACCTCGGGATTCAAACCGCCTTTGATTGCGAGCGGTTGATGAGCGTTCCACTCGTAGTTCTGACCCCATTCACGGGCGGTCATGAGTATGACGAATTCACTCAGTCGGGGCGGGAGCGTGCTGTTGAAGCGCAGGTAGTCACTCAGCATCAGGGTGCGTGACATCAGTTCCGGACTTCGTGTCAGCACCGCCCATGGACCGCCGGGCTCCCCGCCGCGTGCCTTCTTGTATTCATCAACAGTCTTCTTCTGCGCCGGTGTCAGCTTGTCGGCGGGTATGGGCGGCAATCTGTCCTGAGCGCTCGCGAATGCCCCGAAGATCAGCCCGAACACGAACGTGCCTGCCAACAGGCCCTCGATTGTCTTGGTGCTGCCGCATGCCATAGGAACCTCCAGGCACGGCGTCGCATTCGCAGGAACACGGCGCTGTTGCTGTTGCCGGGATTCTACACGTCTTCGCTGACGCGATCAGCGCTCGCTTCAATCGCCGGACACATTTGCCACGATCAGGTATCGACGGAAGGAGCTGAAGATGCGCGGTCTACTCGCAGCGAAGCGCGACCGTGGGATCGACCGAAGCAGCGCGGCGAATGGGAAAGAACGCCGCCGCGATCCCCACCACGACCAGCAACAGTGATACGGAGACGAACGTCGCCGGGTCGGTGGGCTCCACATTCCAGAGCTGTGATTGCAGGAGACGCGTGAGTATCAGCGAGACAGCAAGCCCGACGGCCACGCCCAGCGACAACATCATCAAGGCACGGCCGCCGACAAGCACGATGATCTCGAGCCCCCTCGCGCCGAGCGCGAACCGGATCCCGATCTCTCTCGAGCGCTGCGACACTGCATACGCCAGAACACCGTAAATGCCGATGGCGGCCAGCAACGTCGCGGTCATCGCGAAGGCAGTGATGGCGAACACAAAATATCCGCGCTCCGGCATCATCGCAGCAGTGCGGCGTTCCATCGTCCCGACGTCCGCGAGCGGCCGATCGGGATCGACGTCCGCAACGACGCGACGCGCGCCCGAGAGCACGCTCATCGGGTCACCAGTCGTGCGTACGAGGAACGACATCTGACCGAACATTGTCACCGGCCGCGGATGACGCCGAGGCTGCTGCAGATAAGACGTATAGATGATGGGCCGCAGCTCGCCTTGCAAGGTCAGCGGGATGTCGCGCACAACTCCCACGATCTCGCGCGAGCCTTCATCCGGCACATCCAGAATGGTCACTCGGCGGCCGACGGGATCCTGGCCCTGCCAGAAATGGTGTGCAGCGCTTTCGTTGACGATGGCGACCCACGGCGACGACGAGACATCCGTCGGTCGGAAGTCGCGGCCACTCGTGAGTTCGGCGCGAATCGACGTGAAGAAGTCCGGCGTCACCAGAAAGTACGCCGCGCTCTCAGAATGACGGTCGACGATGTGAGTCGCATCGCCTCCGACACCGATGGCCAGGCTGGCCGCGGGTGTGGGCGTCCCGCGGAGAACGCGCGACTCTACGCTGATGGCGGCCGACGGAACGACGACGCTATTCAACAGGGGATACGAACTGCCGGCCACCATCTCTACGCCGGGAAGGGCGCTCAGTCCACGGTATATGCGTTCGAAGGTGAGCGCCGGCGGGGGATCGATCTCGAAATAACTGTCGGCAGCGGTGACGCGCCGCTGCATGTAGTCATTGAGCGGCACGTGGATGTCGAACGAGAGCAGCCGCTCGGGATCGAACCGCAGATCGCGTGAGGAGAGCTGCACAAAACTCTTCATCAGCAATCCCGACCCCACCAGCAAGACGACGGTGACGGCGATCTGCGCGGCGACGAGGGCGTTGCGAAAGCGCGGCGGAAGATTCGCCGTTATCGCAGGCGGCGAGTCCTTCAGCATCGTGCTCAAGCCCGATCGCGCGCTCACCACTGCCGGCGCAAGGCCGAACAGCAGTCCCGTCACGATTGAGATCAACGCCGTCAGCGCCAGCGTGCGCAGATCCAGGCGGACGTCGACGATCCCCACGCCACCTGGTGGAGGATTCATGGCCACGAGCGCGCGAATGCCACCGATGGCGACGAGTACGCCGAAGGCGCCGCCGATCAACGAGAGCAGCAGGCTCTCGACCAGCAGTTGACGGACGATTCGGCCGCTGCCCGCACCGAGAGCCGAACGCATTGCCATCTCGGGCATGCGCGCAAGTCCACGTGCCAGCAGCAGCCCGGCAAGGTTGGCACAGGCGACGAGCAGCACCAGCGCCACAGCCGCTTCGAGAGTCAGCAGCCGTTCTCGACTCCATCCAAACATCGCGTCGCGAACCGGCTTGACCCGGACGCCCCATCCGTCATGACGTTCGGGGTCTTCTCGCGCCAGCCGTGCCGCGATGATGTCCATATCGGCTTGTGCCTGTTCGGCGGTCGTTCCTTCTTTCAAACGAGCTGTCACCACGAAGAAGCGCTGGAGATTGGGTAGCCGCGCCGGCTCGCTGACGACAAGAGGTATCCAGTAATCGACACCTTCGTTCGGGTAATGAAATCCCTCCGGCATCACGCCGATGATCGTCCGGTTGAGGCGATCGAGGCGGGCGGTCTGCCCGATGATGTCGGCGCGCGCGCCGTATCGCCGCTGCCACAGACGATGGCTGATGACGACGATCGGCGCCGGCGGGCCGACGTTGGTCTCCGAGTCGTTGAAGACCCGGCCGGCGATCGGTTGCACCGCCAGCGCCAGCAACGTGCCGCCGCTCACCGATTGTCCCTGTATGCGCTCCGCCGGGGCGTTGTCGCCATCAGCGCCGAAGTCGGCCTGGTTGCCGAGCGCCACTCCCATCGCGTCGAACGAGCGATTGGCCTTGCGCCATTCGACGTAGTCGTCGAGCAACGCGTGCGTCTCCTGCCGCGGATTGTCCAGGGGATAGGTGCGGATGACGACCAGTCGATCGTCGCGTGGAATCGGCAGCCCGGCACGAAGAACGGCGTCGATCACGCTGAGGATGGCAGTGTTCGTGCCGATGCCGATCGCGAGCGACAGCACGGCCACGGCGGTGAAGCCGGGATTGCGCCGGAGCATCCGCAGACCGTAGAAGACGTCCTGTCGAAGATCGTGGAACCACGATACGCGTCGATGATCGCGGCACTGTTCTTCGAGTAGCGGGATGTTGCCGATTGCCCGTCGCGCCGCGCGCTGCGCGGCTTCGAACGACAGACCCTCGGCCCGGTACTCTTCGACCAGATGCTCGAAATGGAATGCGAGCTCGCGACTCAGTTCGTCGTCAGCCGCGTCCTTCTTCAGAAGGCCGCGGATGCGTTGCCGTGCGACGCGAAGCAGGCGAGAGGGAGATGTCATCGACGTGGCTCGAAATCATGCGCGTTCCAGGAGCAGGCCGACGGCCGAAGAGAGCCGTTTCCAGGTTTCGAGCTCGCGCTCGAGTTGACGCTTCCCCTCGCGCGTCAACGTATAGAACTTTCCGTTGCGGCCCTGTTCCGTACCTTTCCACTCTGCGGTGATCCATCCCTGTTGCTCCAGCCGATGGAGCGCCGGGTACAGCGACCCCTGTTGCACGGCGAGCACCTCGTCGGAGAGGAGCTGAATGCGCTTCGAGATGGCCCAGCCGTGCAGTGGCTCGCGCACGAGCGTTTTCAGGATCAGGAGGTCGAGCGTGCCTTGCAGAAGGTCAGATGGTTTGGGCATGCGTCTTGACAAGCATACCTCGACTATCGACAATAGCGATACCTAGATCATCGACAACACCGGGGTCAGACCCCTTCCCGGAAATGCACATGCGACGAGCAGCCATCCTTCTGTGGACCATCGCTTTTGCCAGTGCGATCGTTGCAGCTCAAGCCGGACCCGGGAAGAGACTGACGCTTCGCGACCTCAACGGCCGAGCCCTGACGCCGTTTGCGCCCACTGGGCCAGCGACGGTCGTGTTCTTCGTGGCCACTGATTGCCCCGTCTCCAACTCGTACGCGCCGGAGATCCAGCGTGTGTGCCGCGACTACGGCCCGCGCGGCGTCGAGTGCTCGCTCATGTACGAGGACGTCGACGTCTATCCCTCCGCCGCACATCTCGATCAGGACGTTCGTCGGCATCTTCACGAATACGGCTACGACGGTTTTACCGTCGTCGTCGATCGTGAGCGAACGGCCGCGACGTACGCGAAGGCGTCGATCACGCCACAGGCCGTCGTGATCGATCGATCGGGAGAGATTCGCTACCGCGGTCGCATTGACAACCTCTACGCGGCCTTTGGCAAGACGCGCCAGCAGGTGACCAGTCACGATCTGCGCGACGCGCTCGATGCGGTGCTGGCCGGAAGAACAGTTTCGCACCCAGAGACCGAAGCGCTTGGCTGCTTCATCACCGATTCCGCTTTGCTGAGGAAGCACAACCATGAGTAGACGACGCGTCCTGTTTCTCTGTCTTGTAGCTGTTGTTCTTCTCAGGCCGCTCATTGGGTACTCGCACGCGCCGCGTCAGGAGGCGCCCGCAGCGGCCACAGTGCCTTCACGCATCACCTTCAGCGAAACGATCGCGCCGATCGTCTACGCGAACTGCGTCACCTGCCATCGTCCTGGTGAAGCAGCCCCGTTCGCGTTGATCTCATACGAAGACGTGGCCAAGCGCGCCACGTTGATCGCCAGGGTCACGGAGTCGAGATACATGCCGCCGTGGCATGCCGAGCACGGCTACGGCGAATTTCTCAACGAGCGGCGGCTGACCGACGCGCAGATTGCGACCATCGGTGCATGGGTGAAGCAGGGGATGCCGCGCGGCGACGACGCGAAGATGCCGAAGCTCCCGGAATTTCCTCCGGATGGCTGGCGGCTGGGACAACCGGATCTGATTCTCGAGATGCCGGTTGCGTTCGAAGTGCCGGCGAGTGGGCCCGACGTGTTCCGCAATTTTGTCATCCCGACCGGACTGACCGAGGACAAATGGGTTCGCGGCGTGGAGTTCCGACCGAGCGCACGAAAAGTCGTGCACCACGCGATCTTTGCGCAGGTCCCTGGTGGAAGCAGGGCCAACGTCTATGGCGCAGACGGTCGTCCCGGGTTCGGCGGCCTCAGTGCCGTCGGCATTGCAGACCGTACCGATTCGCCAGGTCTCGGCGGCTGGGCGCCCGGCACACAGCCGACGATGTTCTCAGAAGGACTCGTCTCCCGGTTGCCGAAGGGATCCGATTTTCTGCTGCAGGTCCACTTTCACCCGAGCGGCAAGGTCGAGCACGAGAAATCGCTAATCGGGATCTATTTTGCCGAGAAGGGCGGGCAGAAGGATCTGTTGTCGTTGATGCTGCCGGCGGTGTTCGGCTTCGGCGCCGGCATCGACATCCCGCCCGGCGAGAAGAAATTCACCATCACGGATTCGTTCACTCTGCCCGGCGACGCGAAGGTGTACGGCGCGTTTGCGCATGCGCATTACCTCGCGAAGGAGATGAAGGCGGATGCGACGCTGCCCGACGGGTCGAAGAAACCGTTGCTCTGGATTCGAGACTGGGACTTCAACTGGCAGGACAGCTACACCTACAAGCAACCGTTCACGCTGCCCAGGGGGACACGGCTCGACGTCACCTTGACGTACGACAACTCCTCCGACAATCCGCGCAATCCGATCAACCCGCCGCGCCGCGCAATCTTCGGCGAACAATCGTTCGACGAGATGGGCGCCATCGGCTTCGAAGTCGAAATCGTGCACAAAGCGGATGTCGATGCGTTCCAGCAGGCTCTCGCCGTACGAGGGAAAGAGGCGATAGCCGCCGCAGGCAAGAACGGCACGCTGGGGCGCCTGATGGCGCGCGGTGCGCGGCGGAGCGTGCAGCAGCTCACGATTTTCGATCGTCAAGGCAACGTGGTGACACGCCTCGGTGAAGTGGGTTCATATTCGCAGGCGGCGTTCTCACCTGACGGCTCGCGCATCGTCGTTGTCAAAAACGATCCCGATACGGACGGTCGCGACATCTGGACCTACGACATCGCCACCGGCAAGAGCACGGCGATCACGTCGGATGCGCCTCAGGACTCGGCGCCGATCTGGTCGCCCGACGGGACGCAGATTGCGTATGTGTCGGATCGCGAGAACACGCACGGGATCTTCCGGCGAGCCGCTAATGGGAGCGGCACGGAGGAGCTGATCTACACGCACACCAGCGGCGCGACGATTATCCTGACGGATTGGTCTGCCGACGGACGCTTCATCTGCTTCTGGGCTGGCGAAACGATGTATGTGCTGCCATTGAGTGGTGAGCGCAAACCGATCGAGCTGGGCCGCGAGCGCGGCGGCCGTTTCTCGCCAGACAGTCGATGGCTGGCCTTCAGTTCGAATCAGTCCGGACGCTTCCAGATCTACGTCAAGAATCTCGAGGAGGCTACTCGGGCGTCAGCGAACGGGGCCGCGCCGCCGGCAGTGCAGGTATCGAATGATGCCGCTGTGGGCGGTATCTCCTGGACGCGCGATGGGAAGGAGCTCTTCTTCCTGTCGGCGCAGGGCGGCCAGAGTGTGATGGCTGTTGACGTCACGTCGACGTCACCATTCCAGGCCGGCACGCCGAAACTCCTGTTCAAACTGCCTGGAGGGATCCTTGCGCCGGCACAGTTGAGCACGGTCAGCAGCCCTGATGGCCAGCGATTTGTCTTTGCCCTCGCCGTGGCACCGCGCCGCCCCGCGCAGTAACGGGCCGCGCGCCCGCGCCCCGTCAGGCCCGTTCATCTTCGAACACCCCGTCCCACGCACGGACGGCAGGCAGGGGAAACGCGCCGTTTCTCCTGCACTCTACCGGGCACGCAACTTGATGATCGCGCATGGGGGTCTCGATGGATCTGCTCATGCAAGACGTGCGGTACGGATTGCGGCGTCTGGCCGCCTCACCGCTCTTTACGGTACTCGCTGTCCTCATCGTCGGCCTTGGCATCGCGGCGAACACAGTCGTGTTCAGCGCCGTGAACGCCGTCCTGCTCAGGCCGCTGCCGTTTGCCGACCCGTCTCGCGTGGTCAACGTGTACCAGCACTCGGACGAGGGGCAGCCGCAATCGAGCTCGTTTCCTGCCTATCAGGCGATTGCCTCGCGCAGGGATGTCTTCTCCGGCGCGGCGGCGATGTTCTACACCACAGTGAACGCGGAGACCGACTTCGGCATCAGGCCGTCACTCGTCGAGTTCGCCACCTCGTCATACTTCCCGGTGCTTGGGCTGGGTGTCGCACGTGGTCGCTGGATTGCCTCGGAAGAGGACGTGGCTACTGCAGGCCCCGTCGCGGTCGTCACCGATCATGCGTGGCGCACGCGTTTTGGCGCTGACGAGAGTCTGGTCGGACGGACGATCCGCCTCGGCGGATCTCCGGTGACGATCGTTGGTATCGGTCCGGAATCGTACAACGGCTTCGCGAGCGGAGTCGCGGTCGACTTCTGGCTCTCGGTGTCGGCCATCGGTCCGGTTCAGGGATTCAGCCAGGTACTCGAGCGACCGCAGGATCACTGGTTCATGATTCGCGCGCGGCTCCGCGAGGGCGTAACGATCGCACAAGCGCGCGCGGCCATGGACAGCGTGTCTGCCGATCTCGGCACACGCTTCGCCGGCCTCGACCAGACACGTCGCATCGAGGTGTTACCGGCTCGTACTGTCCGTATCCATCCGGCTCTCGATCGGGTGATCGTTTCGGCCGCGACGCTGTTGATGGCGATCGTCGGTCTGGTGCTCGCGCTCGTGTGCAGCAATCTGGCGATCATGCTGCTTCTGCGCGGCGCCGGTCAGCAGCGCGAGATATCGATTCGCATGGCGATGGGCGCTGGTCGCGTCCGGATACTGCGTCAGTTCCTCACCGAGAGCCTCGTATTGTCCACCGCCGGCGGTGTCGTCGGAAGCATTGCAGCGATGTGGCTATTGAAGGTTGTCTCGTCGACGGATATGCCTGCCGCCGCAGGACTGCTGAATTCGACTGCGTCAGGGCTGGTGGATTTGTCGATTGATTTCAGGGTGCTCGCGTTTGCGATCGCTCTCTCGATTGTGACTGGAGTCGCGTTTGGACTCGCACCAGCCGTGCGTGCCGTGAAGACGGACGCAGTCGGCGTATTGAGCGGGGCGAGCGCTGTGCCGCATCACGTGGCTCTCAGATACGCCATGGTGTCGTTCCAGGTCGCGCTCTCCATCGTCCTTCTCACGGGGACGGGCCTCGTCATTCGCAGCACTCTGCAGATGGCGCGCGTCGATCTCGGCTTCGACAGTGCACGACTCGCCATTGTTACGACGAGTGCCCTGCAAGCCGGCTATCAGGGGCCCGACGGACGCCGTGTCTATCAGGAGCTTCAAACACGACTCGCCGCAATCCCCGGCGTGCAGTCGGTCGTTCGAACGACTCGGCCGCCGCTCGGTCGCGGTCCGACCAACACGCTGGTCATCGAGCAGTACATCTCACCGACAGGGACCAACACGGCGGAAGTGTCGAGCGCGGTAGTATCCGTCGACTATTTCGACGGTCTGGGGATTCCCGTGCTTCATGGTCGAGCATTCCGGCCGCAAGATGATCGCGCAGCGCCGCCGGTGGCAATCGTCAACGAGGCAATGGCACGCCGCTACTGGGGTACCTCGAACGTCGTGGGCCGCCGGTATGGATACGACGGTGTGCCGGACTCGTGGGTAGAAATTGTCGGCGTTGCCGCTGACGTGAAGGTGGGCACCCTCACGGAAAAGCCGGAGCCGCAGCTGTATCGCCCGTGGGATCAGCAGGGCATGTTTTCCGCATCGTTCATCGTGCGGGCGTCCGGGAACCCGTCGGGCCTGATCGCGACAATCGGACGTGTGGTGCGTGACTACGATTCAAAGCTGCCGATCATGCAGCTCGTGACCGTGAACGATCATGTCGATCAGCAATTGCTGGTCCCGCGTCTTGGTGCAAGTATCCTGGTCGGGTTCAGCCTGACCGCGTTGGTGCTCGCCGGGCTCGGGCTGTACGCCGTGGTGGCGTTTGCGGTTCGCGAGCGCACGAAAGAGATGGGGATCCGAATCGCCCTCGGCGCAGGTGGTCCTGGGGTTGTGTGGGTCATGGTCCGCGGCGTCATGCTCACGGTGGGCGTCGGACTCGCGGTTGGCGTGATGGCGGCGCTCGGCGCGGCGCGCGCGCTGTCGAGCGTGCTGTTCAATGTCTCACCGAGCGATCCCGCCACGCTCATCGTGGTGACGGTGGTCCTGACACTTGTCGCGGCAGTAGCGGCCTGGATTCCTGCCTTGCGCGCCACGCGCGTCGATCCCGCGGTGGTACTGCGGTATCAATAGGTAACTGGGTGACTAGGTAGCAGGTAGCTAGGTTGTTGGGTGTCTAGAGGCGGCTGGTAGGCGCGAGCGTTGGTCCGTATCGAGCATGGTGGCCGGGTCGGCACTGGCCTTGCTCGACGCTGGCGCATGACGCTACCGCATCATTCACTGATCGCCTGGCAGCGCGCTGACGATCTGTTTATCGACCTGCACATTCTGTCTCGAACCTTTCCCCCACTTGAACGCTTCGAATTGGCATCGCAGCTTCGACGTTCAGCATTCTCTGTCCCCGCCAATAGCGCTGAAGGCTTTGGAAGGCACAAAGCTGGCGAGAAACTGCAGTTTCTACAGGTGGCACACGGGTCACTCGCGGAAGTCGGTTACTGCCTTCATGCAGCCAAACATTTGGGCTACATCGAGGACTCCGTCTATCTAAATTTTGAATTGCGCATTCGTAGAACGTCCGCCCCTCTGCGTGGGTTGATGAAATCAATGGGTCGCGAGCACCATAGTCAGGGTTCCGAGTTACCCATCTACCCGTGAACCCAACAACCCAGCTACCCAGCTACCCAACAATCCCAGCCACCCGGCGGAGCCGTGGTACCGTATTCCCCGGCGCGCAGCAGAGGCTCGCGCGTATACGAGGAGCTCTCATACATGGGTATGGCACGCAGCAGTGTTCTCGCGCTGGCACTCGTCGTTTCGGTGGCCACCTGGGCGTGGCTGGGCAACGAGGCGAGCGCGCAGGGTCGTGGCGGACGCGGCGGGGGAGGCGGACGAGGCGGCGGCGCCCCGACATCAACGACACCGCCCGCTGGCATCACACCGTTGCCAGTCGACTTGTTCACGACGAAGAACTTCTACCTGGATCGCGCGAACTGGACGGACAAGCGCTACGCGCGTTGCAACACGCCTCGCCAGTTGACGGACATGTGGACGCGCTCGAATCGCGTCGCGCATTGGGGTGACTGCAACCTGGACTACCCAATCGAAAAGATCGTCAGCCCTTATGCCTACAAGACGGCGGCGGAGCATTACGAGGCGCTGATGGCCGAAGCCAGAAAGGCGGGAGGTCCGACGAACCACACGCGCCAGACCCTTCCGGACTGGGACGGCTTCTATCAACGCCGCGGCAACGAAGACCAGTGGATCTGGGGCGTCAATCTGCAGACGGCCACTATGCTGTCGCTGCTCACGCCGGAGTATCAGAAGCGGATGGTGCAGATGAACTACCACGAGGGCGTATCCAACTCGCCTCAGTGGATGGCCGCATTCTGCTACCCGGAAGGATTCATGCGCTGGTGGGCGCAGGCTTCGCTCGGAGGACCGATCGAGGTGCTCATGACGCCCCACCAGGTGCAGTTCCTCAGCGGCATCGCCGACAACCTGTTGCGGAAAGTCCTCATCGGCCGGAAACATGTCCAGCAGGTCCCGCAGTGGTACGGCGAAACCGTCGGCTTCTGGAACGGCAACACGCTGGTCGCGTGGACGGCGAATGTGCAAGGGTGGACGCTGTCACATTCGATGTTCGAGTACAGCAACAAGCTGGAAACGATCGAGGTATTTCGTCCGGGCGCGGATGGCAAGACGATTACGGTCGAAACGACGTTCTACGATCCGGAAGCGTTCACGCGTCCGCTCCACACCGTCACGCCGTGGGAACGCGTGCGACCGATCGACGATCCCGAACAGCGGTTTACCTACGTCGAGTGCCGCGTGCAGAGCACCATCATCAACGGCCCCGACGGACGGCCGACTCAGTTGACGCCCGTGGATTCCGGCTACATCGATTACTTCGGCAGGCCGTGGGCGGAGAACTGGGAACGGCACTTCGAGCAGGGCTGGAAAAAACCAGAGAACTAGATTAACTCCCAACTCCCAAACGCCAACTCCCAACCCTCGACCTGGTTGGCAGCGTTTGCGGTAAAACTCAAATTGGGAGTTGGACGTTGGAGACAAGAATCATTCTTGGAAGTTGACGTAGTTCATGACGTTGAGGAGCACTCATTAATGAATAGACAGGGACAGAAACTCCCGATTGCAGGACTCGCGCTCATATTCCTGTTCAGCGCTTACACATACACGTACGCGCATCATTCGTTCGCGATGTACGACATGACGGCGACCAAGACGATGACGGGCAAGCTCACCCGGTTCATCCCCGGCAGCAACCACGCGCAGTTGATCTTCGAAGTGCTGGGCACTGATGGGAAAGTCGTGATGGAAAACGGGAAGCCTCTTGTGTGGGGCGTCGAAACCGGATCGGCGGCAGCGATGGCGCGTCAGGGAGTCACGGTGGACAGTTTTCCGCAAGGCACCGTCCTGACCGTGAGCCTGCATCCTTTGAGAGACGGGCGACCGTTCGGCGCGATCGGCGGTCCCATCATCAACTGTGGCACGACTCTCCCTGCGGCGGGATGCAACGAGAAAACGGGGAAGAGTTTTGGCGCGCCTGCGAATTAAGCGTGAACGCCCGACCTGAGTGCGCCTCAGCGCCGGGCGTTTCTGTGCGTGACTGACGTCACGCTTCCTGACGAAAGCCAGGACTACAGATTGT
>Ga0068870_10000828_pt1 | contig 12053 bp, 14 predicted proteins | sample KBSMisM62_FD_66599 | JGI IMG/M metagenome (GOLD analysis project Ga0068870, IMG submission 66599) | Miscanthus rhizosphere microbial communities from Kellogg Biological Station, Michigan, USA - KBS Miscanthus M6-2 | ecosystem: Host-associated > Plants > Roots > Rhizosphere > Soil ...
CCCGCGAGCGGTGGACTAACCGGCGTCGACGGGAACAAACAAATGCTCGGCGTCGCCCGGTGAGATGACGATGAGCCCGCGAACAGGACCATTGCCAGAGTTCCAGACGGTGTGCGCGGTACCCCGCGGTACGAAGACGAGGCTGCCACTCGTCACTGGGACCTCGCGGTCAACGAGCAGAAACGTTGCATCTCCCTCCGCGACGTAGAACGTCTCATCAGTGCCCGGATGCAGGTGCAGAGGCGGCGCTGGCTCGCCCGGCGGAAACACCCCGACAATCGCGACATAGGCACCCGCCATCTCTGCCGGACCGAAGTGTGTCGGCTCGACCGAGTCGCGGGACGCAATGACCGTGCATCCATTGACCGTTTCCATCGTGCGCAGCCTATGCCGAGACCATGCTTGAAGTACGCACGAATCGCGCGCGGTCACCTGCAATCGCAAGGTCAAGGTCGTGACACGACGAGCTCGAACCTCCCGAAACCCTTGACGCGCCGCACGGTGAAGTAGGTCGTCCGCTGCCCGCAGACCGTCGACATCGACTGGCTCACGCGGAAGCGCGCTCCCTTGGGCGCTCGCACACTGGCTGTCGCGATTCCGTCGAGAGCTGTCGAGACATCGAACGACAGCCGACTCGGGCCAGCACGTGTAAACCGCCCTCGATACGAGACGCTGCTGGTACCCGCCCAGGGATCGACGACGTCCCGCTCGATCAGAGCACCCGCGGTCGCATCGGGATAGAAGGCTTGGTCGACGATGCGCCATGGTGCCTCGGGGACGCCGAGTCTTCGCTGGTTGGCGACGCGGTAGGCCTCGGCAAAGCCCTCCGACGGGTTGAGCGCGTAGTGCTCACCTCCGTCACCGGGGAAGAACTGGCCGGCCAGGACAGCCGCGCACACGTTGACGTAGCTCGCCCATCGCTTCGTCCCGTAGAAGAGTGCGCCCCATGGCGGGTTGGGCCGACTGTTGGAGACGTGGTGGCCGTACTCGTGGGCAATGATCGCCTCCGCCGTGAGCAGCCCCGGCAGATCCTCGCCTGGCGTGAAGATCATCGGTGGCACCGCCACCCAGTAGCAGGCGGCGGCGCGGGGGCCGCAGGACTCAGCAATCTCGGATGGTGGGACGAAGTAGAAGGTGACTTCTCCCAGCTCGCTCCCGTGCAACAGGCTGCCGATGAAGTCGGCCCAGGCCTGAAGTCGCGCATCGTCGAACGAGTAGGCCGGCGACACGCCAATCCTCACTTCTTCCCCGGAGGCGACCCGGAACGCTCGCGCGATTGGAAGTGGGTCGTCGCGGTCGTTGGTCGAGGCCGCCTTCGTGTCGATGTCTGCCCCGTACCCGAAGCGAAGGTCGCCGGCGTTTGGCGTCTCGAGCTGCCTTGCAGGCTCTTTGCCTGCTGCGCCCAGCGGCGATATGACCAAGCCCATGAGTGCTGCGACGACCGCGACCCGCAGGACGCCGCTGCGTACTCGGGGCCTTCGGTGCGCCATAGCAACCCTTTCCGACGACTTGCTGGGGAGTCTCACATCTGCTCGAGGCGTTTGCAAGAAGGCCGACAGCGGCCATGTTCCGGGAACGCCAGAAGACGAGGAAGGCGACGTGAGCGTGGATCGAGGAGCGATCCCCTGCTCATGGCCCAGACCTCGGCTTGGGCAATGTCCTCCGTCGGCTTCCGGGCAACAGTCCTAGGCTTCGAGAAGCACGAAAGCGGACGCACACTCGGCCGTGTCGAACTCACCGCCCGCGTACTCCGAACGAAGGGGGCGAAGGAGGCGAACCCGGATGGCACATGGACGATCTGGCACGGCCACTTCGTCGATGGCCAGGGCGACCCGATCGAGGACCAGACGACGTTCGAGCTGCTCGTCCAGTCCTCCCAGGTTGCGTGCGAGTGGACGGAGGCGGTAGTGCAGCAGAGCGTCGGGTCGCTCGACCGCGACTGGCAGTCCTTCGACGTGACGTAGTGCCGCTGTCCCATCGCGCTACCCTCGCTCTTAGAGACGCGCCGGAGGGCGGTCGTGGCACCCGCCGGAGGCGGGCCGGCTGATCAGCGGGGCGGAAACGGCAACAGCCTCCGGACGGCGATCGGGAGGGCGTGCCGCGCGACCGGGACGCCGTTGTGGAGGCCCGCACGACCTGAAGCACCGGCGCATCTCGCTCCTACACGCGAAGGGCAACACCTGGGCTCAGGTCGCGGAGCTGGTCGGCAACCAGTCGGCGAAGCTCCTCTCGGACACGTACACGCACGTTCTCATGGACGAGCGGGAGCTGGACTACGAGGCGATCATCGCCGAGCGTCTCTGCGACAAGGGTCGAGGCCGCCATCGTCTGACGTGCGACTAGCGTGTTACGGCGACATGGCGTGGCTCTCGACGTTCTTGGCCGCCGTCATCGGTGGCGCATCGGTCCTGCTCGCCGCCTGGGGGCGTGTTGCTCATTGTCGATCCGGCCGAACGCGTCCACTACGAGTACGCGATCCCCGCGCTCGTCCTCGCCGCCATGGGCGCGTGTGTTTCCGGATTCCTCTGGCGGGTGGGGAGTCGCGAGAGGCCATGAGCGGAGGGGGCAGGGTTCGCGCGCTGCCCCCACACCGGTCCCCACATCGAAGCGCGGAAGTGGCCCATTTGCAGGGAGGTTCAGATCCCGTATGGGCCTTAGCCCTAAAGCCCTGCAAACGCAGGGCCTTCATAGCTCGAGACTGAATCCAGCCGCGTGCCACGGGGTGCAACAGATGGCCACGCATCTCGCGCCACGTCTAGCCGACGCTTGGACGAGGTCGGACGCTCGGCGAAGAGTGAGGAAGTCGATGCCCCCCTCGGGATCGCCACCGTCAGCTCGCGTCCGACCCCGTTCTGAAAACATAGTGAGGTCGAAGGACCCTAGGCAACCCTTGTCTACAACCGCGAGCTAGGCCCGATCTACAGTTCGAGCGTGGGCAAGTTGGTCGTCGACGAATCGCGGAAATGCCCGATGTGCGGTCACACGACCTGGGTACTCCTGGACGGCCACTCCACCCTCCAAGCACTCGAGGGTGGGCTCGAAGCCTTGGCGTACTCGTGCGAGAACTGCGGCTTCATCCGCTGGCATCGAATGGACAAGACAGCTCCGGCGTAGCCTCTGGGCCCTTGCCGAGGTCGAGCCGCTCTGTCGCTGCGGCCGGCTCGCGAGCTAGCTGCAGATCGCGGAGCTTGGGAAGGGCGAACCAGACTAGACGGCGTCCCACTCCTCGCGGGTCGGACCGTCGACGTCCACTTCAACTCCGTGCTCATTGGCGATCTGCGTCGCCTCCGTGAGCGTGATGAAGCCGAGATCGGTGCCCTCGTCGTCGGTGGAGCCGTCGTCGAGATGAAGGTACGCGTGTCCGACTTGGCCCTCGTAGGTGCCGTCGCCGTCGTCCTCTGATTTGAAGTACACGGTCGCCACGACCACGGACTACCCGCCGTCGTGCTATCCCGAACCGTGCGAACATACGTTCTTGACCGCGCAGCCCCACGCTCACGTCCGCTTCCGCCGCGCCATCGAGCGACGGGCGCTGTGGCTGGCCGAGGACGCTGCTCGCGAGCTCCCGAACTTGTCGCTCCCGGACGCACTGCAGCTCGTCCATCTCTACGCCGAGAGAGGTTCTCCGAAGTTCGAGCCGGCGGCAAGACGGTGGCTGATTCGCTACCTGAGCGAGGGGACGCCGGGGCTCGAGGACGTGGCGAAGGTCACGGCGAGTCTTGCCAAGCGGGCCGACGTGTCCTAGGCGGGCACTAGAGTGGCACCGTGGCAAGCGGCGAGAATGGCCGACCAACTGCGGTCAACGCACTCGTCTACGCCTTCTACGGCCTCGGGGTACTCGTCGTGGTCGTGGCGGTACTTTGGCTGTTGGGCGTTGTGCCCGGCTGGATCGTTCCCGCAGTACTCGCACTGACGGTGATCGTCTTCGTCTTGTTGTGGCGTTCGTTGGATCGGTTTCGCCGGACGCTTTCGAGTGGCTCGCCGTCAGAGGGTCCTCGTGCCTAAGCCCGACTAAACACGCCCCTCCTCCCGGACGAGCGCGAGATCGACTACGCGGCGGCGGTTGGGTACCGCGGGCGCCCGGCGGGCCGGTAGACCTGGATCGTCACGCCCTTCGAGTCGGCTCGCGAGTCGACGAGGTCGAGCGCGAGGTCAGGGCCGGCGTCGGGGAACAGCCGCGCGCCCTGGCCGAGGACCACGGGGACGACCAGGAGGTTGATCTCGTCGACGAGGTCGTTTTCGAGCAACCATCGGACCAGGACACCGCTGCCGTGCACCTGCAGCTCACCGCCCGGCTTCGCTCTTAGCTCGCCGATGGCAGCCGCGACGTCACCGGAGAGGACGGTCGTGTCCGCCCAGCGCGGCTCTGTGAGTGTGTTCGATACGAGGTACTTGGGCTTGGTGTTCAAGGCATCTGTGATCGGGTGGTTGCGCGGATCCTCCGCCGCCGCGCGAGCCTGCTCCTCGGCGCCCCAGTAGCCGGCGAAGAGCTCGTAGGTCCGCCGGCCGAACAGGAACGCGTCGGCGCGCTGGTAGGTCTCGTTGATCAACGTCATGGTCTCGCTGTCGCCCACCCCCAAGGCCCAGCCGCCGCGCTCGAATCCGTTCCTGCGGTCCTCGTCCGACGCGCCGCCGTTTCCCTGCATCACTCCGTCGACGGTGACTTGCGTCATGGTCATCAGCTTCACGGGTTCGTCCTTTCTCTCGTGGTGGCTTGTCTGGTTCGACCGCACCGAGGCGCGGAGCTCATCGGTCGCAGCAGCGTCAGTTGCGCGTTGCCCAAATAGGTCGTCTCCCAAAATGGAGGGACGCCGCCTGCAGTCTGTCCCCCCACCGCCCGCGAGAAGCTGAAGCGTTCGGCGTTTGGGTATTTCCCGGCCGGGTAGCCCATCGTCGTCTACGAGGGGAGGATCATCATGCGGCGAGCCATCACTCTCTTTGCGGTTCTCGCGATGTTCTGTCTGGCGTCGGCCCAAGGGGCTGCGGCCGATCCGGTCAACGCGAAGAACGCGGGATTCTTCGTTGCCGACTGCGGCGGGACCGAGCTCCAGGTCGTCGTCAACGGCAATGGCGTGTTCACTCCGGCGCACGTCATCGGCAGCACAGCGATGTTCGTACCCACTGCGTTTGATCTGACATTCACCTTCACGCCGACGGGTGGTGGCGCACCCGAGGTCGACACCGAGACGTCCGCGAAGGCACACCAGCCCAGCAACGCCGTCACGTGTGACCTGCCGGCGGCCGAGAACACGTTCACCTCGCCAGAGGGCACGTTCACGATCGCGGGAACGGTGACCGGCTTCTTCACCCCCGCCCGCTAGCCAGCCGGCAAGCGGGAACGGAGAGGCCGCCGTTGGGTGGCCGCTCCCCCGCTCCCCCGCCTAGCGGTCGGTGTCCTTCAGCCTCCTGCTGTGGCACCGCGACGGGCTCACTGACCGGCTACGCGAGGCCGGCGAGCGCTCGTACCGCCAGGTAGAGCGCATATACGAGCAGCGCGTCGATGAGCAGGAGAGCCACGAGCCACAGTCCGAGGAAGCCGCGCGCACTGCGCTGATCGTCGAGTGGGCTTCGCTTCGCCGCCCGGATCGAGACGAAGCTCTCCCACCCGGGCTCCTCGGCAACCAGGGACTCGCGGGCCACCTCGGCATCCTGACGAGTGCCGAACGTCCCAAGCACACGTGGGCCATGGTCAGGCCGCTCGATCACGAGGAACACGGACACGGGCGCGGGACTCTCTCACATTTCTCCCTGCAAAGCGAAGGGGTGTGTGTTCCGGCCCGCGGACGAGGCCGTTCACACGGCCTCTACTGCTCGTAGCCTTCGACGACCTCGACGTCCCTCTCCGTCGCGACGCTCTCGTCGAGACCTGCCTCCCGGAGTGCGCGTCGCTGGCGCAGGAGGTCCCAGCACTGGTCGAGCGAGACCTTGAGCTGCTGCAGCTTCCGACGATCGGCGTCGTCGGCCGTCCCGGCGGACTCGCGCTCCCAGAGCGCGTGCTCCTCCGCGACGAGCTGCTCGATCGCTCCGTGTATCTGCTGATCGTCCATCATCCCTCCTCGAGCGGGAGACATGGATCGGCTCGGGGACACCGTAACCGACGCATCACCCTGAAGAGCTCGTCGGCTGAGACGTGTGCGACGTGTCGCGACCCAGCGGGTTGTACGGTCGGTCGTTGAGCTTCTCGGGCATGAGGACGAAGAGGACCGCCAGGACCGCCAGCACCGCGCAGACGGCCAGCGCCGGCACAGCCGTCCGCCGTACGCGACCGCGCGCTCGCGACGGGACGGCCATAGCCCGGCCCGCCCGCCGAGGTTGGAGGGCGAGCAGGATCGTGCCGAGCGCGACGCCGGTGACGGCGGCAAGCGGAACGAGCCGACCATCCGGACTCGGGCCGTAGTCGTCGACCAGGTAGAGCACATTCAGAGCGAGCGGGGCCAGCCACAGGCCGGAGAGACGCGGGCGAGCGATCGCGACGGGAATGAGCAAGAGGACGAAGTAGTGGTTCCAGACGACCGGAGTGAGCGCAAGAGCGGCGGCGATGGTCAGCGTCAACGACCGCTGATCACGCACCGCCGCGTCGTGGAGCGGCTCGCGTGCGGCTCGGTATGCGAGGTACAGCAGTCCGGCCCCGATCAAGGCCGACAGCACGGTCGCAAAGTTGGGCGCGAATCCGAGCGTCTCTCCGAAGGACGCGAGGCTGTAGGTGCCGCCTTGCTGCTGGCTCACCTCTCGCACGAGACCCGGGTACCGCGTGACGTCCTGGAAATCGATCAGCGCCCAGGGGACGACGACGAAGAGGGCACATGTCACGACGCTCAGAGCGGCTGTCCGCAAGCGACCGCTGAGTCCCAACCAGAGGGCCAGCGGCCACAGAAACAGCTTCAGCGAAACGACGAACCCGGTCGCCACCGAGGCGCGTACGGGTGCGTCACGGTAGCGCCAGCACAGGGCGACGACGAAGACGAGGAGCGAGTCGATCGTCCCGAACTCGATCACCTCGCGATGGAACGGCCATAGAAGCGCGACCGGGTAGCAGCGCCAGTCTCGGACTCCGAGGATCCACAGCGCCGCGACCACGAAGAGCACGGAGACGACAGCCCAGACGCTCACGGCGACGGGCACCGGAAACAGCGTGAGAGGCGTCATCAGCCATGCGAGCAGAGGGGGATAGACGTAGCCCAGCCATCCGGCGGGCACGTCGATCTGGTACGGGCTGTTGCCCGCCAGGACCGCGTCGGCGGCGAGGTAGAAGTCCGAGAAGTCCGGCGGCACGCTCCAGCCCGCAAGCGCGGAGAGTGCAGGGTCGTAGTACCAGCGACCGATCACCTTCGAACCGATGACGAGCATCAGCGCGAAGACGATCAGTGCGGCCACCGCCAACAGCCAGCCGCGCGCTCGCGTCCTAGGTGAGGATCCGGAACCGCTCGGTTGCACGGGTGCGACTCTCGCCGTGCTCCAGGCCTCCCGGAACTCGTCGCGGTAGAAGACCCAGAGGAGCGCTCCGACCAGAAGCAACACGGCTTCGTCGAGGGGTCCTGGAAGCGGCAGTACGCCGAACGCGCCTCCCCAGCGGAGCGGTCGCGGGATTCGCTCGTCGCGAATCAGCGCTTTCGCCGCACGGAGCGTCTGAGTGATCAGCAGGCGCAGATCACGCATCGCTCGACGAGTGTACGGGTGACATCCACGCGTACCGACGTACAAGACGTGTGTTCATGACCATGCAACCGTTCGCTCAACGCCGCTTTCGTCGGCGGCAGTCACGCCACGCGACGAGGGTCGCCGGGAGGATGCTGCCGGCGACCCTCGGACGTGACTCGCTACTTCACGGCGTTGTACGCGTTCACCTCACCGGCGCCGTAGAAGCTGTTGCGGTTCCCACCGGTGCACTCGGCGAGGTACTGGTTGAGCCCTGGACGCGGGTTGTAGATGCCCGGAGGACACGGCAGCGCCTCCGACGTGCCTTCGAGGAACGCCGCCAGGGCACCCGGCTGCAGATTCGGATGCGCGGAGAGCGCGAGCGCGGCGACCCCGGCTGCGTGTGGGCTCGCCATCGACGTGCCCTGCAGGTATCCCCACCCGTTCACGTGCGTCGTGGTGTTGATCACGGTCGACAGGACGGCGTGGGAGATGGTCGACACGGTCGGATCGGGCTGACGCGTGTCGCCGCCCGGAGCGGAGACGTCGACGACGCCCTGCCCGTACGACGAGTAGTAGCTCTTCAAGCGCTCCGTGCCCACTGCGGAGACGGTGACGACGCCGGGAGCCTCCGCGGGGAGATCGAGGCACGCTGCGTTGATCTCGCGTTCCTCCGGTGGCGAGCTGCCGTCGTTGGGGCTACCGCTGTCGATGAACTTGTGCTGCAGGTCGACATTCGAGTTGCCTGCGGATGCGACGGTCAGCACGCCCTTGTTCTGGGCGTAGCGGATCGCGCGCTGTACGGCTTGCCAGACGGGACGCTGACGCGGGTCGTTACGGCAGTTGAACTCCCACGGATCGATGAAGTAGCTGTTGTTCGTGATCTGCATTCCGTGGTCGGCCGCCCAGATGAAGCCGCACACCGCCGCCTCGGGATAGATGAAGCCGGCATCGTTGACGACCTTCACCGACGCGACCTTCACGCCGGGGGCCACGCCTGCCACGCCGACGCCGTTGATCGCAGCCGCGATCGTGCCGGCGACGTGCGTCCCATGAGTCGACGTTGTCGGGTTCCAGGCAGCCTCGGCCGTGTTCACCACGCCGCCGAGACACGACGCGCTCTTGCTCTTGTCGATCTGCGTCGCGAGGTCGGGATGGGTGCTCGAGATGCCGCTGTCGAGAACACCGACGACGACGTTCGAGTTGCCGGTCGTCACCGCGTTCGCCTGCGGCGTGTCGATCTGCGCCATATCCCATTGCAGGCCCCAGAGTGGCTCGGCTGTCGGGTTGCCCGTGGCGTCAATCGCGTCCGAGCTCACTGTCTCGAGGATCTCGTCGTCCTCGAGCGGGGTGCCGAGACCTTCGGTCGAGCTGACAGCCTCGACACCTGTGCCGGAGGCTGCGGTCGCGAACTCGGGATCTGTCGAGCGCGCGACGAGAACGCCGATCTGGCCGTAGCGGGCGACGACGGTCCCGCCTGCGGCGGAGACCCTCGCCTCGGCCTGCCCGGTCGAGGTGCCGGGTGCGATGACGAGGTAGGTGGTGTTCGGCCCGGCCGCGCTGGCCGAGCCGATCGCGCCGACGGCAACGACGCCTGCGACCGCCGCCCCGAGCGCGGCTGCGAGCAACTTGCGTTTGACGAGCCTCATGAGTACCCCCTTGGGTATGGACGTCTGACGTCTGACGACGACTTGCGCTCCTCCTCGCTCGAGTCGTCAGCGCGCACTTACCCCGTCCACGGGCATTCGTATCCCGAAGAGGGGGAAGGAGCAGGCGCCATCTCCGGTACGGGCCAGACCAATGGGACGTGCTCCTTCCCCTTCCTCCCTGCCGTACCCGACGCCACGATCGACAAACCGGCGCGTCCGACACCCGCGCGAAGTGGTGTGAAAGGCGTGCCGGACTGGTGAAGCCCCCTGTTGCAGGCTCAGACGCTGCGCCACCCTGGAGACGTGCGACTCGCATTGATCGCAGGGCGGTCGACCTCGACCAGCAAGGCCCTGACCCAGGCGCTGATCGACGGTGCCGTCTGGGAGGAGCTCACGCCGCACGAGGCGCTCGACGTCCTCCGCCCCGGAGACGGGGCGCTCGGCCGGCTCGACGTCTCCCCCACGCTCGACGGAATCGACGACGGTCTCTGGGCGCTCGGAGCACTCGCCGCCCGTGGAGTGCACGTCCTGAACGATCCCGGGTCGCTCCTCGCGACGCACGACAAGCTGCTCACCGCCCGGATCCTGCGCCGTCATGGCCTCCCGCATCCCGCGACGACCCACGTTCGCGACGGCCGCATGGCGCCGCCGTTCGCCGGCTTTCCCGTGGTCGTGAAGCCGCGCTTCGGCAGCTGGGGGAAGGCGGTCTACCGCTGCGACGACTCGACGGCCCTGGCGCAGACGCTGGCCGCCGTCAGCCGTGAGGAGTGGTTCGCGCGGCACGGCGCGATCGTCCAGACGCTGGTTCCCCCGCTGGGATACGACCTCCGTGTTCTCGTCGCAGCCGGACGCGTCGCGGGAGCGGTCTATCGGATCGCCCCTGCCGGTGAATGGCGCACGAACGTGAATCTCGGCGCGGTCCGGCGAGCGGTCGACGACCCGCCGCGCGAAGCCGTTGCGCTCGCTCTCAGGGCGGCGCGCGCTGCCGGAACGTCGCTCGTCGGCGTCGACCTGCTTCCGAGACGTGACGGCAGCTGGGTCGTCGTCGAGCTCAACGGCGCCGTCGAGTTCACGTCCGACTACTCCACGTGGTTCAACGTGTTCGCGGAGGTCGCACTCCTGCTCCAGGACGAACTCGTCGACCGGCGCGCCCGACCCGAGTGGCAGCCCGCCGCGCCCGAGGTCAGCTCCTCATCGCGATCACGAGGATGAAGATGACCGCGCCGAGGAGGACTGCGGCCGCAATGACGACGCCTGTCATGACACCCTCTTTCCCGCGAGGCGGCCGGGACTAACCCGAAAATCGGCGCGAAGCGCTACGACAGAACGTCGATGCGAAGCGTCTTCTTCGCGATGACCTTGAGGCCGTCCGTCACCTGGAAGGTCAGGCGATAGCGCCCGGCCTTCGTCGGCGTGCCGCTCAGGAGCCCGAGCTTGCGATCGAACTTCACGCCCTTCGGAAGCTTTCCGGCTGTGATCTTCCAGGCCTTCGGAAGCACGCCCCCGGTCGAGGCGACGCGCGAGCGATAGAGCTTTCCGACCTTGCCGGGCTTCAGCAGCGGCGTGCTGACCGCGAGCTTCGCAGCGACGCCGAAGTTCGCGGCATAGTCGAGCGTGCGGCCCTCGCTGTCGCTCAGACGGAGGGTCGCGCGGTAGACCCCGGCCGTGCGCGGCGTCCCCGACACCGAGCCGTCGGCCGCGAGCGCGAGCCCGGTCGGAAGCGACCCGGAGGCGATCGCGAACGTGTAGGTCCCACTGCCACCAGACGGCGTCAGCTTGGACGAGAACGGCACTCCGACCTCCCACAGCGTCGGCGTCGGTGAGGTCGCAAGCGGCTTCGCAGCCGAGACGACCAGCGGCTTGCGCACCGTGATCTCGAGAGCCTTGGTGTCGGAGCGTCCATCGACAAGCGCCGCCTTATATGTTGCGAGGAACGCTCCCTCGGTCGTCGGCGTCCCGGACACCACACCCGTTGCCCCGTCGAGCGTCAGGCCGGGTGGGAGTTGACCCGAGGCGACCGACCAGGTGAAAGGGCTCGACGCGGGAGCGGTCGAACCCGGCCCTGATTTCATCGCAGCTGTAAGCGTGAGCGAGTAGGGCGAGCCGATCGTTCCGGAGGGTGCACTCTCCGTGGTGACGAGGGCCCTCGGATTGATCGTGAACGAGAATCTGCGCTCCGCCGTCTTGAGGTACGCACACTCCTCCTCGCGCATCTGGATGTACAGCTCCGTCGTGCCGGCTGTCGTCGGTCGGCCGCTTATGCGACCGCTCGAGGACAGCGACAACCCCGGCGGGAGGGAGCCGCTGTCGATGACATACGTGAAGGGGGGACACCCCCTGCTCTCGAGCTGAACCGAATAGTCCGCATCAACGGTTCCCTGGGGACAGAAGAGGACGGGCTCGCCGCCGACAACCTTTACCGGACACGGCTTTTCGTCATCGAACTGGGTTGCCAGCGCGGTTGTTGCAGCAACAGCGGCCGCGATACCGACCACCGCCGCAACCAGCGCGACCCGAATCGAGCGTCTTCTCCCGCGTCCCACCGGCGGCGGAGGGTAGCAGACATGTCCGGAGGCACCTGAGGTTGTTAGGAGACCGTCAGGACGACGCGATCCTGCCTCAGCGAGCGGCTCCGAGCCCGGCACGAATGCGCGAGAGCGACGTCTCCTTGCCCAGCAGCTCGAGGCTCTCGTAGAGGCCCGGCGAGACGCGCGAGCCTGTGACCGCGACCCGGATCGGCAGGTACACCGTGCGGGGCTTCTCGCCGAG
>Ga0068870_10000831_pt1 | contig 12014 bp, 8 predicted proteins | sample KBSMisM62_FD_66599 | JGI IMG/M metagenome (GOLD analysis project Ga0068870, IMG submission 66599) | Miscanthus rhizosphere microbial communities from Kellogg Biological Station, Michigan, USA - KBS Miscanthus M6-2 | ecosystem: Host-associated > Plants > Roots > Rhizosphere > Soil ...
GACGTCCACCTTCGGCACGGTGTAGGAGCCGAGCCCGCGCACGCTCGTGAGCCAGGGCTCGCTGGCGTTGCATGCGGTCTGACCGTTCACGATGCCCTGCTCGATGACCGGTACGGCGGCGGTTCCGAGCGTGGGAGACATTGGTCGTCCGAACCGTCCCGTGTACGAGTCGCACGTGTCGTTCACGCCGCGGCCCGTGCTGGTGCCGCCCTGAACCGTCAGGCCCCAATTCGTCCGGGCGTTGAACGACAGGTCAACGCCGTGCCAGTAATGCGTCTCGTCTCCGTAGTCGTCGGTGGTGGTGTAGTACGAATCCGTCGCGCCAAGAGCGCTCCTCGTGTTGCGGGTGAGGAATGTCACGGGATAGCCGCCGCCGTTGGGCAGGGCAGGATTCGAGGGCGCGATCAGAGTGACCTCGTCGTAGTCTGCGGCCGTGAGCGCACGATTGTGTGTGACGAAGAAATTGCTCCACACCCGCCGGTTGTAAGCGACCTCGACCGCGACCTGCGGCGCGATCTGCTGCTGCACGCTCACGCCGTACTGCCAATCCCGGTTGCGAGTGCCCCAACCCGTCAGCACGTCGGGATTCACCGTCGTCGTCTGGTTGAACGAGCCCCAGTTGTTGGCTGACCACGCACCGCACTCACCGTTGGCCAGCGGGTTCAGGAAGTTGCATTCGGCCACACGATTGCCGTTCGGATCCGACCACGAGCGATTGATCGACGTCACGAGCGTCTGGCCCGGGTTGCTGATGGTGTACGCGTCGCCAGTGTACGCGCCCTGGAGGTACTGCCCGACATTCACCTTGAGCGCCGTCTTGCCGTGGCCAAAGACATCGTAGGCCAAACCGAACCGAGGCGAGATGTCGTGGTAGCCCTGAACGCCTTCAGTGCGACCCAGCAGTACCGGGCCTCCGAACTCGTTGTCGGCGATGATGCCGTTGTCTCCGGCGGGGGCCCAGCTGGAGGCCGTTTCGTACCGTAACGCCCCCTGGAGCGTGAGTCTGTTACGCGTCCATTGGTCCTGAATGTAGAAGCCGTTGTAGAGGAGGCTGTTGCTGACGTTGTTCGTTCCGACACGCTGCGACAGCTGATTCGGCACGCCGTTGTTGAACCGGTAGCTGATCTGCCGGCCGACGTAGGTTGTGTTTTCCCCGTTCATATAGCCGGCCTGGTAGCCCCATTTCATGCTGTGAGTGCCCGTGATGTACGACATCGCAGCCTTCCAGGTCGCGTGGATCTGGTTGCTCGACGGCGCCGGATTGAAACCGCGATAGATGAAATTCGCGAAGGGCACCCCGGCATTTGTGGACTGCTCCGTCACCGGGATGAAGTCCGTCAGCACGCCGTAGGGTCGAGGATCGCCGTTGTCGGTATAGAACGCCGAATAGCCGCTCTCGAGGAGGATGCGATTCGAGAACGGTGACGTCCATGTCGCCTGCATGATCTTCGCCGGTGCGTCCCAGATGCTTCCCGATTCGGGTGACACCGTCGCCGTGCCCGGAGTCACACCGGGTCCCGTCGCGATCCAGCCTTTACCGGGGCCCCGGCACTGATCGCCGCCTTCCTTGTAGGCGCCGGCACTGCAGTTCTTCGTGTAGTCGATGTAGAACCCGAACTTGTTCTTCTGCGTGGCCTGGTAGGTCAGGCGCACAGCGTTCAGTGTCTTGGAGGTGGAGTTGCGTACACTCGGGCTATCGGCTCTCGCCCACGTCCAGGCGTTCGGGTCTCCGGCATTCGCGTTGACGTAGAGGTTCTGCTGCTCTTGATAGGTACCGATGGCGCGCGTGTTGCCGTAGAACCACACGCGATCTTTCAGAATCGGGCCGCCTACGGCGAGATTGGCGTCGTAGCTCTTGATGAGCGCTGCCTGCTCATCGAATCCCAGCGAGCGCAGGTGGTCGTCGATGTTGCTCGACTGTCCCCACTCGCCCGCATAGCTGGTGAAGCCGGTGCCGCTGAACGTGTTGCCCCCGGTCTTCGGGATGATGTTGAAAGCCGGGCCGCCGCGGTCTGCCTCGCCGAGGCCACCGGAAATGGCCACCTGCACTTCAGAGGAATTCGACATGTCGTATAAGTACCCGGACACGCCGCCACCGTTACCAGGCGCGCCCACGTTCATCCCGTCCAACTGGATGAGACCTTCCGTGCTTCTCCCACCGCGCGCCGAGAAGAAGTTGTTGATGGTCGACGCACCGCTGTTTCCGCCGGCGTTGAAGGTGCTTTGAATCGCGGGAATGGACGCGATGTAGTTGCCATAGCTTCGCGACGCCGGAAGCGCGCGCACGATGTCTCCATCGATGACCGTCTGCTGACGTGCAGTCTGAACGTCTACGACCGGCGACTCGCCGGTCACCGTAACAGACTCCTCGAGCGCTCCGACTCGCATCTCAGCGCCGATCGTCATGACCCCGCCGCCTGACAGCTCAACGCCCTCGCGCACGACGGTGGCAAAACCGGGCAGTGTGAAGGTGATCTTGTAAGTGCCGGGAGGCAGATCAGGGATGCGATACTGCCCCGTGTCGTCGGTGACGCCAGTTCGGACCTTGGTGATGAGCGCCGGGCTCGACGCCTCAATCGTGACACCCGGGAGCACCGCGCCCGATGTGTCGCGAACAGTTCCAGCAAGACTTTGCGCGGTCGCCAGACTGGGCGCCGCGACGAGGATGACCGCCATCACCAACAATCGGATCAGCGTTCGATGCATGAGCGAGAACCTCCACAACCATTTGGGTTTACGAATGGGCCCCCCTTTCGGGACGCTTGAATGGGCGGACTATGGACCTTTCGACACAGGCTGTCAAGGAAGGGCTGAACCCTTTTGGTGGACAACTCCCGAAACCTGGATACGATGTCAGACCATGGCGATCCGCCGATTTCTCCCCTGTTTCTTCGCGTGTCTGCTGTTCTATGCCGACGCCATCGCGGGCGAACGATGGACGATTGGGCTCTCCACAAGTGGAGCATCGATCGAGGCGGTGACGATCGACGGCCGCTCCGCTTCGTCGCCGACAGTGCTCCTCGTGAGTGGCCTTCAGCAACCGGATCCGTCAGGCGACGCGGTCGCGCGCGAAGTGGCCGCCTTCGAAAACATCCCGCAGGACCAGCGAGCGTTCCGGCTGATCGTCATCGCACGCGCGAATCCCGATGCTCAGTCACTGCAGTTCCCGCCCTCAGGCGTTGCCTACCGCGAGCACATTGAATCGCACCTTCTCTGGCGATGGATCGGCACGCACGCACCTGACCTGGTCCTGATCGCCGGCCCGGATCCTGGACTCCTGGACGCGCTCTCGCAGAACGCGGTGATCGATGTCGGACAGATCCCGTCGCGGCGGGTAGATCCGTCGGCACCGTTCCTTCGTTCGATGACTGAGTCGATCACGACCTCGAGCGCACATCGGGAGATCGATCGCCGGCTGGCGCGATCGCCGCGTGCGTTCGCCGAAGAGCTGGCGCGCATCTATGGCCACGAATTCACGACGCCGACCTACATCGCCGCGATGGCCCTCATCAGCCGGCTTCGACTCGGCGAGCGTGACGACATCGCGCGCATCCTGCAGCCCTACCTCAATGACGTCAAAAACAGTTTCGAGCGGCCGTCGCAGTCCTCTCTCGCGGCACATGCGCTGTTCTTCGAGTACGCGCGCCGGGCCCGCGATGATCGCGCGAACGCGCTTGTCCTGCGCGCGGCCGCCAGTGGTTTCACGGAGAGCGGCGAGCTTCGTGAGTTCATGCCGCTCAATGGCGGCTGGAGCGATTCGTTGTTCATGGACGTGCCGATCCTCGCCATGGCCGGCGCGCTCACTGGCGAGCGCAGGTACTTCGACATGGCTGCCCGCCACGTGACCTTCATGCAACGGATCGTGCTCAGGCCGGATGGGCTCTATCGCCACCAGGCGTCCACGGACGCCGCATGGGGGCGCGGCAATGCATTCCCCGCTCTTGGCCTCGCGCTGACGCTATCGGAGTTTCCGAAAGAGCACGCGGACTACTCGCGTTTGCTGGCATCGTATCGCGCCCACATGGCGGCGCTCGCGCACTTCCAGGACGAGAACGGCATGTGGCGCAACGTCATCGATCGGCCGGGCGCGTATCCGGAGTACTCCGCAACTGCCATGATTGCGACCGCGATGCTGCGCGGCATCCGCAACGGGTGGATCGACCGCGGAACGTATGAGCCGCTCGTCCAGAAAGCCTGGAAGGCCATCCTCGCGCGAACCGGCGCGGAAGGCCGTCTGGTGGACGTTTGCGAAAGCACAGGCACGCGCGGCCTCACTGACGATGAGTACCTCCGTCGTGCCGCCATCCTCGGCCGCGACGACCGCGGCGGCGGAATGGCAATGTTCTTCGCGACGGAACTCGCAGGCTTGTGAGCGCGTGAGTCGTCACACCGGGATCGAGTAACGACGCCCAAAACTTCTTCCCTCTTCCGCGCTGGCGTGCTTCCGTCTCTGAAAAGTTGTAAACGATCACTCCGTACTTGTTTGGCACACTCATTGCCCTTAATACGCGTGACGGTCGCGTTTCTCGCGACCTCGGGGTTTCAAGGTCGGGTTCTCTTTCCCGGATGGCATCGCTCCTCCTGGCATGACGAACTCGGGGCGGGTGTAGTGATGCCATTTGGAGCAGACGCGCTGGTGATCTATCTCGCTTCGACGTATGGCGAGGTCTTCTGGGTATTCCCGCTCATCGCAACAGTGGGATCGCTCGTCGGCAATGCGTTCACGTACTGGATCGGGCGCTGTGCGGGTGATGCAGGTCTGCCGCGGCTATTGGCGCCGGGGCAGCTCGACCGCATGAAGGCGAGTGTGGAGAAGGCCGGCGCCGGCAGACTGGCCGCCGCGGCTGTGCTTCCACCGCCATTTCCACTGACCGCGTTCGTTCTCACCTGCGGTGCCCTCGATCTCGACCGAAAGCGGTTTTTTCTCGTGTTCGGATTAATGCGCCTGACTCGCTTCACCATCGTCGCGGCGCTGGCACAGCACTACGGCGACCGTGTGCGACAGGTCCTCGAGTCGCACGAGTTGCAAACCGGGATGACGGTGTTCGTCCTGGTGACGTTCGCCGCAATGATCGCGGCCGCCGTGGTGCTGTTTCGCCGCACACGGCCGGTCCTGGCGTAAGGCGCGCACGCGCGCCAGCGTCAACCCGCCTCTGGCTCCCGCCTAGGCGCCTCGCCGTGAATCAGGCGGCGAGGCGTCGTTTGTTTTCTGCACCGGCAAGCACCCTTCGGCATTACTATCCTGGGCACCTCGGTCATGCCGATACATGTGGCCCGGCTCGGCATCGGAGCAACGATTGCGCTGATGTGTCTGGTGGCGTTCGCCGCGCAGCACGTCGCGCACGCACAGACGGGCGTCGCACTCTACGCCGGCGTCGGCGAAGAGTTGGTCACATTCGGGGTCGACGTGGAGCACGCGACGCTCAGTCGGCACTCGTCGCTCATGCTTCCAGGCTTCATCCAGGAGGCCTGGACCTCGCCAAGCGGCACGTTCCTGTACGTGGCGTGGAGCAACGGCGGCTCCAGCTACGCGGGATCCGGCGTCGAACCACGGGGAGATCAGCACGGCATCACCGCCTTCCGCGTCGACTCTCGTGGTGTCTTACAAGAACAAGGTCCGCCAGCGTCACTGCGTTCACGTCCCATCCACATCACTGGCGATGGACCCGGACGACATCTGCTCGTGGCATACAACGATCCGAGCGGCGTGTCCGTCCATGCGATCAACGCCGACGGCAGCGTGGGCGCAGAATTGGCTCAAGCCTCGTCGATCGATGCCGGTATCTACGCGCATCAGGTCCGCGTGCTGCCCTCGAACCGCGCGGTCGTCCTCGTCACCCGCGGCAATGAACCGACTGCGTCCTCCCGCGAAGACCCCGGCGCGCTGAAGGTTTTCCACTATGACGGCGGCAAGCTGTCGGACGAGATCTCCATCGCGCCACAAAACGGCCTCGGCTTCCGCTCTCGCCATCTCGACTTCCATCCGACGCGTCCGTGGGTGTTCCTGACGATCGAAGCGCAGAACAGGCTTCAGGTCTACCGCAGGAGTGACGTCGGGCTGGAGCCGATATCCTTGTTCAGTGCAAGCACGCTGGCTGACGGCGGCGGCGTCAGATCGGGTCAGACCGCGAGCACGGTGCACGTGCATCCAGGCGGGCAATTCGTCTACGTCGGCAACCGCGGCGCGCCAACGGGCGGGCTGAACGAGATCGCCGTCTTCCGGATCAACGAGGCGACCGGCGAACCCTCGCTCATTCAGAATGTCGACACACACGGCTTCACGCCGCGCACCTTCGCGCTCGATCCCTCCGGCCGCCTGCTCGTCGTCGGCAACCAGAATTCGGTGTCGATCCGCGACGGCGCGTCGACGACGCGAGTGCCGGCCAATCTCGCGGTGTTCCGCATCGGGAGCGATGGAAAGCTCGCCTTCGTGCAGCGCTACGACGTCGCCGTCGGCCAGAAGCCGCTGTGGTGGATGGGAATCGTCGCGCCTCGCTGATCCCTAAAGCAGTTTCGTTTCCGCCTGGCCGCGTCCATAGTCCCCGGGCCTTGGGCCTTGGTTCCTGGTCCGTTCTTGGTCCCTGGTCCTTGGTCCCGGTGCTGCGCGGCGGGTGCTGAAGTGCGTGTTGATGCCGACGCTGATCCCGCGAAGCGGGTGCACGCTTTCACCCCACACCATCTGCGCCGCGTCAGCGAAGACCTCGATCGAATCGTTCAACGAAAAGCCCACTGCGCCCCCCAGGCTGAAATGCGGCGCATCGTCTGTGCGGCCACGCCGAGGAAGTGCGCTCGATCCTGCCAGTCGACCTTGCGCTGATCGACGAGACGCAGGTAGACCTCGTGGACGAGCGCCGTCGGCTGCAGCGTGTGATTCACGCGCTCGCTTCGGAGCTGACGGGCAGCGATGCGGCGCAGCTCGGCATACAGGAGCGGCAGGAGCTGGTCGAGCGCGGTGGTGTCGCCGCGACTCCAATCCTCGAACAACGCTGTGACGCTTCGCTCCGAACTCATCTCGGCTTCAGGAACCAGAGGATAGGGGGCCTCGCCGATCAATCGCAAGCGCGGGGTCGTGCAGGCCCGTAATAGGGCCCGCCTTGCACTTTTGCATAGAGCCCGGCGGACCGCCGCAGCCGTGGTCGCCCCGGCCGGGCGACCCATTGACCCAATCGCGTCCTCGTTTGCGCGATTCCTATCAACGCGACAGTCCGGCCGCATCGAAAGGAGACAGGGACATGACCATCATGAGCCAGAGAGCCACCCGCAGCTTCGTCGTTCATCGTGCAGTAGTCGGTCTACTGTCGCTGACTGTCATCGGCGTGGTGACGCCGATCGCTGGAGCCAAGTCGAAGGCCCCAGAGCAATCCGAGGGCTGGGCCAACGTCGATTGCGACAAGGAGCACTCGGGTGCGTTACAGCATGCAATCGACCGCGCGACGCCGGGTCAGACCATTCTGGTCAGGAGTACCTGTTACGAGAACGTGTCGATCCCGCCTGGCAAGGATCGGCTGACGCTCGACGGCGGCGGCACCGGCACCGTCAACGGCGCCGACGTCACGGTGAACACGCTTCAGATTCGAGGACCCAGAGCCGTGACAATCACCGGGCTCACCATTCGAGGGGGTCGGGCCGGCATCGACGTCAGCCGCGGTTCCAGCGCCGTCATCGACGGCAACCTCATCGAGGACACCGCACGAAACGGAATCACGCTTGGCTCTTTTGCAACCGCCAACATCATCAACAACACTATTCAGAACAACGCCAGCGCCGGCATTCTCGTCACCGGAAACGCATTCGGCTTCATCGGCTTTGCGACAGCTGATGACATAGTCGCGAGCCCGAACATCATCCGGAACAACGGCACCCACGGCATCAGCGTGACGTTGTCCTCATCCGTCCGCATCGCCGGGAACACGATCAGCAACAACGTCCGGCATGGCGTCAACGTCGAGCGCGCGTCGCAAGCAACGATCTCGGACAACACCATCGACGCCAACGGTCAGAACGGGATCTACGTCACCGAGAACTCGGTCGTGAACCTGGGCAGCGATTCGGGCGCTGGACTCTTCGACGCGCCGAATCGAACCATCCTGAACAACGTGCTTCGAGGGGTCGTCTGCCGTGTCGGCGGCTCGGCGAACGGCCGGCGCGGAACCCTCAGTGGCAACGCCGGGCCGAAGGACTTCGGCACCAGCTGCGTGGACAGTCTCGACGTGGCGGACACGTTCTAGCGGACACATTCCAGAGGACCACGACCATGGCTCATCACTTCATCGTGCGCATCGGTACGAGCACCTCTGCGGCGCGACGTCTGGCAAGTTCGCACTCTTCCTTGCCGCCTCAGCCCCAGAGTTCCTTGCTCGCCAATGCCGCGCCCTCGCTTAGCGCTTTCAGCTTTGCCCAGGCAATCTGTGGATGAACGCGCATGCCCATCCCGCAATCGGTACCGGCTATGACATTCTCGCGGCCGACGAGGCTCGCATAAAGAAGGATGCGATCGGCCACGAGCTCCGGATGCTCGACCACGTTGCTGGCGTGACTGACGACACCAGGAATCAGGATCTTGCCTTCGGGCAGCGTGGTCCCTTTCCAGATCTTCCATTCGTGTTCGTGCCTCGGGTTCGCGGCTTCGACCGAATACGCGCCGGCCTTCACCCGAAGCATTAGATCGATCACGTGCTTCAAAGGCAAGTCATGCGTGTGCGGTCCGTGCCAGCTTCCCCAGCAGATGTGATACCGGACCCGGTCTTCTGGAATGCCTTGCAACGCGTGATTCACAGCATCGATTCGCACCGTTGCAAACTTTCGATACTCGTCGATGCCCGGGGCCGGCACGATCATGTCGTAGGTATCCGGCAGGGCGGGGTCATCGATCTGAAGAATGAAACCGGCGTCGACGATGGCCTTGTATTCGTGCTTGATCGCGTCGGCGAGGGCGAACAGGTACTCTTCGTCGGTCGCGTAGTGCTCGTTGTAGAAGAAGTGCTCCAGCCAACCGGGGGCCAGGACGCACATGAACGCGTCTTCAGTGGCGACATTCGCCTCCGCCAACGCTGACTTGAAAAGCTGGATGTCCGACTGGATCTCCTGCTGCCCGATATAGGTCACGGCACCGCTGCACACAACGCGCTGCGAGGGCGCCGGCAGGAATTGCAGGTCCTTGTAGAAGTCGGCGAACTCGATGCGCTCGTTCGTCTCGAGCGCCATGAACGGCGCTTCACCGGGCTTCAGGGGCCGCGTGGTGAGACCGCTCAACCGCCTCCCGTAATACGTGAGGCTGCCGAACCCAAACTTGCCGACTTCCCCGTCGCTGATCACATCGACACCGGCGCCGGCCTGCCTGCGGATCACGTCGACGATGCCGCGGTGAACGGCCGGCCGTAATGCGCTCGCGTCCGCGACGTGGCCAGCCATCACGTCGCGCGAGAGCTTCACCAATTCCGGCGGCCCGTCGAGCCGTCCTGCATGCGTCGTCAGAATGCGATGGTCACTGCGCTTCATGCCGACCTCACAACAAAGTCACTTCATCGACAGGCGCTGCGCCTCGGCACAGTTAGCGGTCATCTCGAAATAGCGCTGCACGGTGAGGACGTCACTCTCGTACGGGTGCTTCTCACCCGCCGCCCGCGGTAGCTGGGCGATCCGAACGCGGTCGTACGCACGGTCGAACTCGGTGTGGTTGGACAGCAGGACCGTGGCTCCCGCCACGCGCGCAGCGTCGGCGATCTTCCTTTGGCTGTCGCGGTAGACGGCGAACGTCTGCGCCTGGCGCGGGAAGTTGAACGCGGTGCCGCCTGAGTACGCAACCGTCAGCGTGCGACCGCTATCCGTGACGGGGAAGATGTAGGACAGGGTGCCCGGCGTGTGGCCCGGCGTTGCGATGACGTCCACCGTGATATCACCGAGCGTGATCTTCAGGCCTTCCGGCCCGACGACGATGTCACGCTTCGGCACGCCACCGGCAGCGGTGGCGGGACGTTGCAGGGTGGCGTCCCAGTCCGCAGCGCCCATGACCACCCTCGTCGCGTAACGGGTTTGCAGCAGCGCCGCACCCTGGTCATGGTCACCGTGGGCGTGGCTGATCAAGACATATTTGACGTCACGCGGATTGAGACCGAGCCTTGTCAGTCCGTCTACGATTTCCGGCTCGATGGCATAGGCGTACAGCGTGTCGATGACGATGATGCCTTGGCTGGTCGTCAGCGCCCAGGCAGAATGGATCCTGGTCCCGATGAAATAGAGATTGTCGAACACCTTATAGGGTTGGGCGTACCAGGTGGCGCGGTCGGGTATCGCGGCAGCGGCGGGAGCAGCGTTCGTTGCCCCGCGGCCTGCAGGGCCTCCGCTTCCGCTGGCAAGATTGTCGGGGGCGACGCAAATGCGCAGAAAGGTTCCGGCATAGTCCTGGCCCGCGGCGCGTTTGGCGGCGATTATCAGGTTGTCGGGCGTGGCCGGCACAGGCGCCTGCGCATGGGTTGCAGTTGTGGTGACGCAGAAGGCTGCGGCGACCACCAGGCGAAGTCTCATGGCATTTCCCCTCGCGCGATCCGGCGCAATCCTACACCCGCAGCCGGGTTAAACCAGATGTCGAACGAACACCGCCTGCCGCGTGTCCGCGCGTCAGCGATTACTGGCGGTTGATCTGGCGAGCCGTTCCGGGTGCAACGTCACCTTCTGTAGCCGCCAGTTGTTCATGTCAGCCACCAGCAGCTCGTTTTCGGATGGGCACGCGAGGCCATGGATCCAGTTGAACTGCCTGGGGCCTCGTCCCGATTCGCCGATCCAGCCAAGAACCTTCCCGTCGAGGGTCATCTTGTAAATCCGTCCCGGCTCTTCGTCGGACGTGTAGAGATACTGAGTGGGCGTGTTGGTGATGCAGAGCGTCCACGGTTGCGTTTGATCGGGACGAGTCGCCGGCACATTGCCGAGTACCGGGTGACGCGTCTTGTCGTACGCGACGTTCAGATGAATGAAACGCTGGAACTTTCCGTCGCGGTCGAACACCTGGATGCGGCGGTTGTTGCGATCGGCGACGTAGACGTTGTTCTGGCGATCGACGCCGATGTTGTGGAGGGTGTTGAACTGCGACGGATTCTGGTCGGCCTGCGGACCGCTAGATCCGCGCGACCCCCACGACATCATCCAGTTGCCGTTCTTGTCGAACTTCGCGACCCGCGAGTTCCGGTAGCCATCGCTGACGTAGATGTTGTCGTCGGAGTCGAAAGCGACATCGGTCGGTCCGCCGAAGTACCCGTCGACGTGCATTGGCGGCGCTGCCCCGTTTCGACCGACAGGTACGTAATAGTCAGGTTCGTCAGGTCCCTCCGGGCGGCGACCGAGATTGAGCGTTACATAACCAGCGGGGTTGAACCTTACCGCCGCATGCGTTCCCTTGTCGACGACCCACAGGTTGTCAAAGCGGTCGTAGCGAAGGCCGTGACCATAGGCAAGCCCGTACACGCCCTTCCCGACTTCGCGGATGAACTTACCTGAAGGGTCGAACTCCAGTAATTGCGTCGACGCATTGCCGTACACCGGCCCCGACGTCGAACTGCCGGGGTGATTGAGGACCGCGATCCGCCCCTTGGAGTTGACGGCCACACCGAGCACTTCGCCGAGATTCATGTCGGCTGAATACTTCAGGAACTCCGTGTTCGAATCCCATGGAATCTCTGGCGCGTTCACGACCGTCGCGGAGCGCTCAGGCGCGGTCTGTTGCGCAAGGACCTCTGGTCGACGCCACTCTCCAACACCGGCAGCCGCGATCGTGAAGACGACGCCGACGAACAGAAATCGCTTCATCACCCACCTCCCTTACGCCTTAACGCTTCATCAATGAGATCGTGTTTACGCTGTCCACGACACGAGGAGTCAGAGCTCCACCGACGGGGGCTGAAGAGGCTCGGTGATGCTACGGTACGAACCGCCGAGCGCTGACGATGCCGTCGCCTTCCCGGATCGTGATGATCTGATTCGCTTCGACGTTCTGAAGAACATCGGTCTGTCCGCTCGGCCAT
>Ga0068870_10000847_pt1 | contig 11937 bp, 8 predicted proteins | sample KBSMisM62_FD_66599 | JGI IMG/M metagenome (GOLD analysis project Ga0068870, IMG submission 66599) | Miscanthus rhizosphere microbial communities from Kellogg Biological Station, Michigan, USA - KBS Miscanthus M6-2 | ecosystem: Host-associated > Plants > Roots > Rhizosphere > Soil ...
GGCAGAGCGACGAGGTGATCTAAAAGTACGCACGAAGAAAGGTTACAAAGCGATCGCGGATAGCGTGATGCCGTAAGAGAAATTGAATGCGCGAAATGAGCCGCCCAATACTGTTGTTGCTTTTAGTTTCCGTGCTTTTGTGTGCGGGAGTTGCGAGCAGCAGTATGTTTGCGAAAACCGAGAATTCGCCGAGCGCTGCTCAGCAAGCAACACCTTCACCGACACCACGAACACGCGAAGAGTTGCCGCAGGATTCGGACGAAGTAATCAAAGTTGAAACGAATCTTACGAACATCTTCTTCACCGCGGCCGACAAGAACAAACGCTTCATCAGCAATCTCAAGGCAGAAGATATTCGTGTTTTGGAAGACGGTAAGCCACAGGAGATTTTTACTTTTCAACAAAACATCGATCTTCCGCTTTCACTCGCAATACTGATCGACACCAGTGCTTCTGAAGAACGCACGCTGCCGGACGAAAAAGTCGCCGCGCGCGCATTTCTCGAAAACGTCTTGCGGGCCAATAAAGACGAGGCAGCGATACTTTCGTTCACAGGTGAAACAACTCTCGAGCAGGGCTTCTCCGGGAATTTGGAACGGCTGCGTCGAGCGATCGAGCGCGTGGAGTTTATTCCGCCGTCAGGCTACATCGGCGGTGGAGTGGTTGTGAATGGAACGCCGCCAATCTCCGGAACGAATCAGAGTCTCGCAGGATCGACGGCCATTTGGGACGCGATTTGGGCCACGTCGGAGGAATTGATCAGCACTTCCGCCGAACACACACGCCGCGCAATCATACTGTTGACAGACGGCGTCGACACCAGCAGCCGGATGAAAATGCACGAAGCCGTCGAACGCGCGCAGAAGGCTGACGCGCTGATTTATGCGATCGGAATCGGCGACCGCTACACGTTCAACGTCAACGAAGGTGATTTGAGAAAAATCGCCGAAAGGACCGGCGGACGTGCGTACTTTCCCCGTCACGAACAGGATCTGCGGGACGCATTCGCCCAGATTCAGCGTGACCTGCGCGAACAGTACCTGGTGGCCTACTCGCCGAGTAACAAAGCCCGCGACGGGTCGTTCCGAAAGATCGAAATCCAGGTCGTAAATCCGGAATTTAAGCAGCGTGAGCTGAAGCTCAACTACCGCACCGGCTACTTCGCCAAGACCACCTCGCCCGAACCCGCGATACGTAAGCGCGTAAACGATCAGTGACCGAGTACACAAAGGCACAAAAATCCACAAATGTGCTTCTGATTTGTGGGCCTTTGCGCTCCCTTTTTCTTCTGACAAACAACGGTTAAGCGTGTTATACTCTCGCCGCCCTTGAAGTGTGTCAGGGCGTAAGAACTCCGCACCATCTCCAATTTGCTCCTCCCGAGGTTTCTTACTCATAGCGTCCGAAAAACAGATGAGCATCAGCACCTCAGACCGGGGCCGAGTCCTGATTGTCGACGACGATCGGAAAATGCTCGATCTCCTGGTCGACCTCCTCGAACTCGAGGGTTACGAGGTCTCAACCGCCCTCGACGGCGCGGACGCTCTCGATCTGGCCGTGTCGTTCGATCCGGATGTAGTCGTGAGCGACGTGGTGATGCCCGTCGTCGGTGGTCTCGAGCTCTGCCGCCGTTTGAAGGAACATCCACGCACCGCGTACGTCCCCGTGCTTCTGATCAGCGGCCTGATGCCTTCCCACGACGCAGGCATCGAAGGACTTCATGCCGGCGCCGACGACTATCTTGACCTTCCTTTCCGAAACGAAGAGCTGCTCGTGAAAGTCGCTCGTTTAGTCGAGCGGAATCGCATTCAAAAACATTATCGCGAGATCGTCGAGCAGGCTGCCGACATCATCTACACGCGCGACATGGACGGCTACATCACCAGCGTCAACGATGCCGGTGCTCGTTTTTTCGGTCACACTCCAGCGGAAATGATTGGCCGTCATTTGAGCCAGGTGATCGACCCAAAATCCGCTGCTCACCACATCGCGCTTGCCAAAATCCACGACGGCAATTCACCGCTTCGCTCGACGTACCGCCTGAAAGACGCGCGTGGCATGGAGAGATGTTTGGAGGGAATAATCACCGTCGAGCGCGATCGGCGTGGTGAGCCAATCGGTGTGCGTGCAGTGGTTCGCGACATAACCGAACAGAAGAACGCGGAAGAGGCGTTGAAGGAAAGTGAAGAACGTTATCGCCGTCTTGTTGAGCTGTCGCCGGACGCGATCGTGGTCCATCGCGAAGGTAAGTTTGTTTACGTCAATCCAGCGGCGGTGAAACTCTGGGGCGCGTCTCGCCCAGCGGATCTGATCGGAAGGTTGATTCTCGACGTGGTCCATCCTGACTTTCACGATCACGTCAGAGAGCGCATTGAATACATACAAAACTTTCAGAAGCCCACACCGCTGGCTGAACAAAAGTGTCTGCGCCTCGATGGAACTGAGATCTACGTCGAAGTTACGGGCCTGCCTTTCACTTCGGAGGGCAAGTCGGCAGTGCTTGGCGTCTTCCGTGATGTAAGCGAAAAGAAGCAGGCGCGCGAAGCACTGAGGAAAGCGGAAAAGCGTTTGCGAACTGTGGTCGCGAGCGCGGCGCTCATACTGTTTGCGACTGACAAGAACGGTATCTTCACGCTGTGTGAAGGAGAGGGACTGAAGAGTCTTTCGCTGCAACCCGGAGAACTTGTCGGAAAGTCAGCGTTTGAAGTCTATGCCGACTCTCCGCAAGTCGGTGAGAACATCAGGCGCGCGTTGAAAGGCGAGTCGTTCGCGTCGGCAGTCAACGTCGGCGACCTGGTTTTCGAAGTTCGCTATTCACCACTCACGGACGAACGCGACAACATACTCGGCGTCATCGGAGTCGCGACTGATATTACGGAGAATCGTCGCGCCGAAGCGTCGATCAGAGAAAGCGAAGAACGCTACCGCGAACTTTTCGAGAACGCGAACGACATCATCTACACGCACGATCTTCAGGGCAACTTCACTTCGCTCAATCGTACTGGCGAACGAATCACTGGCTACTCGCGTGAAGAAGCGGCGTCGCTCAGCGTCGCTGACGTAATTGCTCCCGAACATCTGAACCTTGCTCGCGAGATGATCGCGCGCAAGGCAAGTGAGAAAGTCTCGACTGTTTACGAGATCGACATTATCTCGAAGCAGGGTCGTCGCGTGCGCCTGGAGGTCAGCACGCGTTTGATTCTCCGCGACGGCAAACCGGTTGGTGTTCAGGGAATCGCGCGCGATCTAACCGAGCGAAAGAATTCCGAAGAAGCGTTGCGCGAGAGTCAGGCGTTCCTGGCCCAGCAGGCGGAACGCGAAGCGATGACTCATCGCATTTCTCAAGCTGTTCGCTGTTCGCTCGATCCTCTCGAGATTTACAAGACAGCGGTTAGAGAGTTGGGGTCGTACCTCAATGTGGATCGTTGTTCGCTGTTCATGAAAGACGTGCGCCGGAAGTGCGTCACGAATGTGGCCGAGTATCACGCAGACGGCGTTGAGCCTGCGGCGACAGATTTTTCGCTGGCCCATTTGCAATACCTCGTCTCGGGCTTGGACGAGAACGGAGTGCTTCCATTCTCTGACGCCGAAAACGATCCGCGCATCACGGACGTTTACGACAACATTCTTCGCAAAGCGGATGTGAAGTCGATCATGTACGTCGCGATCACGGTGGCTGACGATTTTCCGGCTGCGTTCGCATTGTCGACGACGAAGCAATTAAGAGAGTGGAGCGATGCGGATATTGCGCTTTGTAAAGCCGTTGCCGATCAAACCGGAATCGCGATCCGCCAGGCTGCCTTGTATCAAAAGGCCGAGACGACTTCGATTCGCGAGGCGCTGGTAAATCGTTTGACGATGGCGATTCGTGCTTCGTTGAGTTTGCCCGAAGTTCTCAGCACGGCAACGCGCGAACTGGGACTCGCGCTGTCGGCGTCGCGAGTGCAGCTTTGCTTGTATAACAGTGAAGGTGTTAGCGAAACGCTTGATTACGAATACTGCGCACCGGGCGTCGAGAATTCAAAAGACGGAGTCGTTAATTGCGACGATGCGATCGGCTGTCGACTGTCGTGTTCGGGTCAACCACTGATCGTCGACGATGCCTTTAATTACGACGACTCCTCGACGGAGTTGCGCGATTACGTTCGCGAACGCGCCGTGAGATTCAACATCGGTTCGCAGATCAATTACCCGTTGTTCATCAAAGGCGAGTTTCGCGGCTCGCTGTGTATTTACCAAAACGATCACAAACGGGTGTGGACTGAGGATGAACTGTCGCTGGTTGAAGCACTCGCAGAACGAGTCGCGATCGGCATCGCACAGGCAGAGTTGTTCGAGATGGTCGCGCGTGGAAAGACCGAGTGGGAAACAACTTTCGACGCGATGTCCGACGGTATTTTCATCTTCGATCGAAATGGCGCGTTGAAACGAGTCAATCGCGCGGGCGCGGCGATGGAAGCGCTTCATCCGAAGTTGCTGCTCGGAAAGAACTGTTGCGACATTCTGAGGACGAGCGAAGCCGAGACTTGCGTAGTTGAAAGAGCACTCGAAACCGGCCGCAGCGTTACCATCGAAATCACTCCTACGCGGCTCAATCGCCCCTTGCTGGTCACGATCGAGCCAGTGCTCGACGAAAACGAAAAACCGGAAGGCGTGGTTTGCACTGCGCGCGATCTTTCCGATCTGCGCAAGGTGCAGGCAGTCGCGCGCGAGCACCAGTCGCTGCTGACGAATATTCTCGAGAGCGCTCGCGAATCGATTTACGCAGTGGATCCCGAAGGCAATTTCAAGTGGTGCAACACCGCGACGTTGAAAGGGCTTGGTTATCAACGCAGCAACTTCATTGGTCGCCCACTGCTCGCCATGGTCTACGAAGGCGATCGCGAACTGGTGCGAGAAAAACTTGACGCTGCATTGACCGGATTACCGCAGACGTACGAGATGCGCTACTTCGCGCACGATGGGCAGCTGCGGTATGCACGCGTCGACAATTCGCCGCTCGTCGTCGAAGGTCGAACGACGGGCGTGTTGGGCATCGCGCGCGACATCACCGAGCAGAAGGAAGAACGCGAGCGCGCCGCGCGTGCTGATAAGTTGCGCGCACTCGGACAACTCGCATCGGGTGTGGCCCACGACTTCAACAATTCTCTCGCTGCAATTCTCGGGCGCGCGCAACTACTGCGACGTCAGATTAACGATCCTGCGCTGGTTCGTAATCTCGACATCATTCAAACGGCCGCCGAAGACGCAGCGGCGACTGTGCGTCGCATTCAGACCTTCGCGCGCAAGTCTGCGGTTAAAGAGTTTGAGATGGTTGACGTCGGCGCATTGCTCAACGATGCCGTTGAGATCACGAGAACCCGCTGGCAGAACGAAGCACGTGTTCGTGGATTGGAGTACGAGGTCAAGCTCAACGCGGAGAGTGGACATCACACGTACGGCAGTGCGTCGGAGCTGCGCGAGGTGTTTGTAAATATGATCGTGAACGCGGTTGATGCGATGCCGAAAGGCGGAAGACTTTTGATAACGTGTCGCCGTGTTGACGATCGGTTGCAACTGCATTTCAGCGATAACGGAATGGGAATGCCTGAAGACGTGCGACAGAAGATCTTCGAGCCGTTCTTCTCGACGAAGGGTGCGCATGGAACCGGCCTGGGCTTGTCAGTCAGTTACAGCATTATCGAACGTCACTCCGGCGCGATCAGTGTTATATCCGAACCTGGCAAAGGTACTAACTTCACGATCGATCTGCCTGCAGCAGTTGCTGAGACGCCGTGCGATGACCTGCCACTCACGATTGTTGAGGCGCCGAGCCTGCGCATTCTAGTCGTCGACGACGAAGAGCCTGTTCGGGAGACGCTCGCGGAAATGCTCGTTGCGGTGAATCACAGAGTGGAACTGGCGGGCAGTGGACCAGAGGCAGTGCAAAAAATGCGCGCCGGAAACTTTGAAATGGTGTTTACCGATCTCGCGATGCCGGAGATGGACGGCTGGGAAACGGCCCGCATGATTCGCAAGGACTGGCCCGACGTGAAGATCGTACTTGTCACCGGTTATGGTCCAACGACCACGCCGCCGCCGGGTGAAGAAGATCTAGTCGATGCAATTATTGGCAAGCCGTTCGACTTTGCGCAGGTCGGCTCAACCCTCGATACAGTTACGAGACGCCATGAATTGCAGTCAGGAAGGGGGCTTGCCCCCGCTCTTCCAACGACGGGGGCAAGCCCCTCTTCCTGACTTGCGAGTTGTCGGGGCCGGATTGATTAGTTGAAGTTCATTATTCCCGCGCTCGCTGCAAAACCAACTCCAAATCCCACCACCATCGCCGGCCCTGACCACTCGTCTTTCTCAGCGAGCATGAAACCAGTCGAAGCACTCGACAGATTGCCGTAGCGCTCGAGCACCTTGTACGAGCCATGGACTTTCGCGGAGTCAGGACGCAGATCCAGTTGTGAACAAATACCGTCGAGGATCTTCTTGCTGCCGGTGTGAATCAAGCACTCGTCCACCTGAGTGAGATCGGAGACTGGTGAATTCGGATGCTCGAGCACGTTTTTGATCGTGGTGACAGCGTAGTGCGCGCCGCGCATCGGAACGTTCGGCTGCATGAAATACTGCGGCCTTCCTTTGAGGAACGGATGTGAGCTGTTGCTGGTCATCGTGAGAAGATTCATGTCGTTTGGCTGGTCGTTCGTGAGGTGGGAGATTGGTCCAAACGCCGGCTTTCCTTCTTCTTTGCCTACCAGCAGTGCGACCGCGCCGTCGCCAAAGAGCATCGACTGAATTACAAACGTCGTGTCCAGTTTTTGTTGTTCGAATTGATTTGAGTCGAGTCTGAGTTCTCTCCTTAACTTGATAATCTCGCGATAGCCGCAATACTCATCGCGCAACAGCGGAGCTGCAAACGGCGTGTGCACCTCCGACATGACGACGAGCGCGAGTTGTCCGGGATTCGCTGCCAGGTACCATTCAGCCACTTCAATCGACTTGAGCAGCACGGAACAACCCTGCGCCTGCATGCTGACGTTTCGCAGTGAGCGCGAAAGCAATCCGTGCGTCCTGCCCATGACCTCCGACGCGAGACACGGCAGCATTTGATCCGGCGTGTTGGTCGCGGCGATCAGTAGCCCGATCCGGTTTGGATCGCCGCCCCACTCGTGAATGCAGCGTGTGGTCGCGGCGACGGCGAGGTCAGTCGTCGAACTTGTGGCGACCTTCGGTTTGCCGCAAAGAAAGTCAGGATAGTTTTCGAGCGCCGAATATCGCTGATCTACACCGAGAGAGCTGATGGTGTTGATCAATTCGGGTGAGAGTTTGTGCATTAGACTTCCCACCAGTTCCGTCGTCTTGAAGACGTTCTTCGGAACTGAAGTCGATGCGGATAAGAGGTTAATCATTGTCGTTTTCTGCTCCAAACAGAGAGGGGGTTGCCGCTTCGGATTGTCTACCCGACCGTTCCGATGCTCCTCAGGCTACAACCCTCGTGCCGCATTTCCACCGCACGGGGATTTTCTCGGGATAACTGCTTGTTTTAGCGAATTTAGCTGGTTTTTCAGCGCCGTCAGTGCGCGCCATTTTGGCGGTAAATTGGATACCCGCTAAACACGTCCATAAAACAGACAAATTCCCTCAGGAATTCTACTGGTCCGACCAAAGGCCCCTCTGGCACACAGATATACACTTGGTAAACCACTTACCAGTGATTTTTGTGCTTTAGTGTACTCATCAACGGAGTTGGAAGCGGCCGATGGTGTCTTCGCCGATGCTGCCGAAGTAGAGTGTGCCGTTGCGTTCGACGACATTTGCGATTTGGGAGTAGCAGTCAGCGGAGTCGTTTTGGAGGTTGTCGACGACGCGACCTTGCGGGTCGAGGGCGAGAATGAAGGAATAGGGTTGTGGGCCCGGTTGGATGAATTTTGGTAACCGCGCGACGATCTTGCGAACGAATGGGTAAGGCAGCATCCGATCAACGAGCGCCTGCCTCGGAGTGACGAGTGCCAGCCAGAACTTATCGTTGCTGTTCGAAGAGATGCCATCGGGGAAACCCGGCAGGTTGTCGATGAAAATATCGCTCTGGCCCATCTTCGGCCCATTCAACCACACACGCCGAATCCGATATTCACCCGTTTCCACGACCAACACGTACGTTTGATCCGGGCTCACGGCGACACCGTTTGCAAAGTAAAGATCTCGTAACAACGTGCGTGGTTTTTGACTCTGCGGATCGAGCGCGAGCAATCGGCCGTTGGGCTGGTGCTCGAGTAAGTCGTTCACGTGCTGTGTCATCGGAAACTTGTGCGACGCTTCGGTGAAGTAGATCGTTCCGTCGGCGCCGGCGTCAAGATCGTTGAGACAGCTAAACTTCTCGCCGTCTGCCTCTCCCGCAAGGAGTGTTATCTCGCCGGCTTTGTTGACTGACAGCAGGCCCTTGATTGCGTCTGCAACGATCAGGTTTCCGCTGCGATCGAAGATGAGTCCCAATGGACGACCGCCAGTGTTTGCGAAGACGCGTGGCTGAGTGCCGTCTGGTTGCAGGACCATAATCCGTCCATCTTCAAAGCCTGCGTAGATCTTTCCTTCGGCGTCCAAAGCGACGTCTTCGGGTTTGTGCCCTTCACCGAGTGACAGTTTCTGAGTCGCCGAAAGACGAGTGTTCTTTTCGTACTGGCCGGTCAGTGTCGGAGCTGTTGGCGGCGTCCACGCAGCAGGCGCGATTGGTACTGGCGCAAACAACAGATAAACGAGCGCCGCCGCTAAGATGAGGATGATTAATGTTGCGACGCGCTTCGTGAGAGACATTGATTAGCGCTCGCCGCGCGACTTCTGGACTTCGGTTTGAAGCTCGACGGCGAGGTTTCTGATTCCAGCCTGATCCATCGGCTCGATAAGACGAAGCGCTTCGTCGAGAATGCGTCGTTGATGCTCCGGAAAGTTTGGCAAGCCACTGACGGTGCCGAGTTCACCATCGTAAAGCGCGACTCGTGGCGGACGAACAAATTCGACTACATCCTTGATAACCGCAAGCGTCATCGTCGGGACGCCCGAGAGTTCGAGTGCTCGCGCCACCAGGCCTACCGTTTGATGACACAAAACTGAAGCGGGAACCAGCAACGCCGCCTGCACTTCATAACGATGAACCCGCTCGACGAGCTTCGGAGCGAGTTCGTTTGCGACCATCGCTGCGTCAGGAATGAAACCGCAAAGACTCCAGAACACGGGATTCAACTGCCCGATGATTCCGTTTTGCTCAAACTCCAGCAATCGGGCGACCGGCACCTGCGCGTTCATGTCCGCCTGCACGCCACTCGCGTCATAACCTCGCGCTGCAAATCGCAAATCAGTGTCTTCGACTTCGATGGGAATCTCTTTAAAACTCGGATCGCCCGTTGTGGCAGTCGTGTCAAAGGGCGGCGTCCCGTCGATATACGCGCCAGCCGACGAGATGAGCCCGAGATTCAACATCGGAAGTGCGCGACGCGCCGGCGTGAACGGCGCGCGCCGGTTCTTCACAAACGGGTAAGCCGAAATGTCGTCACCGCGCCCGCTCCGGTTCCATTCCTCGAAGCGTCTTTGCCAACCGTCAATGTCTTCAATTATTTCCACCGGCTTCTTCCATTCTGTGAAGTTCAATTGCGCACGTTTCGCGCCATCAGGACCATCGCCACGAGAGCCGCAATCATAGCAAGCGAGAGCGCGTTCACCGAATAGCCGTGCAGGTTGTTGAATGCGATGCGGCGTGCGTCGTCCGCCGCGATCTGATCGATTGGCGCCACCATCGCCGCTCGCAGTGCACGCATTCGTGCGGCGATAAACCAGTGCCCCACCGATGTTGCCAACGCAATCAACACAAGGCAGACGGATTCGACAATAAAACTCAGACGGCTGTAGTAATTGCGTCGCAGGAATAGAGTCGCGAGCAACAGCAACGCGATCACGAAGCCCGCGATGTTAACGACGGAAAGCGAGCGCGTCACGATCGAGCCTGCGATTTCGTTTGCATTCGATAGACCGAACGATCGCAAAACTCCAAACGCAGCAGGCGCAACGACGGCGCCAAAGAACAGCGCCGCACCAAACCAACAAGCGAGTAGTATCAATCGCGTAGCGTTCAGAAACGTTCCCAACTTTCTTAGTCAAACTCGTCGATCGTCGCCAACAAGCGAATCTTTGGTGGAACGATCTCTGGTTGCGTCAACTCTCTCGGGTCCGCGGCAGTCAACAACCACGACAGCGCCGAATCAAGTTGGACCTGATACTCATCGAGATCCAGCGACATGAAAACACTGACGCCCAGCCGTCCGAACTTCTCTTTCGCTCGCAAGTACATCTGTCGCGCGGCGCCAGGACGGCCGATGTCGAGGTGATGAAACGCAACCGCCGATTGAATCATCGCCTGGAGAAACAGCTTTTCCTTTGGGCCAACTTCGCCCATCCAACGTTCTTCCCATGCATCGTGCGCCGCGTGAAACTCGCCGGCGTTGTAAAGATCGATTCCGGCGATGTACTCGATTGGGTACGCAGCAACGTGTGCATCAAGATAAGGTAATTCTGCTTCCATCAGTGTTCATCCGCGCAAATCCGTGTACACAGATTTCACGGATAAACACGGATTATTATTTTGCATTCAATCGCGCCGCAATTACTTTCGCGGCAGTCGCGCCGGCGCCCGTCGCGCCGCTGATCGTCGGCGCAATTGGGTTCGACACGTCACCACACGCGAACACCATCGGCACGTTAGTCTCTTGTCGGCTGTTCACTGCGATGAAGCCCTTGGGATCAGTTTCGAGTTGCTCTCGAAACAACTCGGTATTCGGCTCAACGCCGATCCGAATCAGCACGCCGCGGACCGCCAGTTGAAACGGCTTCAACCCTTCTTTGCGCTGAATCTCAACGGCTTGAACCTCGTCGTCGCCGATAATACGCGTAAGCACAGATTCCGTGAAAACCGTGACGCGATTGTTTGGCTGGAGACGTTCGGCGAGTTCCCGCCGCGCACGCAGTTTCTTTCCGCGATGGACCACCGTGACAGTCGGACACACCTCCGCCAGCAACACCGCGTTCTCAACGGCCGCGTCTCCGCCTCCGACCACACAAACATCTTTCCCCGCAAAGAGCTGACGATCGCGAGCGCCGGATTCTATCATCCCCTTCCCGGCAAATTCTTTTTCACCGGGCACTCCGAGTTGCCGTGGTCTAACACCTGTGGCAATCACGATCGCAATCGATTGCAGCTGTTCACCACTCGCCAATGAAATGCGCTTCGCTTTTAAGTCGACCGACGCGATGTTTGTTCCAGTCCACAGATCAAACTCTGCCGCGTCGACATCTTTCGCAAAATGCTCGAGCAATTCCTCACCGTTGCGCGCTTTCAAGCCCAGGTAGTTTTCGATCGAATTGTAGACGCGGTGAAGTTGACCGCCGATCTGTTCGGCTTGTTCGAGCACGAGCGTGTCGAGGCCCAACTCATCGCACCAGAAAGCAGTCGAGAGCCCCGCTGGTCCAGCACCGATGATGATAACGTCGTGCATTCTTCTAAGGTGCTGATGTGGCTGCGAGCGTGAATGAACTACTCAAAACTTCCGCAACCTGATCCGGTTGAATACTCGATGCGGCGAGGGTGCTATTGCCGTCGAGAAACTTGACGGCCGAAGTCATCTCGCGACTGTCAGTTTGCCAACGTCCGTCGCGGTTCGATTCTTTTGCGTTGAGCAACTGCAAGGCGTCGGTAAGATTGCGCCGCTGGATGCGTGGACGTACAACTGTTTCAGCCCAGGAGTAGTAAGGATAATCGAGTCGATAAAACCATCCGCCGTTCGTTGGAATTGCGATCACGAAGAGTTCGCCTTTTGCGAACTTCGAGATTGCCGTGTACGGCGCAGCGTGCTTAGTCGGACGAAAACCTGCGCCGTCAAACAACTCCGGAGCGAGGGTTATCAA
>Ga0068870_10000848_pt1 | contig 11929 bp, 7 predicted proteins | sample KBSMisM62_FD_66599 | JGI IMG/M metagenome (GOLD analysis project Ga0068870, IMG submission 66599) | Miscanthus rhizosphere microbial communities from Kellogg Biological Station, Michigan, USA - KBS Miscanthus M6-2 | ecosystem: Host-associated > Plants > Roots > Rhizosphere > Soil ...
TACAACCTCGACGCGCGAGTCACCGAAGTGGCTTTGCGTGAAGCAAGGACTGTGGTTCGGCGGGGAAAAGGAGTTCTGATCACGGAAACGCGGCACGGGTTCGTCTGCGCGAACAGTGGGATCGATGTTTCTAATGTGGATGGTGGCAGGCATGCGCTTCTCCTTCCAATGGACCCAGACCGCTCGGCGGCCAAGCTTCATCGTGAATTGAAAAAACAATTGAAGATTTCGGTGCCCGTGATCATCTGTGACAGTTGGGGACGTGCGTGGCGCGAGGGTTTGACGGAAGCGGCGATTGGCATTGCCGGCATGAAGGCCCTGCACGACTACCGGGGCCACCGCGATCCGCACGGCTATGAGCTAAGAGCCAGTGTAGATGCAGTGGCCGATGAATTGGCTTGCGCCGCGGGTTTGGTGTGCGGCAAGCTATCTGGTATTCCGGCTTGCCTTGTCCGTGGCTTTCAATATCAGGCAGGTGCCGGAAGCGCACGCGAACTGGTGCGCCCCGTCGCAAGAGACTTGTTTCGATAGTCGTTAAGGAGGAGCAGTGGCGAGAGCCTTATCTCTAGCGGAATTGGAAGACTTCCCTTCCCTGGAGTGGTCTCAGGTCGCAGAGCGAACTGACCCCTCCATCCGTGTATTGCTTGAGAGAATTCTTGAATCGCAAGATGGCGGAGTCGTTTCGCGTGAAGAGTGCCTGCTTTTGGGAGCGGCCGATGGCGATGACTTGCTCGGGTTGCTGGTCGCGGCAGACGTTTTGCGTCGAGAAGTGGTTGGCAATCTTGTTACCTACGTTGTGAATCGCAATCTTAATTTCACAAATATCTGTTTCGTAGGATGTAAGTTCTGCGCCTTCAGTCGCGGACCACGCGAGGCGGACACATATTTCCTTACTCTTGAAGAAATTGGACGCAAAACAAAGGAAGCACGGGAGCTGGGTGCGACGGAAGTGTGCATACAGGGAGGACTGCCCCACGGCTTGTCTCCCTTTTATTATCGCGACATCTTACGTGCCGTGAAGAACGCCGTGCCAGAAATGCATACACACGCATTTTCTCCGATGGAGATTGTGTATGGCGTAGAACTGACGGGCATGCCTTTGCGGGATTATCTGCTGATGCTTCGTGACAACGGGTTGGACACGTTGCCCGGAACAGCTGCTGAAATTCTGGATGATGAAATCCGCGAGGTGTTGTCGCGGAACAAGCTGTCGTCAGCGCAGTGGGAGGAAGTGATTCGCACGGCGCACGAAAATGGAATTCGCAGCACGAGCACAATGATGTACGGCCACATGGAATCGACGACACACTGGGTCAATCAGATGTTATTGCTACGCAATATCCAGAACGATACCGGTGGATTTACAGAATTTGTGCCGCTTGGGTTTGTTCATCAGAATACGCTGCTGTTCCAGCAGGGTCTCGCCCGCTCCGGCCCCACACTGGCCGAGCATTTAAAGGTGCACGCTCTCGCGCGAATATTGCTGGCGGGGTCGATTTCAAACATTCAGGTCTCATGGGTGAAGCTGAACCGTAAGCTGTCGCAGTTGTGTCTGCACGCGGGTGCGAATGATTACGGCGGAACACTGATGGAGGAGAACATCTCTCGCGAGGCGGGCGCGACGGCTGGGCAGTACACGAGTCCAGCGGAATTTCAGTCGTTGATCCTTGAAGCCGGAAGAATTCCCGCCGAGCGAAACACCTCGTACTCACGAATCTCAATCAAGCTTCCATTAGAAAATCTCACGACCGAGGAAGCCCTCTTGACGGAGTTCGCGTGAGCCGAACAGTTGCGGTCATTGGCGGAACAGGTTCTGCGGGACGCGGTTTGGCTCTACGCTGGGCGAGAGCTGGTGAGACTGTCATTATTGGGTCCCGTGATGCGGAGCGAGCGAATGCTACAGCCGCGGAGATTCAGGCCCGTGTCCCTGATGGAAAGATATGGGGCGCCGAGAATGCTGCGGCATGCTCAGCAACCGATCTGGTTATGCTGACCGTTCCCTTCGAAGGCCAAGCTGCTCTGCTGAAGCAATTGAAGCCGGCGTTGAAAACAGGCACCATCGTGATTGATGCAACCGTGCCCTTGGCCGCCAGTGTAGGCGGCCGAGCTACGCGTACGTTGGGGGTCTGGCAAGGATCGGCGGCGCAACAAACGGCAGAACTGGTACCGGAGGGTGTGTCAGTTGTCTCGGCGTTTCAAAACATCTCTGCAGAGTTGCTGAACGGCGATGATCCTGTCGAGTGCGACATTATTGTATGCAGTGATAATCCCGATGCGACGAAAGTCGCAATGGAACTCGCAAGTACTATCCCTGGGGTACGCGCAATTGATGGCGGCAAACTTGAGAATTCGCGCATTGTCGAACAGATCACTGCCTTGTTGATCGGAATGAACATTCGGCACAAGGGACATGCGGGCATTCGCCTTACTGGTCTTCCGGACTCGGCATTCCGTTCACAATAACGCTTTCCAGTTCGTCAACTCCCGGCCGAAACGAGTGTGGTGATGCAGAATGGCCCTGCAATTGAGTTTCGTGATGTCTCTTTCGGACTCCCAGGTAGTCCAGAGATGGTTCACGACCTGAGCCTGGCTATCCCGTGGGGCGAAATGCTGCTCCTATTGGGCCGCAGCGGCTCTGGAAAAACCACCAGCTTGAAACTCATCAACCGTTTGCTTACTCCAACCAGGGGCGAAGTCCACGTGGAGAAACGCGCGACGACGGAATGGGACGTAATCAAACTGCGTCGTGGTATCGGATACGTCATCCAGGAAGCGGGACTCTTTCCTCACTTCAATATTGAACGCAATATTGGGCTGGTTCCAACGATCGAGGGTTGGGAGGCCGCAAAGATCCAGGCACGCACAAAGGAATTGATGGACCTTGTGGGCCTGTCGAAGGATGTTGCCAAAAAGTATCCGCGAGAGCTTTCTGGCGGCCAGCGTCAACGCGTCGGCGTGGCAAGAGCACTGGCTGCAGATCCCCCGATTCTGCTGATGGACGAGCCATTTGCGGCACTCGATCCGATCACGCGAGCTGAGTTGCAGCGTGAGTTCCTGGAACTTCATCGCCGACTTCGCAAGACAGTGGTCTTCGTCACCCATGACTTTCGAGAAGCGCTGCTGCTCGCAGATCGAATCGCGCTGATGGACTCGGGCAAGCTAGTGGCGATTCATACACCAAAAGACTTTCTGCAGTCCGACAATCAGTTCGTGAGAGCTTATCGGGAAGCATTCAGCAACGACTTCATGTTGGAGGCAATCAAGCCTCCGCGAAAAGAGGTCGTGTGAGTTTTTGGCACTTTCTCATTCAAAACCGTCGGCAGGTTCTGGACTTAACCGGTGAGCACTTGTGGCTCGTGGGATGGTCTATTCTGTTGGCAGTAGCGATCGGAATCCCGCTTGGGATTCTCGTCACCAGGGTGCCAAGGCTCAATAAACTTGTTTTGGGTAGCGCCAACATTATTCAGACAATACCTAGTCTGGCGCTTTTTGGTTTCCTGCTTCCCGCACCCTGGATTGGGGAGCGAGCGGATCGGCTGGCGATTCTCGCGCTTATGTTGTACGCACTTCTTCCATTGATTCGAAATACCTATACCGGCATTCGCGGTGTGGATCCAGCAGTCGTTGAAGCAGGGCGCGGGATGGGAATGACCGATCGCCAACTTCTGCTGCAAGTAGAGCTGCCATTGGCTCTCGGCGTGATTCTCGCTGGTGTTCGAGTCGCGACGGTGCTCTGCATTGGGCTGGCAACGATTGCTGCTGCGATTGGAGCGGGTGGTCTTGGGGAGTTCATTTTCCGTGGGCTCGCAATGGTAAACAACCAAGTCATACTTGCAGGCGCAGTACCCGCCGCTCTGCTCGCGATTTTTGCTGATTGGGGCCTGGGCTGGCTGGAGCGACGGTTGACTCCCCAATGACGCGGTGGATCGAGAGCATCTTATGAGAACCCGATGGCTGGGTTGCTCGCTCGCTTTACTCCTGATTTTTTCTAGCTGCTCCTCGCAGCATCACAATCGAATTGTTGTCGGCTGCAAAAACTTTACGGAGCAACTAATTCTTGGGGAAATTATTGCGCAGCAGTTGGAAGCGAAGACGCAACTTGAAGTGGAACGGCGCTTCTATCTTGCGGGAACCTTCATCGCGCATCAGGCTATTGTCGGCGGGCGGGTTGACATATATCCGGAGTACACAGGAACGTCACTTACCGCAGTGCTCAAGCAGAAACCAGGAACAAATCCTCAACAGGTTTATGAGGCGGTCAGGCAGGGGTATCGTGCAAGATTCAATCTTGATCTTGGCCCAGCTTTTGGATTTAACGATACCTTCGCGATAGAAATACGGGGCGAAGACGCGAGAACGTTAGGATTGAAAACGTTGTCGCAGGCCGCAATCTACGCGCCGAAATGGCGACCGGGGTTTGGCTACGAATTCATGGAGCGTCCTGACGGGTACAAAGGACTCGTCACCACATATGGGCTTCATTTTGCGGAAGAGCCACGCATCATGGACTTGGGTCTGTTGACTCGCGCCTTGAAGGACAAACAAGTTGATCTGATTGCTGGAAACACAACCGATGGGCTGATTCCTGCGCTGGACTTATTTGTACTTCAAGACGATCGAGACTACTTCCCTCCCTACGAAGCGGTGCCGGTGATCCGCAAGGAGACTCTAGATCGGCACCCCGAAATTGGCGTGGCACTTCAGGAGCTTGCCGGTACAATTTCTGATTCCGAAATGCAATCATTGAACTACGCAGTGGATGGGGAACACCGCGACGTGCAGGTGGTGGCGCGAGAATTTCTCCAGAAAAAAGGGTTGGTTCGTTGAGCGCAAATCGTGACCTCGATGCGACGCTGAAGTATCACAATGGCACTAAGCATTCGTACCTAAGCATCCGGGCACATCCCCATTTTCTGGATTGGCAGAACAAGCCACTGCTGTTCAAGATTTACCCCACACTGGAAGTCTTGCGTTTGCCACGCGACCTGCGGCAGACCGGCGTCGCGGCACTGTCCGCAATCTCCGCGCCAACCATGGTGCCGAGCGGCGAAGCAATTCCCGACCTTGATGCGCTGGCGCAGTTGCTGTTTCTGTCCGCAGGCGTCACGAAGAGCAAGAAGTTTGCCGGTAGCGAAGTCTTCTTCCGAGCGGCGGCCTGCACTGGTGCTCTTTACGAGATCGAACTGTACGTGGTGTGCGGCGATTTGCCGGGACTTTCGGCCGGCGTATATCACTTCGGTGCCGCAGAATTTGGCTTGCGACTCTTGCGGGAGGGTGACTACCGGAGCGTTTTGACGAAGGCCACTGGCAACGAACCCAGCGTGGCGCATGCTCCACTGACAATTATTTGTACGGGCACCTATTGGAGAAATGCCTGGAAATATCGTTCAAGAACGTACCGGCATTTTGGATGGGACAACGGCACAATTCTTGCGAATCTACTTGCGACGAGTACTTCATTGGGATTGCCCGCGCGCGTGATTGAAGGGTTTGCGGATGACGATGTCAATCGCTTGATCGATGTCGACACGATGAAAGAAGTGGCATTCTCACTCGTGTCGATCGGCTGGTCCGCTAATCCGGCGCCAACGTCCAACGCAAGTCTGGAACCCCTTGCACATGCCGTCATGCCCTACTCCAAAGAGGAAGTGGACTATCCCGCGATGCGCTTGATCCATCAGTCCTCTTCCCTCGCGGAGGAAGAAATCATCGCTTGGAAATGGGCAAAGGTAACGGTTTCTCAGCCAGCTGACTCGGCGAGCGCGGCTCATCCGCTGAAGTCGTTGACAGGAGATGCGCTTCCGTCAGATTCGATCGAACAAGTAATTCAGCGGCGTGGATCAACACGGCGCTTCTCACGTAGTCCGATCACATTTGAGCAGTTGTCCACAATTCTCGAATGTTCGACTCGAGGCATTAGCGCTGACTTTCTCGAACCTTACGGCCTCCTCTTGAACGACATCTACGTCGTCGCCAACGACGTAACGAATTTGCCCGCGGGAGCGTACTACTTCGATCGAGCCAAGGGTCAGTTGGAGCTTTTAAAGAAGGGGAATTTCCGTGAGGAAGTTGGATACTTGGGATTAGAGCAGGATCTGCCGGCCGACGCATCCGCTGATATTTTTTTTCTAACGGACCTCAATAATCTGCTCGCGCGCCTTGGAAATCGAGGGTATCGCGCGGCACAACTCGAAGCCGGGCTCTTGGGTGGCAGGATGTATCTCGCGTCGTATGCTCAGCGACTGGGGGCCAGCGGGCTCACCTTCTACGACGACGACGTCATCAATTTTTTCGCGCCGCATGCGCGAGGAAAAAGCGCAATGTTTCTACTCGCGATGGGTATGCCGACGCGCGGCAACTAGCGCGCTGCACGGCACACCCCGACCGTCGCCCACAAATGAGTAGATGCATCGACAACGCCGTGGGTTGCAGCTCCGTGTTATGGAATGCGATTGTGTCAAGTTATGTTTTACCGAATTGTCGTAAGACGACATACTCGCTAAGTCCTTTTGCAACCGACGTGTGTGCGACTGAACTGTTGGCACCAAACTTGCACTGTTGAAAAGCAATCTGTATGGAGTGGTGCCTTAACAGTTTTTGGTTTTCACTGAGCTGGATTTTTCTCGGGCCCTTTCTCTGGTCGCTCTGGAAGTCCCACCCAAAAGCCCTGCTCTCGTATCGGTTCCGCTATCTCATAGCCGGCGGATGTTTTCTTGCGCTGCTTTTCCCTGTGATTTCTGTGTCGGACGACCTCGCATCAGCGAGACGATTGTCTGAAAGAACTCACGGACCAAGGCAAGGCGCAAAGAAGGTGATGGAGAACGACGATGTGAGCGAGGTGCGGAAAGTGCCTCCTCCGGTCGCTTCGCTACAGCTCCGCGCGCCATTACTTAATTACCAACCCCTGTTCGCAATGCTCACCCGTGAGCCGGCGCCACAGAGCATTGACGTTGCAAGTCCGCAACACGGAACGCGCGCTCCTCCTGAGCAATAACCATCTCGCATTTTTTCTTCTTCACTCATTTCACTGGTTCAGTGTTTTCACCGAGAGCACTGATCAAGTGCCAATCCATATTTCTGTGAAAGGAAGTTGACCTATGAGTACGAAGCGCTTTCTGTTCAGCGCGATCACGCTGGCATTGTCCGCAATTCTCGTGATGCCCGCAGCAGCACAATCTTTAACCTCCGGAGACATCACGGGCGTTGTAACGGATCCAACCGGAGCGGTGGTCGCGAACGCGACCGTCACGGCAAAGAATGCCGAGACCGGAACGACCCAGACGCAGAATACGAACGCTCAGGGCGCGTATCGATTTTCTTTGCTTTCGCCGGGCACTTACACCGTTTCGGCAAGCGCGAAGAACTTTCAATCGACACAGCGCCAGACCACAGTAAGCATCGGACAGGCCAGTACGCTCAGTTTCCAACTCACTCTCGGCACCACTGAGCAGATCGTGGAAGTCACCGGCGAGGGCAGCACCGTTCAGTCGGAAAATGCGAATCTGTCCACAACCTTCACCACGGATCAGATTGCGCTCGTCCCTAACCCCGGAAACGATCTCAGCTACATTGTGCAGACCGCGCCAGGCGCAGTGATGAATACGCAAGCGGGTTACGGCGGCAGCGCAACGTATGGCCTTCCCGCCACTTCCAATTTGTTCACGGTGAACGGTATGAACGAAAACGATCCGTTCTTGAACCTGAACAACTCGGGCGCGACGAACCTTCTTCTCGGTCAGAACGACGTGAATGAAGCCACGGTCGTCAATAACGGATATTCCGGCCAGTACGGGGGCTTGGCAGGAGCAAACGTTAACTACGTCACGAAGGCCGGATCCAACTCGTTCCACGGAAACGCGAACTACTGGTGGAACGGCCGGGCGATGAATGCAAACAACTACTTCAACAATCAGAGTGGAACACCGCGGCCGTTTGACAACGCCAATCAGTGGGCTGCGTCTTTTGGCGGTCCCATCAAGAAAGACAAGACGTTTTTCTTCGTGGACTACGAAGGGTTGCGTGTCGTGCTGCCAACCAGCGTAAATACGAACATCCCAAGCCCGCAGTTTCAAACGGCGACGCTCGCAAATCTGGCTGCAACGAGTCCGGACTCCGTGCCGTTCTACAACCAGATGTTCTCTTTGTATAACAATGCTCCAGGTGCGGATCGAGCTGTGCCTTTCGGATCTGATAGCGCTGATCCGACCGGATGCAACGGATTCACGGATCCGCTGAGTGGACTGGGAATCTCTCAACCTTGCGCTTTGCACTTCCAATCGACCGCTGGAAACTTGACGACCGAATGGTTGGTCACCGGCCGGCTCGACCAGAATCTGGGCAGCAACGACCGTTTGTTTGCTCACTTCCGAACCGATCATGGACTGCAGGCAAGCTATACAGACCCAATCAACCCTGCATTCAACGCGGTCAGCAACCAGCCGCAGTACGAAGGCCAGTTGCAAGAGACGCATACGTTCGGGACGAACAAGGTCAATCAGTTCATCGTCTCGGGAAGTTGGTACAGCGCTCTCTTCGCCCCTGCCGACCTCACTGCTGCGACGGACTTGATTCCCTTCCGGGTTGCATTCAACGGCAATACGTTCTCATCGCTCGGTCGCGATCTGAACCTTTGGCCCCAAGGACGCAACGTTACCCAGTACGGTCTCGTGGACGACTTCTCATGGCAGAAGGGAAACCACGCACTCAAATTTGGAGTGAACTTCCGTCGCAACAACGTAACTGATTACTCGCCCGGAATCGGAACGATTGGCGAAAGCTTTGGCGAGGATCTGGGAACATTTTTCGCGGGCAACAGCGCGAATTATGTGCAGAACTTCTCCGTCCGTCCGACTCAACCCATTGCGGTTTATGCATTGGGACTTTACGCACAAGACGAATGGTCGATTCGGCCCAACTTGCGGTTGACTTTCTCGCTTCGCGCGGATCACAACTCGAACCCGGTCTGCCAAACAGACTGCTTCGCGCAACTCAACAATTCGTTCCTGAACATCTCTCACAATCCTGACGAGCCTTACAATGCTGCGATTCAAACAGGACGTCATCAGGCACTGGAGAACTACGATGCGATCAATTGGGGCCCGCGATTTGGCTTCGCGTGGTCTCCATTTGGAGCCGGCACGAACACGGTAATTCGCGGCGGCATCGGCATTTTCACCGATGCTTTCCCTGCGACGGTGGCGGACAGCTTTCTGAACAACTCTCCGCTGAACAACCAATTTGTGGTGGGCGCTGCGGGCGCCGCGCCTCTTTCACCCAACGTTGCGAACAACCAGGCTGCACAAGCCGCGGCAGCAAACGCCTCCTTTGTGCAGGGATTTGCGAGTGGTCAAACACTGGCAGAAATCCAGGCGGAGAACCCGCTGTTTGTAACGCCATCGTTCTACAACGCAGCGCATTCCATCCAATCTCCGCAGTATCAGGAGTGGAACCTGGAATTCCAGCAGGGTTTCGGCAAGAATACTACGCTGTCATTGAACTACGTGGGCAACCATGGAATTCATGAGGCGGTGCAAAATGCCGGGCTCAACGCATTCGGATTCGGTACACTGCCAGCCACTGCAATCGACCCGCGGTTTGGCACGATCACCGAGGTAGGAACGGTTGGCGTGTCAAACTACAACGGCCTGACCATCTCAGCGAGACATCAATTCTCGTCTTTGCAGGTGCAGGCGAACTATACGTGGAGCCACGCACTGGATGAAATCTCCAATGCAGGCTTCCTTCAGTATAACTTCGCAACCAACCAGAGCATTCTTACGCCGCAAGATCCATTCAACTTGCGCGCCTTCAACTACGGCAACGCCGATTACGACTCGCGACATTACTTCAGCCTGAACTATGTCTGGACCACTCCGAAGATCTCGGGATGGAAGGGCGTGCTGGCTGACTGGACGGTCTCGGGCACCATCTTCGCGCGTAGCGGGCTTCCGTTCACCGTGATTGACGGCAATGCAACTGGAACGCTTGGAGCGAATAACTTCGGCGGCGCGTTAAACGGCGCCGGAGCTTTCGTCTTTGCGAATTATCTTGGCGGCGCGCCATCATCCTGTGGGTCGGAGGCCGTATCGACAGCATGCCTGACCTCGGCAATGTTCTCGTCCGCCGACACCGCGTTCGGAAATCAGCGACGGAACCAATTTTACGGTCCGAAATACTTCGACACGGACATGTCGCTGATGAAGAACTTCCGCGTACCGCGCTGGGAATCTGCGAAGTTCAGCGTAGGTGCACAGTTCTTTAACCTGTTTAACCATCCAAACTTTGATCAGCCGGTGAACGACATCGCCAATACTGGACAGTTTGGAACCATCATTGGGACAGTGAACACACCGACCAGCATTCTGGGCTCATTCCTCGGAGGAGATGCATCTCCAAGGCTTGTCCAGATCAAAGCCAGCTTGACGTTCTAGTTTGAGCAGCTTCATTGCCGGGCGGTCCGCTTGTCATGGGGCCGCCCTTTTCTTTTGGTCAAGCTTCTGTGGGTCTTGTGCATCTCACAGATACCCGTGATCCGCGTCACACCTTCCTGCGATACGCCAACGGATAATTCCACTCAAGGCGGAGGACCGGATATTTCCGGAACGGGGTTCCAGTGGCTGCTAAAGGGCGAGTTTCAATTGTCGTCGAGCGCTGCAAGGCATGTGGTTTCTGCGTGGAATTCTGTCCAACACACGTGTTAGAGCTTTCTTCCGCGTTCAACGCCAAGGGCTATCACCCACCTCACGTAGTCGCACCTGAAAAATGCAGCGGATGTGACTTGTGCGGGATGTATTGCCCAGACTTCGCGATCTACGGCTATCGGTTCCCAAGTCCAGAAAAAAAGGCATCGGGAGGCGACGAGTGAAGGCCGATCCGCGAGGAGTGTTGACTGGAACTCATTTCATCGACGGCGACCATGCCTGTTGTGAAGGCGCATTGGCCGCCGGGGCACGGTTCGCCGCAGGTTATCCAATCACGCCGTCGACTGAGATCGTCGAACGTTTTGCGTCACGCGTACCGTTGGTCGGCGGGATTTTTATCCAGATGGAAGACGAACTGGCCGCGTCAATCACTTTACAAGGCGCGGTCTGGGGCGGCGCAAAAGCGTTTACAGTGACGTCGGGCCCGGGCTTTTCCCTGATGATGGAACACATCGGGTACGCGGCGATGACAGAGACGCCCTGCGTGTTTGTTGACGTGCAGCGCGGAGGGCCGTCAACCGGGCTGCCAACTCTTCCTGCACAAGCAGACATGATGCAGGCGCGCTGGGGATCGCATGGGGATTACGAAATTATCGCGCTGTGCCCGAATTCGCCGCAGGAATGCTTCGATCTAACCATCAAGGCCTTCAACTTTGCTGAGGAGTTCCGCGTACCAGTCATGTTCATGATGGATGAGGTTGTGGGACACATGACTGAGAAGGTGGTGATCCCGGAGGCGAGCGAGATAGAGGTGGTTCCCCGCAAACATACGCGCAAATCCTTCGAAGATTATCTCCCATATGGAACAAACGGCGACCTCGTGCCGGAGATGGCACACGCAGGCGAGGGATACAAATTTCACGTAACTGGGCTTACGCACGACGAGCGCGGATATCCGAATATGACGCCGCAGACACAGGATGTGCTGGTGCGGCGGCTACAGAACAAAGTTCGCGACTCTTCTGACCGCATCGCGATGTATGAGGAAGAAGGCGTCGAAGACGCGGATATCGTTGTCGTTTCCTATGGAATCACCTCCCGGGTCGCGCAAAGAGCAATTGACATCGCTAATGCTCGCGGCCTGAAAGTCGGCAAGTTCCGCATGATCACCGTCTGGCCATTCCCGGAAACCCGCATACGCGAAATCGCCGCCAGGATTAAGGCTTTCGTAGTACCTGAATTAAATCTGGGGCAGATGGTGCGAGAAGTGGAACGGTCCGCAGCTGGAT
>Ga0068870_10000852_pt1 | contig 11896 bp, 10 predicted proteins | sample KBSMisM62_FD_66599 | JGI IMG/M metagenome (GOLD analysis project Ga0068870, IMG submission 66599) | Miscanthus rhizosphere microbial communities from Kellogg Biological Station, Michigan, USA - KBS Miscanthus M6-2 | ecosystem: Host-associated > Plants > Roots > Rhizosphere > Soil ...
GCGCGCATCGTCAGCGCGCCCTCGCGATGGGCTTGCTTGTACGTGCGCAGCAACTCGGTCGAAGCGCCGTGCCCTTCGAACACACTGGTGGTTCCAAAGGCATGGTAGGCGCGCGCCGATTGCGGCAACGTGCGCAGCCGATCCGCGGGCGTGAACGCCGCCGCTTGGCGAAACCAGATCAGCTCGGCGACCGGAGCCATCTCGCGCTCGACGAACACGCCGGTGGGATCGCCATTGGCATCCTTCTCGATCTTGACAGTGTCGACCGGCGACACCGTGTCGCGGGTGATGCCGGCGCGCCTGAGCGCCTCGGTGTTGGCGCACGACACGAGCGGAAAGGTGCCGCGCCAGTAACCCCAGATGGAGCGGATGAAGACCGGATTCTCCGGCGCCGCCGCGTCGAGCTCCTGCCGCGTCGGCCAGCGCTTCTCGGCCAGGCTCTCGGGCACCTCGAAATAATAGGGCGGATCGCCGATCGGCATGGTCACGATCCATTCGCCCGGCTGCTTGGCCCTCGCCAGTTCGGCAATGCGGTCCTGGATGTCGCGGATCGAGCGAACGGGTCCGAGCGCCGGAAACACGTTGCGCAAGGCTTCGCGGTCCATATGGGCATGGCCGTCGGTGATGCCGGGGATGACCGCTTTACCCTTGAGATCGACGATGCGCGTCGCCGGGCCGGCCATGGCTGCCATCGCTGCGTCCGGCCCGACCGCAAGGATCCGGTCGCCGGCAATAGCGATCGCCTGCGCTATCGTGAACGCGGGATCGACGGTGATGATCTTGCCATTGGTGAGAATGAGATCGGCGGCGCTGGTTCCGGCCCGCGCCGGTATCTGCAACGGCCCCTGCGCGGCCCCGGTATCCGGGCGAGCGGCGGACAGCACGCCGGCGGCGCCAGCGGCACCCGCCGCTTTCAACAGCAGACGGCGCGTCTTCTCCACCGCGTGCCTCGCCTCAGGAGAAATCGGCGATCGAGTGCGGCGGCTTGTCGTACTTCTTGCCGAAATACGTCCTGATCTCTTCGCGGTAAGTGGCCGGCAGGCCGGGATAGCCGATCATCTTCCACGACGCCATATGGCGGTTGCCACCGTAGATCGGGTCGGCGAAGAATCCCTCCATGCTGATCTGCAGGAGCGTGTTGAAGAACATCGTGCTGGTAAAGCCAGGGAACTGCGCCTTCCCCTCTTCCATTGTCTTCAACGCAGTCTCGCGCTCCGGCGCGGACAGCCGGTCGAAATCCTTGCCGTAGGTCTTGCGCGTCCAGGCGTTGGCGGCTGCGACACCGGCGCGGAAGAATTCTCGCGGCGTCAGCGCAAGCTGATAGCCGAGTTCAGGTTTGCCCTTTGGAAAGGGCCCGTCGCGATAGAGCCGCGCGCCGGTGCCGTAGGCGCCTGCGAGTTGGCGATCGATGAACGTCGCGACCCCGCATTCGCTCCCCGAGGGCGAAAGTTCGTCGGCGGGAATGATCGTATCCGCGGCGGCGACGAAGAAAGCGTGCTCGGTCGCGGTGAGCGTGAGCAGCGGTTCGGGCTCGGTCGCGGACGGAGCACTCGGCGATGCCAGTGGGGTCTGTGCCGCCACCGGCGCCGCAGGCGCAAGCCCGGCGGCGACGGCGGTTCCCGCTCCGAGGAGGAAATGACGACGCGCGATCGGCCCCTCATCCGCCGACGTCTTGGCAGTGCCCTTGTTTTCAGCTGACGTATTGTCGGGCGTCTTCTTGTCCGTCATGGCAACCTCCCCGTGTTCGCCGCGCCAAGACTCAAGGCCCCATACGGGGACGCGGCGTGTGCCGCGCGGAGGTTTTTCTGCCGCCACGCGGCGTTTTCATTCTGTCGTTTGGAACAAGACTAATCCGATTTTAGCCCGCGCGGGAGGGGGCGCGAGGCGCTATTCACCGCCGGCGCGCTTGGGGCCTCGTGGCGCGAGTCGGACGAACCGGCTGGCTGCATCGCGTCACGCGCGATGCAGCCAGATAGGCGTTCAACCCGGCTCCAGGCCCTTGGCCTTGAGCACCGGGATGGCGGACGGCGCGGTCAAGAACTTGATGAAAGCCTTGGCGGCATCCGGTTCCTTGGCGCCGGTACCGACGGCGGCCGGGTAGACCGAGGAGAGTTGGATCTCCGCCGGCAACGGTCCGACCAACTCAGCTCCGGGATAGGGCAGGATTTCGCTGATCTGAGTCATGCCGATTTCGGCCTCACCGTTCGCCACGGCGTGCGCGGCAGGGTTGGACGGCGGAAGCAGTTTGGTCTTGCCCTTCAACTGGTCGGCGATACCGAGGCGCTCGAACAGTCCCTTGAGATAGATTCCCGTCGCGCCTTGCTCGACATAACAAATCGATTTGGCATCGAGCAGCGCGCGCTTGAAAGCTTCTGTCGTGCTGATGTCGGGTTTTGGCGCACCCCGCTTGACGGCAAGGCCCGCGCCCGAGCGCGCAACGTCGGCGCGCGTCGCACCCACCAGTTTGCCCTGCTTGACGAGGTCGTCGGTGATGGGCGTGCTGAGGATCGCGACATCGAACACTGCGCCCTTCTCGATCTCGGCCTTGAGCGGCACAGCCGCGTTGAAGGTGAACGAGAGCTTGTGCTCGGTCGCCTTCTCGAACTGCGGGCCCAGTTCTTCCAGCGCCGTCTTCAGGGCATTCGAAGCCAAGACCTTGATCTCGGCCGCGTGGCCGGCGCCGGCCGTGAATAGCGCAAGCGCGAATAGCTTCCCGGCGATGAGCGCTGGGGTCATCCTCATGGCGTCCTCCAAGGATCGTCGTTTTGAGCTTGTTGTTGTGAAAATCTACAATCGCAAACCTAGCGGTAAACCCCCGCGATCGCCAGGAACTCGTCGGCCTTGAGGCTCGCACCGCCGACCAGCGCGCCGTCAACATCCGAGACGCTCATCAACTCCCTGGCATTCGATGGCTTCACCGATCCGCCGTAGAGGATTCGGGCGCCCTGCCCTGGTGCTCCCAATCGCGATACCAGTCGCCGCCGGATATGCCCGTGCATCTCGGCGACATCGCCCGGGGTCGGGGTCAGCCCGGTCCCGATGGCCCAGACCGGCTCGTAGGCAACGACAAGGTTTTGGGCTGTTGCGCCTTCGGGCACCGAACCATCCACCTGGGTTCCGACCACCGCGAGCGCCCGTCCATTCTCGCGTTCGGTCCGGCTCTCGCCGACGCAGACGATGGCGCAGAGTCTGGCGCGCCACGCGGCCAGCGCCTTTGCGCGCACGTCCGCATCGGTTTCCTTGTGATAGATGCGCCGCTCCGAGTGCCCGACGATGACCGCGCTGGCCCCGGCATCCCTGAGCATTTCGGCCGACAGATCTCCGGTGAAGGCCCCTGCCGGCTCGGCGTGACAGTCCTGCGCGCCGATCCGTAGCGCAGTGCCCTGAGCGGCCGCTGCAAAGCGCGCCAGCAGCGTCGCGGGCGGGCACACCATAAGCTCCACCAACGCAGCCAGCTCGCGAGCACCTTGAATGATCCGGGCCAGTTCCGTCTCCGAGCCCGATAGGCCGTTCATCTTCCAGTTGCCCGCGACGAGCGGGCGGCGCGGCGCGCCAGCCATATCCAACCCCGTCTTTTCCCGAATCCAGCCAAGCGGTTAGCAGAGCCGCCCCGTGCGCGCCAGAGCGGTCCACCAGCTTCGCCACCAGCATTCGGCGGCCGTGCCCAATCCGGGCCGGCCTTGTGCCCGGCCCCTGCCTGCGAACGGTGTCCGCTCACCGGAAGAGCCCTGGGGATGCGCTTGTGACCGCCTGTCGCCCCTGGCACATGTTGCGATGCAGGGAGCCCGTCCTTATGATACGCGACCCTCGGTTCGCCGAAGGTTCTCTCAATCACGGATAGCGCATGCTTCGAGGTTTACGAAACGCCTCTTCCAATTGGCTCGGCAAAGCGGTGATGGCCGCCGTCGTGGGCTTCCTGGTCATCAGCTTCGCGATTTGGGGGATCGGCGACATTTTCCGCGGCTTCGGCCGCTCGACCGTGGCCAAGATCGGGCGCACCGAGATCACGGTCGAGCAGTTCCGCACGCTCTACAATGATCGGCTGCAGCAATACTCCCGCCAGGCCGGCAGGGCGATCGGTCCGGAGCAGGCGCGGCAACTCGGCCTGGACCGGCTGGTGATCGGGCAGGTCGTCTCGGAAATCTTGCTGGATGAGCGCGCGCGCGTCCTGGGTCTCGCACTCTCCGACGCTGAGGTTGCCAAGCAAATCACCGCCGATCCCGCCTTTCAGGGGTTGAATGGACAGTTCGACCGGGCCCGGTTCGAGCAGGTTATCCGCAACGCCGGCTTCACGGAGGCGCGTTTCGTCGCCGAGCAGCGCCGCCGCCTGCTGCGCCGCGAGCTTGCGGGCACCATCGCGTCGGGACTATCCGCCCCCAAGGCTCTGGTCGAAGCCGCCAGCCGTTACGAGAATGAGCAGCGCTCGGTCGAATTCGTTCTACTCGACCGCGCCCAGGCCGGCGAAATTCCGCCCCCTGCCCCAGAGGTGCTGGCGAAATACTTCGAGGAACGCAAAAATTTCTTCCGCGCACCGGAGTATCGCAAGCTCGTGGTCGTGTCGCTGATCCCGACCGAGCAGGCGCGCTGGATGGAAATCTCCGATGCGGACATCAAGCGCGCTTATGAAGAACGGCATGCACGCTACGTAACGCCGGAGCGACGCCACGTCCTGCAGATTGATTTCCCCAATGCCGAGGCGGCCAGCGCCGCCGCCGAGCGTATCGCCAAGGGCGCCAGCTTTGCCGACATCGCGAAGGAACTGGGCAAGAACGAAAAGGACATCGATCTCGGCACAGTGACCAAAGCCGCCATGATCGACCGGACCGCGGCAGATGCCGCCTTCGCGCTCAAAGAAGGGGAAGTCAGCGCTCCCGTGCAAGGCCGGTTCGGCACCGTGCTGGTGCAAGTGCTCAAGATCGAGCCCGAACAGATCCGCTCCCTGGAGCAGGTCGCCGGCGAGCTCAAGCAGGAGCTGGCGATCGCGCGCGCGAAAACCGAGGTTTTCGACGTCTACAACAAGATCGAGGATGCACGCGCGGAGGGCAAACTGCTGGCCGAAACCGCCGCCACGCTCAAGCTGGAGGCGCGTACGATCGAAGCGGTCGACCGCTCCGGTCGCGATCCCGCCGGCATGCCGGTCAACCTTCCCGATGCGCAGCGCTTGTTGCCGTTGGCGTTTACCACCGACGTTGGCGTCGAGCGCGATCCGCTCCAGTTCCAGGACGGCTACATCTGGTTTGACGTCGTGGGAATAACACCCTCGCGGGAACGTCCACTCGACGAAGTGAAAGAGCAGGTCGAAACGCGCTGGCGCGACCAGGAGATCGCGACGCGGCTCAACGCCAGGGCGACGGAAATCGTCGACAAGCTCAAGGCGGGCGGAACCCTCGCCAATGTCGCCACTGCAGACCATCTCAAGCTCGAAGCCTTGTCTGGCCTCAAACGCGGCGATGCGTCCGGGGCGCTTTCGACGGCCGCCGTCGATGCGGTGTTCCGCACCGCCAAGGACGCAGTCGGCACGGCCGAAGCGCGGGAGCCCGGCGAGCAAGTCGTGTTCCGCGTCACCGAGATCGTGGTGCCACCCCTCGACATGGCCTCCGAGGAGGTCAAGCGCACGGTCGATACGCTCAATCGCGGCCTCTCAGAGGACCTGCTCAGCGAATATATTGCCCGGCTTGAAAGCGAGGTCGGCGTGACCATCAATCAAAGCGCGCTGAACCAGGTGGTCAGCGGCGGAGCCGGCGACAGCGCAAATTGACGTTCGCCATGCAGATCGAGCCGCAAGCAACGGCGTTTGCCAAGCGATACGCCCGCGGCGAGGCGCAGGTCGTCTGGACCTCGCTGGTCTCGGATCTCGAAACCCCGGTGTCGGCGTTTCTCAAGGTCGCCGGCGCGCGCCCCATGAGCTTCCTGCTGGAATCGGTGGAGGGCGGCGCGGTGCGCGGACGCTATTCCATCATCGGTCTCGACCCCGATCTCGTCTGGCGCACCGTGGCGGGACGTGCCGAGATCAACCGCGGAATGCGCCACCAGCCCGACAGCTTTGCGCCTTGCAACGAAGCGCCCCTTGCAGCATTGCGCGCGCTCATCGCTGAAAGCCGGATCGAACTGCCCGACGTGTTGCCGCCCATGGCTGCCGGAATCTTCGGATATCTCGGCTACGACATGGTGCGGTTGATGGAGGAGCTGCCGCAGCCCAATCCCGACCCGATCGGAATCCCCGATGCGGTGCTGGTGCGTCCCACCATCGTGGTGGTGTTCGATGCCGTAAAAGACGCAATCACCGTGGTCACGCCGGTCCGGCCACAAAACAGCATCACGGCTGATACTGCCTTCGCACGCGCCAGAGAACGTCTCTCGGCGATCATCGATGCGCTTGACGCACCGCTCGCACATTCCCCGCCCACCCTTCAGGCGGGACCGCTGACCGTGTGGCCATCGTCCAACACCACGCCCGCCGAATACGAGCGGATGGTGAGCGCGGCCAAGGAATACATCGCCGCCGGCGATATCTTCCAGGTGGTGCTGTCGCAACGGTTCGAGGCGCCGTTCGAGCTGCCTCCCTTTGCGCTCTACCGCGCACTGCGGCGGGTCAACCCGGCCCCGTTTCTCTACTTCCTGGATTTCGGCGGCTTCTCGATCGTCGGATCCAGTCCGGAAATCCTGGTGCGGGTGCGCGAGGGCACGGTGACCATCCGGCCGCTCGCGGGCACCCGGCCGCGCGGCGCGACACCGAACCAGGACAAGGCGCTCGAAACCGAGCTGCTGGCCGATGAGAAGGAGCGCGCCGAGCATCTGATGCTGCTCGATCTCGGCCGTAACGACGTCGGGCGCGTCGCTCGTACCGCGTCGGTCAAGGTGACCGATCAGTTCTTCATCGAGCGGTTCAGTCAGGTGATGCACATCGTCTCCAATGTCGAGGGGCAGCTTGACGGAAAATACGACGCGCTCGACGCGCTGGCGGCGGGCTTTCCGGCCGGCACCGTCTCGGGTGCGCCCAAGGTGCGGGCGATGGAGATCATCGACGAGCTCGAGCAGGAGAAACGCGGACTCTATGCCGGGTCGGTGGGTTACTTTTCCGCGGCCGGCGAGCTCGACAGCTGTATCGTGTTGCGCACGGCGCTGATCAAGGATGGCGTGATGTATGTTCAGGCCGGCGCCGGAATCGTCGCCGATTCCAATCCCAAGTCCGAGCAACAGGAATGCGTCGACAAGGCCAAGGCGCTGTTCCGCGCTGCGGAGGAGGCCAAGCGATTTGCCAGCGCCGCCCGGCGCGGGCAATAGATCGAGCAGCACATGACCGCCGAAACCGACCACGAGCATGGGGCGAAATGGCAGCATGACGGCGTGCGGGTCATCCCGGGCAATTCGCTCGATTCCAACACCGCCCAGACTCCCGGTATGGATCGCAAGGCCGCGATCAACTATGCGCGCGTCGGCGCGCAGAAGATCTGGGCGGGCACGGTGAACATCAAGCCCAATGCCAAGACCGGGGCCCACCACCACGGCGAACTGGAGAGCGTCATCTACGTCGTGCGCGGCAAGGCGCGCATGCGCTGGGGCGAGCGGCTGGAATTCACCGCAGAGGCTGGCCCCGGCGATTTCATCTATGTGCCCCCGTTCGTGCCGCATCAGGAAATCAACGCCAGCCCGAGCGAGCCGCTCGAATGCGTGCTGGTGCGCAGCGACAACGAGGCAGTGGTGGTCAACCTCGACATCGAGCCTGTGGAGAAGCCTGACGAGGTGCTATGGGTGGATCCGATTCACAAGGGCTGACGGCTTCACTGGTACCGCAAGGGGCGCCACGCCCTTCCCCACGGGGGGCACCCCGTCAGCTGCAAGGCTGAACCTTCACGCCAGAAGAATTCGGCTCGTTGAATTCTGCGATCTCGACAGCGCCGACATTGGTAAAGAGATTGGCGGCGAGATCGCGCGGGACCTCATGGGTGACCGGGGTGAGTGGCTGATTGTTGTCCCCGCATTTGACGGAAAAGCCCAAGTTCCAGGAATGAAGCGAGGCGCCACCCTTGGTGCGAACGATGACGTTCAGTTTTGGCTCCTCGGACGTGGAATAGCCAAGCGACGAGATGTTGCCGGAGAACGTCATCTGCACTTGGCCTCCGGCTTCGCTTCGCAGGAAACCCACCGAAATATTGGTGACCTGAAACCGCCGGTCGCTCGGAGTGTCTTTCCGGACCCATATCAGCTCCTGCCCGCGTTGCACCGTTTCCTTCAGCGTGCCGGTGTTCGCAGAGATTTCAAACGCGGCTGGCCGCTCTAGGGACGCGAACTCAGCCGCGTCCGGCTTGACGCTCCCGGGCGAGTTCGGCTGCGCGTGGGCCAGGAACCCGACTAGAGTTGAGAACCCAACAAGCGCCGCAACACGCGCCAGATTGTTTGCCATCCCTGTTCCTCTCCGACCGCGTGATAGATGCCCCATCGATCAACGGGCGCCAACGTCAGCTAAGCATTGCGGACTGTCTGCAGACCTTATGGATCATAGCCGGTCAAGTGTGGGGCCAGCAGTTCCGGCGGTCAACCATCTCCCGGCGAAACGATGATTCCCCTACGATTCGTGTTTGCATATCTATTGGCCCCTGAGGAGACTGCGACGGATGCGCCATCGCGTCTTCGGCTCGATTGCCGCGTTCGCCCGAAAGGCACATATACGCGGTACGCGCCCCGCGCGTGGACGCTGCCGTCCGGCACGGCGTGGAAGGAACATTTGCGATTGCCGGCGCGGACCCTATTTACGGTCATCAACATTTGCTGCCGACTTGCCGCCCTGCCATCTAAAAGTCCGCTTCCTCCTCTCATCCAATCACCGCCCAGGCTCTTCCGCACAAACGTCCTCATTCCCATGCAACCCATCATCTCGATCTCAAAGCTGTTCAAGACGTACGCCTCCGGGCTGGTGGCCCTCAAGGACATCAACCTGGAGATCCGTCGTGGCGAGATTTTTGCGCTGCTGGGTCCCAACGGCGCGGGCAAGACAACGCTGATCAGCATCGTTTGCGGAATTGTGAATACCTCGCAGGGTGCGGTCTCGGTCGACGGTCACGACATTGTCAAGGATTACCGCCACACCCGCGCGATGATTGGTCTCGTTCCGCAGGAACTGACGACCGATGCGTTCGAAACCGTCTGGGCGACCGTGACCTTCAGCCGCGGATTGTTCGGTCAGCGCAAGAACCCCGACTACATCACCAAGGTACTAAAGCAACTATCCTTGTGGGACCGGAAAGACAGCAAGATCATGACGCTGTCCGGCGGCATGAAGCGCCGGGTATTGATCGCCAAGGCGCTGTCCCACGAACCTCAGATCCTGTTCCTCGACGAACCCACAGCCGGCGTCGATGTCGAACTGCGCAAGGACATGTGGCAGGTCGTACGCTCCTTGCGCGCCTCGGGCGTGACCATCATCCTGACCACCCATTACATCGAAGAGGCGGAAGACATGGCCGATCGGATCGGCGTGATCAGCAAAGGAGAGATCATTCTGGTCGAGGAGAAAGCCGAACTCATGCGCAAGCTCGGCAAGAAACAACTGACGCTCCAGTTGCACAAGAAACTCGACGCCATACCGGGCGAACTCGCCGCCCATCACCTGAGCCTGGGCGCAGACGGCAACGAACTGATCTACACCTATGACACCCAGGGCGAGCGCACGGGCATCACCGCACTGCTCAAGGACATCAACCTTGCGGGGATCAGGTTCAGGGATCTGAGCACCTCCCAAAGCTCGCTCGAAGACATCTTTGTCGACCTGGTGAGACAAAACAGATGAACCTGCGAGCCGCGTTCGCAATTTACACCTTCGAGATGGCGCGCACGGGCCGTACCCTGTTGCAGAGCATCGTCTCACCCGTGATTTCGACTTGCCTTTACTTCGTCGTCTTCGGCGCGGCGATCGGCTCGCGCATCACCGAGATCGAAGGGGTCGCCTACGGCGCGTTTATCGTGCCAGGTCTTATCATGTTGATGCTGCTGACGCAGAGCGTCGCCAACGCGTCGTTTGGCATCTATTTTCCCCGCTTCACGGGGACCATTTACGAAATTCTGTCGGCGCCGGCTTCGTCCTTCGAGATCGTGCTCGGCTATGTCGGCGCGGCCGCGACGAAGTCGATCATCCTGGGTCTGATTATTCTGGCCACAGCGGGCCTGTTTGTGCCGCTGAACGTTGCGCATCCGATCTGGATGCTCGTCTTCCTCACACTCACCGCGGTGTCGTTCAGCCTGTTCGGGTTCATTCTCGGCATCTGGGCAGACGGCTTCGAGAAGCTGCAGGTCGTACCTCTGCTCATCATTACGCCGCTGACATTTCTTGGCGGCACGTTTTACTCCATCAGCGTGTTGCCGCCCGTCTGGCAGACGATCGCCCTTTTCAATCCCGTGGTCTATCTGATCAGCGGATTTCGCTGGAGTTTCTTCGAAACCGCCGACGTGGGCGTAGGCGTGAGCCTCGCGATGACACTCTTGTTCCTGGTCGCGTGCCTCTTTGCCGTGTGGTGGATTTTCAAGACCGGGTACCGGCTCAAGAGATAGTTCTGCCTGCCGCGGCGGCTTTTCCGGGCGCTCGGGCGCGGGCCGGATGGGGCCTGGCCGCCTTGATTCCCGCACCACCCCCGTCTAATACCAGGGGCCACTGGCACTGACCTATTCGCCGTCATTGCCGGGCTTACCCGGCAGCCATCCTCTTCAATGAAGCACCTTTTCGATGGACCCGGGTCGCGCCCGGGCATGACGAATCGAGGACAACGGCCCGCTGGTATAGACTGGGAGCGGACCACGAAAACATGATCGTCCTGATCGACAACTACGACAGCTTCACCTTCAACCTCTTCCACTATCTCGGTGGGTTGGGGGCGGACGTGGCCGTCTACCGCAATGACAAGATCACCGCCGATCGGGTAATGACGATGGACCCCGACGCCATCGTGCTGTCGCCGGGGCCGTGCACGCCGAACGACGCTGGCATCTGCCTCGAACTTATCGCAAAAGCGGCACAGACCGTGCCGGTGCTCGGGGTGTGCCTGGGCCACCAGGCGATCGGACAGGCGTTCGGCGGCGATGTCGTGCGCGCGCCGGTGCAGGTCCACGGCAAGCTCTCCGAGATTCAGCACACGGGAAACGGAGTGTTCCGCGGCATCAATGGACGGTTCAAGGCCACACGCTACCATTCGTTGGTGGTCGAACGGGCGACCCTGCCCGAGGAACTTGCGGTGACCGCCGAAACCGATGACCGCTTGATCATGGGGCTTGCCCACCGCACGCTTGCGGTGCATGGCGTTCAGTTCCATCCTGAAAGCATCGCTTCCGAACATGGCAATCTCATCTTGCGGAACTTCCTCGACATCGCCACGGCGTGGAACGCTTCGACCGGCCGCCGAGCGGCCGATCTGCGCGCGACCCGCCGTCTGCCGTGAGCCGCTGACGTGACCGACGAATTCAAGGGTTTGATCGCCAAGGCCGCAACCGGCGCGACACTGAGCCGCGAGGAGGCGGCGCGCGGGTTCGACACCATGATGTCGGGCGAAGCGACGCCCTCGCAGATGGGCGGTCTGTTGATGGCGCTGCGCGTGCGCGGCGAGACCGTTGACGAGATCACCGGCGCGGTCACGGCGATGCGCGAAAAGATGCTGCGCGTGCGGGCGCCGGCTGACGCCATCGATGTGGTCGGGACCGGCGGAGATGCCTCGGGTTCGTTCAACATCTCCACCTGCGCTGCCCTCGTCGTGGCCGGCGCCGGCGTTCCCGTGGCGAAGCACGGCAACCGGGCGCTGTCATCGCGCTCCGGCGCCGCCGACGTGCTGGCTGCCCTCGGCGTCAACATCGAATTGACGCCGGAGGGTGTGAGCCGCTGCATCAAGCAGGCCGGCATCGGCTTCATGTTCGC
>Ga0068870_10000856_pt1 | contig 11876 bp, 10 predicted proteins | sample KBSMisM62_FD_66599 | JGI IMG/M metagenome (GOLD analysis project Ga0068870, IMG submission 66599) | Miscanthus rhizosphere microbial communities from Kellogg Biological Station, Michigan, USA - KBS Miscanthus M6-2 | ecosystem: Host-associated > Plants > Roots > Rhizosphere > Soil ...
GATGTCCGAGTTCAGGACACGGGGGTCGGCATTGCTGCCGAGCATCTGTCAAAGATCTTTGACCTCTATTTCACGACGAAGGATCATGGGACGGGCATCGGCCTGTCGATGGTCTACCGCATCGTCCAGCTTCACGACGGCGACATCGAGGTTGAGTCGACGAAGAACCGTGGGACGACGTTCCGCGTCTTACTCCCGCGCGCGAATGAGATTTGAAATGCTCAATGCTCAATGCTCAATGCCGAATGCTCAACCGGTGGTTCGCGGTCTTGCGCCTTGGGCAATGAGCCTTGCGCTTTGCGCGTTTGCCGCCGGAGGCTGCGCAAAGGCACAGGCGGCCGCGCCAGCCGGACCGCCGCTCGATGTCCCGGCGCCGCCAGAGCGCGTGCTTGCACCCGTCGAGGAGCCAATCACCGCGTCGGCACCTGCACCCGAAACTCCACCGCCGGCGCCCGTTGCCACCACACCGCGTACAGCCCCGCGACCGCCGGCGAGACGCGCTGAACCCGAACGTCCGGAGACAACTCCTCCTGCGGCCGCGACGACGACGCCCGCGACGCCTCCGGCCGCGGAGCCTCCGCGTGAATTGCGGCCCAACTCACCGAGCGGTGACGCGGCCGCGGAGCGCGATGCGCGCGACAAGCTGGCGCGCGCGGCGCGCGACTTAAGTCGCGTCGATTACGGAAAGCTGAACGCGGACGCGCGATCGCAGTACGACCAGTCGAAGCGGTTCACGGAGCAGGCGCAGCAGGCACTGAAGGATCGCAACTTCGTGTTTGCATCTACGCTTGCGGACAAAGCGGCGGCGCTCGCCGCCGGCCTCGCGCCGCGCTAACGCCCCACCAATCCGACTGACCCTCGTCACGCGCTTGCCATCATGCGGGCAGTTGGTTTATCTTCTGGTTTAACTAGATGATTAAACCATCCAGTCAAGCCCGTGACGGCGACACCGAGCAGCGGATTCTCGATGCCGCCCATACGGTCTTCCTGCGGCGGGGCACCGCCGGCGCGCGGATGCAGGAAATCGCGAAGGAAGCGGCCGTCAACTCGGCGCTGCTGCACTACTACTTCCGCAGCAAGGAACGGCTGGCCGAAGCGGTGTTCCAGCGGGCGGCGATGCAATTGATGCCCGCAGTAATCCGCATCCTCGGCTCCGATGTGGAGCTCGAGGCCAAGGTCGAGCAGGTCGTCGAGGTCGAGCTGCACCAGTTGCAAAAAGCGCCGTACCTCCCTGGTTACATCCTCAGCGAGCTGACCCATCACCCCGAACGTGTCCGTCAGCTCTTCGCCACCGTGACCGGTGTGTCGCCGTCCGAGGTCGGCAAGGGCGTCTTCAAGGTGCTCGGCGCGCAAATCAACGCGCGCGTCAAAGCCGGACGCATGCATCCGATCGCGCCCGAGCAGTTCGCGATCAACCTCCTCGCGCTGTGCGTCTTCCCATTCGCCGCGCGGCCGATGGTGATGGCGCTGGCCGGCTTCGACCAGGCAGGTTTCGACCAGTTCATCGATCGGCGCCGCCGGGAGCTGGCGCCGTTTTTTTTGAGGGCCTTACGGCCATGAAGATACGCACGTCGCTCGTGCTCGCCGGCGTCGTACTCGCCGGGGTCCCCGAAGAGGGGAGGACGCAGGTGGCAGGGGGCAGTAATGCGCAGGTGGGAGGCGGCAGGACCCTCCATCTGGACGCGTTGCAGCAGGCGGCGATCGACAGCGATCCGCGATCGCGCCAGCTGCAGCTGTTCATGCAGCAAACCGATCTCCGGCTTCGCAACATCAGCGCGCAGCGGCTGCCGACGGTGGCGGTCGATGGCCAGGCGCAGTATCAGTCCGACGTGGCGCACCTGGCGACGTCACTTCCCGGTGTCGAGGCGTTATTTCTTCCGCCGAAAGACACGTTCGACAGCGGCATCCGCCTCGACCAGCGTCTCTTCGATACGACCATCAGCGCACAGCGTGCGCTCGAACGGGCCCAGCTCGAGGAGAACCAGACACGCGTACGCGCGACGCTGTTCGGGTTGCGCCAGCAGGTGAACGACGCATTCTTTGCGGCGGCCGCGCTGCAGGCGCGCGCCGGCGCGCTTGCCGCGACGATCGAGGACCTGAACGCGCGATTGAGAGAGATGACGGCGCGCGTTGACGAGGGGACGGCGCTCGGAGCGGATGCGGCCGCCATCGAAGCGACGCTGCTTCAGCGGCAGCAGGACGCCGACGATCTGCAGGCGAGCCGGCGTGCCGCGCTCGATCGGCTCGCGACGTTGACCGGACAACCGATTGTCGATGCCGACAGCCTGGTGTTGCCCGATGTGGCTGCCGCGGTCGTGCAGGCGCGGCAATCGCCAGCCACCCTGCGCGCTCGCCCCGAGTACGAGCAGTTCGCACGGACGCGCGATCGGCTCGTCCGTCAGCAGGAATTGACTGCGGCGCAGGAGCGTCCACGGCTGTTCACCTACGGAAAGGTTGGCTACGGAAAACCCGGCCTCAACTTCGCCCAGTCGGCGTTCGAGGCGTATGCATTCGGCGGCGTACGCCTGCAGTGGAACGCGTGGACGTGGGGTTCGGGCAGGCGTGAGCGCGAAGCGCTCGCCATCCAGCAGCAGATCGTGGCCGCCGACGAGGCGGCGTTTGCCAGGAGCCTCACGACGGCGATTGAGGGCGACCAATCCGCGATAGATCGTCTGCAGCGCGCGCTGGCGATCGACGCGCGAATCCTGATGCTGCGTGAGCAGGTTGACCGAGCCACGCAGATCCGTCTGCAGGAAGGCGTCGTGACGGCATCGGACTATCTCGATCGCAACGCCGAGCTGCTGCAGGCGCGGTTCGCGCGCGCGGGGCACGAGGTCGAACTCGCGCAAGCGAGCGCGCATCTGCTGACGACGCTCGGGTTGGAGGTGAGGTGATGGACCGCGGTCGGGATTCGGGATTCGGCTTGCCCCGAGCGACGTCGAGGGGGATTCGGAACTCGCGATGCGCGCTCGTGGTCGCGGCAGTCGCGCTCACGGCGTGCACTCGAGCGCCGCAGCCCGATGCGTATGGCAATGTCGAAGCGAGTGAAGTCATCGTCTCGTCGGAAGTCGGCGGTCAGCTGACCACCTTCACCGTCGAAGAAGGGCAGACGCTCGCCAGGGGCGACAAAGCCGGGACGATCGATCCGACGCAGCTGTCGCTGCAGCGCTCACAGGCGGTCGCGCAGCGCGACGGCGCCTCTTCACGAGCGGGCGAATTCACCAGCCAGTTTCAGGTGCTGATGGCCCAGCGTGACGCCCTGCAGGCGCAGCACGATGCCGCCTCCGCCCAGCGAGGCGCGCTGCAGGCACAGCTGGAGGTCGCGCGCCGGAATCACGAACGGACGCAGCGTCTGTTCGCGCAGCAGGCGGCCACGGCGCAGCAGCTCGATCAGGCCGAGCGTGATGCCCGCGTGCTGCAGGACCAGGTACGGGCACAGGACGAGCAGATCACGGCGCAGGAGCGTCAGGTCGCGGCGCAGACCGCGCAGATTGCTGCCGCGCGGCAACAGCAGCGTACGGCGCAGACACAGGTCTCCGCAGCTGACGCGCAGGTCGCACAGGTGGAGGACCGCATCCGTCGCAGCGTCATCACGAATCCGAGCGCCGGCACGGTGCTCGTCACCTACGCGAAACCTGGTGAAGTCGTGCAGCCGGGTCAACCGCTCTACAAGATTGCCGACGTTCGAAATGTGGACGTCCGCGCGTATGTGAGCGAGCCACAGCTCGCCTCCATCAAGCTTGGAAATCGGGCGCGCGTCACCGTCGATGTGGGGAGCGACGCCCGCCAGACGCTTGACGGCACGGTGTCGTGGGTCTCGTCACAGGCGGAGTTCACACCGACACCCATCCAGACTCGCGATGAGCGCGCGGACCTCGTCTACGCGGTCAAGATTCGCGTCCCGAATGAGAACGGGCTGCTGAAGATCGGGATGCCCGTCGACGTGGAGTTCCAATGAGCGCGAATGGTGGGCCGGCTACAGCCGGCCCCTACGAACACGACGCGATACGCGCGGAATCGATCAGCAAGAGATTCGGGCCGACGCTTGCGCTCGACAACGTCTCGTTCGCCGTCGAGAAAGGGGAGCTCTTCGGCTTCATTGGCCCGGATGGCGCGGGGAAGACAACGCTGTTCAGGATTCTCGTGTCGCTGCTGGTCCCGGATGCAGGACGTGCATCGGTCCTGGGCCTCGATGTGGTGAGCGACTATCGCGCGCTGCGTCAGCGCGTCGGCTATATGCCAGGTCGCTTTTCCTTGTATCCGGACCTGAGCGTTCACGAGAACCTGACGTTCTTCGCCTCCGTGTTCGGCACAACGATCGAACGCGAATACGAACAGATCAAGCCAATCTACAGCCAGCTCGAGTCGTTCAAGGATCGGCGGGCCGCGGCGCTCTCGGGCGGGATGAAGCAGAAGCTTGCGCTCTGCTGCGCGCTCGTCCATCGGCCCGATATTCTGCTGCTCGACGAGCCGACGACGGGCGTGGATGCGGTGTCGCGCCGCGAGTTCTGGGATCTGCTCGGACGTCTGAAGCACGGTGGGCTGACGACCGTCGTGTCGACACCCTACATGGACGAAGCCACGCGATGCGATCGCATCGCGCTGGTGCACCGCGGCCGTCTGCGTGGCGTCGATACGCCGGAGGCGATTGTGCAGGCGTTTGAACGGCCGCTCTTCGGGGTCCGCGCGAACGATCGATACCGGGCGCTGCTCGCGCTGCGAAAGTACGAGCACGCGCACAGCGCCTATCCATTCGGCGACGTCATTCACTACACCGATGACCGCATCGGCGCACCCGTCGATGCAATCGCCGGCGACGTAAGCACATTTCTGAGCGCGAGCGGCTTTTCGGACATATCGGTCGAGCCGCTGACGCCAACAGTGGAAGACAGCTTCATCGCGCGTACGGAGGACGCGGCGTGACCGACCTCGCGATCGCCGTCAAAGACCTGACGCGCAAATTCGGCGATTTCACCGCCGTCGAGCGCATCACGTTCGATGTGAACGCTGGCGAGGTGTTCGGCTTTCTCGGTGCGAACGGCGCGGGAAAGACGACAGCGATTCGAATGTTGATCGGACTGTTGACGCCGACGAGCGGCACCGCACGCGTCGCGGGTCACGACGTCTACGCGGAAAGCGAGGCGATTAAGCGCAGCATCGGCTACATGAGCCAGCGCTTCTCGCTGTACGAGGACCTGACGCCGCGCGAGAACATCCGCTTGTACGGCGGCATCTACGGCCTCAGGCTCGCGCAGATTCGCGAACGCACAGATCGCATGCTGACTCGCCTTGGCCTGGCACAGGTTGCCGATCAGCCCGTCAGCAGCCTTCCGCTGGGCTGGCGTCAGAAGCTGGCGTTTTCCGTCGCGCTCGTTCATGAACCGCGCATCGTCTTCCTCGACGAGCCGACCAGCGGCGTCGATCCCGTCACACGACGGCAGTTCTGGGAGCTGATCTACGAAGCCGCATCGCGCGGGACGACGGTGCTCGTCAGCACGCATTACATGGACGAAGCCGAGTACTGCGATCGGATTTCAATCATGGTGGCGGGACGAATCGCGGCCCTCGGTCCGCCGTCCGAATTGAAGCGGCAGCACGGCGTCGCGTCGATCGACGAGTTGTTCGTGCGTCTTGCCCGACCTGGAGATCAAACGGGCGGGACGGGCCTTCTTCGGCCCGTCAAGGCGGACGATCGATGACGGCGCTTCAAGGTCTCCTGCGCAAAGAGGTTTTCCATATCCGCCGCGACCGGCGCACCGCCACCGTCCTCGTGGCGCTGCCCGTCGTTCAGGTGCTGCTCTTCGGCTCCGCCATCCGCACAGATGTCGACGACGTTCGTCTTGCCGTCGTCGATCCCGCCCCGAACCACGTCACGCTGGCATTTCGTAATCGATTCACCGCGGCGGGTGTGTTTCGCATCGTCGCCGTTGTGCCTCGCACCGAGGACCTCGATCCGTTGTTTCAGACGGGCACCGCGCAGCAGGCGATCGTGTTCAGCCATGATTTCGCGGTCGATCTCGGCAGGGGAGCGCCGGCGCGGCTGCTTCTCATTACCGACGCGACCGAGCCAAACACCGGCAGTCTTCTGCAGGCGTATGCGGAAGCGGTCGTGAACCAATGGGCCAGTGAGTCGGATAGGGCGGGTTCTCTTGGACCCGCCAGAATCAGCATCGTCCCGCAGATCCGCCTCCGCTTCAATCCGACGCGGGCCAGCTCCAATCTGTTCGTCCCCGGCCTGATGGCGTTCGTGCTGACCATCATCTGCGCGCTGATGACCGCCATTTCGCTCACGCGCGAGAAGGAGACGGGGACGATGGAGGCGCTCCTCGTGTCGCCGCTTCGTCCGTGGGAAATCATCGCGGGCAAGGTACTGCCATACCTCGCGGTCGGCTTTGCCAGCCTGCTCCTCGTCCTCGTCGAGGCACGTTTCGTATTCGCCGTGCCCGTGCGGGGCAGCGTGCTACTGCTGTTGGCCGAAGGCCTGCTCTACGTGCTCGTGTCGCTCGCCTTCGGCATTCTCATCTCGGCGCGGACCTCGTCGCAGCGACTGGCGATGATGGGCGTCTTCCTCACCACGCTGCTGCCGAACGTGCTGCTGTCCGGGTTCATTTTTCCCGTGGAGAGCATGCCCGCGGTCCTGCAGTGGATCTCGTTCATCTTCCCCGGACGGTGGTTCGTCGTTATCGCGCGCGGCATCATGCTCAAGGGCGTCGGTGTCGAGTATCTGTGGCGCGAGACGCTGTATATCGCGCTGCTCGCGACCGTGCTGCTCGCCGCGAGCGTCCGTTCCTTTCGGGAGCGACTGGAGTAGGACGTGCGGCGGATTCTGTTTCTGGCGCAGGCCGAAGTGCTCCACATCGTGCGCGACCGCATCCTGCTCGCGCAGACGCTGCTCGTCCCGATGGTGCAGCTCATCATTCTCTCTAACGCAGCGACGTTCGAGATCCGCAACACGCCCATTCAGATCGTCGACTTCGATCGCACTTCCGCGTCGCGCGGTGTCGTCAACCGCCTCGCCGCCAACGGTCACTTCCAGATTGTCGACACGACACCATCGCTCGCTCGCGTCGAGGAGCGGTTGCTCGACGGCAGCATCACGATGGCGGTCGTCATTCCACGCGATTTCGAGCAATCGCTCGTGAAGACGGGGTTGGCGTCGGTGCAGCTGTCGGTCAATGGTGAAAAAGGATCCGCCGCCGGAATCGTCCAGGCGTACGCGACGCGTGTCCTGAAGCAATATGCGGCGGGTGTGACAAGACCCGCTCAACCCGGCGGACCCGACAGGCTCGGCGCCGCACCTCCTCGGATCGACGTCCGGATGCGGAGCCGTTACAACCCCACGCTGAACTACAAGTACTACATGGTTCCCGGCATCCTCGTGGCGCTGATGACGATCATCGGGTCGCTGCTCAGCGCGCAGAACATCGCACGCGAGAAAGAGCTTGGCACGCTCGAGCAGTTGAACGTCACGCCGATTACGCGTGGGCAGTTCATCATCGCGAAACTCCTGCCGTTCTGGGTATTGGGCCTAATCGAGCTTTCGCTTGGTCTCCTGATAGGCACGCTGGTGTTCGGCATTCCCGTGCGCGGAAGTCTGCCGCTGCTGTACGCCGTCGCGGCTGTCTACCTCGCCGTTGCTGTCGGCATCGGACTCTGGATTTCGGCCCTCGTCGATACCCAGCAGCAGGCGATGTTCGTCACCTTCTTCATCGTGAACATTTATCTGCTCATGAGCGGCCTGTTCACGCCAATCGACAGCATGGCACCGTGGGTGCAGACGGTCACCTTCATCAATCCTGTGCGCCACTTCGTGGCAATCTCGCGCGCGATTCTGATGAAAGGGGCGGGGCCGGCAGAAATTGCAGAACCGTTCCTGATTCTCATCGGCACCGCTGCGCTCGTGCTTTTCGTTGCCGTCCAGCAGTATCGCAAACGGGCCGCCTGATGTCGGGGAGGCGGCTGCGTCGCTGCTACGCCGCGACGTTGCGCGCTGCCATCCCGAGCATCAGGCGACTGACTCCTGTCGTCAGCAGGTTGAGGCCAAGCATCGTTCCGATAACCCACCCTGTCATCGCGGGCCAATGCATCGCGATCAGCGTGCCCAGCAGGGCGGTTACAAAGGCGTTCACCAGTAGCCACACAGCGCCCGGTTCACGACGTTGTGCGGAGTACGCCACCAGATCGATGCCTGCCTCAACCAACAGCAGCATCGCGAGCAGAAGCGTCAGGGCTTCCATTGCGATCGCTGGCTGCGACAGGAAGTACATACCCCCGGAGATGTACACGAGCCCGAGTGCCAAGTGCCAGACAGCCCCTCCGTCGTCGTGGCGGAAGATGCTGATGATGTGCGTGGCGCCTCCGATGATCAGCAGCCAGGCAACCAGTTGGGTCACCGCCAGCGCCCCGACGCCCGGCTCGATGATCGCGAAGAGCCCCAGCAGTATGAACAGGCACGCGGTGATGATCAGCCAGACTCCAGTGTCGTCCGCGAAGCGGCTGGTGAGCGTGTTAATCCGATCCGGAGGAGTCATAGTGCGGTTCCCGTTCCGCGTTCACTGATGTCGCTGCAAGGGAACCACCACGCCGGATGCCTCGCGACGCGAGCAGCGGCGTCCGCATTCGGCGGCGGCTCGCCAATGTCGTGACAACCGACCGTGAGTGTGGCTTGAAGCCGCTGCCTGAGGTTTAATACGCAGGCCGACCTTAAGGTCGGCATCTACGTTCGGACGAGGAGAGGACGATATGAAGACCTTCCGGCTGCTCGCATTTGTGCTGGCCGTCTGGGTAGCGACCGGTGTCGCCCAGACCACGCAGGATCTCCTCAACACCGGCAAGAACACCGACGTGCTGACAACGCACAGCATGGGTTACGACCGAAAGAGCTACAGCTCGTTGCGCCAGATCAACAGGACCAATGTGAAGCGCCTCGTCCCCGTGTGGACCACGAGCGTGTGGAACGAGATGGGGGAGTTGGCGGCGCCTGCGATCTACAACGGCGTGATGTACGTCATCAATGGCCGATGGACCTTTGCGCTCGACGCGCGAAACGGCCGCCAGTTATGGCGCACTCCCGTGACCCTCGAGATGGGAACGACGGGCGCCCCGATCACGCGCGGCGGACCGGTGCTCTACAACGGAAAGCTGTTTCGGGTGACCTACGACAACCATCTCGTCGCGCTCGACATGAAGACGGGCAAGGAGCTCTGGAACCAGAAGTACGCGGAGGGGAAGGAAGGGTATTACTCCACGGGCGCGCCCATCATCGCCAATGGCGTCCTGATTTCGGGCATGGCTGGTGGCGAGCGGACGACGCGCGGATTCCTCGACGGGTGGGACCCCGACACCGGAAAGAAGTTGTGGCGCAGGTACACCATTCCCGCGCCCGGTGAACCCGGTTCCGAGACGTGGCCACGCGACAGCGAGGCGTGGAAGTACGGCGGAGGGCCCACGTGGCGCTCGGGTTCCTACGACCCCGAGCTCGATCTCGTCTACTGGGGCACGGGCAACGCGGAGCCGTACGATCCGCATCCGCGTGGCGGCCTCGACAGCTTGTACACGTCGAGCGTGATTGCGATCCGGCCGAAGACCGGTGAGATCGCCTGCTTCTACCAGTTCACGCCGAACGATGTCTACGACGTCGACGGCACCGACGAGATGGTGCTCGCCGATATTCAGGTCGGCGGCCGGCCGCGCAAGGTGATGATGCAGGCGAACAAGAACGGTTTCCTGTACGTCATCGATCGAACCAATTGCCAGTTGATCGCCGCGAACCCGATGGTGAAAGTGAACTGGGCCTCGAGCATCGATATCGAGAGCGGACGGCCGGTGCTCACCGACGTCTACAAGCGGTTCTTCGCCGGTGAAGAAGTCGAGATCTGGCCGTCGCGCGGTACCAACGCCGTGCCGATCGCGTTCGATCCGGCGAGCAGCCTCGTATACGCGAGCACGTGGGACATTCCTCGCATCCAGAAAATCGCGGCGCCGAAACCGCAGGTGCTCGGCGCGGATTCCACGGGCGTCACCGCGCGGGTCCCTGACAGAAAACCGGGCGAGGTCGTCGGCCACTTCATCGCCATGAACCCGCTGACCGGCGAGAAGAAGTGGGATGTGCCGCTCGCCGATCTGCCGAGTTCGGCGGGGACGCTTGCCACCGCCGGCGGACTCGTGTTCACCGGAAAGCTGACGGGAGAGTTCCTCGCGCTCGACGCCGCGACGGGAAAGGCGCTCTGGCAATTCCAGACGGGCTCGAGCGTCAACGCCACTGCGGTCACGTACACACTTGGCGGTCGGCAATATGTGAGCATTGCCTCGGGACGCGGCGGCACGCTCGCCAATCGCTACGCCGCGGAGGCCATTCCCGCGGGTGGTTCGGTGTGGACGTTCGCGCTGATGCCCTAAATGCAGGCGGACCGTTTCAGGTCCGCCGCCGCCAGAGTAGCGCGCTACCCAACCGTCGGTAGTGAAGAGCCCAACCATTTGCGGCTGAACTGTTCAACGGTTCAGCCGCACCGATGCATTGCCGAATTTTCTTAGGAAATTGGTCTGTGCGGAGGGGTGGTCACACGTGCCGCGATTGGCATGCGCCCTGCTCTATACGGGCGCAGTTCGAAAGTTACCTCACCCCGCAGCGAAAGTGGCGGGGCAATCTGCTAGTTACCCTGCCTGTGCACCCGGGGGCGAGTCGAAAGATTCGCCCTCCAGCCTTTCAACTCGGGAATCGGGATTCGGGATTCGCGATTATCATCTCGGCCTACCGCGCTCTCATCGTTCCTACCGTCCTGACCACTCTAGGAGGAAGGGAATGAGCATTTGGCTCACTCGTTGTGCCACCGCCCTCGTCGTGGCCGCGCTCGCATCCGCGAACGCGCTCGCCGATCCAATCCCGCCCGGTGGGCAGGCCGATCGTCTAAAGGTGATCGGATTCTCGGGTCTGGCCGGTCACTACGGCGCGTTCAAGATGGCGCTCCACCATCCGGCCAACGGACGCTGGTATCTCTACATGGGTCACTCCTTCGACCTGGGATGGAGCATCCTCGATGTGACCAACCCGCAGGATCCGAAGTACGTGAAGTTCATCCCGTACGACGGCCCGAAGGACTGGATCACGTCGCAGGTGACCGTTCACGACAACCTGATGATCACCTCGCTCGATCGGCGCAATGCTCCTGGACCGGACATGATCTTCTGGGACGTCAGCGATCCAATCAATCCGAAGGAGATCGCGCGCTGGGGCAGCGGCACGGGCGGCGCACATCGCAATTCGTACCCCGGTGGAAAGTACGCATACCTCTCCACCTCGTACCCTGGTTTCAGAGGCAAGATCCTGGTGATCGCCGACGTCAGCGATCCGGCACACCCGAAAGAGGTGGGAAAGTGGTGGCAGCCAGGTCAGAAGGACGGCGAGCCGCTGTCGGGTCCGCTACCGGGATTTCACGGACCGGCCAACATCAGTCCCGATGGCAAAATGCTCTCGACCGGATACACGCCCGACGTCGTCAATCTCGACATCAGCGATCCAGCGCAGCCCAAGGTGATCGGGAGACTCCCGATCACGCCACCGTTCGCAAGCGTGGGCACGCAGTCGGTCCACACCGTCCTGCCGCTGTGGGATCGGAAACTTCTGTACGTGAGTTCCGAGGCGATGGCTGAGCGGTGTAAGGACAACGGGATGAACTTCGCGGGACTCATCGACAACAGCGATCCCGCCAAACCTCGACTCATCTCCATCTTCCCGACGCCGCGTCCGCCGGCCAATGCGCCCTACAAAGATTTCTGCGACAAGGGCGGACGTTTCGGACCGCACAATACCAATCAGGAACTTCACAATCCGGCTGTCGCTCAGCCGCGAGATCTGATGTTCGTGACGTGGTTCAATG
>Ga0068870_10000864_pt1 | contig 11840 bp, 8 predicted proteins | sample KBSMisM62_FD_66599 | JGI IMG/M metagenome (GOLD analysis project Ga0068870, IMG submission 66599) | Miscanthus rhizosphere microbial communities from Kellogg Biological Station, Michigan, USA - KBS Miscanthus M6-2 | ecosystem: Host-associated > Plants > Roots > Rhizosphere > Soil ...
TCCCGAGCGTCGCATCCGCTTCCAGCTCGAGAACGTCGGCGAGATCACGAACCGCGGGTGGGAGATGCAGGCCGCGCTGCGTCGTGGTGCCCTGGGCGTGATGGGGACCTTCACGACGGTCGACAGCCGCGTGCGCGCCGTGGCCGACGGCTACCTCGGTGATATGCGCGCCGGCGATCGGATGCTCGCCGTGCCGGCGCGCACCGCGAGCCTCGGTGCGAGCTGGGTGGGCCGGGGCTGGTCGACGGCACTCACCGCAACGCGCGCCACCGACTGGATCAACTACGACCGTGTCGCGCTGGCGCGTGCGTACACGAGCACCGACGGTGCGGAGCAGCGCGCCGTGACGGGCTGGCGGCTCCGGAACTTCTGGCGCACGTACGACGGCGACACGCATCTGCGCCTATCGGCGTCGCGCGACGTCGGCCGAGGGCTGGAGCTGCTTCTCGTCGGTGACAACCTGCTCGGCGGCCAGCTCGGCGAGCCGGACAACCTCACGATCCGTCAGGGGCGCACGATCACCGGTGGGCTGCGCGCGTCGTTCTGAACCGCGCCGCCCCGCGCCGGTGCGGCACTTGCCGGCTTCTCTAAAGCGGCGCAGGTTGACGATCAGTTCCGTCCGATGATCCTAGTCGGTCGCTCGTGCAGCCGAGGCGAGTGACCGGGAGACGATGAGTGGCCGCACGACCAGGTTCGCTCGATCTGCCGCACCGCGCGTACATCGAAGCGCTCGCCGACGAACCGGAAGGCAGCCCGGCCTGGCACGCGATCGTCGCCGGCTACGCCGCGCTACAGCTCTTCGAAAGCTGGATGGACGGCGGCGTCGGCGTCACCGCGCCGAGCATGCTCGACGTACGGCGCGTCCGACGGTACGTCGAGGCCGTTCCCGAGCGGCATCCTGGCCGTCGCTGCCTCGCGCACCTCGTCGATTCCATCGAAGCGGCGACGGCCGACACGCAGAGCGCGCCCGGGACCGAGCCGCGGGGGCTGCAGCGCGCCGAGGTCGGTCGCGTGCTCGCCGCGTACGCGAAGCTCCTGCAGTACGATGCGCTGTGGGGCCTCGCGGCCGACGTGCACGGCACGATCGTGGAGTTCGCGCAGCGTACGAACGACGTCCCGCGCATGCTCGACGCGATGCTGATGCGCGGGTACAGCCTGCGCATGCAGGGGCGCTTCGACGAGGCCACCGATGCCTATGCGGCGTTGCGCGCCGCCGCCGCCGCGGCGAACGACGAGCGGTATCGGCTGGAGAGCCACCTGTCCGACGCGAAGGTCGCGATGGACCGCGGGAACCTCCCGCTCGCGCGTCACCTGCTCGACCGGACGATCACCGAAGGGCGGCGCGCCGAGTGCATCCCGATCGTCGCGAAGGGGCTCGCCGACCGCGCGCGCATCGCCCTCGCGCAGCACGATCACGACCTCGCGCTCGCCTGCCTGTACGAGGCATACGAGCTTGCGCCCGACCCGCTCGGCCGCGAGCGCATCCTCAGCAACATCGCGCTCGCATTCGCGCAGATGGGGTTGCGGGACGCCGCTCGGGACGCCGCGTTGCTCGTCGTCGCGACGGCGCAGGATCACAGCACGCGTCTCACCGCCCTCGTGAATCTCATGGAGCTCGCGGCCCAGGACGGGCGCGAGCTCGTCTTCGAGCAGTACCGGCGGGACCTCGCAGGCGAGGATCTGACGCCGTACCTGGAAGTGACCTATCTCGAAGTCTGCGTGGCGGGGTTCCGTGCGTTCGGTCGCCATGGCGAGGCGCAGCAGACGGCGGAGCGCATGCTGCAAGTCGCGGAACGCCATCGTCTCAACGAGTTCGTGCTCAAGGCCGAAGCACTCGTGCGCGACTCCGGCACCGCGCCGAGCGCGCCGGTCGCGGACGAGCGGGCGCCGACGACGCGCGCGATGACGATCGCGCGGGCGATCACCGACATGCGGATCGCGGCCGGACTGCCCGACTAGCGGCGGGCATCACCGGCAGCGTCCCTCGCTCAGGATGTAGCCGCCCTTGCAGGTGCTCGATGTCACGACGCTTTCGTGGGACGTCGATGGCGCCAGCGTCGGCTCTCGAGGTGCGGTGACGGAGTCCGCGCAGGCGGTGAGCGACGAGGATGCGACGACGAGCGCGACGACGGCGAGGGCGCGACGGGACATGACAGCCTCCGAGTGGGCGCCGTCCTCCACTGGACGGCCGCTGTCTCAGATGCTCGGCACACTGGCTCCGCGACTGAACCGCGGCCCCGTGCCCTGATACGGAGAGCGCCCTCCGCTCGTCGTCAGGCGAAGGGGGCGGGCCCGGCGATCGGCCGGCCGAGCGCCCCGCACGACCCGACCACCGACATGCCGACGATCCTCCGGCGCGCACTGGCTCGTCCCCGCTGGCAGCTCGCCCTCGAGGCGTGGGCGGCCGTCGTCGTGCTCGCGGCGCTCTGGCAGATCGTCGGCAAGCTGCACGTCTACCAGTGGGACGTGATGGTCTACTGGTGGGGCGGTCGCGCATTCGCGCACGGCGTGTCGCCGTACGGGCCGATTCCCCGGCAGCCGGAGTACCTCCACTTCGTCTACCCGCCGCTCGCCGCCGCGCTGTTCGCGCCGCTCTCGGTGCTGAACGTCAGTGCGGCGAAGGTGTTGTGGCTCGTGCTCAAGCTCGCCGCCTTCGTGGGGACGGTGCGGCTCTGGCAGCGCCGCATCACCGTGGAGCAGGACGCCGTGCCGGCGCTGTTCTACTTCACCTTCGCGTTCGGCTCCGCTGCCCTCGTCGACTTCACCTCGGGCAACATCGCCATCTTCGAGCAGCTCCTGCTGTGGATGGGATTCGCCGCGCTCCTTTCGGGCCGCTCGTGGGCGTTCGCGCTGCTCGTCGTCGTCGCGGCGCAGGCCAAGCTCACCCCGGTGTTCTTCCTCGGCCTGCTGCTCGTGATCGACGAGCGGCCGAGATGGGCGCCCTTCTTCGGCGGCTCACTGCTCTTCGCGCTGTGCGTCGGCGCGAACGCGATCGTGCTCCCCGATCAATCGCGCGAGTTCCTGGCCAGCATCTCGGCGCTCGGAGAGCGCGGCTGGGGCGATCCGTCAATGCTGGGCGTGATGGAGGATCTCGTCGATCAGCTGCGCGGGCTTCGCCTACCGGTCCCCGCGCTGACGGCGCATCTGCTCTATCTCGCCGCGATCGCGACCGTCCTCGCGCTCACCGTCCGCTGGTGGCGCGAGAGGCGGGCGGCCGCGGCGCACGATCCGCTGCTCACCGTGCTCGTCACCATCGCCGTCTACGCGCTCGTGATGCCGCGCATGAAGGACTACTCGTACGTGGCGATGTTGCCGGTCGGATGGTACGTGCTCGCGATTCGTCGCGAGCTGACGGCGTCGCTCGCCGTGCTCGCCGTGCTCGTCCCGCGCCCGCTGCCGCAGCTCAAGCTGTGGCTTCCGATGGTGCCGCAGGTGTACACGTACGCGCCGCTGATCGCCGCGCTGGTGCTCTGGAGCATGCTCACGACGATCCCCGCTTCGTCGGCCGAGTCGCGCGCGACCCCCTCGCGCGACGCGGATGACGTCGAGCCGGGGCTCGCCGTCAGCGCAGCGTGACGCGCATTGCCAGACCGCCGGCCAGCGGGACCAGTCCGGCGCTGAACCGCTGCTCGCGCGCGTTCACTCGCCTCGCGTGGAGGAACGCCTCGATCGCCGTCGTGCCCGCGATCGCGCCGGCCACCGCGAGCCCCGGCACGAGATTCGGATGTCCCGTCTCGGTGCGCGTGTCGATGAAGGGAGGGAGTGGGTTGCCGAACGGATCCGTCGGATTCACCACGAACTGCTTCGTCACCGGGCCACTCTTCAGCGCGTAGGCCACCGCGCCCCCCGCCGCGACGAGCGTGAGCACGCCGAACACGCGCCGGCCCGTGTACATCTGACCCGCGCCGGGGATGACGAGACCGAGCGTCAGCGCCGCGGACGGTGACAGGGGCCCTCCGCGAAGCCCGTTGATGCGCGCGATCACCGTCTGACGGTCCTCGGCTTCGGGTCGAAGCCGCAGGTACTGCTGCAGGTCGGCGATGGCCTGCTCGCGCCTCCCACGCACGACTTTCGTCAGCGCTCGATTGTAGTACGCGTCCGCCCAATCCGGCTGGACCGCGATGGCGTTGCTGAACGCCCCCTCCGCTTCCGCGTAGCGTCCGGCCTCGTAGGCCGTCACGCCCGTTCGGAACGGGGCCAGGATCCGGTCCGGCACACTCGCCTGTCTGCTGGGCGTCACTGCGGTCAGCCGCTCGCGCGCTTCGGCCGCTTCGGGAGCGTTCGGGGCGAGCGCGAGGAACCGGCAGTACGCCGCCGCGGCATCGTCGTTGGCGCCGACGGCCTCCTGGGCGCGCGCGAGCTGGTACGTGAGATCGGGGTTCGCCGGATCGAGCGTCGCCGCCTGGCGCAGCTGGTCACGGGCCGCCGTGCGGTCTCCGAGGATCGCCGACTGCTGCGCGCGCTGCGCGAGCTCGCGCGCCTGCCGCCGCTGCGCCGCGGTCGGGGAGGGCGCGGTCGCAGCGGTCGATGCGCAGACCGGCCGCTGCGCGACCACCGGCATCCCGCGCTTCAACGCCGGACGGCCCTGCCCCTGCGCGATCACCGTCCAGAGCGGAGTCGCGAGCAACAGGAGCCATGCCCGCGCCGTCCTCGTCACGGCGACACGGTGAGCGTGGCCGATCCGTTGATGCCAGAGATCGTTGCGGTGACCGTGCCGGTTCCGCTGGTCGAGACGTTCTTCCCCTTCACCGACGTCGTCGCCGCGGAGTTCGCGCCGGTGGAGGTCACGCTCGACGCCGGCGTCACCGTCACCTGGCCGAAAGCCGTCCACGAGACGGTTCGTCCCTGAAGCGGTCGCTGGCTCGCGTCGTAGACCACGGCGCTCGCCGTGGTCGTGGCGTTCGCCTTGATCGCGGTGGAGCCGACCGTGACGACCACGCTGGCCACCTGGCCCTGCGTCACGGTGATCGTCGACGTCGCCGACTTCCCGCTGGTCGTCGCCGTGATCGTCGCCTGCCCGGCGACGCCGCCCGTGACGGTCACGCTCTGGCCGGTGGTAGCCGACAGGCTCGCGATCTTATCGTCGCTGCTCGTCCATGTGATCGTCTGTCCGTCGATCGGAACGCCGCCGGCGTCCTTCACGGTCGCGGTGAGGGCGGTAGCGATGTTCTGCACGATCGACGTCGAGCCAGGTGCCACGGTGACCGACGCCACCACGGGCAGCGCGGTCAGCGTCGTCGAGCCGCTCACCCCGCCGCTCGTCGCCGTGATCGTCGTCGTTCCGCGGGCCAGCGCCGTCGCGAGACCCGTGTTCGCGTCGATCGACGCCACCTGCGAATTGCTGGAGCTCCACGTGATCGGGCGGTCCGTCACGGGAGCGTCGTTCACGTCGATGACGGTCGCCGAGAACTGCTGCTTTTTTCCGACGTCGATCGAAGGATTGGCCGGCGCGACGGCGACGCTCTTCACCGGCGCCGGCGTCACCGTCACCGTCGCCGACCCGCTCTTCCCCTCGCTCGTCGCCGTGGCGACGACCGTGCCCGCCGATCGGCCCGTGACCTCTCCGGTACTGGAGTTGATCGTGGCGACCGTGTTGCTCGGCATGCTCCACGTCACGACCCGGTCCGTGACGACCACTCCTCTCGTGTCGCGGACGGTCGCCGTGAGCTGCACCTTCGCGCCGGCGACGACGGTCGCGGGTGCGACCGTGACGCTCGAGACGGGAGCGTTCGCGACACTCACCGTCGCCGAGCCGCTCACTCCGTCGACCGTGGCGGTGACCTTGGCCGATCCGCGGCCGACCGCGGTCACCTCACCGCCGAACACGGTGGCGACCTGCGTGTTGTCGCTCGACCAGATCGCTGTCCTGTCCTCCAGCACGGTACCGCTCGCGTCCTCCGCCGTCGCGGCGAGGTGCTGCCTGTCGCCGTTCACCATCGACATGGAGCTCGGCGTGACCGTCACCGTCTTCACCGCGCCGGGCGAGATGGTGAACTGCGAGGTTCCACTCTTTCCCTCGGCGGTCGCCGTGATCGTCGCCGTGCCCTTCGCGTTGGCCGTGACGAGGCCGTTCGCATTCACGGTGGCGACGCTGGCATTGCTCGTCGTCCACGTCATGGCGCGGCCCGTGAGCTCGTTCTGTCCTGCGTCGTACGCCTTCGCGATGAGCTGCGTCGTGCCGCCGATGCCGGCGTTCACGGAGCTCGGCACGACCGCGACGCTCGCCACCGGCGTGCGCTGCACCGTCACCGTCGCGATGCCCGATTTGCCGCGAGCGCTGGCGGCGACCTGGGTCGTCCCGAGCCCGACCGCGGTCACGACACCCGCGGGGGAGACGCTCGCGACGGCCGCGTTCTCCACGGTCCACGTCACCGAGGCATCCGGGACGAGCTCACCTGCTGCGTTCCGCACCAGCGCCTGGAGCGGGAGCTGTGCATTGAGCGAGAGCGTCGGCGCCGATGGGCTCACGACGATGTCCGCGACCTCTGGAGTCGCGTCCGGTTGCGTGCTACCGCATGACCAGCTCGCGAGTGCCGTGAATACCGCGAAGGTACGCCGAAATCCCAACATTGATCCACTCCTCACCGACAATAGCCCTCACCTCAACCACCGGGGCGCTCGACGTACACCGGTCGCGTGCGGTGCGTCCGCGTGCCATCCCCGAGCTGCCCGTCGCTGTTGTAGCCCCAGCAGAATGCCTCTCCGGACACCGTCGTCCCGCAGGTGTGCGAGCCGAACGCTCTGACGCTCGTGAAGGTGTGTCCACCAGCCACCCGTACCGGCTGACCGCTGTCGGTCGTGCCGCCATTACCGAGCTGTCCGTACGTGTTCCGTCCCCAACACCACGCCTCGCCATCGCTGGCCACGGCGCAGGTGTGCACTGCGCCCGCGGCGATCGACACGAACTGCTCGTCGGTACGCACGCGCACCGGCGTCGATCGGGGCGAGGTGCTGCCGTCACCCAGCTCGCCACTGGCGTTGCGCCCCCAGCAATAGGCTTCGCCGCTCGGAGTGACGCCGCATGCGTGTGCGCTCCCCGCGGTGATCGCCTGGAAAACGATACCACCCTGCACCGGCGACGGCTGCCGGCGATTCCCCGTCGTGCCGTCGCCGAGCTGTCCCGCCGAATTGTCGCCCCAGCACCACGCCTTTCCGCCTTCGGCGAGGCCGCAGGTGAAGTTCCACCCCACGTCCAGGCTCACGAACCTCTGTGCGCCGAGGACGGCGACTGGCCACGACCGGTCGACCGTCCCGCCGTCTCCCAACTGCCCGTGTGCGTCCGATCCCCAGCATAAGGCGGACCCATCCTTGGTCAGCCCGCACGTGTGTGCTGCTCCGGCCGCTATAGCGCGAAATACATACCCGGACGACGAACGGACCGGTGTCCCGCGCGCCGTCTGCGTCCGGTCGCCGAGCTGACCATGATCGTTCTCTCCCCAGCACCAGAGCGCGCCGCTGCGATCGATCGCGCAGCTGTGCGCCAGCCCTGGCGCGATGGCCGTGAATCGCAGATCCGCACCCACGGCGGAAGGCGCGGACAGGCGGTTGCCGCCGGCGACTCCGAGCTGACCCTGATCGTTGCCTCCCCAGCAGAACGCTCGACCATCCGCGGCGACGAGGCAGGTGTGGAGCCCGCCGGCGACGACGCTCACGCGTGAGCGGCTCGGCGGCGGTCCGATCGCGGCGGCGACGGACATCGACGAGGGAACCTTCGTCGTCGTTGTCGGCTGCGCCGGCGCCGGCGCGCTGACGGTGGTCGGCTTGCGTGTGGCGGGAGCGGTCGGTGACGCCTTGGGAGGCTTCGTCTCGAGCTCGACACCCACCGGCGCGTCGGGTGCGAGCGTGTCGCTCGCCGTCGTCGTGTCGTCGTCGGACGCGATCGCGGTCGCCACGGAAAGAGAATCGGGAAGCGCGCCCGGTCCCGTGCCGACGGCGAGCGAATCCATGAACGACACCGGATTGGCTGCCTGGCGAGTCACGTCGCCCGAAGCGGTGGCGCGCGTCGGACGGGTCGCGACGACGCTCACGGGCGCGTCCGATCGCCCTTCGACGAGCGGCGCGACCACGCTCAGCGCCAGCACGCCGACGATCGCGGCGGCGACCACCGCCATCTGGCGGCGCGACAGGGGGAAGCGCCTCGCCGGCGGCACCTCGTCCAACTCGTCGGGCGTGAAGTACGCCCCGACGAAGCTCGGCTCGAACCCGCGCGCGCCATCGTGCACGACGGCGGGCACGGGTGCGGGCGGCAGCTCCGGGAGCTCGGCCGGAAGCGCCACGGGCGGGATCGGAACGATGCCGACAGCTGGGCTCTGGGGAGCCGACGCCGGCCGCGCGAAGCGGAGCGTCTCCGAGCTGACCGGGACGTGCGCCTGGGCGCGCCGCGTCGGGGCCGCGCCGTCGAGCGCGTCGATCAGCTCGTCCATGCTCTGCCAGCGGGCCGACGGCTCCTTCTCCATCGCTCCGGCGATCGCGTCCGCGAGCTGGTCGGAGATATCCGGGCGCAGCTCCCGCACGTCGGGGAGCTCGTGGTGGCGCTGATGGTACAGCACCGCGTAGAGACTCTCCCCCTCCCAGGGGCGATGGCCTGAGAACATCTCCCACGCCACGAGCCCGAGGCTGTACACGTCCGCGCGACCGTCCAGATTGTCCCCGTCGATCTGCTCCGGGGCCATGTAGGACGGCGTGCCGATCGCCACGCCGTGCATCGTGAGCTGCGTATCGCCCGACATCGAGCGCGCCACCCCGAAATCGGCGAGCAGCGCCTTGCCGTCGGCATCGATGAAGATGTTCTCGGGCTTCACATCGCGATGGACGATGCCCATCCGGTGCGCCGCCGCGAGCGCGGAGGCGACCTGTCTCAGCACGCTCACGGCGAAGTCCGCCGACAGGGGCTGCTCCTGCTGGATCACCTGCTTCAGCGTGCGCCCGTCGATGTGCGCCATCACGAGCGCAATGCCGCCGGCTCCGAGATCCATCACCCGGTGCACGCCGACGACGTTCGGATGATTGAGCTGCGTCACGAAGCGCGCTTCGCGGGCGAACCGCGCGACCGCTTCCTCGTCCTCCACGTACTTGGGACGAATCAGCTTGATCGCGACCTCTTCACCCGTCGCGCGGTCGCGCGCCAGGTAGACGATGGCCGTCCCCCCACGCCCGATCTCCCCGAGTATCCAATACTCGGGTTCGAGCGCGGTGAGCGCCGTCGGAGTTCGTTCGCTGCTCATCGCCGGATGTCGGACGGGAAAGGGGGCAGCATCCGCCTCCGGCCAAAGGTCACTGCGCGTGGAATCGCAGCACGACCTCGCCCAGCTCGATGCGGTCGCCGTCGGCGAGCTGACGCTCCCCGTCGAGGTTCGTCAGCTCCTGGTCGTTCACTACTACCGGGTTGGTCTGGGAAAGATTCGCGACCATCCACTTTCCGCCAGAGTAAGCGAGCCGAGCGTGCTGCCGGCTGACCGTGCTCGAGTTGAGCGCGACGTGCTGTGGGGACCGCCCGGGATTGCGCCCCAGGATCAGATGAGGCTGCTGGCCGGCCACGCGGACGAAGCGGATCTCCTGGTGCCGGGTGTCGCCGGACAGCACTTCGAGATGGCCAGGCAGAAGCTGGACGACCTCGTCCGTCGGGCGGACGAAGCGAACCGTCTCGCTCGTCGCGGGAACCTGATCGCCGTCCATCGACATCGGAATCTCGACCGAGCGCTCGCCACCGGGCCGATACTGAGGCGCGACGGCAGGTGGCGCAAAGCTCGACTCCACTCTGGGTTCGACGGTCTGCACCGGCGGCCCCGACATGTCTCGTGGCGGCGACATGGTGGCTTCCCACGCGATCCCCCGGTTCATCGGGAAGACGAGTGGGATGGGGGTATAGGCCGTGCGCTGGCCGGCGCGCCACCTCATGATGGACACCGCGGCCACGACGGCCACTGCAAGCACCAGGATGACGAAAAGGATCACGACGGGGACGGGATGAGAGTTGCTTCCTTCACAACACTGGCGGCCTCCACCAGAAAGGCAAGAGGTGTTCCCCGGATCGCGTCCGGATACACCGGAACGCCCCCTCGGGTGCTTTGCCCCCGATGCGGGGTCGCGCAGTCGAGCTCGCTTGTTGACTGGCTGAGCTTCGCGCGCTTCGTGAGGCCTCTGGCCTGCGAAAATCCGGCCGCCGCCCCCCGCCCGGGGCGACTCCGGCTCGCCTCCCCTGGTCGGTGATCCAGGTCGGAACTTCCGGCTGGAGCTACCGCCATTGGGAGGGCGTCCTCTACCCTCACGACCTGCCCCCGCGCCAGCGTCTCGACCACTACCTCGCCCGCTATCGTACGGTCGAGCTGAACGCAAGCTACTATCGCTGGCCCGCGGATGCCGCGTTCGCGCGCTGGCGGCGTCGATTCCCGGCGGATTTCGTGTTCGCCCTGAAGGCTCCCCGCGGTCTCACGCACCAGCGGCGGCTGTACGGGCCGGAGCGCTGGATCGAACGAATCCGCGGAGGCATGGCGAGACTGGCGCCGGTGCGGGGCATCCTGCTCGTGCAGCTCTCGCCGCGCTTCGAGATCGATCTCGCTCGGCTCGAATACTTTCTCGGCCACCTGCCGAACGACCTGCAGGTCGCCGTCGAGATGCGGCACCCGAGCTGGCACCAGGAGGCCACCTTCGAGCTCCTCGAGCGATATCGCGCGGCGTACTGCGTGATGAGCGGCGCCAACCTTCCCTGCGTCCTCCGCGCCACCTCGTCGCTCGTGTACGCACGGCTCCACGGCCCCGACCGGAGATCCCTGTACGGCGGCTCGTACTCCGACGACGACCTTCGATGGTGGGCCGACCGCATCCGCGAATGGGAGGCGCAGAACCGCGAGGTGCTCGTCTACTTCAACAACGACGGCGGCGGCAATGCGGTGCGCAACGCCGACCGGCTGCGCGAGCTCCTCGGGAGGTGACCGCGCTACCTCGCCTCGAAGAGCTGCAGGCTCACCGGCTCCGGCCGGTCGATCCACTTCGTGATCATGGCTCGCACGCGTGTCACCGGCGCACCGTCCGGCAGCCGATCGAGCTTCGCGTACCCGATCGTGCTTCCCGCGGCCAGCTCCTCCCATCGACCGGCCCGTAAGCCCTCGATGCGGTAGGATGCGACGCGCTGGCCATGCGTGATGTCCTCGGCCAGACGCGCGATCCTCGGCCGGGCGGGGCGCTGGAGCTCCCATTCGAATCGCGCTTCACGTTCGCGGGACGCACGCGGTCCCACGCGCCGCATCCCGATGGGCGCGCCGAACAGCTCGTCGCGACGCGCGCGGAAGCCGGCCAGCCGCGACGCGTCCACGGAGTGAATGAGCCCATCCCGCGTCGGTGGGACGTTCAGCAGCAGCTTGGAGTTCCGTCCGACCGAGGTGAAGTAGAGCTCGACCAGATTGTCGATCGTGCGCACCTTCTCGTCCTGCGCTGGATGATAGAACCAGCCAGGACGGATGGACACGTCGACTTCGGCCGGTCGCCACGCACTGCCGGACTCGTTGCCGTGCTGGAGCGCCGCCTCGATACCGGCCCCGCTCTGCCCCGGATAGGTGACGATCTTCGGATCGACCGTCGACCAGTTCGGATCGCCCGCGACGCCTCGCTCGTTCCCGCACCACCGCACGTCCGGACCCGCGTCGGAGAAGATGACCGCCCCGGGCTGCAACCGCCGGACGATCCCGAAGACCCGAGGCCAGTCGTAGGTCTGGCGGCGACCGTTCGGCCCCTCGCCGTTGGCGCCGTCGAACCACACCTCGGTGATCTTGCCGTAGCGGGTGAGGAGCTCCGTGAGCTGGGCGGCGTAGACGTCGTTGTACGCCGGGGAGTCGCCGTACGAG
>Ga0068870_10000869_pt1 | contig 11795 bp, 10 predicted proteins | sample KBSMisM62_FD_66599 | JGI IMG/M metagenome (GOLD analysis project Ga0068870, IMG submission 66599) | Miscanthus rhizosphere microbial communities from Kellogg Biological Station, Michigan, USA - KBS Miscanthus M6-2 | ecosystem: Host-associated > Plants > Roots > Rhizosphere > Soil ...
TCCTCGCGCTCGCCCCAGGCCTGCTCGAGGATCTCCTCCCGCGAGACGACGGCGCCCGGGGCACGCATGAGCGCCTCGAGGATCATGAACTCGCGCGCGGTCAGCTCCAGCGGCGCCTGGCCGCGCCACGCCGCTCGCCGCGCGGGATCGAGCCGCAGGTCGCCGCAGGTCAGCTCCGCCGGTGTGCGGCGCTCGTTGCGACGGACCAGGGCATGGGCGCGGGCGGCGAGCACTTCGAGGTCGAAGGGCTTGCCGATGTAGTCGTCGGCCCCGTCCGAGAGCCCTTCCACCGTCGACTGCGGATCGTCCATCGCCGTGAGCATCAGGATCGAACGGCCGAACCCGTTCCGCCGGGCGCGACGGCAGACCTCCAGGCCGTCGCCGTCCGGAAGGCGGCGATCCAGGACCAGCAGGTCATATTCATGGAGGGAGAGGAGCTCCTCGGCGTCCTCGATGCGGCCCGCCGCGTCGGATGCGAAGCCCGCCCGTTCGAGGGTTCGGAGCACCAGGTCCCGCAGGCGCGCGTCATCCTCGAGAACGAGAGCTCTCAACGTTCCGGCCCGTTCACGAGGGCCGCGATTCTAACCGAGTCGGCCGCTCGAGGTCTGGCGATACGATGACGCGCTCGGGAGGAGTAACGATGGCCAAGGCGACTTTCGGCGCGGGGTGCTTCTGGGGAGTCGAAGAGGAGTTTCGGAAGGTGCCGGGTGTGCTCGAGACCGCGGTCGGGTACGCCGGCGGCAAGAAAGACAACCCGACCTATGAAGATGTCTGCTCCGACGACACGGGGCATGCCGAGGTCGTCGAGGTCGAGTACGACCCGGCGAGGGTTTCGTACGAGCAGCTGCTCGACGTCTTCTGGAACAACCACAACCCGACGACGCTCAACCGCCAGGGCCCCGACGTGGGCACCCAGTACCGCTCCGCGGTCTTCTTCCACACGCCCGAGCAGCAGGAGGTCGCGAAGGCGTCGAAGGAGCGGCTCGAGAAGAACGGCCGCTTCGGCCGCCCGATCGTCACCGAGATCACGCCCGCGAGCCGCTTCTGGCGCGCCGAGGAGTACCACCAGCGGTACTTCGAGAAGCGGGGCGGCGGCTCCTGCCACGTCTGATTCCGCGCCGCCCGTGATAGATTCCGCGGCCGCGTCGTTGGCCGGACGCCCTTCGTGCCGGCCGACCCTCAAAGACAAAAGGAGACGAGACATGCGAAAGGTTCTTTCCTTTTTCCTGGCCCTCGGAATCGCCGCCGCCGCGGTCGCGCAGCAGGCGCAGTCCGCCCCGAAGTCCTCGATGCCGGAACTGCAGAAGTCCGACATCGACATGGCCAAGCTCGAGAATGCGCTGTCGAAGAAGCGCCGCGAGCTCTTCGCCGCGGGCATGGGCGGGCTCAGCGCCGAGCAGCAGCAGACCTTCTGGGGCGTCTACGGCGACTTCGAGAAGGAGCGGGACGCCGTCATGTCCGCGCGCCTGAACCTCCTCAAGCAGTACACCGAGAACTTCGCCACGCTTTCCGACGCCGACATCACGAAGATGGTCAACGAGTCCGCCGAGATCCAGAAGCAGACTCTCGACGTTCGGATGAAGTACTTCGGAATCATGAGTCAGAAGCTCGGCGTGAAGGCGGCGGCCCGCTTCGCCCACATCGACGACTACCTGACGACGCTCTTCCGTCTCGGGATGCTCGACAACATGCCGGCGCTCTCGCCCGGCAAGTAGGCTGGTCTCCTAGGCCTTCGGTCTCGCGGCGAGGCGCTCCCGGATCAGGGCCAGCGCCTCGTCGCGTTCCTTCCCCTCGAGCTTCAGGCGCGGCGGACGCACGCGCTCCGAGCCCGTCCCGGTTTCCTGCTGGACGAGCTTGATGAGCTGCACGAACTTCGGCACGACGTCGAGGCGCAGCAGGGGCAGGAACCACTCGTAGAGCACGCGGGCCTCGGGCATCCGGGCCGCGGCGGCGAGGTCGAAGAGCCGCACGGACTCCGCGGGCAACGCGTTCACGAGCCCCGCGACCCAGCCGACGGCCCCGGCGGCCACGCCCTCGACGATGAGATCGTCGACGCCCACGAAGATCGCCATCCGGTCTCCCATGAGCGCCCGGATCGCCGCCACCCGGCGGACGTCCTCGCTCGATTCCTTCACGGCGACGAGGTTCGGGTGCTTCGACGCGAGGGCCAGGAGCTCCTCGGGGCGCACGTCGGTGCCATAGGCGGGCGGATTGTTGTAGAGCATGCACGGCAGCCGCGTCGCGCCGATGACGGCCGAGAAGTGCGCCGCGGTCTCGCGGGCGTCGGTCCGGTACACGTAGGCCGGAAGGACCATCAAGCCGTCGCAGCCTTTCGCTTCCGCGAGCCTCGCGGTGGCGACGGCCTCGGCGGTCGAGAGGGCTGCGATCCCCGCGACGAGCGGCGCCCGCCCCGCGAGCGCGCGTTTGCCGGCCTCGAGCACCGCGCCTTTCTCTTCGAAGCTCATCGTGGCCGCTTCTCCGAGCGAGCCGAGGAGCACGAATCCCCGGCAACCGGCGGCGAGCATGGATTCGAGCTGGCGCGGAAGGAAGTCGAAGTCGATCGAGAGATCCTCGCGCAGAGGAGTCGTCACCGCCGGAAAGACGCCCTGCCATTTCATGCCGAATCCTCCGTCATCATCGCGAGGCTGCCCAGCGCCGCCGGTTTCAAGGGCGGCCGTACCGTATCCGAATCCCAGCCGAAGAGGAACTCGAGGGCCGGGCCGCACACGCGCCCCTGGCACGGCCCCATGCCGGCGCGCGTCGCCAGCTTGGCCTCGCGCGCGCCCGCCGCGCGGGCGATCGAGGACAGCCGAACGTCTTCGCAGCGACAGACGATCGTGTCCGCGCGCACGGCGGCGGCGAGCTCCGCGCGCGGGCGGAAGACGCTCTCCATGGCGGCCGCGAGGCGGCGGCCGCGCGCTCGCGCACGGGAGAGCCGGCGCACCTCGGCGGTCCCCGTCTCGTTGTCGAGCCGGCCGGCCGCGGCGAGCCCCGCGATCTCGCCCTCGGCGATCGCGGTGTCGAGGCCGGCGACGCCGCAGGGCTCCCCGGCCGCGAACACGCCGGGCACGCTGGTCTCCTGCGACGTGTCCGCAACGACGGCCCCTCTGTCCGTTTCGCAACCGAGGAGTCGCGCGAGCTCCGCGTTCGGCACGAGGCCGTAGCCGACGGCGGCGAGGTCGCAGTCGAGCGTGAAGTCATCGCGTCCATCGGTCAGCGTGACCGCTTCGACCCGCTCTCGGCCATGCGCCTGCGCGATCCAGGTCCCGGTGCGGTAGGGCGCCGGAAAGAAACCGCCCCGATAACGCGCGGCCTCCAGGAGCTTGCCCGGAAAGAGCGAGAGCTCCGCGGCGAAGCGCGCGAGCCCGAGGAGACCCGCCTGTTCCGCGACGAGCGCGACTTCGGCGCCGGCCTTCTCGAGATAGGCCGCGACCGGAAGCAGCAGCGGCCCCGAGCCCGCCACGACGGCGGAGCGACCGCGAAAGTCCGCCCCCATCTTGGCCATGGCCTGCGCTCCACCGGCGCCCATCACGCCCGGCAGCGTCCAGCCCGGGAACGGAAGGAAAAGCTCGCGCGCGCCGGTCGCCAGCACCACGCGAGACGCGCGCACCGAGAGGAGGGCTCCGTCGTCCTCGGCGAACAGCCCGAACCGGAACCGCGGGCTCGAAGATTCCGCGGCAGCGTCGGCGTCGGCGTCGACAACCGACCAACCGCTGCGCACCTCGGCGCCCGAAGCCGCCAGGCGTTCGAGCCAGGCTCGGGCGCCTTCGGGGGCCGGCTGCCCCGGAAGATGACGGTGGATCTGCCCTCCGGGCGCCGGGTTCTCGTCGAGCAGGACGGTCCGCGCACCGGCTTCCGCCGCGCGGCAGGCCGCCGCAATCCCGGCCGGCCCCGCGCCCACGACCGCGACGTCGCACTCGACCTCCTCGACCGGCTCGCGCGTATCGACTCCGGGGCGCCGGCCCCCCTCCATCTCCATGCAGGCCCGCCGGTGCGGGACGCCTCCGATGTCCATGCGGCATTCGAAGCAGACCCCCATCGCGCACAGGACGCCGCGCGGCTCGCCGGAGACGGAACGTCGGAGGATGGAACGGCCGGCGTTCTCGAGGGCCGCGGCCACCGTGAGCTCACGCATGCGCATGGTCCGCCGGGGGAAACGACCGCGTCGGCGCATAGGGCGCGGGGTCGATGGGACTCTGGCGGCCGAGGATCGCGTCGGCGACGAGACGCCCGGTGGCCGGCGCCGTCGTGATGCCGAGGCCCTCGTGGCCGGCGGCGACGAACAGGCCCGGGGACGCGTCCCACCGGCCGACGAGCGGAAGATTGTCGGGGGTCGCCGGACGGAAGCCGACCCATGTGCGCAGGGCGGAGAGACGCGCGAGCGCCGGGGAGAACTCGAGGGCTCTTCGCAGCATCCTCGCCCGGATGCGCCGGTTGATGGAGGGGTCGAGGCCGACGAACTCGCGCGACGACCCGAGGAGCATCTGGCCGGTCGCGCGCGGCTGCAGATTGAACGCCACCGACTCGGGCGAGGGCGTGTGCGCGCTCTTCAGGTAGCCGAGCTCGACGAGCTGGTGGCGGCAGAATCCCGGGTAGCGGTCGGTGATCACGAGATGCCCTTTGCGCGGAGCGATCGGAAGGCCCGGCGTCAGAAGCGGCGCCGCCACGCCGCAGGCGTTCACGACCGCGCCGGCCTCGAGGCTGCCCTGTCGGGTCTCGACGCGCCGCCCGAAGATCGCGACGGCTTCGACGCCCTCGCGGCGCACCGCCCCCCGCGCCACGGCGCGCTCGAGCAGCCACCGCGCGGCATTGACCGGGTAGAGCACGCGATCGCCCGGGACGCGCAGGGCCCCGGCGAGGCCGGGACGCAGCGAAGGCTCGGCGCGAGCGACGTCCTCCCCCGAAAGCTCCTCGACCTCGACGCCGCGCTGCCGGTAGAACGCCGCTTTCCTGCGGACGTGCGTTCGCTCCTCCTCGTCTTCCGCGATCCAGAGCGTGCCGGTCTCCTCGTCCTCGCAATCGCGCGGGATCTCCGGCGCCATCTCGACCCAGAGACGTCGGGAGAGCGAGGTCAGCGCGAATTGCGCCTCGGAGTCGTCCATGACGACGACGTGCCCCATGGCCGCCGCGGTCGCCCCTCCGCCCGCGAAACGGGACTCCAGGATCTCGACCGAAAGCCCGGCGGCCGTGAGCGCTTCGGCGCAGGCCGCTCCGACGATCCCCGCGCCGACGACGAGAACGTCAGGCGCCGGCATGACCTCCGGGGACGGAGACCGCGGCGGACGGAAGCCCGGCGCGGAAGGGATCGCGGGGATCGAAAAAGAGGGTCGCCCGTCCGGTCACGTAGGCCCGGCCCTGGATTCGGGGCCAGAGCTGCCCGTCGCGTTCTTCGAGCCACCCCGTGAAGAGGCTTCCCGTGATCGACTCCTGCCGATAGCGCCGACCCGCGGGGAGCTCGCCGCGCGCGTGCAGGGCGGCCATCTTCGCCGAGGTTCCCGTGCCGCAGGGCGAGCGGTCGTAGGCGCCGCCGGGGCAGAGGACGTAGTTGCGGCTGTCGGCGTCGGCGCGGCCCGGGGCCCCATAAAGAATGACATGGTCGACCGCCGTCCCGCCCTCTCCGGTGATCCCCTGCGCGGCGAGAGCCCGCTGGATCCCGAGCGTGACGGTGCGCAGGCGCTCGAGGTTGTCGGGCTCGACCCGCTCCACGCCGTCCCGCGCGAGGAAGAACCAGTTGCCTCCGTAGGCGATGTCGCCGACGACGCGGCCGACGCCGGGAACCTCCACGGACACGTCCCTGGCGAGGAGGCGGGCCGGCACGTTTTCGATCGTGACGAGGCCGTCGACGGCAAGCTCGGCCCCCACCGTGCCGACCGCGGTGTCGAGACGCACCTTTCCGGGCGAAATCCGCCCGAGGTGCTCCAGCGTCCGGACGACACCGATCGTGCCGTGGCCGCACATCCAGATGGGCCCGACGTTGTCGAAGTAGATGACTCCGGCAACGGCGCCCCGGGACACCGGCGGCGTCAGGAGAGCTCCCACGATCGCATCGTGGCCGCGGGGCTCGAGCACGACCGCGCGCCAGAGATCCTCGAACCGCGTCGCGAGCTCCTCGCGGCGGCCTTCCATCGTCGGCGCCGAGAGCTCCGGCCACCCGCCGATGACGACGCGGGTCGGCTCTCCCTCGGTGTGCGAGTCGACGACCTCGATCGACTCCGGGAGCCGCTTCATACGGGATCCTTCGTCGGCATGCCGTCGACCAGCCGCCACAGTCCGCGCGGATTCTCGTCGCGGAGCTCCTCGGGCAGCCCCGACTGCGGGAAGTCCTGGAAGCAGACCGGGCGGACGAAGCGGTGGATCGCGGCCGAGCCGACCGATGTTTCGCGCGAGTCGGTCGTCGCGGGATACGGTCCGCCGTGCTGCATCGCATGGCAGACCTCGACGCCCGTCGGGAAGCCGTTGAAGACGAGCCGTCCCACTTTCCGACGGAGGACGGCGACGAGCTCGGCGAAATCGGAGAGGTCCTTCTCGGTGCCGTGGATCGTGGCCGTGAGATGGCCGTGCAGGCCTCGGGCGATCCGGACCATCTCGTGGCGGGAAGCGCACCGCACGGCGACCGAGGCCGGTCCGTAGATCTCGGACGCCAGTGCGGTGTGGCCGAGATACGTCTCCGCGTCGGTCAGCAGGAGGGCGGCGTGCGCCTCGGTTTCGGGATGCGCTCCCGCGCCCTCGGCGCGCGCCGCGACCCTGACGCCTGCAATCCGCGTCACGTCGGCGACGCTCTGGTCGTAGGCGGCCTTGATGCCGGCGTGGACCATCGTTCCCGCGGCGGTGGCCGCGAGCAGATCGCCCGCGGAATGGAGAAACGCGGTGGCGGGCGGCGAATCCACGAGGATGACGAGGCCCGGATTCGTGCAGAACTGTCCGGAGCCCAGGGTCACCGAGGCCGCGAAGCCCTTCGCGATCGCCTCGCTGCGCTCCTGGAGCGCCCCGGGGAGCAGGAACACCGGGTTCGAGGATCCCATCTCGGCGAACACCGGGATCGGCTCGGGCCGCAGGGCTGCCGCGTCGTAGAGCGTGCGTCCCGCCCGCAGCGAGCCCGTGAACGCCGCGGAACGGATGGCGGGATGCGTGACCAGCGTGATTCCGACCTCCGGCGAAGTCCCGTGGAGCATCGAGAAGACGCCTTCGGGCATTCCCGTCTCGCGAGCCGCCCGCCGGATGGCCGAGGCGGAGAGCTCCGAGGTCCCCGGGTGCGCCGGATGCGCCTTCACGACGACCGGGCATCCGGCGGCGAGCGCGGAGACCGTATCTCCGCCCGCGACCGAGAAGGCGAGCAGAAAGTTCGAAGCTCCGAAGACTGCCACGGGGCCCACGGGAAACAGCATCCGGCGAATGTCGGGCCGCGGCTGCGGTTTTCGCTCCGGCAGGGCGCGGTCGATCCGCGCTCCCACCCACGAGCCCTCCTCGATGAGCTCGGCAAAGAGCAGGATCTGCGAAACGGTGCGCGCCCGCTCGCTCTCGAGGCGGCCGGCGGGCAGCGCCGTCTCGGCTTCGGCCCGAGCGAGAAGCGTCTCGCCGAGAGCGGCCGTCTGCTGAGCGATCGCCCTCAAAAACTCTGCCCGCCTCTCGGGAGAAAGCGCCGCGTAAGGCTCGAACGCCCGCTCGGCCGCCCGGGCGGAGGAGTCGATTTCGGCCGGCGTCGCTTCGAAGTAATCGCCGTCGAGAGTCTCACCGGTCGCCGGGTTCCTGGCGCGAATCGACGCCCGCTGGCCGAGGCGCGAATCGCGATGTGCGCTCATCGCCGGCTCCCTGGAGCCGCGGGCGCAGGCGCCGCGGCCGATGCCGAAGCCGAGGTCTGGATCCACGCGTCGACCTGGGCTTCGAGCACCGGCAGAGGCACCATGCCGTTGCCGAGGACGGCGTCGTGGAACCCGCGCACGTCGAAGCGGGCGCCGAGCGCCGCCTCCGCCCGCTTCCGAAGCTCCCGGATCTTCAACTCCCCCATCTTGTAGCAAAGCGCCTGGCCCGGCCACGAGATGTACCGGTCGGTCTCCGTCGTGCACTCATGGACCGACAGCGCCGTGTTCGCGACCAGGTAGTCGATGGCCTGCTGCCGCGTCCAGCCCATCGCGTGGAGGCCCGTGTCCACGACGAGGCGGCAGGCCCGCCACATCTCGTAGGTCAGGCGTCCGAATTCGCTGTAGGGGTCCTGGTAGAAGCCGGCCTCGCGCCCGAGCCATTCCGAGTAGAGCGCCCAGCCCTCGCCGAACGCTCCGACGTCGGAGAAGCGGCGGAATGGCGGCAGCCCCGTCAGCTCCTGCGAGAGCGCGACCTGGAGATGATGGCCGGGAACCGCTTCGTGCAGCGTGAGGGCCTCGAGCGTATAGAGCGGACGCTTGTCGAGGGCATACGTGTTGACCCAGTAGATCCCCGGGCGTGTGCCGTCGGCGGGGGGCTCGACATAGCGGCCGCCGGTGTACTTCGGCGCGAGATGCGCGGGCACGGGCTCGACCGTGTACGGCAGCCGCGGGAGCCGGCCGAAGAGCGCGGGCAGGCTTCCGTCGGCCTTCTTCGAAATCGCGCAGGCGGTCTTGAGCAGCTCCTCCGCCGTCGGAGCGTAGAAGCGCGGATCGGTCCGCAGAAACGCGAGAAACTCGGCGAAGCTCCCCTGGAAGCCGGTCTTCCGCATGACCGCTTCCATCTCCGCATGGATCCGGGCGACTTCGGCGAGCCCGATCGCATGGACCTGCTCCGGAGTGACATCGAGCGTCGTGTAGTAGCGCACGAGATGGGCGTAGTAGTCGCGTCCGCGCGGCAGATCCGAGGCGCCGACGGAGGTCCGCGCCTTCTTCACGTATTCGTCGCGCATGAACTCGGCGAGGGCGCGGTAGGCGGGGACGACGGACTCGGAGATCGCGCGCCGGCCCGCGGCCTCGAGACGCACCCGCTCCCCCGCGGGCACGCCGACGGGGAACGCTCGGAACGGCACATAGAAGACGCTCTTCTCGGGGTCCGTCACGACGTGGGCCTGCATCGTGCCGTCGAGCCCCTCGAGAACGGAGCGCGACAGCGAGAAACCCGCCGCGAGCCCCTGTCGCATCAGCGCCATCTCCTGCGACGCGAAGCGCGGAAACGCATTCAAGCGGGCGATGTACGCCTCGTAATCCGCGGCGTTCCGAAACGGGTTCCGGTTCGGGATGTCGGCGAAGTCGGTCTGGAAGCCGCTGTCCGCGTTCAGCGGAATGCGGTACGTCCCGAACTCGTAACCGGAGATCTCGTGGGTGAGCTCGCGGATCAGCATCTCGCGGCTGACACGGTCCGGCGTCGAGAGCGTCGCGGCGTCTACGGCCTCGAGCCTCCGGAGCATGCTGCGAGCGAAGGCCTCTCTCCGCGCGAAGTCCGCGGGCGCCATCGAGGGAAGGCGGTCGCCGTAGCGGTGATCGCCCGCGTTCGTCGCGAAGAGCGGGTCCTCGGCGAGGCGGAAGTCCCACTGCTCCCGGAAGAGGGCCTGGAGGGCGGCCGAAGGGGGCGCGTCGGCGGCAGGAACCGACGGCGCCGTGACCGCGAGAAACGCCACGACAGCTCCCACGGCGCGCACAGGGCGGGGATGGTAGCAGACGGGTCGCCCGCGGCGATCGAGGCTAGGGCGAGCCAGCGGAGGCGTCGAGCTTCTTCCGCAGCGATGCGACCTGGGAATCCGAGCGCTGCCCGGCGGGGAGTTGCTCGGCGAAGGCCAGCGCCTCCTGCAGCGTCTTCCGTGCCGCCGCCGCGTCGCCCCGTCCGGCATAGATGTCGGCCCGCACCTCGAGCACGCGGACGCGCCGGGGCCCGTACACGAGCCCGAGCGCGCGGTCCGAGGCGGCGAGGGCTTCGTCGTACTTCTTCAACTTCAAGTACACGAACGCCAGCCGCGCCGGCGGGTTGTAGTCCTTCGGAAAGTCCTTCTCGGACTGCTCGAGCATCGGAATCGCCTTCTCGATCTCGTCGGCAGCCTGGAAGGCCGAGAGCCGGTTGGGGTCGAGGGCCGTTCGCTGCTCGGGATCCTGCAGTCCCGCCGCCACGCCGTCGAGATACGCCACCCACTGCTGCGAGATCGCTTTGGCGCCGGCCTGGTCGTTCGCCTGCTCGCGCGCGTCGAAGAGCAGGCCGTAGAGCGCCGACCGGTCGTCGGCCGCCAGCGGCAGCCTCATGTTGGCGACGATCGTTTTCGCCTGAGCTTCGAACTCGGAGATCGCGCCGGCGCGGCCGGGCGCATCCTGCGGCATCGAGAGCGCGCAGTCGAGGCCGGATGCGGCGAGCGTCGCCGCCGAGGGCGAGAGGCGCAGCTTCGGCGACGCGCCCCGCGCGAGAGCCACGCAGTCCGCGTATTGATTCTCGACCTGGAGACTGAAGAGGAGCGCTTCCACGGCGCGCGCGTACTCGGGCGCCACGGCCGGCGTGAGCTTCAACGCCGCGCGGTAGGCCGGGATCGCCTCGGCGTACTGGCCCGCGCCGTAGAGTGCATCGGCCTTCGCGAGGGCTTCTTCGGACCCCTTGCGTCCGCCGTGGGCGGCGCGCTCACCCTGGGCGAACAGCTTCTCGAGCTGCGGGACGGTCGCGCCTCCGACCCAGCGGAGGACGATCGTCTCCTTCTCCGGATCGATGACGTACATCGACGGCCAGGCCCGGATGGGGTACTTCCTGGAGAAGGCCGCGTTCGCGGACTTTTCGGTGTCGATCGAGAGCCAGACGAACTGCCCGGCGTGCTTCGCGAGAGCCTTGTCCGTGAAGACGAAGGCCCTCATCGAGCGGCACGTGTGTCACCAGGGCGCCCAGGCCTCCACGAAGATCGGGAGCTTCTTCGCGCGCGCCTCGGCGAGGGCTTTGGGATAGTCGTCGTCGATGAACGGGAGCGCGGGCCGGGCCGCGGGTGCCGGAGACGCCGAGAGCGCTGTCGCGAAGACGAGCGGCGCGAACGCTGCGATAGATCGGAAAGAGATTCGCTGTGTCATCCCGCAAACGATACCGCACAGCGTAGAATCCGCGTCGCAGGAAACAGACCGAGGAGGACAGGATGACCCGTCGCTTCGCCCGCATTCCGGCCACTGCCCTGGTGCTCGCTTTCCTGAGCGTCGGGGCGCTCGCCGGCCAGGACGCAAAACAAGAGAAAGCCATGATGGAGGCCTGGCAGAGGGCCGCGACGCCGGGCGAGGGCCACAAGAAGCTCGACGCGCTCGTCGGCACCTTCGACGTCAAGGTCCGCTCCACGGTGGATCCATCGCGGCCACCGGAGGACTCGGTCGGGACCTCGACGAACAGCTGGGTCCTCGGCGGCCGTTACGTCGAGCAGGAGTTCGACGGCGAGTTCATGGGCGAGCCTTACCGGGGCATCGGGTACACCGGCTACGACAACGTCCAGAAGAAATTCGTCTCGGTCTGGATGGACACCGCCGGGACGGGGATGATGTTCCTGACTTCCGCGGCCGACAAGACCGGCAAGACGATCTCGGGCAGCGCGCGTATCTGGGACCCCCTCACCGAAAAGCCGCTCCCGGTCGAGTCCAAGATCATCATCACCGACAACGATCATCACAGCTTCGAGCTGTGGGCCAAGGCGCCCAACGGCAAGATGATCAAACTGATGGACATCCAGTACACGCGGAAGAAATGACACGCCGCCGCGCTTGCGCGCGCGGCGTGTCATCCCGAGGGCCGCAGGCCCGAGGGATCCCGAAATCGACCAGCCGCGTCCCCGCGCGTCATCCCGAGGCGCGAAGCGCCGAGCCGACCACCGAAGGCAGACCCCCGGCAGTAGG
>Ga0068870_10000881_pt1 | contig 11720 bp, 9 predicted proteins | sample KBSMisM62_FD_66599 | JGI IMG/M metagenome (GOLD analysis project Ga0068870, IMG submission 66599) | Miscanthus rhizosphere microbial communities from Kellogg Biological Station, Michigan, USA - KBS Miscanthus M6-2 | ecosystem: Host-associated > Plants > Roots > Rhizosphere > Soil ...
GTTGCTGGGCCACCCGCGGCTGCTGCTGCTCGACGAGCTCGCCTCCGGGCTGGTGCACGAGGAGGTGCACGCGCTCGGCGAGGTGATCCGGCGGCTGCGGTCCGAGCGGGAGATCAGCGTGCTGCTGGTCGAGCACCACATGGGCCTGGTCGCGTCGATCTGCGACAAGGTCGTCGTGCTGGTGCAGGGCCGGAAGGTGGCCGAGGGCTCGGCCGCCGAGATCCAGCGCGACCCGGTGGTGGTCGAGGCCTACCTCGGGAGCGCGGCATGAGCGAGCGCGGGAGCTGGCCGCGCGGGCACTGGCCGCGCGGGGTCTCGCCGCGCGGAGTCTCGCCGGGCGGGAGCTGGCCGCGCGGCGCGAGCGAGCGCGAGCGGGGCCGGGCATGAGCCTGCTCGAGGTCGCCGGCCTGCGGGCCGGGTACGGGGCGGCCGAGGTGCTGCACGGGATCGACCTGAGCGTGGCCGAGGGCGGCGCGACCGCGGTGCTCGGCGCGAACGGCGCCGGCAAGACCACGCTGCTGCGGGCGATCACCGGCGGGGTCCGGCGGTCCGGGCGGATCGCGTTCGACGGCACCGACATCACCGCTCGGCGCACCGACCAGATCGCCCGGCTCGGGGTCGGTCACGTACCGCAGGGCCGGGGCACGCTCAACCGGCTGTCGGTGCGGGACAACCTGCTCGCCGGCGCGCTGCTGCGCCGGAACCGCCGCGAGGTGAAGGCCGGCGTCGCGGAGTGCCTGCAACTGTTCCCGCGCCTGGGCGAGCGGATCGACGCCTCGGCCGCGGCGCTGTCCGGTGGCGAGCAGCAGATGCTGGCGATCGCCCGGGCGCTGATGGGCCGGCCACGGCTGCTGCTGCTGGACGAGCCGTCGCTCGGGCTGGCGCCGCGGGTGACCGCGGAGGTGTTCGCGGCGCTGCACCGGCTGCGCACCGAGAGCGGGCTGACCCTGCTGCTGGTCGAGCAGAACGCGCGGATCGCGCTCGACCTGGTCGACGACGCGGCGGTGGTCGAGGCCGGCCGGCTCACGCTGACCGGTCCGGCCGCGGAGATCGCCGGCGACGACGGCGTCCGCCGCGCATACCTGGGCGTGTGATAGCGGTGCAGCAGATCGTCGACGGCATCACCGCGGGCTCCATCTACGCAGCGCTGGCGCTGGCGCTGGTCCTGGTCTACCGGTCGACCGGGCTGGTGAACTTCGCCCAGGGCCAGATGGCGGCGGTGTCCGTCTACATCGGATGGTCGCTGGTGGAGACCGGGCTGCCGGTGTGGCTGGCGGTCCTGCTGACGCTGCTCATCTCGCTGGTCATCGGCGCGCTCACGGAGCGGCTGCTGATCCGCCGGTTCGAGGGCCAGGAGCCGCTGGTCGCGATCGTCGCCACGGTCGCCGTGCTGATCTGCTTCAACGGGCTGATCAACCTGGTCTGGGGCGGGTCGGTGCGGGCGTTCCCGTCGCTGTTCCCCGACGACGTCGTGTCGTTCCTCGGCGCCAGGGCCACCTGGGGCGACGTCGGCACGGTCGCCGTGCTGGCCGGCACCGTCGTGATCCTGCAGCTGTTCTTCCTGCGCACCCGGCTCGGGCTTGCGCTGCGCACCGCCGCCGACAACCCGTCCTCGGCGCGGCTGCTCGGCCTGCCGGTCGGCTCGCTGCTGCTGGTCGGCTGGGGCCTGGCCGCGGTGCTCGGCGGGCTGGCCGGCTGCCTGGTCGCGCCGAGCGTGCCGCTGCAGCCGAACATGATGGACACGATCCTCGTCTACGCGCTGGCCGCCGCGGTGCTCGGCGGCCTGGACAGCCCGCTCGGTGCGGTCGTGGCGGCCTGGCTGATCGGCATCGTGGAGACCGTCGCCGGGGCCAACATCGACGTCATCGGCTCCGACCTGCGCATCGCGGTGCCGCTCGTGCTGCTGGCGCTGATCCTGCTGGTGCGGCCCCAGGGCCTGTTCGGCCACCGGGACGTGGAGCGGCTGTGACCACGACCGAGCGAGCCTCGGCCGCGCCGGCCACGCTGTCGGCCAGGGCCCGGCCGCTGCGCTGGATCGCGTACGCCGTCGTGGCCGTGGTGCTGCTGGCGATCCCGCAGTTCGCCAGCCCGTACACGAACCTGCAGCTGACGCTGATCCTGGTCTACGGCGTGGCCATCCTCGGGCTGGACGTGCTGGTCGGCCGGGCGGGGCAGGTCTCGCTGGGGCAGAGCGCGTTCGTCGGCCTCGGTGCGTACGCAGCGGCGTACGCGTTCGGGCACGGCTGGGGACCGGTGGCCGCGCTGGCGCTGGCGGTCGCGCTGGCCGGCGTGGTCGCGGTGCTGGTCGCGATCCCGGCCGTGCGGCTGCGCGGCTTCGCGTTCGGCATCATCACGCTGGCGCTGCCCGCGTTCGCGGTGCCGCTGGCCAACCGGTTGGTCGACCTGACCGGCGGCTCGCAGGGCGTCGCGGTGGTCGCCACCACCGCGCCGGAGTGGACCGGCCAGGCCGACGACCAGTGGCGGGTCTACCTGGTCGGCGTGGTCGCCGCGGTCGTCTTCTGGCTGGTGCACAACCTGCTCGACGGGCGCCTCGGCCGGGCGCTGGCCGCGATCCGGGTGAACGAGGCGATGGCCGCCGCCAACGGGGTCGCCGTGCACCGGAACAAGGTGCTGGCGTTCACCGTGGCCGGGCTCTGCGGCGGCGTCGCCGGCTGGCTCTACCTGATCGCCGTCCAGTTCGTCTCGCCGGCGATCCTGCAGCTCAACCTGGCCGTGTCGCTGCTCGTCGCGCTCGTCGTCGGCGGCACCCGCAGCTTGCTCGGCGCCCTGCTCGGCGCGGCGTTCTTCGTGCTCGTCCCGAACGTCACCGACAACATCAGCCCCGGCCGGTCCTACCTGATCTTCGGGATCTGCCTGCTCGTGGTGCTGTTCTTCTTCCCCGGCGGATTGGCCGGCGCCCTGCGCCGCTTCCTGACCTGGACCCGCCACCGCCTCCACCGCTAGCGAGTGTCGGCGCCGGGTTCAGGGTTCGAAGACTCAGAGTTCGAGGACGAGGCGGCGGGCGGCGTCGACGCGGCGCAGCTCCTCGTGGGTCAGGAGGCTCACATGTTGTAAGACACAACCCAACCGCGATGGCTGTCTTGCGGGGAGCTGACGAAGTGGGAGGTTGGTGAGCCGGCGGGGAGGTCGATCCGTACCGTCCGGCGTGGGGTACGACGCCGACCTGGGGGACCCGCGGTGCTGACGGCTGCGCTGATCGGGCTGGTCGGCGGCGTGATCACGGGCATCTCCCCGTGCGTGCTGCCGGTGCTGCCGGTGGTGTTCCTGTCCGGCGGCGCGCAGGCGGCCCGGTCCGAGCCGGTGCGGCGGCAGCGGTTCACGGCCGGCGGGGTGGCGCTGGCCGAGCGCGAGCCGCTGCCCGCGGCCAACCGCCGGCCATACCTGGTGGTGGCCGGGCTGGCGCTGAGCTTCAGCCTGGTCACGCTGCTCGGCACGCTGGTGCTCGCGGCGCTGCCGGTGCCGCAGGACGCGATCCGCTGGGCCGGGCTGGTGCTGCTGGTGCTGCTCGGCATCGGGATGATCGCACCGCCGGTGGAGCGCCTGCTGGAGCGGCCGTTCGCGCGGATCCCGCGCCGGTCCGCCGGCACCGACCGCGGTGCGTTCGTGCTCGGCCTCGCCCTGGGTGCGGTCTACGTCCCGTGCGCCGGTCCGGTGCTGGCGGCGATCACGGTCGCCGGCGCCACCGGCCGGATCGGCACCGGGACCCTCGTGCTCACCGTCGCGTTCGCGATCGGCACCGCGCTGCCGCTGCTGGCCTTCGCGCTGGCCGGCCGCCGGCTGGCCGAGCGGCTGCGGGCGTTCCGCCGGCACCAGACGGCGATCCGGGTCGGCGCCGGGGTCGTCGTGATCGGCCTGGCCGCCGCCCTGGCGTTCAACGTCACCGACGCGATCCAGCGCGCGGTGCCGGACTACACCGCCGCGCTGAACAAGGACCTCGGCACCGGCACGGCTCTCGGCACCGGCAAGGCTCCCGGCACGGCTGCCGGCCCGAGCGCCGCGCTGGCCGCGTGCGAGCAGGACGCCGGCTCCGGCGCGCCGGCGCTGCGCGACTGCGGCACCGCGCCGCCGCTGGCCGGCATCGCCGGCTGGCTGAACACGCCGGGCGGCAGCGGGCTCGACCTGTCGGCACTGCACGGCAAGGTGGTGCTGGTCGACTTCTGGGCGTACTCGTGCATCAACTGCCAGCGGGCCATCGCGCACGTCAACGCCTGGTACGCGGCGTACCGATCGGCCGGGTTCGAGGTGATCGGCGTGCACACCCCGGAGTACGCCTTCGAGCACGTGCCGTCGAACGTCGCCGCCGGCGCGAAGCGGCTCGGCGTCCGGTATCCGATCGCGCTCGACAACGGCTACGCGACTTGGAACAACTACGGCAACGACTCCTGGCCGGCGGACTACCTCATCGACGCGTCCGGCACGGTCCGGTTCACCTCGATCGGCGAGGGCGACTACGGGCAGACCGAGCAGCTGATCCGGCAGCTGCTCGACGCCGCCCACCCGGGGCGGGCGCTGCCGGGCGGGACGAGCGTGCCGGACCTGACGCCGACCGCCGACCAGTCGCCGGAGACCTACCTCGGCACCGACCGGGCGCAGTACTACGAGAACGACACCGCCCCGCTCGCGAACGGCACGCACACCTACCACTACCCGGCCCGGGTCGATCCCGGGTACTTCGCGCTGACCGGGACCTGGTCGGTGACCGGCGAGTCGATCACGGCCGGCAGGAACGCCGGCATCGCGCTGAACTTCCTCGCCGGCGACGTCTACCTCGACGTCGGCGGCACCGGGACGCTCACGGTCACGGTCGACCGGACGACGACCCGCTACCGCGTGTCCGGAGCGCCGAACATCTACCCGGTCCTGCACCGGGGCCATCAGGAGAGCGGGGTGCTGCAGGTGGACCTGTCCCCGGGCCTGTCGGCCTACTCGTTCACGTTCGGCTGAGTGGCATGGATCCCGATCCGCGCGCGGTGCCGGGGCGGCGGCCCCCCGCATGGCCGTCGTCCCGGGAGGTGTGTTGCCGATACCTCCCGGCCAGCGCCGCCGCCCCGTCCACGCGGCGAGTCCCGGACTCGCCGCGGGCGTGTCCAGGAGACCAATTTCCGGCCGGTACGCCTACCCCCGGATCCGGGGGTGGGGAGTTGCGTACGCAACGAGACAGCGACGATCGTTGGTCCTTGTGGGTGGCGGTGTGACGGAGCTGAACGGGCGCGCGGCGGTGCGGGTGAGCACCGGCTCCGGCGAGCTCGTCGACGTGCCGCCGGGCGGCCGGCTCGTGTTCGGCCGCGGCCCGGACGCCGACCTCGTGGTGGTGGCCGGCCGCGGGCTGTCCCGCCGGGCCGGGGTGATCGCCGGGATGCCCGGAGGCGTGCTGGTGACGAACATCAGCCGCTCGCACGCGCTGTACGTGGTGGGCGACGGCTACCGCATCCGGCTGCCCCGGCTGGAGGACGGCGACGAGCCGGCCGGCGGCTGGTTCGTCCGTGCCGGCACCGTGTCGGTCGGCTCGCAGGCGATGCTCGACGAGGGCGTGCCGCTGCGGGTCACGGTGCTCGGCGCCGCCGACACGCAGCCCGAGCTCGAGCCGGCCGGCGACGCGACCGTGCTGCCGCTGCGGCTCGACCCGGACACGAAGCTGTTCCTGGTCGCGCTGCTGTGGTGCCGGCCGTGGCTGGTCGACCCGACCCGGCGCACACCGCTGCCGCGGACGCCGGAGATCGCCCGGGAGGCGCTGGTCGTCACCGATGCGCACTACGAGCTGGAGCGGTTCGACACCGATCCGGCGTTCCGGGACAGGCTCTCGGCCCGGGTCGGCGAGCACGTCAAGGCGCTGCGCCAGAAGATCAGCGAGCGCGGGCTGGCGGCGCGCGCGGTGCGGCTGTCCGACGAGGTGGTCGCCTCGGTGCTGCTGGAGCACGCGGTGATCACTCGCGCCGACCTGGCCCGGCTGGACGACCCCGACTGGTGCACCCGCCAGGAAGACCTGTGGTGGGAGCGCTGATCAGCCGACCTTGAACGTGTCGACCGCCTTCTGGCCGCCGTTGCCGGTCGCCTGCACCGAATGCGGTCCGGCCGGCAGCCCGGACGGGAACATCTCCTGCCCCTGGTTGAGCGTGTAGTTGAAGGCGCCCTGCTTGTCGGTGACCGGCGCCTTCGGCACGACCGGCTTCCCGTCCAGCGTCAGGGTGACCGTCGTGTTCGGCCGCCAGCCGCGGCCCGAGACGACGAAGGTGGTCCGCGAGTCGCCGAACGGCTGGTTCACGCTGACCTCGGGCTTGGCGGCCGGGTCTCCGGCCGGCGGCGGCGGAGGCCGCTGGCCGGGGCCACCGGGCGGCAGGCCCGGATCGACCTGCTGCTGGGCGGCGGTGCCGCTGCCGTCGTTGCCGAGCCGGGAGCCGATCTCCAGCCCGCCACCGACGAGCACGACCGCGGCGAGGCAGCCAAGCACGATCGCGAGCCGGCGGTCGACGCGCCGCGGGGGATCGGCCCGGTGAGCGCCGCCGCCGGTGCCCTCGCCGACCTGCGGGCCGGGCAGCTGCGTGGCCGGCGGGAACGACGGGTGCTGCTCGCCGGCCCTCGACCCGACCGTGTCCTCCGGCTCCCGCCCCGGCAGGGACGGATGGTCGGCGGCGTCCACCGGCTCGGCCGGCAGCGGCCGGCGCCGGTGGTCCTCGATCAGCTCCACCGCCCGCGGCGGCAGCGACCGCGGGCCGTCGTTGCCCTCGAACCGCATCGTCGCGGCGATCCCGGCGACCAGCTGCGACGGCGTCGGCCGCCGGTCCGGGTCGCGGTCGAGGCAGCGCTCCAGCGGGTCGACCAGTTCGGCCGGCAGCCCGGTGAGGTCCGGCGGCTGGGTGGCCAGCCGGACGAGCACGTCCATGGTCGTCTCACCCTGGTATGGCGCGTGCCCGGTGGCCGCGTACAGCAGCAGCGAGCCGAGCGAGAACACGTCGCTGGCCGGGCCGGTGCTGCGGGCCTCCCTGGCCTGCTCCGGCGCCATGTAGGCGGGCGTGCCCAGCGCCTCCCGGGTCGCGGTGAGCTGGATCCGCTCGACCGCCCTGGCCACCCCGAAGTCGATCACCTGCGGGCCGTCCAGCGAGACCAGCACGTTCGACGGCTTGAGGTCGCGGTGCACGAGGCCGGCCGCGTGGATCGACTCCAGCGCCTCGGCGCAGCCGGCGGCCAGCCAGCGCACCGCCGGCACCGGCAGCGGCCCGCAGGTCTCGACCAGCCGGGACAGCGAGGGCGCCGGCACGTACGCGGTGGCCAGCCAGGGCACCTCGGCCTCCGGGTCGGCGGCGACCACGGCCGCGGTGAACACGCCGCTGACCCGCCGGGCGGCGGCGACCTCGTGCGCGAACCGGTCCCGGAAGTCGGGCTCCTCGGCGTAGTCGTCGCGGATCGTCTTGACCGCCACCAGCCGGCCGGCCGCCGACCGTCCGAGGTAGACCCGGCCCATCGCGCCGGCGCCGAGCCGCCCGAGCAGGAGGTAGGGCCCGACCCGGGCCGGATCGTGCCGGCGCAGCGGCGCCAGCAGCGGCTTCGTCGCGCGGTCTGCTCCTCGGGAGGTCGGCACGGATCACATGATGCCAAGTTGCGACGACAAAGACAGACCCTTCCGAGAGGCTGTCCCGGTTGACCGGTATACGTAGGTCGTGAACGAGTTCCTGGTGCACGGCGGGTACGTGCTGACGATGGATCCGGCGCTCGGCGATCTCGCCGGCGGCGCCGTGCACGTCCGGGACGGCGAGATCGTCGCGGTCGGCCACGGCCTAGACCCGGACTGCCCGCGCATCGACGCAGGCGGCACCGTCGTCATGCCCGGGCTGGTCGACACCCACTGGCACCTGTGGACCACGCTGTTCCGGTCGATGTCGAGCTCGTCGCCGCAGACGGCATACTTCGCGCTCAACGCGGCCAACGGGCGGCGCTGCCGGCCGGAGGACCTCTACCACGGCGTCCGGCTCGGCCTGGTCGACGCGATCAACACCGGCATCACGACCGTGCACGACTGGGCGCACAACGTCCGCTCCCCCGAGTGCGCCGACGCGATCCTCGCTGCGCACCAGGAGATCGGGCTGCGCGGCCGGTTCTCGTACGGGACCGGGCAGGGTCACCCGGCCGACCGGACGGCCGACCTTGCCGACCTGGCCCGGGTCGCGGGCGAGTGGTTCGACGGGTCGCGGCTGCCGCTGATGCATCTCGGCCTGGCCGGCCGTCCACCGGGCGCGACCGGGGAGTCGGTGTTCCGCCCCGAGTACGAGGCGGCCCGCTCGCTCGGCCTGCCGGTCAGTTACCACGCGAACTCGACCAGGGCCCAGGGCGAGCTGCGGATGATCGAGCGGCTCGCCGCCGAGTCGATGCTCGACCCGCACACGCAGCTCATCCACGCGCTCTACACGACCGCCGGCGAGCGGGCGGCGGTCCGGGACAGCGGTGCTTCGGTCAGCCTGAGCCCGTGGTCGGAGCTGCTGATCGGCTACGGGATGCCGCCGGTGCAGGACATGATCGACAGCGGCGTGCTGGTGACGCTGTCGGTCGACACGCTGTCGCTGACCGGCACCGCGGACCTCTGGTCGGCGATCCGGCTGGCGACCGGGCTGGTGCGGGCCGGCGCCGAGCAGGAGCTCGCGGTCGGCACCAGGCGGATGCTGGAGCTGTCCACAGTGGACGCCGCCCGGTCGCTCGGACTCGGCGACGTGACCGGCTCGCTCACCCCGGGCAAGCGGGCCGACCTGATCCTGGTCCGGGTCGACCACGTCGGCACCGCGCCGTTCACCGACCCGACGAACGTGCTCGCGCTGGCCGCCGGCCCGGCGGACGTCGACACGGTCGTGGTGGACGGCCGGATCCTCAAGCGGGCCGGTCGACTGACGACAGTGGACCCCGCCGCCGTCGTCGCCGCCACCGACACCGCCCTGCGCGCCCTGCTGGCCCGCACCTGAGCCGAGCCGGCCCGTCGGCTGACTGGCCGTCGCCGGCAGCCGAGCTGGCCGTCGCCGGCGGCTGGCTGGCCGTCGCCGGCGGCTGAGGTGGCCGGGCCTAGCGGCTGAGGTGGCCGGGCCTAGCGGCTGAGGTGGTCGGCCATCCAGTCGGCGATCATCGGGCGGGCCTTGGACGGGAGGTTGGACACTCCGTGGTTGCCGTCCGGGAAGTTGACGAACGTGCCGTCCGGCGTCTCGGCCGCCTGCCGCTCGGTCTGCCGCCACGGGATGAGCCGGTCCCTCGCCCCGGTCACGTACAGGGCCGGGACCTTGATCCGGTCGCAGACGCCGGCCAGGTCCAGTGTGGACGCGATCCGGTGGCCCTCGGCGTCGTCCCGGGCGCCGGACTTCACCACGAACGTCGCCCTCGTCATCGGCGGCAGGTCGGCCCACATGTCGCCGAAGCAGAACGGGCCGCTGATCCCGGCCACCGCCGTCACCCGCGGCTCGAACGCGGCCACCCTGGGCGCGTAGTAGCCGCCGAGGCTGACCCCGACGACGCCGATCCGGTCGTGGTCAAGGTCGGTGCGGCCGGCCAGCAGGTCGAGCAGCGGCCCCACCGCGGTCTCGTAGTCCGGCCGGATCGGCACGGCCAGCCCGGTCTCGCCCTGCCCCGGTCCGTCCAGCGACACGGTGGCCAGGCCCCGGTCGAGGAAGGACTGCTCGAAGAAGAAGAACTCCTCCTTGGTCGAGTCCAGCCCCGGGATCAGCACCACGTACGGCGGGCGCGCGGCCCCGGCCGGCCGGCGCAGGTTCGCGTGCGCGGTGCCGCCGGGGATCGCGACCTCGAGCCGCTCGGCGGACGGGTCGAGCCGGTCCAGCGCCGTACGGGTCTCCTCGACCGAGCGCAGCGTGGCGTCCCGGGCCAGGTCGAGGTCCACCATCCAGACGAACTTGCCGAAGTGCCGGTTGACCGAGGCCCGCCGCCAGGCCTGCCCGGCGGTGAGCCGGTGCCCGGCCGCGTCCGCCTCGCCGGCGAACTCGGCCTGCTCGTCAGCCGTGCGGTTCCACTCCGGCAACCACCGGTCCCAGGTGTCGATCCGGGCGATCGTGGCGAGCATGTCGTTGTAGTCGACGCCGTTCTGGATCAGGCGCGGGCCCCAGTGGGCCAGGGCGGTCTCGACGGCGGCGTCAGCCATGGGTGCTCCTCGCGGGATCAAGCCAGAATGCGCAGCGGGTCTTCGAGCAGGGCGATGAAGGCGGCCATCCAGCGGGCCGCCAGTGCCCCGTCGACCGGCCGGTGGTCGACGGTGAGCGTCACGTGCAGCACGGTCGCCACCGCGAGCGCGTCGCCGTCGACCACGGCCTCCTTGCGGGCCGCGCCGACCGCGAGGATCGCCGCCTGCGGCGGGTTGAGCACGGCGGTGAACTCCTCGACGCCGTAGCCGCCGAGGTTCGACACGGTGATCGTGCCGCCCTCCAGCTCGTCCTGGCGCAGCGCGCCGGCCCTGGCCCGTTCCGTCAGGTCGGCGGCGTCCCGGGCGATCGAGGACACCGTCCGGGTCTCGACCGCACGCAGCACCGGCGTGACCAGGCCGCGTTCGGTGGCGACGGCGATCCCCACGTCGACCGCCGCATACCGGCGGACCGCGTCCGGGGTCCAGACGACGTTCATCTCCGGCAGCCGCGCGTGGCTGCGGGCGACCGCGGCGACGACGAGGTCGTTGACCGAGATGCGCTGGCCGTCGCCGCTGTTGAGCTGCGCCCGCAGCGCGAGCAGGTCGTCGACGCGGGCGGTGCCCCGGATGGCGAAGTGCGGCGCCTCCCGGTTGCTCTCGGCCAGCCGGCCGGCGATGGCGCGCCGCATCCGGGTGTGCGGCACGTCCTCCCATCCGACCGTCCGCTGTGGATGGTGCGGGCGCCCCTCCGGCCGGGCCGGCGAGCTTGCGTTCGCTAGCTCGCGCGCGGCGACGGCCCGCCGCACGTCGTCCCGGACGATCCGCCCGCCCGGGCCGGTGCCGGTCAGGTCCTCCAGCCGCAGTCCGTGCTCGCGGACCAGCCGGCGGGCCAGCGGGCTGGACATGATCCGCGCCGGCGCCCCGTTCGGCGCCGCGCCCTCCGCCGCCGCGGCCGCCGGGGCACCGGCCCGCGGGCCGGCCTCGGCGGGCGCCATCCCGGGCGGCCCGACCCTGAGCGGCCCCGAATCCGGTGGCGCCGCGTCCGGCCCCGCCGCGTCCGGCCCCGCCGCGTCCGGTGGCGCGGCGTCCGGTGGCGCCGCGTCCGGCGGGCCGCTCACCTCGGTCGGCGGCGTCTGGCCGGCGAGCCGCACCGGCGCGTCCGGATCGTCCACAGTGGCCGGTGCGGCCGTCCCGCCCAGCTCCGCCAGGGCCGCGTCGACGTCGGCGACGGTCTCGCCGGGTGCCGCGATCAGCGCCATCGGCGCGCCGACCGCGACCGTCGTACCCGGCCCGACCAGCGTCCGGACCAGCACGCCGGCCCCGTCCGCCGGCACCTCGACCGCGGCCTTGTCGGTCTCCACCGTCGCGATCGCGTCCCCGTCGGCGAACTCGGCGTCCTCGGTGAGCAACCACTCCGACAACGTCGCCTCGAGCGTGTTCGCCGCCACCTCGGGCATCCGTAACAGCCGGGCCATCTCAGGACCCTTCGATCTCGCGCCGGATCCCGACCAGCCGGGCGGCGATCTCCTCGCGCTTGACGATCGCGGCCCGCTCCAGCACCTTGCTGATGCTCGGCGACGCCTCGCCACCGGTGACC
>Ga0068870_10000890_pt1 | contig 11665 bp, 13 predicted proteins | sample KBSMisM62_FD_66599 | JGI IMG/M metagenome (GOLD analysis project Ga0068870, IMG submission 66599) | Miscanthus rhizosphere microbial communities from Kellogg Biological Station, Michigan, USA - KBS Miscanthus M6-2 | ecosystem: Host-associated > Plants > Roots > Rhizosphere > Soil ...
AATGCAAAACATCACATTCACATTGAATATTACATCTACGAGTGGGATGAGATCGGGGAACAAGTTGCGGAGCTACTTATACAAAAAGCAAACGAAGGTGTGAAGGTTCGTTTCATTTATGATGATTTTGGAAGTCCGAATATTAAGAAAAAGACAGAGGAAAGAATGAGAAAAGCCGGTATCGAAATTTATCCTTTTCAAAAAGTGCATTTCTATCTTTTGGCAAACCGGCTTAACTACAGGAACCATAGAAAGATCATTGTAATAGACGGGCAAATTGGTTTTACAGGTGGAATAAATGTCAGCGATAAATATATCAACAACGGATCGCATAAATTATTTTGGCGGGATACTCATCTTCGTATTGATGGACCGGGAGTTTTTTATTTGCAATATCTTTTTTTGGCCGATTGGAATTTTTGCAGTGGTAAAGTTTTGGCACCAGAAAAATTTCATTTCTCGGTTCCCGCAGATAGTAAAGATGATTGTTTTTTACAGGTTGCTGCAAGTGGCCCGGATTCGGTTCAGCCTTCGATATTATTTTCTTTATTACAGGCTATCTATCTCGCAAGAAAAGAAATACTCATTACAACGCCCTATTTTATTCCGGGAGATAGCATACTGCAAGCATTACGCATTGCAGCGTTAAGTGGCCTTTCAGTAAAATTGTTAGTACCGGGTGTAGCTGATTCAAAGCTGGTAAATGCTGCTTCTAAATCTTATTACGAGGATCTGCTTTGCGCAGGGGTTGATATCTATATGTATCAAAAAGGATTTGTACATGCAAAGACGTTGGTCGCTGATGGAAATTTATCCATTATAGGAACAGCAAATATGGATCTCAGGAGTTTTGAATTAAATTTCGAAGTGAATGTAATGCTATATGATCGAAAATTTTCCGAACAATTACGGACAGTATTTTTTAAAGATCTTGAAGATGCTGAAAAAATTGATAAGGATGCCTGGTGTCAGCGACCAGCTTATAACCAATTGCCTGAAAGGATAGCGAGGCTGTTCTCACATGTATTATAAAAAATATCGAACAATGCTTTTATTCTCTTATAAAAAAGAGAATTACCTGATCAGTGTAAATGTTCCTTTCATATCCTTTCGTCCATTTTTAAAACTGATATAATAAACAAAGGTCCCTGTTGCTTGTGGCTTTCCATTAAAAGATCCATCCCAATCAACAGTTTTACTTTCAACTTGATAAACCACCTGCCCATAGCGATTATAGACCCTTACTGTTGCACCGAGTATTGGATCAAGAAAAGGAATATGCCATCGATCGTTTTTGCCATCTCCATTTGGAGTAAAGCCGGTTGGAACAAAAATTCCTGCTACTACTTTTATCGTCAATACATCTTCATTTTTACAACCAAAAGAAGATGTAGCATAAAGTGTATATTTTTTTTCCGAAGCAGGCGATGCCACCGGATCAAGAATATTTATATCGCTTAAATTATCAGGTGGTCCCCAATAAAAAACAGGATTCTCCCCTGTTACATTTCCATCGAGGGTCAAATTTTCACCATTAAACATTACCCTATCTGAACCAGCATTTACCACTGGCTTTGCATGAACATTTATTACTACATAATTAGATGCAATGCGGCAGCCGAGTATTCCTGCAGAACTTTGTTCATTTACAGCCAATCGATACCAGTATATTCCTGCGGTTGTAGGATTTCGCAAATAGGTAAGTGAATTAGCAGCGGGAATATCTTTCCATGTTATTCCGGCATCTGTACTTACCTGCCAAACATAAACGGGAGAACTATAGGCAGAAGAAACAGTTGAGGTAAGAGTGTACAAATTCGTATTACCATCACATATATTAACGGTATCGGAATATCCTTGTATGGCTGAAGTAATGATTGGGCCACAGGGTCTGAAAGTAATATCATCTAAAGCAATATCATTACCTATACCACCGGGTGCATTGTTTGTCATTCTCAAAACAATTCCATTGTTACTTGCCGGCGTAGTAAAATAGAATCCATATTGTTTCCACATGGGCGATGATGTTTCAATAATATCACCGGTTGAGAATTGATGTAATACAGTGCCATTTGTGGTTTCTATTTTGAAAGTGATATTCGGCCTGATTGCATTAAAGCGATTGATCACATTCATGAGCCAGGCTGCAAATTCATAAGTGGTGTTTGGGCAAAGGTTATTAACTGTAGTAACAAAAAAATCGCCGGGTGTAAGTGTTGCATTAACCAGTAAAAAAGCCCCATTGCCTGTGTGATCTGAACTTACAGTGTGCCATGTATTTCCAAAACAATTTGCGGTAGAGTTTGTAATTGTATATAAGCCATCATTAGGACAGAAAGAACTGGTATATATGTATGCATTGGTTGCTGTATAACCGGAATTACTTCCACCCGATCCAAAAGTTATGTTTACTACAGGGTCACCTAAACTGCCAGAGCATAACTGTGCCTTTATAGAAAAGTTAGATGCCAAAGCAAAAAAAACAAATATTGATCTTAAAAAAAATGGCAAGGGTATTTGGCGCAAAACCGGCATCTTCAACATTAAGAATTTATACGCTAAACTATGTTTTTTTTATTACTATGCAGTTGCTTACACACGATAGTAATACAAGAATGCTAAGTGTTTCTAACTATAATGAAGTATTAAGAAAAATCCCTAATTTTCGTAAACGACTCATTCCTGGTCATCACCTTACAATTCATTTATGAAACCTATTTTTTTGCTTGCACTTATTTTCAGCAACATGCTCACTTATTCCGTTATCTATGCGCAGCAAGACAGTTCATCCTGCAAAGTGATAACGAAAGGGCTTGCAGGCCGCTATACCGGTGGCTGTAAAAATGGATTAGCGAATGGTAACGGTGACGCTACTGGGGCTTATCATTATGTAGGTGCATTTAAAGATGGAATGCCAAATGGAACGGGTATCTATTATTATAGCGAAAATGAATATTACGATGGTAATTTCCAGGATGGGATAAAGGAAGGGAAAGGAGAAATGCATTATATAAGAAAATCAATACCAGATAGCATTGTTAAAGGATATTGGAGTGGAGGAGAGTTCAGAGGAAGTAAATACACAACTTATTCTTATAGTACCACTGAGCAGTTTGATCTAACCGAGATCACTCCATCTAAAACCACTGGCAACACTGTAACTTTTGAGATCGGAACTAATAGCGGTTCACCAAATGGCACGGCGGATGGTTTTGCACTGCTGCTTACTAATATTATTTCTCCTACTGGATGCATTTTAAAAACAAGATCCAAATACGAGAGTTCTTTTAAAAGCTATGTCACATTAGAATTAGCATCATTCCCCTGTAAGCTATTCGGCACTCTTTCCGACAGCCAGACATTTGAAATAGAATTGTATAAAGCTGCTAACTGGAAGGTTCGTTTATTTAAAAATAAGTGATCTCTATTCTTAGCCCTCATACATTGACAATTAAAGGGTCCTTATTACACGATCTTCTACATATGGTCATTTATATCCGCTCCGTTTTGAATTAACTATTTTTGAAAATCAATGGATACAAAAACAGCAACTATTGAAAATAAATTTACACGTTACCAGGCATTGGTGATCGTGTTGATTGCCCTCACCCAGTTTACAGTCGTACTTGATTTTATGGTCATGTCCCCGCTTGGCGACATGCTAATGAAATCAATGGAACTTAATACCAGGCAATTTGGCTTGGCCGTGTCAGTATATGCTTTTAGTGCCGGCACTTCCGGTTTATTAACTGCAGGCTTTGCGGACAGGTTCGATCGTAAAAAATTGTTGTTATTCTTTTATGTAGGTTTTATAGTCGGCACATTATTTTGCGGGTTAGCTAACAGTTATGTTTTGCTGATCGCAGCAAGAATAATAACGGGCTTGTTTGGCGGTGTGATCGGTTCTATTTCATTGGCAATCGTTGCTGATCTTTTTCCATTGCAACAACGCGGAAGAGCAATGGGATTCATACAAATGGGTTTTGGTGCCAGCCAGGTATTGGGTATTCCTATCAGCCTTTATATTGCCAATCATTGGGGATGGCAATCACCATTTTTAATGATCGTTGGCTTAGCTACTATCATTTGGACATTTGTAATGCTAAAGCTGCAACCTATTACAAAACATCTCGAACTAAAAACTGAAAAGACGGCTATTAAACATTTATGGCATACACTCCGGCTTCGGGATTACCGCACTGGTTTTTTATTGACCGCGTTACTATCAATTGGTGGTTTTATGATGATGCCCTGGGGCAGCGCATTTGCAGTAAATAACCTTAATGTATCGTATGGGCAGCTTCCACTTTTATTTATGGCCAGCGGCATTGCTGCACTTATTGTAATGCCATTGATCGGAAAGCTGAGTGATAAAATAGATAAAGCAAAATTATTTACTGTTGCAGCACTTAGCATGATGGTGATCATAGTGATCTATACAAATCTTACTCCTGTCCCATTCTTACTGATAATAACCTTGAATATTTTGATGATGACAGCCATCATGAGCCGGATAGTTCCGGCGATGGCGCTGGTTTCTGCATTACCAAAAATGCAGGATCGTGGCGCATTCATGAGCATCAATTCATCTTTACAACAAATTGCCGGAGGTGTTGCTGCAGCTGTTGGAGGAATGATCGTTGTCCAAAAAACAAAAACAAGTCCATTACAACATTATGATACACTCGGCTATGTCATCGTAGTGATCATTATTTTAAATATCATTCAGCTCTATAGAGTAAGTAACATGATCAAAGCAAGGAAACATACAGATAAATTGTAAACACTACCGGATGAAAAAAAATACTACATTCTTTGCGCCAATGATATATCTCAAACAAGTGGGACCTGCAATTGAATTTTATAAGAATGCATTTGATGCAATTGTTTTACGTCAATGGAACAATGATGATGGTAGTGTGCATGTTGCCGAAATGTCTATTGATGGAGCATTGTTTCATATGCATGAAGAATCTACCAGGAATAATGAATTAAGCCCGGAAACATTAAAAGGCACTTCTATCGCACTTGGGTTATTTGTAGACGATCCTCACGCAGTGATGGCTAAAGCGGTATCAGCAGGCGGCACCGAGATAGATCCTGTACAAGATTACGATTACGACTACCGGCAGGGAACTATTGGCGATCCATTCGGCCATCATTGGGTTGTTCAAAAAAAGATTGGTAATTAATTTCACATTAAAACCAATAAATTCGCTTTTTGTACGTTCTAAAAAAACCCGTACCTGTAAAAACTGAAAATCACTCCTTATGAAAAAACCATCCAACAAAGGAAACGGGTCTGCCTTCGCTATAATAGCTACATTGGAAGAACCCGATTTACTTCAAATTTTAGTGGAAAAATTAGCTGAATGCAATGTTGATATGGGCTATTCCCTACGACAAGTTCAGCAAGGCTGGAAAGCAATAGAGACTTCATCTATAGAAGTTCTTGCAAGCGGCGGTATAGATTTTTCGGATAAAAATGACTCCTCTCGTACTCCCTTTGTCACAAGTTTTTTGTTTACATGTATTAAACCGACAAAAGGAAAATATAACCTTACCTGGAGCCATTCTCTTTCCTAACAATAAGTCATAAAAAATGGCTGCCGGATTAAATCGGGGCAGCCGTTTATATATTTACAAACTTCATTTTAATCATCCTTTTTCACTTTCTTTTCGCCATCCTCTATTTTTATTTTTGTATCACCATCTTTGATCTTTACTTCATCTCCGTCCACTTTCTTTTTATAATCGCCATACTTGATCTTGTATTCATCATCAATATCATACTTGCCATCACTTATTTTTACTACATGCCCATTGACCACATCGCCGGTTGCACCATAAATAGTATCCTTCGTTTCTGTATCCACATAAATATAAACAGGTTCATGCGTATCAGTATTTACCATGCGACCCGTCTTTGCATCTTTTTCAAGATTTATATACTTGCCTGCTGTTAGATCATAATACCTTTCTCTTTTACAAGCTGTAAATATTAATGTTGCTGCGAGGCTTGCTAATAATAATTGTTTCATACCTTTTTATTTTTATACCTATAAATCAATTATCAGACCATCTATATCGATTTATGCGAATGGGTAAATATTACCACATAGAAATGAAAACTCCACACTTCCTTTGTAGTTGTTTAGCCTTCGGCACCATTTTTATTAATTTTCAATATGCTCCAAACCTCCGCTTTGCAGAAAGCTGTACTTTTTTTGTTGCTCGGATTCCTGATTGTTGCAACAATCTATTATGCCAAACCATTCTTAGTCCCTTTGTGTTTTGGAGGTTTGCTCGCTATGCTTTTTTTACCACTAAGCCGCTGGTTTGAGAACAAAAAAATACCGAAAGGCTTTTCGATCCTGCTTTGCATAGTTATTTTTTTAGGTCTTATAATGGCAATTATTGGGCTCATTAGCTGGCAGATAACCGACCTTACTACAGAATCAACAGATATTGAAAATAAGATAAGGAAAATGATCAGCGAGATCGAGGAATATATTGGTAATCATTTTGGAATTTCGAAAAAACAACAGGAAAAAATAATAACTGAACAGGCACAGCAAAATGGCGGCATTTTATCCAATTTAGGATCTTTTGCCACTGGTTTTATTGTCGATTTTATTTTAGTACTGGTTTATATTTTTCTTTTTATGTTTTATCGCAGCCGTCTAAAATCATTTGTGCTGCAACTTATTTCATCACAACAAAAGAAAAACACTGAAACGATCATTCACGATATACAGAAAGTTTCACAACAATACATAACGGGGCTTGGTATGATGATAGTTTGTCTTTGGATCATGTATAGTATTGGCTTTTCGATCGTTGGTGTTAAATATGCAGTGCTGTTTGCAATTATTTGTGGACTATTAGAGATAATTCCATTCGTTGGAAATTTAACCGGTACACTATTGGCTATTTTAATGGTTGTTATCCAGGGTGGCGGCACAGGAATGGTGCTCGGCGTTGTAGTTACCTATCTTATTGTCCAGTTTTTACAAACCTATCTTTTGGAACCTCTCGTTGTAGGTGCTGAAGTAAATATCAATCCTCTTTTTACGATCATCATTCTTGTTTTGGGTGAGTTAGTATGGGGAATACCTGGAATGGTACTGGCCATTCCATTATTGGGAATTGTCAAGATCATTTGCGATCATATTCCTTCGTTAAAGCCTTATGGTTATTTGATTGGCAGCGATCGAAAGAAAAAAAACATATTACTAAAAAGAAAAAAATAATTAGGAAAAACGAATAATCAGAAGATAAATAGTGAGGTTCCGGGACTCACTTAAATTAGATAAGCGAAAGCGGCAAACCGGCCATTTCGACCAAATTGTTAATAATAGTTACCTTAGCGCATGCTTTTTTCAAAAGAACATTTAAGCTCCGGTAATAATTATAACTGGACAGATGAATTTATTTTTGATGGTACACCAAGCCGCAGACTTTTTGACCGCCAAAACGGGAATCAATTACTTTTTATCATTAATCTCTATGCATCTCAATCCGACAAGTTTTCGGAAAATCATGTACGAGGAATAGAAGACATGCTGGTGAATAAATTGCCCGAACAGGTTAAAAGTGAAATTTCAGTTCTGAATTGGCTGAAAGAAAACGGGCAAGTGTTTTTAGTAAGCCAATAATCAACAATTTGTTTCTCTTCGTAAGTTGCTGAGCTTAAAAAATCTGGCAAGGTTTTTATCTTATTTTTATAGTTGTATCTAACTTTATTGATCACCTAATAATTTTTATATGCGTTGGATTGGTGGCAGAGAAAGCTCAAATGTAGATGACCGCCGTGGGGTTTCAGCCGGTGGCATTGCCGCTGGTGGTGGCATTATTGGTGTGATCGTGATCGTACTTCGTTTATTGCTTGGTGGTGGAGGAACTGATGATGGATCCATACCGCAGATCCAACTTCCCGGCCAAACCCAGCAACTAACACCGGAAGAAAAGGCAGCGGATGATGAACGTGCAAAATTTGTAAAAGTCGTTTTAGGATATACTGAAGATGTGTGGGACAACTTATTTGCTCAACAAGGAAGCCATTATCAACAACCGACCCTTGTTCTTTTCCGTGACGCCGTTCAGTCAGCATGTGGTAATGCAAGTTCAGCTTCCGGCCCGTTCTATTGCCCGGGTGACCAGGAATTATATATTGATCTTTCTTTTTACCAGGAACTCGAAGAACGCTTCAAAGCACCGGGAGATTTTGCGATGGCTTATGTTGTGGCGCATGAAGTTGGTCACCATATACAAAAGCTATTAGGCATATCTGATAAAATGGACAGGCTTCGCCAGCAAATGGGTCGTGAAGAATACAATAAATATTCTGTGATGCTTGAACTACAAGCTGATTTTTTGGCCGGTGTTTGGGCGCATCATGCACAACAAATGAAAAATATTTTAGAGGCAGGCGATATTGATGAAGCCTTAAATGCAGCCAATGCTATTGGCGACGACAGGTTACAAAAAGAATCACAAGGATATGTAGTTCCTGAATCATTTACACATGGCACATCACAGCAACGTATCTATTGGTTTAAAAAAGGATTTGATACAGGCGATATGAAGCAGGGTGATACTTTTAATGATCCTTCCTTACAATAATGGCTCCTGGGCAAATGACAACCTGTTTTATGCCTGAAAATTATTTCAAACTGTTGTATTATGGTAAACAAAGAGACGCTGTCTCAATATCTCAAAGAAAAACTTGGGATAAAATAAATAACGACTAGTAAGGGAGCTCATTTCCATTCATACATTTTTAAGATTTTATACCGGGCAGAAAGAATAATTTAGTTTACTAAAATCTTTTTTATGAAAAAGATAATTGCTTTACTATTCATCCTCACTCCTATTTCTTTTTTATATGCCTGTACTACTTTTTTCATAAATAAAAACGGGCAAATGGTTTTTGGTCGCAACTATGATTGGGTTACCGATGCGGGGATAGTTTGCACAAACCTGAAAGGGCTATCAAAAATTTCCATGAAAACAGAAAATGGAGAAACCATAGGTTGGGTATCAAAATACGGCAGCATTACTTTTAATCAATATGGCAAAGAATTCCCAACAGGAGGTATGAATGAAAAAGGATTGGTGGTGGAATTGATGTGGCTAGATGAAACAAAGTACCCCGCAGCAGATAACAGGCCCGCCATTGGTGTGCTGCAGTGGATACAATATCAGTTAGACAATTGCATAACCATTGATGAAATAATTGAGACAGATAAAAAACTTCGGGTGTCGCCTACCGGTACAACTCCACTTCATTACCTGGTGGCAGATGCGAATGGTAAAGTGGCAACTATTGAGTTTCTAAATGGCAAAATGGTTGTACATAAAGGAAGCGATCTTAGTTTTCCAGTCCTTACAAATAATACCTATGATGAATCTGTAAAGTCGGTTAAAAATTCATCTTCAAATGGCAATAATTCATTGGAACGTTTTGGCGAAGCCTGCAAAATGATACAACAACTAAATACAAAAAACACAACTAAACCGTTAACTGACTATGCATTTGATATTCTCGAAGAAGTGGCACAAGGTGACTTTACAAAATGGAGTATAGTATATGATATCACGAATAAAACAATTCAATTTAGAACCAACCGGTTTAAACAAATAAAAACAATTAGTTTTTCTGCTTTTGATTTTAATTGCTCCTCGACAGCCAAAGTTTGGGATATGAATCAAAAAGCAATCGGCTCCGTCAATAACCTTTTTCAAAATTTCAATACTGATATTAATAAAAGAATTGTGGAAATTGCTGCAAAAGAAAGCGAAAGTCATGTTTCTATCAGCCAAAAGAACATAGAAGCTTTATGGCAATACGCATCAAAAATTAAGTGTCAATAGTTTTTTGCTCCCTTTTTTTATTCGTCGTCTCCTTCGGTGCAATATTTGCACAATTGTACTTGTATTGGTTTATTTCACTTAAGTTGTTAATCATGAGTACAAAAGATTACAAACAAGCAGCTATTGATTTTTTAATGCTTGCTTCCAAAGGAAATTCAAAAGAAGCTTTTAGCAAATACGTAAGCAAAAATTTCAAACATCACAATATATATTTTAAAGGTGATGGCGAATCGTTGATGATAGCGATGGAAGACAATGCAAAGAAAAATCCAAATAAGATCTTTGATATCAAAAGATCTTTACAAGATGGAAATTTAGTAGCGACTCATTCGCATGTTCGCCAAAAACTCGGGGATCCTGGTGCTGCTGTTGTGCATGTTTTCCGTTTTGAAGATGATAAGATCGCAGAGCTATGGGATCTGGGGCAGCCCGTTCCATTAGAAACAGTAAATGAAAATGGAATATTTTAATTATTCATTTTGAAAAAAATAAAATTATGATAGCAGCAAATCATATAGCAAAAGCAGCAATAACAATTAATGCGTCAACAGACAAAGTGTGGCATGCATTAACAGATCCTGGAATGATAAAGAAATACATGTTCGGGACAACTGTAATTTCTGACTGGAAAGAAGGAAGTAAGATCATTTGGAAAGGAGAATGGGAAGGGAAGGCTTATGAAGACAAAGGAAAAATCCTTCTTTTTGAGCCGAAAAGAAGTTTGCAATACAGTCACTTCAGTCCGCTTTCGGGTCTTCATGATAACCCGGAAAATTATCATATAGTAACAATTGACCTGGAAGAAAAAGATAAACAAACTATTGTCACTCTGACGCAGACCAATAATGCTGATGAAAAAACAAAAGATCATTCTGAAAAAAACTGGAAGATGATGCTGGCATCACTTAAAAAGCTTTTAGAAGAAACTAATTATTAATTATCACTTAAACTTATAGCTTATAGCAAACCCGCTTGACACCCCATTGCTATAGGGCATTATACTTAAGTTTGGGTCCTTAATTATTTTATTTTTATGAAAATGTGGTACCAATATCCCTGTTAGAGTTCCTTCTGTTAGTCCTAAAAGTATATCTGATGGAAAATGAAACCCACCTCTGTGTCTCAGGTAAGCTATAGCACCCGTAGCAGTTCCTGCAAGACCATACATTAGCCATTTTATCTTTGACTCAGGATAATAGTCTGCATAAACCTTTGCCATAAAAAAAGTGGAAGTAGCAACAAGGGCCACATGCCCTGCATAAAATGAATTTTTTGCTCCTCCCCTTGTGCGCCATGACGTAGGTGTTTCTTCACTATAGGCATACGGCCTGTAACGGTTAGTAAAATAGGTAGATCCCGTATACAGTAAACCTGTTATTGACATCGCTTCCAGGTATAAAAATGAAAGTTTGAAAAAATCTTTTCTTGTTTCTTTGCCTATAACAAAAAGTATAGGTAGCGGTATTGCCCCATAAAAAATATAATTACTGGCGTTTCCAATACTTTCGGAATATGGACGCACAGCCCAACGATCAAAACCATTTATATCGTTTACATCAAGACTCAGAATTTTTTCAATAGTGGAGGTATCTTTACTGTATATTTTTGTAAATGCATAGGCTGACCAACCTGCTGTAACGGCAAAAACAGGAATATCAACAATAGGTTTGAGCTTATATACCGGTTGCTTTCTAACTGTTTTTGTTATAGAATTTTTTTCAATTGAAGTGTCCTGAGATCGCAATGTATCATTTCTGACTCTTAAACTATCATCCTGAGCAAAAGAATA
>Ga0068870_10000893_pt1 | contig 11645 bp, 16 predicted proteins | sample KBSMisM62_FD_66599 | JGI IMG/M metagenome (GOLD analysis project Ga0068870, IMG submission 66599) | Miscanthus rhizosphere microbial communities from Kellogg Biological Station, Michigan, USA - KBS Miscanthus M6-2 | ecosystem: Host-associated > Plants > Roots > Rhizosphere > Soil ...
AAAATATTAAATAAAGAAGAACCGGGTGTCATTGTAAAAACAAGTACCATTAGTGCTAAACTTAATGAAATCTTGAAAACCTTAGAAGAATCCTTCATCTTATTGTTCTAAAACTCCGTGTTTTGTACTATTCAATTATGCCAATTGGTCTCAAGTTAAGCATATATCGATTGTGAATAAAATAAAAGGTACAATCATCGAGTTTAATTTTTAGGATTAATTCAGTCTACTTTATCGGGTATCGGGTAACCTTTCAAACAAATCATGGCGGTGTGCCTTGCCTTACCAATCACTTGCTCATCCCACCGGCTTTGTAACTTGTTATTATATTTTGCAAGTTATAGACTGTGTACGTTAACCCTTTAATCGAGGTGGGAAAAGGACTTGTCATAAACCCATGAGGTAAATTCCCACCGGCCTTAATATTTTTAACTATTTATAATTTAATGTGCATACAAAATTAACGTGGAGCATCAGACTTCGCTGGTGGGAAATTCGGCTCAGTCAGACTACGATTCTTCCCACCGGTATTAAATTATTTCACAATTGTTTGTATATGACGATTTGTCACGGATTAGGTTAAGTCCAGAAAGTAATCTGACTACTGGTGGGGACCTCTTGCTGTTCGCTTCATGGCTGAGTGCTCACTCACCAGTATTCTTTACCTACCAGAATCGTGTAGTATTACCAAAAGGAATTGTATACTCCAACAGTAAAAACGCCTTATCCCCCGTGGATCTCCTTTTCAAGAGCATCCTTCAACATACTTACATGATTTAATTTATCATCTTTAATCTTTTGCCAAGTGTCAACTAAGTATTGTTTATTTGCGTCTTTTGCGTCTTTTATGTACTTGTCAATTGTATCGTAAAGAAATTCTGCATCTTTGCCCATTGCGTTCAAGATATCGTACATAGTATTTGACAGGACGGTTGAGTTACTCATGATGTGTTATTGTCATAAAACTATTTAACAGATTTAACATGGCCGACCTCAGAAGAGTTCAATATTTGGCGCAAATGGATTTTTCAATCTTTATATGAAATGTTGCTATACTACACTATATGAACGATATAATAGATTGGGACAAGATCATAAAAAAGGAAGCAAGGGGACTAGATGATTACGATTTGGGTGAGGTGCAAGAGTTGAATGAAGAATTTGTAGTAACAAAAAGAGGAGTTGTTGATAAAGATAAGTTTTATTTACCTAGAAGCAAAGTTGCTAAGTTCGACGGAGATAAAGTCTGGTTCAGTGTTACTAAAGATGAGGCCAAGGCATACAAGCACGATTAGTCTATACAATACTTTTTGCCGTAATCTGCCATATCTCTGAAAAAGTAAGGGACTTTTTTTAATTTGCCAGTCCTACTGGCCCTGATATAGTCTTAACTTTTTTATAATTTGTTGTATGTGATGATTTGCAAAAGAATATTCACTTGATCATTCCTAGAGCATTTACAAAGGATAATTTGTATGCACTACAGCTGGGAATCAAGCCTTTACCTAATAGATGAGCGAAAATATCAAAACAAAATATTCGAGTTGTTTTATGGTTGAGTGGGCAATTGTGGACTGAAGCCGGTACATCCTGAAGATGGTAACAAGAGCTTCAACTGCTCTTCTGGAAGTCCAAAAGACTTAGACAGCCCCCTAGCATAAGACAGACTAAAATTTTTCTTCCGGGGTCGGTCAACGCGGTGCCATTGGGACTAGTCAGCGAACCGCAGGGTTCTGTGACGAGATTATCGACAAGTGGACTTATACATATCTTTGACCAGTTAATCGACGAAGTTCTTTCAACTACAATAGCAGTATTCAGTATACCAATAATGAGAGCAATAAGAACTAAACAGATGAAACCTTATTTACTGAAAATATTAACCGAGAGTTACTGCAGTCGTTATTTAGAACATTCACTGAGTTAGAACTAAATGAGTGCATTATTAAGGATTGTTGTGTATTAATAGTTGTAGCACATTTTGGATCATAATGTAGTAACTGCGATAAAGCGCCAAGTTCCTTTCCTAATAGGCGGTACAATAACTGGGGTAATCATGACAGTTTATTTAGGATTTCTTGTTACTCTTCTTGTAAATTCAATTGCTTGGTATATCATATCTCAAATCACCTATAAACTTCTTTGGAGAAAAAGCGCTTGGGCGGACCAAAAAACTCTTTTAGCATATTTTCTGGATAAAATAAAATCTCAAAAGCATCTACGTACGGCGTAGTTAAGCAATCCGAAAGGGGAATCTGTGCAGGTGTAGTTTAGAATAGATCCTTATCAAATATTAATTTGTAGGCTGTCTATCTAATGCAATAATGAAATAATAGAAAGAAAAATAGGTTCACTGAACCATTTTTATACATTCTTAACCTTTGTTGCTATGTATATTAGTACAATGAGCGAGACAACTGACGATAACAAGGGTCTTGAAGAAGCCCAGAAAAATCAGAAAAAGCCCGGAGCCGCTGAAAATGATCCTGAGACGACTGGACCTGCTGAAAACTTAAGAGAAGAGGCAGCAGAAATGGTCGACGAGGATAATGACGAAAAAGATCCGGCATAATTTTTTATTTTTAATTAACAAATATTATTATTCCTTATGTAGTAAAGTAATATACAAAACTGTTTTTAAATGCCTGAATGATATAAACTTATATCAGCGTAAGGCAAGTCAGAAATTGCTTATTTTTAGCCTTTGTTGCACATTATTTATGTATGGTTGGGAAAGCAACCTCAGGATCAAAACTAGTTATAGACACTAAATCTCAATGTATAGGGAATATCAAAAATTTAAAGGAAGTTACAGTGAAACGAACGGAAGTTTCGGAGGAAGAAACTTTCTTTAGGATAATAAGAGATATCCAAGGCTTGGATATTGTTCTGTCATTACAGAATCTTGGTTCTTATGTGTTACCTTACAGATCGATGTTTAATACAATAAACCTCATTGGATTGTTTAAGAAGTTAGCAAGAAGAAAACCGATGTTCTCTGAACTAGTAACGCAGAGACAATTTAAGAAACTATTTGGACTATACGGTTATAAAATCTTGAATTTGTGTTTAATAATGTCACTTGAAGAGTTCGTTTCTGAAAATAGATACTCGGAAAACATATTTTAATTGACATATTACTTAAAATCTCTTCGAATCACAAGATCTCAGCCTATTAATTAAAGCAGATGGCAAAGACACTTATGCTAATTGGTTTGGTGATTAACTTAATTGCATCTATTCTGATCGGCTATGGTAGAATTTTTCGGTCGAAGAAGACTATTAAGAAGGAGTCTCAAACGCATTATGACGAGAATGTGTACGAGGAAAAACATCGACTGCTAGAGACAAGAATCGCTCAGTTGGGTGCTGCTTTATTGGCAGTTGGATTTGCAATGCAAATATGGGGTAATGTAACTGAAGGCTAAAAACGAGTAAATCTAGTCCATAGGCGATTACAAAAGTGGACGGGTCAATTCGCGACTTGTCAATAGTATTCTTTAATGTTCTTGAAGAAAATAACAATGTTTGTCACTTTTCCATTAAACGTTTTGCAAATTAGTATCAATGTGTTTTTACACGTTGGAAATCACCAGTCGTACCTCTAATTCTTTTATAGTTTACTGAACCATTCTTAACATGAAATCCTTATCATGTCGAGACGCTGGATTTGATTGCGATTACATTGCGCAAGCAGAGAGCGACTATGAGCTCTTTACAAAAGGTCAAAAGCACGCATTCAATGCTCACGGTATAAAAAAGCAAGACTTTATTCCAGCCTTTAATGAAAAAATGAGGTCATTAATAAAAGAGACTTAGATCTGAGGGAACTGTAAGGGATATAGCAGCATAAAAGAAGACCGACTCTGAAAATACTTTGTAAGTTGATTATTATGTATGATTATTTCTTTAGTCTTTTGTAGCCTTCTTTGGTTAATTTGATTTTAGAATTTTCTCTACCATTAATTATGTACCCGTCCTTCAAAAGAATCCCTACGATATGATCAGTTTGAATTTTGTCTACTAATCCGATGTCTTCTCCAATTTTATACATATCAACGTAACTTCCTTGGTCATCAATTGTCTTCTCTTGAATTTTTAGAAGGTATTTTCCAATCGTTTCATTTGACACAGCCGTTTATCACTCTGATCTTCTGACATAGTCATTATATTTTAAATAACTTTACTCAGACATCCTGTTCCTAATCACACTAACTCCATGATAGTAACTGTGCAACTAGGTGCATTAAGAATCTTAAATAATAAAGACAATATTTTAATCAAACCAATTCTTATCAAAAATAATGTCTGATGAAATTAAGGAAAAATCACATCCTTGGTTGGCAAAGGAATTCCCAGCGGAGTGGTATTTTATGGATAAATTTAAGGATCGGTTATTTGACGTCCTTAGAAAAATGCCTGATGATACTTTCTTGAAATTTTTGGAGGCACCAAATCTATTGGATCCTCCCAGGAAGCCAAAGGATTTAGACGGTAATTTTACCCCGGACATACATGTTAGTCCCTACTTCCTAATGCTATTTGGAATGATGGCGTCAACAATATCTGATGCTATATCTGAGGCTCTGAAAGAATCACAAATCAGTTCTTCGACCAAATTTGGGGAGATATTAGATAGAATCGTAAAGCAGAAAATCGCCTTGGATCATCCAATGGCTGAGACTTCAGAGAATAAGAAATGCAATAGTTGCGGTATAGAAAATCGGAGTACGGCAAAGGAATTGTGACAACTGCGGCCTAAGTTTCCAAGGATAATTGTAAAAAGTAAATTTAGACAAACAGTTCCTGATACTCAAACTAAAAAGGATTGCATATTGGTATCTCATCCTTTTTATGCCGATTTTTCCTTATCATGTCAGTTACTAACTTTATCTTTCTCTTGCCAAATTCACATCTATTCAAATTCTTCTTTAGATAAGATTCCAAGATTCTATCAATCTCATTGTATGGCAATCCAATTTCTTTTTCCGCTAGTTGACCTTTCCAAAATCCAGGACTGCTTGGTTGTTGCAAGATTTGTTCCGGTATTTGTAGTTCTTTCCCCAACAATCTAACATGGCTTTTATACAATTCTCCAATGGGAAATATATCAGCTCCTTCGTCACCAAATTTGGTAAAATACCCTATCATTAGTTCACTCTTGTCAGCAGTTCCTAATACTAGTAAATTATTAGTTGCAGCATAATAATAAAGCAAGGCCATCCTAAGTCGTGCTGAAAAATTTCCTCCCGCTAGTTTATCCCTCGGAGACTTGTTCAGTAAAATCCTTTTTCCACGTTCAATATTAATTTCCTTATATCTAATTTTGAGTTTTTTTGCCAAGGAACGAGCATTTTGAAGATTTATTTTGGGCGTCAGATCTTTTTCCGGCATACTCAAACCAATTATCCCTTTGTTTCCAAGCGCTCTGCATGCCAAAATAGTGCAGACTGATGAGTCGATGCCACCGCTGAGCCCGATAACTACGCCATTTTTCTTTCTTGATTTGACTTGGCCCGAAATAAAACTTGTAATTTTTTCGGTAACATTCCCATAGTCTAAAGTTAGAAACCCGTCGGACATTTGTTATCTGAGATTACATTTACTTCTTTTTGGTTTCGATACTGGCCTTCAAGGCCTCAAGAAGATCCTTAGTTGGCTTTGCTTCCTTAGGGGTGGATGAAACAAACTTCTTCCCTTTACTCTTTGCGTCAATAAGTTTTTTAAGTTCTTTAACATAGGTGTCGGAGTAATCTCCAATATCAAAATTCTTACTTCGATATTTTTGCACCAGTATTTTGCCAAGCGAAATTTCTTCCGGTTCTAGTTTTGACTTTGCGTTCCCCATTTCTGGTATCTCATCTACAGGCTTCATATCATCTAGGTAATTTAAGACGTGCATCACAAGACCTCTCTGGTAAGGTCTCAAGGCTACCACGTTTTCTCTATCCTTTAGAATAACTTTTCCTATGGCCACCAAGTTATTGTCATTTAGTATCTTCACTAAAAGTGCGTAGGCCTTTTCGTTTCCTTTTTTTGCATCAGTGGCGACGTAATAACTATTATCAATTAAGATAGGATCGAGTTCTTTGTATTCTATAAATTCCTTAATATCGATGGAATGGGTCGTCTTTAGTTTTACCTTGTTTAGTTCTTCTTTTTCGAATACTATGTAATTGTCTCTTTCAACTTCATAACCTTTTTTTATCTCAGAATAAGGAACCTCTCTTTCTTCCTCTGGACACCATTTTTTGTATCTAATTCTATGTCCATTTTGACATAGTTGGTTGAAGACGTATTCTCTGCTGTTTGTTGCCGTATACAGTTTAATCGGTATGCTGACAAGACCGAACGAAATACTACCTTGCCATAAACTTCTAGTCGGCATATATCGTAATTTTAGCCAACAAAGATTATAACAGCTCATAATACAGGACGGCTAACCGATCAAATACAACCAACTCAACAGACCACTTCCTACGCTCAAAAAAATTAAGAATTCCTAATGCAAATAGGATGCCTTGATTTTCTACTGAATCTTTTATCTTTGACAGTACTATCATAGACTGTCATATAATGAGAAAAATTAAATAGGTTCCATGAGACCAGATAGGGAAATGTATTACAGATTTTTTGTGTCTATAATTATATCGACCTTGATTATCGCGGTAATTTATAATTCGATCTCTTCAGATTTATATGCATTGAAAGTAAAGAGTGTGAAACTTTGTGAAAAAAGTACTTCTGATGGGATTACAACGGAGACTTGTTGTCAACTGGAGACCGATAGTTCCACCGAAAAGACCACTCAATACTGTACAGAATGTAAAACAACTTCTAGAGGCGAAGATTTGGGCTGTACTCATTCACAAACTGACGTCGGTTTGACTATTAATGGGGGTGAATTAGGCATAAAGCCCATTGGCCCGAAAGTATCGACCGACGAGTTATCTATGATAATAAAGTTCAAGTCCCTAAGGGCTTTGATTTGAAAAATGATAATCTTTTGACAAAAGATAAAGAGATTGCAACGGAGGATAGTCAGATTACAACGAATCAAGGTGATAAAGATAACGATAGTGTCGCCAGAAAAGAACTCGAAAGCCAAGACAAACTCGGTAACTTTGAAATCCAGGATTTGATGAGCGATTACAAAAATGACACCCTGCACTAAACGGTCAAAGACTGAACAACTATGAATGCTGAAATATGAGTACGATTTTATTTACAGAACAAATATCAGAATTTTCTTACATTAAGGTTTTAATTGGATTTTTTAACTATTGTAATGTTGATTTTACAATTCGCTGCGACTGCACTAACGGTCATTATTATGGGACTGGTCGTAACCGCTATTGCATATGCGCATTAGAAAATTATTTATTCCCTTTTTAACGAATACCAATGCAATGATAAGTTCCGAAATCCTGACTGTCGCATAGACGGTGCTATGCATGAAAATCTCTGATTCTGTCGTCGGTTATTATTAATTCTATTTCCCAATTTAATGAATGGAGAGATAAGTGTCTTAGTTGCCGTAGGCTACAATTTGAAGATGAAGAGATACCAATCACATAATCGCTATTAACGAAATATACTAGATATTTTATCAAGTTTGCGTTAACGGCTAGAATTATACAAAAATCATGTCTTCGTCAATAGTAAAATTGATTGGTGCCTATCGGGCCAGATGGAGCACCAACCAATGACTATCCCAAAAATGCATTCAGGACAGACATATTACAATACGCGAAAATTTTATTTCAAAATTTCTAATATAATACGGAACCTCAAAGAGTAAATTTTTTATTATGTGTTTGCGAATATTAATTACCGAACTACTCTAACACTGATGGGAGGACAATTAGTTTGCATTCTAATTCATCGTCTTCCCGTCAGAATTAAGTCTTATATGGTTTAATGCCGATTATATTTCAGAACCAAGAATATAGCCTCTGGTGGGTCCTACCTTTTGTGTCGCAGATGATTAAGAGGACCCATCAGTTAAATTATTTATAAAATGTTGCCTAATCTTCGAGAGGGTGTCAACAATTCGAGAATTTCTAGATTATTTCAACGAAAGATAGCATGGATAATTATAGCAATCATTATTGCCGCAACTATTTGGGCCATAATATTCTTTTTTGTGGACGAAAATACCAAATCGAAGAATACAAAATACTTGCCACCTAACTGCTATTCGCTAAATGATAGAACAATATGCCCGAATAACAATAGTTCAGTTCAGATCGGTTCATTCTTGCCGTTGAGTTACCGGTTAATTAAAAAAATCCTTGAGGTGGGAAACTTGTTCATTGCTATTCGCATCGACCTCATCAATTTTTAACTTTTTTATATTTTATTGGCGAAAGTAGTATAACGCAAATCAGTATTTGGAATTGATTCGTTCTGGTGGATCAGTTCTGTGGTGTTGACCCATCAGTTTCTTATCTTAGAAAATCAGGTAACTTTTATCTTTGGTCTCTCCTAAAGTTATCTGAATTCTTTACTCTTCTGATGGGTCCTCGACATATGGCTCGGTCTCTTCTTGGGCCCATCAGTTTTGTATAATTCTAACAGTATTACCCTACTTTTTTAATTCGGCTCTCCTACTGACCCAGATATTACCTTATAAATTCTGTAAACATGTATTAATGCCCAGCCCCAGTAAATGCCAAAGATTCCCCAATTTAATGGAAAAGGTAAAAAGACGTCTGCGACAAATCTTAGAAACACTCCAATTAAGAAGATAATTATTCCCGGATGGTGAACCCCTAGATATATATGACCTACGCCGGGGACTAAAACGCTAAGAAGCAACGTTATTGTAAGACTTTTTATCAATATTAGTTCAAAGGTGCTGTTACTAATAGCAGTTTCTAGTTCCTTTATTTGATTTAAATTACATACTACTACCTTTTAACAAAAAGTAGACAACGATCTGAAACATCACTATTGACCAAATTCGAGGAATGGTAAATAACCAAATAGTTTTAGGTGACCTCCTGCACGGACTCTTGCTTTAATTGTTATAAGTCTTATTGGTCATAGTAATAGAGATCTTCAGAATTGATTATAGTATTAGAGAAGGACAAGATAACTCATGAAATAAGAAATAAGTTACTTAAAAAAGGACTATCATTAATCGGAATGTCGGATAAAGAAATAATATTTAGGAAGTCAACACGTTACTTTGGCTAATAAAATAATTATAAATATAGATAGTATAAACATTAACTGGGATACAACAGATGGCGTCATGTGACTCCTGTAATACTGCCAGTCAAGTACAGTGGTGCGAAAGTTGCAAAAGATTTATGTGCAAAAATTGTGACAATGAAGTTCATTCAGTCAGTCTTCCCTAGTATAATCAATCTCGCCTAGTAGAAAAAGTGACTTTCTCAAGATATCATTGTACCATCATGAGCACAGTAGCATTTTGAGAGTTGTATTAGGGCATCAAAAAGATTTTTTAACACTATTTTTACTCCGGTAATTCATTTAGTAACATATTAATTTCTTCCTGCGTTGGTTCGTCTTCATGTTCAAATTTAGCGTTTACTAATCCACTCGGTACATCAATCCAAATGGAGCTTCCATCATAATTAGTAATATACTGCTTTGGAATATAGTACATGTGAACATTTGCAACACCTTCTCTGACTACAATAAATTCATTACCAACTCTGTCCACATCCCCTATGTCCACGTTGTCAACAGTTCTCACATGCTTATGTATTACATCCTCCCAAGATATTTTTAGGATGTCACCTGTTTTTTCTCCCTTTAGTTCCAAACCAGGCTCCTTTGCCATGAATGGTATCACCTCATGATATGAAGCATATCCCTCCCCTGTACGTTCTGCTTCTTGTATTTCAGATGCTAGCGGAGGATCTTCCCTTTCATATTTTTCTTTGACTTCATCTCCCATTAGCAATACATATAGATCTTTATCACGTTCCTTTATGTGTACTTTAGGAACGAAATACCGCTTGCTACCATCCTTTAACTCTACGTACTCTGGTGTAACACTTTTGATTTTGCCCAAATCTTTACCATCAAACGACTTTACTTTCTTGTCAATCAATCTTTTACCGGAAATTTTTACCTTAGTCAATATGCTACATTTCTGTACGCAATATTGCATTTAACGATTTGACTACTTTGCTTATATCCAATGTTGACCATAATAGTACATGCCTGAAGAAAATATAGCCGGTCCCACCGTTCTGTGGAGTGAACTTAAGAATAAAAAGGTAAAATCTAATGATGGTAAAAAACTTGGTAAAATCAAAAAAATATCCCAGAATCATTTTAGAATAGAGAAAGGATCGGTAGGAAAAAAAAGTTTTTGGGTACCAAAGAATTTGGCAGACGCTTATGACGGTGAGTATATATGGCTAAGTAATAATGAGGAAGAGATTCGTGGGAAATTCTTTTACGGAGAAGAGCCTTCAGTAGATGAGCAGATCGTTTCAAGTGAAGGAATAAAAGTAGTAAAAGAGAGGATGGCCGGAATTCCCACTCAGCCACCAGATCAGTCCGACCGTTATAAAAATGTGCGAGATCTGAAATAGGTAATTTGCTTTTTGTCTTGAATTTTGATGTTGATTGCTGATTATCCTCCTAAGCAATATTCGATTACGATATTTCAATAATAAATGAAAAGTAAAACCAAAATCAGCATAATTTTATTTATTATAATCCTAGTAGTGGGACTCTACCTGGCGTATGAGGCTAATCGTGCCGCAAACCAATTGAACCGAAAGGTGAGAGAAGTGCTAACAGCAAAAATAAATTTATTTTATATAGTAACCTCATCATAAGCTCTTAGATTTCAGATGTCAATGAACTTTATTCCTGGTGCGTGTCATTCAGACGTTCCTGCAAATAAAACCTAATACAAGATAATATTGAATTTGTTTCTATGAATAGGATTATCATCTCTGTTATTAAGCAATGTAGTGCATACTAATATTACAATGTCAGATTCCGAAATTAAAGAAGAAACAGAGGTTGAGGTTGAAGAAGCCAAGTCCGACGTCGAAGAAGGATTGGAAGATGTAGGAGAAGGATTGGAAGATGCAAGCGACAAGGTTCAAGCCGGTGCAAAAGCAGTTGCAAAGAAAGTAGCAGATCCTGATAAGGATTTAGATAACGAGTACCAAAAAGAAAAGATAAAGGAAAAAATGGACTAGAATTAGTCCATAGTCAATTTTTCAGGATCATCATGTTCTTGCTTATATGAAAATCTGCTCTTACGCTTCTTACCTTTTCTTCTTTTAGTTGTTCTACGGAGAAAAGTGTATTTGTAATATTTAATACCCACCCCATGATTGATAATTCTGTGTCTGGATTGGAGTTATGTCCTAAATGCAAAAAGGGTCATCTATATCCTGTGGTAACCGCTAGCGCTAGTGCAGAACCAAAAGGACAATTTAAAGAAACTGGGGGAATTAGAGACTACGAATGCGATATTTGTGGTCATAAGCAAAAAGCAGCAAAACAGAGGCAATTTGTGGACGCAAAAGATAAAGTAAGTGCCTCCGTAAAGAAGACTAAAAAACCAAAACCAAAACCAAAACCAAAACCAAAACCAAAACCAAAACCAAAACCAAAACCAAAACCAAAACCAAAACCAAAAC
>Ga0068870_10000897_pt1 | contig 11630 bp, 9 predicted proteins | sample KBSMisM62_FD_66599 | JGI IMG/M metagenome (GOLD analysis project Ga0068870, IMG submission 66599) | Miscanthus rhizosphere microbial communities from Kellogg Biological Station, Michigan, USA - KBS Miscanthus M6-2 | ecosystem: Host-associated > Plants > Roots > Rhizosphere > Soil ...
CCGCCCGTCCTCCTCGCGCTCGCCAACGCCGCCGGGCTCGACCGCTCGCAATTCCGTACCGTTCGTTACGCCCTCTCGGCTGCGGCGCCGCTAGCGCCGGATGTTGCACGCCGCGTGGAGCAGCGTCTCGGCTTGCGGGTCATCCAGGCGTACGGCCTGACCGAGACTGGACCGGCATCGCATCACGCTCCGCTCGAACCCGAGCGGGCGCGGCTCGAGAGCGTCGGCGTCGTCATGGCCGACACCGAACAGCGCGTCGTCGATCTGGAGACCGGCGAGAAGGCGCTCGGACCGGATGAAGTCGGAGAGATCTGCATTCGCGGTCCGCAGCTCATGCAGGGGTACTGGAATGCGCCGGAGGAAACCGCGCGAGCGCTTCGCAGCGGGTGGCTGCACAGTGGCGACATCGGCTATGTGGATAAAGACGGCTACACGTTCATCGTGGACCGCAAGAAAGAGATGATCAAATGCCGGGCGTTCAGCGTCGCGCCCGCCGAGCTCGAAGCGACGCTGCTCGAGCACCCTGAGATTGCCGACTGCGGCGTGGTCGGCGTCGCTGATGCAGATGGCGGCGAGGTCCCGAACGCCTTTGTCGTGCCGCGAAAGGGATGTACGCTCGATCCAGCGGCGCTCACCGACTTCTTTGCCAAGCGCCTCGCCGGCTACAAGACGATCCGGCAATGGCATGTCACCGATGCCATTCCACGTACGCCGTCGGGCAAGATCCTGCGGCGCATGCTGAAAGAGAGACTCAGGCCATGACAGACGTATTGATCCTCGGCGGCGCGCGCACGCCGATGACGGAGTATGTGGGCGCGCTGAAGGATGTGTCCGCGATCGAGCTGGGCGCTGTCGCATCGCGAGGGGCCCTTCAGAAGACGGGCGTGAAACCCGAGTGGGTCGACCATGTGGTTTTCGGCAACGTGCTCCATACGAGCGCGGATGCGATTTACGGCGCGCGTCATGTGGCGCTGAAAGCGTGCGTCCCAATCGAGGTACCGGCGCTGACGGTCAACCGGCTGTGCGGCTCCGGCATCCAGGCGGCGGTCACCGGGGCTCACCACATCCTCACAGGCGAAGCGGACATCGTGCTGACGGGCGGCATGGAGAACATGAGCCAGGCCCCGCATGTCATTCGCGGACTTCGATCCGGTCTGAAGCTCGGTCAGGGCGCACTCGAGGATTCGCTGTACGAGGGATTGCGCGACACGATGTGCGGTCTGTTCATGGCCGAGACCGCCGAGAAGTGCGCCGGCAATTACGAGATCTCGCGTGAGGACCAGGACCGTTATGCGTTGCGCAGTCAGCAGAGCGCAGATGCGGCGTGGCAACAGGGGCGGTTCGCCGACGAAGTCGTTCCCGTGGAGATCAAAACGCGTCGCGGAACGACCGTCGTCGACCGCGACGATCACTTGCGCCCCGACGCCACGATCGAGGCACTCGCCAAGCTGCCGACGGCGTTTTCGAAGAACGGCACGGTCACGGCGGGCAACGCGAGCGGAATCGTCGACGGAGGCGCCGCGGTCATCCTGGCCTCCGAATCGGCGGCTCAGGCGCGGGGCCTCACTCCGCTGGCACGCCTTGCCGGCTGGGCAACGGTCGGCCTCGATCCGAGCATCATGGGTATGGGTCCCGCCCCCGCGATTCGGAAGCTGCTGCAGCGGAAGCAGCTCACGCTGGACGACATCGATTTGTTCGAAATCAACGAGGCGTTCGCGGCGCAGTATCTGGCCGTCGAAAAGGAGCTCGGCCTGAATCGCGAGAAGGTCAACGTGAACGGCGGCGCCATCGCGCTTGGACACCCGCTTGGCGCGACCGGTGCACGCATCCTGCTGACACTCACCCTCGAAATGCGACGGCGCGGCGCGAGGCGCGGCATCGCGGCCGCGTGCATCGGAGGCGGCCAGGGCATTGCCGCGCTCGTGGAGAGTCTCTAGATGGAGATTCGGACGGTAGGAGTTCTCGGATGCGGCCTCATGGGGTCGGGCATAGCGCAGATCGCCGCCGCCGCCGGCTACAAGACGATCGTGCGGGAAGTGAATGACGGTGCGCTTCAGGCTGGTCTGGGTCGCATCCGCAAGTTTCTTGCGGACGGCGTTGCGAAGGGAAAAGTCACAGAGGACGCACAGAACAAGACGCTTGGCAACCTGACAGGCACGACGCGGGCCGAAGATCTGAAGGACTGCGACATCGTCGTCGAGGCGATTGTTGAGAACGTCGACGAGAAGCGCGCTACGTATCAGGCCGTGGAAGCCGCAGTGCGCCCCGAGACGATCATCGCATCGAATACGTCATCGCTGTGCATCACCGAGCTGGCCGTGGCAACGACGCGGCCGGATCGCTTCGGCGGTCTTCATTTCTTCAATCCCGTGCCGTTGATGAAGCTGGTCGAAGTGATCCCGGCGCTCACGACGAGCGAGCAGACGAAGCAGACGCTGACGGCGTTTGCGACCTCGCTCGGCAAGGAACCGATTGCCGCGCCCGATCGCCCGGGCTTCATCGTCAACCGGCTGCTCGTGCCGTACCTGTTGGACGCGATTCGCGAGTACGAACGCGGGCTCGGCACAATTGAAGACATCGACACGGGAATGAAGCTCGGATGCGGCTATCCGATGGGGCCGTTCACGCTGCTCGACTTCGTCGGCCTCGACACGACGTATTACATCGCCAACATCATGTTCGAGGAATTTCGGGAGCCGAGATTTGCGCCGCCGCCGCTGCTGAAGCGAATGGTGCTCGCCGGCCACCACGGCCGCAAGACGAAGCGAGGGTTCTACACCTACTAGGTGGCAGACGGCAGCGGGCAGTGAAAGCCACTAATGTTTTCCTGCCCGCTGCCCACTGCCCCCCGCCTCCTCCGCCAACAGCATCACGTGGGCGATCGCGAGCTCGCGCGAGTGGGTGAGCGTCAGGAGCGAGCTCGTCGCGCCCATCGCCGTGAACCGTTCAGCGGCGCCGCCATGAAACGCAAGGCGCGGCGGACCATGCCGGCGGACGACTTCGATGCCGGTCCAGTAGACGCCGCGGGAATGACCGGTGCCTAACGCCTTCATGGCGGCTTCCTTGGCGGCAAACCGCGCGGCATAGGACGAGGCGAAATCGCGTTTTGCCCGACAATAGGCGATTTCACCGTCGGTGAAGACGCGTCGCAGAAAGCGCTCGCCGTACCGCTCGATCATGTCCGCCACGCGCTCGATTTCGGTCGCATCGAGACCGACACCTATAATTTGCATTCCCGCTTCGGATCCTACATGACGCTTCCGCCGGTTCCCCCGAGCTTCTATTGGAGCAGTGAGGCGTGGGGCGCCGCGCTCCGCTGCCGGCCACTGGAGCCGTTCGCGCAACATCTGTTTACAACACGACAACTCCAGTTACCGTCCGCGGACGCCTGGCATGCGCTCGCCTCCGCGATCAACGTTCAACCCGGTCGCATCGTCTCCCTCAACCAGGTCCACGGTCGAGACGTTGTCTGCATCGACGCAAATGTCTCGCTCCACACGCTCGAGGCAATGCACAACGAGCGCCCCATGGCCGACGCGGTCATTTCTGCGGCGGCGGATGTTGCGCTCGTCGTGCGCGCCGCCGATTGTGTCCCGCTGCTCGTCGCCGACACGCGGATGGGGGCCGTCGCAGCGGTACATTCGGGCTGGCGCGGAACCGCCGCAGGCGTCGCGGTGGCGGCAGTCGAGGAAATGCAGCGTCAGTTCGGCAGTCAGGCCGCGGACCTTGTCGTGGCGATCGGCCCAGCGATCGGTCCTTGCTGCTATGAAGTCGGCTCGGAGCTCGTCGATGCCTTCGCCGCCGCAGGACACCCCCGCTACCTGATCGACCGTTGGTTCATGACGCCGCGCGAACGCAGAATGCGCCTCGACCTGGTAGGCGCCAGCCGGGACCAGTTGATTCTCGCGGGCGTCCATGAGGACAACATTCACGCCTGCGGCCTCTGCACCGCCATGCATCTGGACATCCTCACGTCGTACAGAGCCGAGCAGGCGGCCGCCGGCCGCATCGCAGGGGTGATCCGAGCGTCGGCGCCGACAACCGCGGTTCACGGTTGACGACGCGGAATCACGGCACCAACCGCGTGCCGTGCTGCAAAGAGTCTCCCCACAGTCACTTGGACCGACAGCGGACGATACCGCACCTCGGCGCAAGGCTTGCCTCCACTCGGGTCGCCAGCGTACGTGGAGGATGCCGTGGTCGTGAAAATCGTTTCGTTGTCAGACAAGAACCCGTTGCCCGGCAAACTTGCCGAGGCCGAACTGCACTTCGCCGAGGGCGTCCTCGACGGCCTGAAGCTGGTTGGCTTCACGATATGGGAGCGGCGCACAGGAGGCGGCCGCAACGTGACGTTTCCGTCACGTACGTACTCCGTCAACGGCGAGCGCCGTACTTTCGCTCTCCTCCGTCCTGCCTTGGGCGATGCGACCGCGCAGGATCGTCTGCGGGAATGCATTCTCGAGGCGTACGCGGAGTTCGAAGAAAAGGCCGCTGTCGCGTCCTGACGTGCGGCACGCGCTAGTGAACGCGATCGACCTGCCAGCGCGGCGGAGCGGTGCGGTCGAGCGGATCGTACAGAAACACGCGCGTTTCGTCGCCGAACTCGGCGCGCGGTCGCCAATCGAGCCGCGCGCTGGCCGACGCCGGATGCTTTCTCATCAAATCTGATCGCTCCCAGTCTTCGATGGCGACCACCGGATGCCAGCCCCGTGCGCGCAGCGCGGCGATTGCGGTGTCGAGGTCCACGTCGAGCCAGTCCCACCGAAGCACGGGACGACTGGTGTAGTAACGCGCGCTGCCGCTCTCCTGCACAGCCACGATGACGGCTCGGGGCGGCAGCGCCGAAGCGAGATACCGGCCGGCCAGCCGGTAGCGTGATTCATAGCGCCGCATGTTGAACGCTTGCTCGTGTTCGGCGCGAAGGACGTTGAAAGAGCCGACCGCCGCGAGGGCGCAGAGCAACAGTGCAGCGCGGATTGACACTGGCAACCGCAATAGCGCGGCCGTAAGCAGACCGCCTATCGCGACGAAGAGGAACGGAAAGGCAGGTAACAGGAAGCGGAGATACGACCATTCAGCGAACACGCCGTAGGGCAGGTACGAGAGGCCCACGATCAGGAATGCGAGTGTCGCCAGTACGACAGCGCGTCTCAGATGAGGAGCCTTGGACGTCGCCGGCCGCGCGGCGACGAGGATGACGACCGCCGCGAAGACGATGAGCAACGCCGGCATCTCGCCTTCAATGAGACGTCGCGCGTAGCCGGCCAGGTTAGGTGCGATGTTGCTCAGCGAGTACAGATCGCTCACTGCACCGTACCCGGAAGCAAGTGGGTTTGCGAACAACCGCCACTGCATCAGCAGTAGTGCGGCGATCGCAGGGGTAATACCTGCTGCGAAGCGGACGAGACGATCGGGACGCAGTCGCCGTTCGACGGCCACCTGACCCTGGCTCGAAGACTGCGCCACCGACAACCGCATCCGCGGAAAGTTCATCGTCGCCAGCGCGATGACGATGGTGAGGGGTGCGAGATTGGGGCGCGTCAGAATCGCGAGCCCGGCAGCGACGCCAGCAGCGAGCGGTGCATTCGGCACGGCTAGCAGCGAGAACAGCAAGGCGAGCGTCCACCAGGCGGTAGCTGGCACATCGCTCATGGGCTGGACGATCTGAAAGAGCAGAACCGGACTGGTCGCGATGAGCAGGGCGGCGGCGAGTCCCGCGTGGCGCGAATGGAGGCGCGCACCGGCGTAATACGTTGCAAGCACCGCGATCGCGCCGAACAGCGGAACCACGATATAGGTCGCAAGTTCGCCGCCGAGGAGACGAAACGGCGTCATGACGAGGGGCAGTCCAGGCGGATAGGTGGGAACGAGCTCCCCGAGATCAACGCCCGGGCGGTAGCCAAGGGGCGAGAAAGCCCACGTGGCATTCCGCCAGGCGACCGCGCGTGCGAGCGGTTCGTCGCTCGACAACCTGGCCGACGCGATCAAGGCCGCTTCGCTGACGTAGCCGGATGCATCGGAGCTCGACGCCGAATACGTGCCGTAGCCGATCCCGATACCTGCGGTCGCGGCAGCGAGCACCACAGCGCACGCCGGAGCGTGCTCGTCGATGAACGACCAGCCTGCTTCGCCGGCGTCGATCAACGTGCGTCGCCCGAATCGCGCGGCTGCAGCAACCGCGGCGACCGCGATCACCAATGGGCCGCGCCAGTTGTGGGTCGAGAGGCGGAACGGGCCGAGCTGAAGGAGGAAGCCGCCCGTAATTGTGACGATGACGAGGAGGACGAGTGCCGTTGTGGCAACCGCGACCAGCAGGCACGCGATCCGGCGGCGCACATCTGGGGCCGGGCTCGTTACTGCAGTACCGGCAGCAGCCGTGCGTTCTCCTTCTGCCGCTTTGGCGGAAGCGTCCACTCTTCGCGAAGCCCCTTGTCGAACTCGGAGCGGAAGAAGTGGTCCTTCAGACCGCCGTCGATGATGTCCCACGGCAGCACTTTGTCGGTCGAACGATCGCGGAAGACGAAGAAATCCGCATCGACGCCGGTTTCGGCGACAGCCGCCCGCCAGTTTCCGCCGTTGCGCTCGGCCGCTTCGATGGCAGCAGCCACGCGCCGATCCCCGAGCGACAGCAGCGCCTGATAGAACGAATGCCGTTCGGACTTGATGTTGAAGTAGACGTTGTCGATGCCGGCCATCAGCGATCGCATCCGCTTGATCTTGCGGTCGATCGATCGATCGTCTTCCATTGGCAGCCACTGGTACGCCGTTCCGGGCTTCGGCACGAGCGGGTTGACGCTGCCGACGATGCGGCCGAGCTGACCGCGGCCGCGCTGGTGGCGCAGCATGATTTCGCGAAACTGCTCCGTCATTTCGCGAATCGCGACGAGATCGTCATCGGTTTCTGTCGGCAACCCAATCATGAAGTAGAGCTTCAGGTTGTCGAACCCGCTGGCGAAGATCATCTCCGCAGCCGCAAGAATTTCGTCGTTTGTGACCGTCTTGTTGATGACACGCCGCAGCCGATCAGATCCTGTCTCAGGCGCGATCGTAATCGTGCGCTCGCCGCTTCTCCGGAGCAGCTCGAGAATCGTCGGCGTGAGATCGTCGAGACGAAGCGAGGCAGGGCTGATCGAGTAGCCCATGTCGACCAGTTGCGTGAGAATCTCTTCGATGTCCGGGTGGTCGCACAGCGCGATGGAGACAAGGCCGGCGCGGTGCGAATGCTGTCGCGCGTTTCCGGCAAGCTGCAGGATCCGGTCTTTCGAAAAGGCTCGAACCGGAAGGTAGTTGTAACCCGCCCAGCAGAAGCGGCACAGGTTGGCGCACCCCCGAACCACTTCGATCAGGAAACGCGAGCCGAGCTCGGTATCAGGCGTGAAGATCGTGGTGGCGGGCGGATCGACCGCGTCCGTCGTCTTGAGCGCCGCCTTCTTCACGACGGGCGGGGCGCCGGTCTCGGGCCGGGGCACGAACGCCTCGATGCTGCCGCCGGGGCCGTGGCTCACGTCGTAGAAAGCGGGAATATAGAACCCGCGATCCGCAGCCAGGCGGCGGAGCAAATCGTCGCGGTCGGAAGCGCCTTTGAACGCGGTGAGCAGCGACGGAATGAGCGCCTCGCCCTCGCCGGCGGCGATCACATCGGCGAACGGCGCAAGCGGTTCAGGATTGACGAACGTCACCGCGCCTCCGATGACGACAAGAGGATCGCGACCAGTACGTGCTGCGGCGCGGGGCTTGAGTCCGCTGAGCCGGAGCAGGGTGACGACGTTGGTATAGTCCCATTCGAACGATACGGAGAACGCGAACACGTCGAACTCGTTCACCGGCGTCTGCGATTCGATCGTGATCAGCGGCGCGCCCGAGGTCAGTTGCGCGGCAAGTTCCGTCTTCGGCGGCAGAAAGACACGCTCGCAGACGATGTCGTCCTCGGCGTTGAACAGCTTGTAGACCGTCTGGAAACCAAGGTTGGACATCCCGACGAAGTAGGTGTTCGGGAACGCAAGCGCCACGCGCAGACGTCCGCCGTGCGGCTTCGACACGTAGCCGACTTCCTTCGCAAGGATCTCGCGGGCGCGCTCGCGCAGCTGCCAGGACTGCATGGGAACTGATCACCGGGGACCCGTGCACGTACTGCGCCTGCGACGGCGGCGGTCTCGTGTCCCTGGGGTTTACCTAGTGTACGGCATCAATTTGGCCGTCGCAGGAATGCGGGCACGTCGAGCGGCGACGACACATCGAAGCCACTCTCGTCTGCCATATTCACCCCGCTCGCCGCTCGCGCCCGTCCCGCTTCGGCGGCCCCAGCCATCAGCGGCAAGGTGAGCTCGAGCGGAGCCCGCCTCTGCAGCGTGAACGCTGACGGTGCGTCCTTCGCCGCGGACGCATGCGCCGCGGACTTGGTCACCGTATGCGACAACTCTGGCTGAGCCGCTTCCGCACGAGCGAGATGCGCGGTGTAGCTGGTGAGATCAGTCGGCGTCGGCAGCGCCGCCGCGGGGACGTGACGCGCGCTGCCAGCGCGATCGAAACCGGTCGCGATTACCGTGATCTTCAGCCTGCCGGAGATGTTCGGATCGATGACCGCGCCGAAGATGATGTTGGCGTCCTCGTGCGCGGCCTCCTGAATGACGCACGACGCTTCGTTGACTTCCATCAGCGACATGTCGGGCCCGCCGGTCACGTTGATGATCACACCTCGCGCCCCATGCATCGAGCTGTCCTCGAGTAGCGGACTCGACACCGCCCGCTGCGCGGCCTGCATCGCGCGTGCATCACCATCCGCAACGCCGGTACCCATCATCGCGACACCCATGCCCGACATGATCGTTCGCACGTCGGCGAAGTCCAGATTGATCAATCCCGGCACCAGAATCAGGTCCGAGATGCCCTGGATGGCCTGACGCAGCACGTCGTCGGCCAGCCCGAACGCCTCGGTCATGGTCGTGCGGCGATCGACGACGGTCAGCAGGCGCTCGTTGGGAATCGTGATGATGGTGTCGACGCACTCGCGCAGCGTTTCGAGGCCGGCCTCGGCATGCTGCGATCGCCGCTTGCCTTCGAATCGAAACGGCTTGGTGACGACGCCGATCGTCAGCGCGCCGAGCTCGCACGCAAGGCTCGCGATCACCGGGGCCGCGCCGGTTCCCGTGCCGCCGCCGAGACCCGTCGTCACGAAGATCATGTCGGCGCCTGACAGCGCCTGAATGATCATGTCCGTGTCTTCGAGCGCGGCCTGGCGTCCGACATTGGGATCGGCGCCGGCGCCCAGACCTTTCGTCAGTTTCTGTCCCAGTTGCAGCTTGATCGCAGCGCGGCTGTGATCGAGCGCCTGCGCATCGGTGTTGGCGACGATAAATTCCACGCCGCTCAGGCCGACTTCCACCATGCGGTTGACGGCATTGCTCCCGCCGCCGCCGACACCGATCACTTTGATCTTGGCGCCGCGGCGCACTCCTTGCTCGAGTGTCAACCGCAGGTCCTGTCCCTCGCGCTGATCAAGCTTTTTCATCTCGCCTCCTGACCCAATCCGTAGTTCAACCCGCGTAGGCCGGGTCCTGTTGGACCCGGCAGATCAAAAGAATTCCTTGAAGATCCCGCGTAGCTTCCCCGCCATCCGGCCGAACGCCCCCGCGCCGACGCGAGCGGGCTCGGGCTCGCGATTCCGGTGCGCATAGAGCACGAGCCCGACGGGGGTCGCAAACGCCGGACTGCTCACGTGATCTGTCAGCCCGCCTACGTCCACGGGCGCGCCGCGCCGAACTGGCAGATCGAAAATCTGCTCGGCAATCTCCGGCATCCCTTCGAGAATCGAGCCGCCGCCGGTGAGCACGATTCCCGAGTTGAGCGCCTTCTCGTACCCGGCGCGGCCAATCTCGTCCCAGACGAGATGAAAGATCTCTTCCGCGCGCGGCTGGAGAATCTCGGACAGAATCCGCCGCGCCATCAGCCGCGGCTTGCGGCCGCCGACGCTGGCCACCTCGATGGTGTCGTCTTCGTCAACCATCGACGACAAGGCGCAGCCACTCTTCCGCTTCACCTTTTCCGCGTCCGGAATCGGCGTGCGCAGGCCGACGGCGATGTCGTTGGTGAAATGGTCGCCGCCCACCGCGACGACGCCCGTATGCCACAGGCTGCCGCGCTCGAAGATGGCGAGGTCTGCGGTACCGCCGCCAATATCGACGAGCGCGACGCCGAGCTCTTTCTCGTCGGGGGAGAGCACCGCCTCGGACGCCGCAAGCTGCTCGATGACCGTGTCTGTCACGGTGACACCAGCGCGATTGGCGCAGGCGATGAGGTTCTGCACAGAGGACGTTGCGCCGGTGACGATGTGGACGTTGACTTCGAGCCGCGCTCCGGTCATCCCGACGGGCGCGCCGATGCCATCCTGCTCGTCGACGACGAAATCCTGCGGCAACACGTGCACGATCTCGCGACCTGCCGGTAGCGCTACCGCTTTCGCCGCGTCGATCGCCCGTCGCACGTCGTCGCGGGTAATTTCACGGTTCTTTCCCGCGACCGCGATGACGCCGCGGCTGTTGAACCCTTTGATGTGCGGCCCGGAGAGGGCGAGATGGACCGAGTCGATTTCGACGCCGGCCATCAGCTCCGCTTCCTCGATCGTCTTCTTGATCGAATCGACGGCCGCATCGACGTTGACGACGACGCCGCGTTTGATGCCTCGCGATTCAGCGGTGCCGATCCCGACGATGTCGAGCGTCCCGTCGTCCCTGCTTTCGCCGACGACCGCCGTCACGCGGGAGGTGCCGACGTCAAGGCCGACCAGGTAGCGTTCTCTTCGCGCCATCAATTCCCTCTCTTCGCTACCGGCCTGACGTACACACGCTGATCGAAACGCAGGTCCACCGAGTCGATTGCCGCGACCCGGTCGCGCAGCGCCGGCGCGAGATCCACGTAGGACTGCAGCCGCTCGACGAACTGCTCGGTGCCGACGCGCACCAGCGCCGTGTCGCCCTTCAGGATCAGCGTGGCGTCGCGGTCGTCGCTGACGTCGATTTCCGAGACGCGTCGGGCGAGATCCGGCCGCGCCTGCAGCGCGGCCAGCACACGTGCCGCGAGCCTCGCGCGTGAGGGGTCGATCAACGTCGCGTTATCGCGTGGCGCCAGACCATCGATGATCGGCAGATCGAACTCCGCGTAGTTGGGACCGAACTGGTCGATGACGCCGCCGCGGTCGTCGACCAGGTAGAGATCACCGTTGATGCGGCCGATGCCCATCGGCTGGCGCTCGGAGATGGCAACGGCGACCGTACCTGGCAGGACACGGCGCATCGCTGCATCGGCAACCCACGGCGAGCTGCGAAGCTTCCGGCGCCACTCGTCGAGATCGACGGTGAGCATGTTCGCGCCGCGGATGCCGTCGAGCAGCGCGACGACTTCTCCTTTCGACAGACGCGAATTGCCGCTGACGGTGATGCGGCTGATCGTGAGCGCGTCGGCGGCCAGCACTTGCCGCGCGACGTAGTAGCCGACAGAAACAACGGTGGCCAGCACCAGCGCCGCACGTACCGCTGTCCGCCATGACAGGCGCAGAAACCGCGCCCGGCGTGCCGGGGTGAGGTGGGCGCGGCGGAAACGACGATCGGACGGTGCAGAGACCGGCATCAGCCGTC
>Ga0068870_10000912_pt1 | contig 11564 bp, 10 predicted proteins | sample KBSMisM62_FD_66599 | JGI IMG/M metagenome (GOLD analysis project Ga0068870, IMG submission 66599) | Miscanthus rhizosphere microbial communities from Kellogg Biological Station, Michigan, USA - KBS Miscanthus M6-2 | ecosystem: Host-associated > Plants > Roots > Rhizosphere > Soil ...
ATCGGGATCATTGCGTCGGTGATCACCTTCGCGTTTGGAATGTGGTGGCTCCGACGTTCCGAAGCGGCCGCGCGGACTGCGGGCGAGGGCTATGGCGGCGTTTCGGACTCTACCCCCGTCATTGACGAGAAGACGCGCGAGCATGCGACAGTGGCAGGCGAATTCGATCCTGCCGAGATAGAGCACGGCAAGCACGCCAGCAGCGAGCCATCCTTCGTTTTGGCTGTACTGCCGCTTCTTGTTGTCATCGTCGTAAATTTCTTGATGTCATTGGTCGTCTTTCCACGCTTCGATTCTTATTTTTCATTTTTGGAAAAGGAAGCGTGGGGGGAAACCTCGATTGGCGCGGTGGCGGGTCTGTGGTCGTTGCTCCTGGCGCTTGGGGCCGGGACCCTGACCATCATTATCGTCAACTACAATCGTCTGCCGTCTTTGCGCGAGAGCCTGGATGCCGGTGCCAACTCCTCGGCTTTGCCGATCCTGACGATCTCAAGTCTTGTCGGTTTTGGCGCCGTCGTTGCTGCTCTGCCGGCGTTTTCTGCGGTAAGCGACGCCGTACTATCGATTCCGGGGGGGCCACTGGTCTCGCTCACCGTCTCCATGAACGTTCTCGCCGGGCTGACCGGCACCGCTTCCGGCGGTATGGCGATCGCACTCAATGCACTCGGCGACACCTTCCTGCGCCTCGGCGCCGAGCATGGCGTCGATCCCGCGTTGATGCATCGCGTGACCACCATCAGCGCGGGCACGCTCGACGCTCTCCCTCACAATGGTACGGTCCTGATGTTGCTTCAGATCAGCAAACTGACTCACAAAGATAGCTACTTAGACATGGTGATGACCGTGATCGTAAGCGTGATTATCTCGCTTGTGGCGGTCATTGTACTCGGTTCGATGTTTGGGTCGTTTTAGCGGAAGGCACACATACACGCCCGACGGGCTATCGGCGGCTACATCGACCCGTCAAGACCGAGTTGCTTCACCAGGCTGCCCCATTTCTCGCGTTCGGAGGCCAGATATTTCTGGATGCCATCGATATTGGGCGAGTCGACGGGGAGCAGACCGATCTTTTCGGTGAGCTTGATCATTTCAGGATCGGCCATGATCTTTTTCATCTCGGCGTGCAGGCGCTCGATGATCGGCTTCGGCGTGGCCGCCGGTGTAAACAGGATGTGCCAGGACACGGCTTCGAAATCCGGCGCCTTGGCCGCTTCCGCGAAGGGCGGCACATCCGGCAGCGAGGGAATCCGGGTGGTTGCTGAGACCGCGAGCGCACGCAGCTTGCCGTCGCGGATCAGCGGCAGTGACGCGCCAGCTTCCGCGAAGCCGAGCTGCACGTGGCCCGCAGCGATGTCCTGAATCGATTGCGGTGTATTCTTGTAAGGCACATGCGTAATGTCGAGATCGAAGCGCTTCTTCATGTACTCGATCGACAGGTGCTGCGCGACGCCGGCACCGGGTGAGGAATAGCTCAGCGGGCTTTTGCTGTCTTTTATATGTTTGATGAGTTCGGGAACCGATTTCGCCGGCAGGTCGGGATTGACGACAAGGATGAAGGGCGACTTCACATAGAAAGAAATCGGCACAAAATCCTTCACGTGGTCGTAGTTCACCTTCTTGTAGAGCACGGGGTTGATCGCCATCGCAGACGAGGTTGACACGAGCAGGGTGTAGCCATCGGCGGGCGCAGTGGCGACTGCAGCGGCGGCAAGCATCAGCGCCGCGCCGGGTCGGTTGTCGACCACGACCGGCTTGCCGAGCGCGACCTGCAGTTTCTCCGCATACAACCGAACCAGCGCATCCATGCCGGAGCCGGCGGCCAGCGGCACGACGATAGTGACCGGGCGCGTCGGATAATCCTGGGCTCGCGCCGGCGCACCGGCGGCAACTGCGGCAATAGTGGCGGCCAGGAGCGCGCGCCGGACAAGACTCCACGACATTTCAAACTCCTTTTGAGAATCGCAATTGAAAAGAGATGCGATGCGGTTTCCTATGGCACCCATCAAACCTTGGACATGCTAGCGGCATCATCTGTCCTGGACACTCGGGCACAGTGTCACGTCCTGTTCTCGGGGCATCAGCCCGATCTACGGCATTGGCGCAGATAGCTTTCGGCGGCGCTGCGGTCGAGCAAGCGTCCGACCTCCATGCGCTTGTCCGAAACATGAGAAAAGACCCGGGAAATAAATTCTTTCAAAGCCGCAACGACCGCATCGTCGATCGCGGCCACGGCGCCGGAGGGAACCGCAAGGATCTTATGGTCTACCTCGCCATCTTCGATCTGCTCCAGCAGGCCAATTGGATCGCATTCCAAGGTGGTTCCTGCGCTGAGCGGCTCCGAGGTCAACACGAAGCAATCGACCGCGTCGCCATCGCCGCTGACGGTGCCGATGACAAAGCCGTAAGGGTAGGGATAGCTGGCCGACACATCGACCGTGTGCAGATGCCGCAGCGTGCGCTCGTCGTAGATATTTTTGCGCCGCGAACCGGCCTGGTTTTCGATGAAGACCTGCATGGATTTCCCGCTTGCCTCTATACTAATCTTGCTTCGCCACCGATCCAGTCTTGTTCGGTCGGCAGGCAGGGGACGGCATGGCGGGGAATCATAGTCGGGCATCCATCGTTGAACGCCTGCGCGCGGAGATCCGTGCCGGGCGACCGATCTATGATGCCCTGTGCGGCTCCGGAATCACGGCCAAGATGGCCGCACGCGGCGGCGCTGACATGGTCACGACCCACTGTCTTGCTTATTTCCGCATGCAGGGCATGAGTTCGATGGCCGGTTACCTGCCGATCTGCGATGCCAACGCGCTCACTCTCGAGCTGGGGGAGCGGGCACTGGTGAACGTGGTCCGCGATTGCCCGCTGGTGGCAGGGCTGCTCTGTGTCGATCCGACACGCGACATGGCGCGCTTCCTCGAGACCGTCGCGGCGGCGGGATATGACGGCGTGATGAACTGTCCGACTGTCGCGCTGATCGACGGGAAATTCCGCAACGATTTGGAAGAAACCGGCATGGGCTTCGCACGCGAGGTAGACGTACTTGGATGCGCGTCGCGCATGGGCCTTTTTACAAAAGCGTTTTGTACGTCGCCGGAGGAAGCGCTCGCCATGGCGGAAGTCGGCGTCGACAATATTATCGTGCATTTCGGCAACAGCTCGGGCGGCACGATCGGCTCGAAAACTGTTCTCGGCGACGACGCTTCGCGAGCGCGTGCGGGCAAGGTGCTCGACGCGTTGTCCACGAAATTCTCCGACCGGATCGTTACCTGCCACGGGGGTGCCATTGAGACGCCGGCCGATTTCGAACGTTTTCTGAAGATGGAGCCGCGTCTACAAGGATATGTCGGTGGTTCGTCGGCCGAGCGATTCCCGATTGAAACATCTGTAGTGCAAGCGACGCAGGAATTCAAAAACGTCAAGCTTTTGAAGGCGAACTAGTGCAGCCGGTTCGTGTCGCCGTTCTCGCTACGCTGGACAGCAAGCATGAGGCAGCGCGTTTTGTTTGCAACGCGCTGACCGCGGCCGGTGCCACGCCGTGGCTGGTCGACCTATCGCTGCGTCCGCACAGCCATGACTTCGCCGACGTTAACGCCGGGAAAATCGCGGAATCCGCGGGACTTGCTTGGGCCGATCTCGGACGTCTCGCGCGTGCGGACGCTGCCAGGGCCATGATAGCGGCCGGTATCGAAATCGTGCGCGCCAGGTTCGCGCGCCGCGAAATCGACGGTGTGATCGGCGTCGGAGGAGCCAACGGATCGACCATCGCCTGCGCGATCATGCGTGCGCTGCCGCTGGGTTTTCCAAAATGCATGGTGACCCCGGTTGCTGCGACTGCGGCCGTGCAATGGTACGTCGCCGAAAGCGACATCGCGATGTACCCGACGATTGGCGACATTTCGCTCAACCGTGTTACGCGCTCGGCTATGACAAATGCTGCTTATGCCGTCGCCGCAATGGCGCGAGCGTGGAGCAGGCAGGATGCTACCGCACGCGTTCCGCTGCTGGGCGTCTCGTCCTTCGGCAACACCCAGCCGGCGGTTGATCGCATCACAGAGCGACTGGAGGCGGAAGGATTTGAGGTCATTCATTTTCATGCCTCGGGGCCAGGCGGCCGCGCGCTCGAGATGCTGGCGGCATCGGGCGAACTTGCCGGCGTGATCGATCTCACGACATCCGAGCTCACCGACCTTGTCACCGGTGGCGTCTACAGTGCGGGCGAGACACGGCTCACTGCTGCCGGTGCTGCCGGCCTGCCGCAGGTAGTGGTGCCGGGGTGTCTCGACTTCACCAACTGGTGGGTGGGACAGGTGCCCGAGAAATTCCGGCAGCGCGAATTCTACCAATATAACGTCGAGATACTGTTGATGCGGACGAATGCCGAAGAATTCTCCAGTCTCGGTCGTCTGTTCGGCGAACGGCTGCGTGCCGCCAAAGGCCCGGTCAGCGTGCTCATTCCGGGCGGCGGCATGAGCCAGCTTGTTGACCGCAAGACTTTTGACCTTGCCGGCAATGAGTGCGGTGTGTGGGCCCAGCCTGAAACCGATCGGGTGTTCGGTGAGACGCTGAAGCGCTATCTGCCAGCCAGCACCATCAGGGAATTGCCGTACCACATCAACGATGCCGGGTTCGCGGATGCATGTGCGGCCGAAATGATCGGAATGATGCGCACACGGTCGAAGGTCTGACCGTGCCTTGTCGATTGACGCGAAACTGTGGCTAGGACCGCTTCTTTGCCTCGAGCCGCTGCGCAAGCCGCGTTATATCGACAACCATGCGTTCGTGCGTACCATTGCCGATCTCCTCGATTTCGTCGCGCGCCTTCACGTCAAACTCGATGCGGCGGCCGTCGACCTTGGTCACGACGGCTTCGGCCGTCACGCGATGGCCGACTGGTGTTGCTGCGAGATGGTGGATATTCACGCCGGTGCCGACAGCGCTTTCGCTCGGATCGAGATAGTCCCGCACGGCGTTGAGCGCGGCGTTTTCCATTGCGGTCACCATCATCGGCGTGGCGAACACAGGCGGCAGAGTCACGTCTTTGAACTGGTTTGCCAGATGACCAGGTGCGACGCGCAGCGTGTAGGTGCCTTTTGCTCCGACTGGAATTGTTCGCATCGCTTCAGTGTACCACGCGAGGAATGTGATTGATCGCCGGTGCAAGGATAATCAGCAACACTCCGCACAATGCAATGGGCAGGAATGCCATGCTCGGTATTCCGCTCAGATCCCAGACGAGGCCACTGATGACAGGCACGATTACAGCGCAGCTATAGCTGATGGTGAACATGGCCGCGGTCACCCGATGCACATCATCCGGAGGACTGAGCAGTGGCGGCAGCGCAAGGACGAGGACGAGGATCGCCGCAGCGGCAAAACCTTGCAGCGCCGCGGCCGCTACGATCCAGATGCCGCTGCCGAAAACGATTCCGCCGGTTGTGGCAATGCAAACCAGCGCGCACACGATATAGGGCCAGACGGCTCGTTCGAGACGGCCTGCGACAGCAAGCAAAATGAGCGAGGCGGGAATCTGCCCGATGTTCAATGCTGAGAGTGCCGCGCTGGTCCACTCGGCCTCGCCGTTGCTCTTCAGATAGTCGGGGATGAACGCATTGGTGGCGAAATAAGTCGCATTGATGGTGCCGAGCATGATGCCCAGCCGCCAGATCAATGAATTGTTCCAGTCCGGCCACCAGCGCCGTCGCGCCTGCGATCCGTTTGTCGTGCCCGACCGCGGCGAAAACAGCAGAACGAGCACAGCGATGATCGCGACGGGCACGCTCCAGAAGGCGAAACCCAGCTGCCAGGTGCCGACCAGCGGCAGAACCAGCGGCAGCGTGAGGGCGACCGGCGCAATTTCGCCGACCAGCAGGCCATTGGTGTAGACCGCGGTCGCAAGCCCGATCTTGTGCGGCAACCAGAGACGGACCGCCGGTGGCAGCGTCACCTGCATGATGGCAACGCCGGCCCCCATCGCGATTGTCATGGCGTAGAGCCAGAAAATGTCGGGCACCGCGCCGCGCAGCGCGCCGCCGATCGCATTGACCGCGATGCCAAGCACAAGCGCGGTGCGGACTCCGAGCCGGGCAATGAGCAGCGCGCCAGGCACGGCGGCTATGGCAAACAGCATCGATGGAAGTCCGGTCAGGATTCCCACCTGGGTCGCGCTCAAATTCATTTCGTCGTGAATGAGCGGAATGACGGGCGGAACGGCCAAAATGGTGAATCTCAACGCCGTGCCGGAGAGCCAAAGAAGCAATAATGAATTCAGGAGTCGCACGCGATCCGGCGCGCCGTTGAGATCATTCATGGATGAGACGGGCCTTGCGGACTTTTTTGGGTCGCGAGCTGCTGGCGCACCAGATCGGGAAGATAATGCAGGCGCGAGTCGAACTTGATCCCGCGGACCTTGAACGCGGCGGCGGCAGCCATGTCGGCGTCTTTGTCGCCTATAAAGAAGCTTCTGGGGATGTCGATTGGCCATTCGCGCGCGGCCCATTCAAGCATGCCGGTACGGGGTTTCCGGCAGCTGCACGCCATGGCGAATGCCTTCACGGTTCCTTCCGGATGATGCGGACAATAATAGAAGGCATCGATGTGAGCGCCTTTTCCGTTTAGGACATTCTGCATGTGCGCGTGGAATGACTTTACCGCCGTTTCGTCGAAAAACCCGCGCGCCACACCTGACTGATTGGTTATCACCAGCACGTAATAGCCGGCCTCATTGAGCAGGCGCACGCTCTCGGGCGCCCCCGCTACCCATTCAAGCTGCTCGGGTCGGTGGACATAGCCATGATCGACGTTGAGAACCCCGTCGCGATCGAGGAACGCGGCCGGACGGCGCATTGCTGGCGCGGTCGAATTTGAATCAGCTTGTTTGGCGATCATTCCTGCACGGTCCGCATGCCGGGGTCACGGTCTTCCGGTCGCGATCTCGGCATCGGCCGCGGTCGGCGCAAATGTCGCTGTCCGGAACCCGCTGGAGATCCATACGACGCCGCCAACCATCCCAATGATGAAGCTTACCGCACCGAACAGGATGGACAGCGTCAGACCGTCGCTTTCGGCGAGTCCGGCATAAGAGAATGCTGCGATCATGCCGCTTTCACGGACACCCCACCCAGCGATCGATATTGGCACGGTCGCGATCAACAGCACAGGCGGCATCAGGAAAAGAACATGCGCAAACCCAACTGGCACGGAAACCGCTTTGGCGCAGCACCAGGCGGCGCTGATCGTCAAAAAATGAATCATGATCGAGCATCCGATTACGATTGCGGCGGATCGGAACGATCGACATATTTTCGCGGCGGCCTCGGCGGCTGCCGCCACGTGACGCGTTATCGTCCATCGGCGGAGCCATTGGGCAAAGTGCGTGCTGGCCAATAACACCATCAATGGACCCGCGATCGCGCCGCACGCGAGCACCAGCAGGACCGCGCGCGGAACCGGTTCACGGATCAGCTGAAGCGTCCAGGGCAGGCACACAGCGACTATGAGTGCGAGAACAAAAACACCAAAGATTCGATCGAGCAGAACGGAGTAAGTCGCGTTCGCCCAGCCGGCGCCTCTGCGGGCGGCGAACCAGATCCGGACACCGTCGCCGCCGACCGTCGAGGGCAGAACCTGGTTGAAGAATGCGGCGATGAAATTGATCTGCAACGTGCCGGCGAACCCCAGATCGGCGCCGCAAGAAATGGCGATCTGCCGCCATCGTGCCGACAGCAGCAACAACTGGATCGCCAGGAGAGCCACGGCGACGATCAGCCAGCTCGGTTCGAGACGGTTCAATCGTTCGACCAGCGCATCGAGATTGACCCAGCGTAGGGAGAAATAGAGCAGGAGGCCGGTTATCGCCGCTTTGGCCAGCAACAGAAACGTGCGGCGCATGTGGTCCTCGGTCCTTGGCGGTCGCTGAATGGAGCGAGGGCTTGGCATGACCCTCCTGCGTACGCAAGAGAGTTGCCCCGCGACCGCAAGGGTCTCAATTCACTATTGTACGACAGCGGAATTTGATAGCTAAGTGTCTGGAAACCCGTCGATTAACTCATGTAGGCAGACGCGCGGGTCCTGTCGCAGAACTTTGCTAAAATGGCGCTTCAAACCGGACACAAGTGGATCGCTTGAACATTACATCGACCAAGAGAGCGCCTTCCGTTCCCGCGGGCGCAAGGACGGCCGATCTCACCGTCGTCGGCGGCGCAGGTCACGTCGGCATCCCGCTCGTGCTGGCCCTCGCGGACGCGGGCCTGACCGTCAACGTCAACGACCTCAACGAGGCGGCGCTTGCAACTCTGAGCTCCGGGAAGTTGCCGTTTATCGAGCATGGCGCGGCGCCGCTTTTAGCGAGAGCGTTGGAGAGCCAGCGGCTCATTTTTACGTCTTCTCCAAAGGAGGTCAGCCGCACCGGTCCCGTCATCGTCACCATCGGCACGCCGGTCGATGAATTCCTCAATCCGGTGCGAGCCGAAATCCAGCGCTGCATCGACAGCCTGCTTCCGCATGTCAGTGACGAGCAATTGCTCATCCTTCGGTCGACCGTCTATCCGGGAACGACCGACTGGCTTCAGGACTATCTGAGCCGGGTTGGCCGCACGAACGGTCTTGCGTTCTGCCCCGAGCGTGTGGTGCAGGGATATGGCGTCAAAGAGCTGCGCGAGATGCCGCAAATCATCAGCGCGACCACGCCGGAAGCCGAGCAGCACGCAAGTGCGCTATTCCGCAAGATCGTTCCGGAACTCGTGATCGTCAGACCGATCGAAGCCGAGTTCGCGAAGCTCTTCAACAACGCCTACCGGTATATTGAATTCGCGGCCACCAACCAGTTCTACATGATCGCAAAATCGGCTGGAGCGGACTATCAGGCGGTCATGCGCGCGATGAAGCAGAACTATCCGCGCGCAAAAAACTTTCCGGGCCCCGGGTTCTCGGCAGGCCCCTGCCTGTTCAAGGACACGATGCAGCTTGCGGCCTATGCGCGCAACCAGTTCGGTCTCGGTCATGCCGCGATGCAGGTCAATGAGGGCTTCGTGCTGCAGCTCGTCGACGATCTACGGCGGTCATACGACGTCTCGAAAATGACTGTCGGCCTCCTGGGTATGGCGTTCAAGGCCGAGATCGATGATACGCGGGCCTCGCTGAGTTATAAGCTCAAGCGAACCCTGCAAATGCTGGCGCGCGAGGTCCTCACGACAGATCCTTTCGTGACGACCGATCCTGCGCTGTTGCCTCTCGAGCAGGTGGTCGCGCGCAGCGACATCTTGATCCTTTGTACGCCGCACTCCGCTTACGCGCGCGCCGATTTGAAGGGGAAGCCCGTCGTTGATGTCTGGGGTTTTCTTAAAAACGCGAATGTCGTGTCCTGAGCATGTTTGCGCGCGCTAAAATCACAAACACTTTTGTATCGGGAATGTTCGCTGGCGGTCATTCTTCCGGCGGGGTGAAGCGTCGATCGGCGTGGAAGACCGCGACATGAAACTTACACCGCGCCAAATTCTGATTGTCTTGCACGATCTGTTGGCGACTGCGGCCGCAATTGTGGCCACCTTTTTCCTGCGGTTTGAAGGTGCGGCCCTCGACGAGCGTCTGCACGGCCTGGGAAGATTTCTGCCGGCCTTTCTAGTCTGCGCGGCCATCGTCTACTTCGTCATCGGGCTGCACCGGAACAAGTGGCGATTCACATCGGTCCCGGACCTCTACAATTTATTCCGCGCCTCGACCGTGCTGGCGCTGTCGCTGCTCGCGCTCGACTATGTTCTGCTGGCGCCGAATGTGTACGGCACATTCTATTTCGGCAAAATTTCGATTCTGCTGTACTGGTTTCTGCAAATGTTCTTTCTGGGCGGCTTGCGTGTCGCCTACCGGTACTTCCACTACGCGCGAATGTTGCAGCGCGTGAGGGTCGCGGATGCGACTCCTACGCTCGTTCTTGGCCGTGCCGCCGACGCGGAAGTGCTGCTGCGAAGCATCGAAAGCGGGGCGGTCAAGAAAATCTGGCCCGTCGGCGTTCTCTCACCGTCTTCGGCGGATCGCGGCCAATCGATCCGCGGCTTGCGCGTGCTGGGCGATATCGAGGACCTCGAGCAAGTCGTCGCCGACCTTGAGCGTCGCGGCGAGCGGGTGACCCGGCTTGTGCTTGCGCCTTCGGCACTGACGCCGGAGGCGCGGCCGGAGGCGATTTTGATCCGTGCCCGCAAGCTTGGCCTCAGCATGAGCCAGCTTCCGTCGCTCGATGCCGAAGGGCCGGCCGTCCAGCTTGCGCCAGTGGCTGTCGAAGACCTTCTGCTGCGGCCTAGCGTGAAGATTGATTACCGGCGGCTTGAGAATTTTGTAAGCGCAAAAGCCATCGTCGTGACGGGCGGCGGCGGTTCGATTGGCTCCGAAATCTGCGACCGCATGGTCACTTTCGGCGCGAGCCGTTTGCTGGTGGTCGAGCATTCCGAGCCCGCGCTGCACGCCGTACTGGAGACACTAAAGGCCAAGCAAAGCTCCACGGAAATTCTGGGTCGGATTGCTGATGTCCGCGACCGCCAGAGGATCACCAGCCTCGTCGCACAATTCAAGCCGGATATTGTTTTTCATGCGGCTGCGCTCAAGCATGTGCCGATGCTCGAGCAGGATTGGGACGAAGGCATCAAGACCAACGTGTTCGGTTCGATCAACGTCGCCGATGCTGCGGCAGCTGCCGGTGCTGCGGCGATGGTGATGATCTCGACCGACAAGGCGATCGAGCCCGTTTCCGTGCTGGGCGCGACCAAGCGTCTGGCGGAAATGTATTGCCAGGCGCTCGACGGCGAATTGTCGCGCCGCAGCCAGCATCCAATGCGACTCATCTCCGTGCGCTTCGGCAATGTGCTCGCCTCCAACGGCTCGGTCGTTCCGAAGTTCAAGGCGCAGATCGAGGCAGGTGGTCCGGTGACGGTGACGCATCCCGACATGGTCCGCTACTTCATGACGATTCGAGAGGCCTGTGACCTCGTCGTAATGGCCGCAAGCCATGCATCGGAGCAGTTGAACGGAGATGCATCGGTCTATGTCCTCAACATGGGACAGCCGGTAAAGATCGTTGAATTGGCCGAGCGCATTATTCGACTCAGCGGTCTTGAGCCCGAACGTGACATCAAGATTACCTTCACCGGCATCCGTCCCGGCGAGCGTTTAAACGAGATCCTTTTTGCGCGTGGTGAGGAGACATCCGAGATCGGCATTCCTGGTATCGTCGCCGCCAAACCTGTCTCACCCTCGCTCGAGACGATCCGCGCCTGGGTGGCGACCCTGGAGCAGGGTGTTACGCGCGGCGAACGCGCGGCGATCTACAATGTCTTGCGCGATGCAGTTCCGGAATTTCGCGGCGAAGCGGCGTGAAGGGAGCGGCAGTGGACCTCACCACATTCTTCAAAGCCGAATTTGCCGAGCACAACGACGTCGCGCGCCATACTGAAGCGGCACTGTCCGAGGCCTTCGCAAAACTTGTACAGGCTTGCGCACAATCGATCCGCGGCGGCGGCAAGCTGATGTTTTTCGGTAATGGCGGCAGCGCGGCGGACGCACAGCACCTCGCGACC